>Ga0182017_10004495_pt1 | contig 10377 bp, 7 predicted proteins | sample 712E3DmetaG_FD_120492 | JGI IMG/M metagenome (GOLD analysis project Ga0182017, IMG submission 120492) | Permafrost microbial communities from Stordalen Mire, Sweden - 712E3D metaG | ecosystem: Environmental > Terrestrial > Soil > Wetlands > Permafrost | place: Sweden: Stordalen | collected... | reverse complement strand
CCGAGCGTAGACTGGACGCGGTACACGGTCGGCGTCCTCTTGTGCCGCCGTCGAACCCACACGGAGCACCGAAGGAGGGCCCGTGAGGCAGCGCGTGTCACCTGGCAGGCCCGTCGCGGGGAATCCATTGAAGAACGACTGCGGCGTGGAGTCCTCGGACCTGATGCGCCTGGCCTGGAACAAGGTTCCGGTGGTCGTGACGGATCTGGTGGGCCGCGTCTTCATGGTCTCCTCGGCCATCGTCTCGATGTTCGGCTGGGACAGCGAAGCGGAACTGGTCGGCCAACCCATCACCGAATTCGTCGTCCCCGAGGACCGTGACCGCGCCATCTCCAACATCACCCGCATATTCGCCGGCGAGATGCTGGGACCGGTTGAATACCGCGCGGTGCGCAAGAACGGCGGCGCCCTTGCGGTGGAGGTCAGCGGCGAACTCATCCGGGGCGACGACGGGATGCCGGCCGGTCTCGTGCTGTCCGTTCGCGAGATGACCGAGCGGCAGCGCGCGGAAGCGGATCTCATTCAGGAACGGTCGTTGCTGAAGACGCTCCTGGACAACACGCCGGACCACGTCTACTTCAAGGACATGGACGGTCGCTTCATCATGATCAGCAAGGCCCACGCCGCGCTCTTTGGCCTGAGCGATCCCTCGCAGGCAGTCGGCAAGACGGATTTCGACTTCTTCACGGAGGAACACGCCCGGTCCGCCTTCGAAGACGAGCAGGAGATCATGCGGACAGGCCTGCCGATAGTGGGCGTGGAAGAGAAGGAGACGCGGCTCGACGGAGTCGAGACCTGGGTTTCAACCACGAAGATGGCGCGAACCGACGCCCACGGGAGAACGCTCGGAACCTTGGGCATCTCACGGAACATAACCGATCGCAAGCAGGCGGAGGTGTCGCTCGAACTGACCAACCGGGCGCTCGAGGGCGCCATAGACCGGGCCGAGGCGGCCAACCAGGCCAAGAGCCAGTTCCTGGCCAACATGAGCCACGAGATTCGCACCCCCATGAACGGGGTGATCGGGATGACCGGTCTCCTCCTCGACACCGAACTCGATGAGGACCAGCGACGCTACGCGGAGACTGTGCGCGCAAGCGGTGAATTCCTGCTGACGCTGCTCAACGACATCCTCGATTTCTCCAAGATCGAGGCCGGCAAGCTCGAGCTGGAGACACTGGACTTCGACATGCGCGCCCTGCTCGACGACTTTGCCGCGCTGATGGCGGTGCGCGCCCAGGACAAGGGGATCGAGTTCATTTGCGCCGCGGCGCCCGAGGTGCCGGCTCACCTCTCCGGCGACCCGGGACGCCTGCGCCAGATACTCCTCAATCTCGCGGGCAATGCAGTCAAGTTCACCCAACGAGGGGAAATCGCGGTGCGAGCGAGCGTGGCGTCGGAGAACGACACCTCGGTTGTTCTGCGGTTTTCGGTCAGGGACACGGGCATCGGCATCGCGGCCGACAAACAGGATTCCGTGTTCCAGAAGTTCACCCAGGCGGACGCCTCGACCACTCGCAAGTACGGTGGCACTGGACTCGGGCTGGCCATCTCCAAGCAACTCGCGGAGACGATGGGCGGCGAGATCGGCCTCGTGAGCGAAGAAGGACACGGCTCGGAGTTTTGGTTCACGGCGCGATTCGGCAAGCAAGCCGGGATGGCACGCAATGCCGCGCCGCCGGCCCAGATTCGAGGGGCCCACATCCTGGTGGTGGACGACAGCCCGACAAATCGCGAGATCCTGGCGGCACAGCTCAACGCCTGGGGTGCGCGCTCCGAAGAGACCTCCGATGGCCCGGGAGCATTGACGGCGTTGATTCGTGCCAGGGACGCCGGCGACCCCTTCGCGGCGGTGATCCTCGACATGCAAATGCCGGGCATGGATGGGGAGGAACTCGCGCGGGCCATCAAGTCCGACAAGACTCTGGCTCAGACAGTCCTCGTACTGATGACTTCCATCGGCCGGCGGGGCGACGCACGGCACATGGAGGAGCTGGGGTTTGCGGCCTACCTGGTCAAACCCGCCAGGCAGTCCGACGTCTTCGACTGCCTGGCCACGGTGCTGGCCGGCGCGACCGAGGCCCAGCCGATACGGCCGATCGTGACGCGCCACGCAATCCGTGAGATGCGTCGGGGCGCCCTTCGCATCCTGCTTGCCGAGGACAACATCACCAACCAGCAAGTGGCTCTCGGCATCCTGGCGAAACTGGGACTGAGGGCGGATGCGGTCGAAGATGGCGCCGAAGCCATCAGGGCGCTGGAGTCGGTCGCGTACGATCTCGTGCTCATGGACGTGCAGATGCCGAAGATGGACGGCCTCGAGGCTACGGGCCACATCCGCAGTCCGAGATCCGCGGTCCTGAACCACAGCATTCCCGTCATTGCCATGACGGCTCACGCGATGCAGGGCGATCGGGAGAGGTGCCTGAAAGCGGGGATGAACGGCTACGTCACCAAGCCGGTCTCGCCGCAGGCACTGGCCGAGGCGCTGGCGAAATGGCTGCCGGGCGAGGGGACCGCGCGGCTGGCGGACGCGTACGCCGGACTGGTGGCGAAGGCCCGGGCGAAAGTCGAGCCGGCAACTGCAGAAGAACCCGAGGCGCCTGTGTTCGACCTATCGGGCATGCTGGCACGCCTGATGGACGACGAGGATCTTGCCCGCTCGGTGGTTCACGGCTTCATCGAGGACGTCCCCAGGCAGATCGAGGCGCTCCGGCGCTATCTCGATGCCGGCGACGCCGGGAGCGCGGCCGATCAGGCTCATAATTTGAAGGGCGCGTCGGCTAACGTGGGCGGCGAGTCGCTTCGGGCGGCCGCGTTCCAGATCGAGAAGGCGGCCACAGCCGGCAGTATCGCGGACGCCCTGGCCCGTCTGCCCGAGCTGGAGTCTCGCTTCGCCCGGCTCAAGCAGGCGATGCAGGATTTCGCCGACGAGAACAGACCGGCACCGAGCGGGAAGTCGTGATGAGCGCGACAGGGGCCGATCTCACGACCTCGGGGCTGGCCCGGTGAGGATTCTGATCGCCGACGACGACGTCACGTCACGCCTCGTACTGGCCGGCGTGCTGCAGAAGCACGGTTATGAGGTCGTGGTGACTGTGGACGGCACCGAGGCCTGGGACGCCCTGCAGAAACCGGACGCTCCGAAGCTCGCCATCATCGACTGGGTGATGCCGGGGCTTGCCGGGGTAGACGTCTGCCGCCGAGAGCGCGCGATCGAGTCGGACCAACCGCCCTACATAATCCTGCTGACATCCCGAGGCCAGAAGACCGACATCGTGGCCGGGCTCGAGGCCGGAGCGGACGACTATCTGGCCAAGCCCTTCGACGCGGGGGAACTGCTGGCTCGGGTGAACGTGGGACGGCGTCTGGTCGAGCTACAGACGAGACTGAACGAGGCGCACGATGAACTCGCTCACGAGGCCATGCACGACCCTCTGACGGGCGTGCTCAATCGCCGCGCGTTCGCCGGCGTCCTCTCTCGTGAGCTTTCGCGAAAGCGGCGGCACGAGAACGTCCTGGCCGTCGGGATCTGTGACATCGACTTCTTCAAGCAGATCAACGACACGCACGGTCACCAGGCGGGGGACGAGGTGCTGTGCGGGCTCGTCCGGCTCATCGCCAGCAACCTGCGCGGGCATGACGTCCTGGGTCGCCACGGCGGGGATGAGTTCGTATTACTCACCGAGCACGCTCGAGAGGACGGCCCGAGCGCTCTGTATGAGCGTTTGCGGACCGTGGTCGCGGACAGCCCGATACACACTGCGGCAGGGGACATTCCCATCACAATCAGCTTTGGGGTGAAGATCGGTGCCGCCGGCGATACCGAGGCCGAACTGCTCGCTGAGGCCGACAGGGCCCTGTATCAGGCCAAGAGCGGCGGACGGAATCAGGTCAGGCTCGCGAATGGGCCAGGACCGGCCGAGAAAGTGGATAAGCGACGCGACACGATCGGCGCCCGACACGTCCGCCGCTACGCTCGAGCCACGCCTCCGAACAGGCGCCCGAGCCCCGAGGGGTGATCCCTCCATTCGATGAACCGGCGCGCGGGCAACTCGCCTGGCGGCTGGCCAATCCGGCGGCCGAGACAGGCGTTCCGCGATGACCGCAACCGCCCGTCCAACTTCCGGCCTGGCGCCGGTCAACGGCATTCAGCTCGCCTACCAACTCCATGGCGCCGGCAAGCCGCTGATCCTGCTCCACGGCGGTTTCGGGTCGGCCGGTATGTTCGGCCCCAACACCGCGGCACTGGCCGCCGGCCGGCAGGTGATCGGAGTCGACCTCCAGTCGCACGGCCGGACTCCGGCAATCGATCGGCCGATGCGCTTCGAAACGCTGGCCGACGATATCGCGGCGCTGATCCGGCATTTCGGCCACCAGCGGGCCGACGTCATGGGCTTCTCGCTCGGCGGCGGCGTCGCACTGCGGACGGCGATCCAGCATCCGGCCTCGGTGCACAGGCTGGTCGTCGTTTCGGCCCCGTTCAAGCGGGCCGGCTGGCATCCGGAGATGGTCGCGGGCTTCGACCAGATGGGACCCGAGTTCGCGGAGCAGATGCAGCGGACGCCGATGTACGAGGCCTACCGCAAGATCGCCCCGCGGGTCGAGGACTGGCCGGTGTTAGTCAGCCAGCTGACCACGCTGCTCAAGCTCGACTACGACTGGACCGACGAAGTCGCCACGCTGCCCATGCCGGTGCTGATCGTTGCCGGCGACGCCGACGGGCTGCCGCCCCGCCATGCCGTCGAGTTCTTCGAGTTGCTCGGCGGCGGGAAGCGCGACGCCGTTTGGGACCGCTCCGGCATGACCCGGCATCGACTCGCGATCCTGCCCGGCGCCACTCACTACGACATCGACATGGCGCCGGCCCTGGCCACGGCTGTGGCGACGTTCCTGGACGAGCCGCGCGACGAAACCTAGAGAGCGGCCGCCTCGCCGGCCCGGAATCGCCGGCGGCGCCGTCCCCGCCAGATTGTGACGCGCCCGCGGCCTTGAACCCGCCACTCCCCTTCGCGACCGACGAGGGCTGTGTTCTCGTCGATACCCACGACCAGCGCGCCGTCCGGAGCGGCGAGGGCGAGCGGCGCGACCAGCGTCTCGGGCATGGCGTCGTAATGCGGCACGATCACGATGCCGGGCACCAGGCCCAGCCCGTCCTCCCAGCCAATCGGCGGGCGCAGGAAGCCCCGACCGCCTGTCCGGATCTGGTGGCCGCCCAGCACCATCGCCCCGGCCGAGCAGCCCGCGATGACTGCACCTCGGGCGTGGGCTTCTCGCAGCGCTGTGCCCGCGGCGCTGTCGCGGAGCATCGTCAGAAGGTGGCCCGGCTTGCCGCCGGACATGTAGATGAGGTCCGCGCGGCTGAGTTCCGCCACCGCTTCTTGGTCGTCGGCGGACGCTCGGTCGCGGATCAGAACCGGCACCGGCGTGGCGCCCAGGGCCGTGAAATGCTCCTCGCCCATCCGGGCCCAGCGCATGAACGTGGCCTCGCCGTCCGGCCACGACGCGGCAGGCACGATGGCCACCCTGGGCCGGTTGCGACCGATGGCGACCAGCAGGTCCCGATCCACCTCGTCCATCGCCGGCGTGAACTCGCCGGAACCGACCAGTGCGATGATTCCGTTCATCGAACGAGTCTATCTGGGCTGTGACGCGGCGGCGGCGACACGCCCGGTTCGGGCACAGAGTTGGCCGGCATTCTCCAGCCGAGCTAATCCTCGATGCAGCGCATGCGCGAGCAGTCGGGTTTGGCGCCAGCCGTCCAGATCGCGTAGAGGCGCTCCAGCCCGTCGCGCGCATCCCTGCATGGGACACCGGTGCAGTGGTCGCACGTCGAGTGGCCCATGATCGACTCGCAATGCTCGTGGGTGGCCACGCCGAAGAACCGCACGAAGTCGTCACGATTGTGCTGATGCAGCGCTCGCCGGTAGTCGAGCTCGAAATCCCGTAGTCCGTAGGCGTATTCGTCGAGTTCCCAGCGATTGGCGCCGATAGGTCGCCAGCGCTCCGCGAGCGTGATCTCGACGCGCCCGCGGCCGGGCGTACCACCAAGAACGGCCGGCGTTGTCTGCCGGCCGTTCCTATTCAAGAAAGGGAGTGCCCTAACACCAGCGGTGGCCCGCTCCGAGGGCGAGCGCGAGGCTCGCGATCGCAGAGAGAGCGAGCAATGCTCGCCAAGCCGTCTGCCGCAGATTCGCTACTTTCATGTCAAGACCACCGGATTCCGGATGCCAGGATCACCACCGCGGCGGTGAAGCGTGCCAGACTCGCATTCACTACGTCACTCCTAGGTGTTGATTCGCCACCGACACGGCAACCGGGCGGTCTCGTCGTCAACCCCTGCGCGATATCGAGATCCCTGGCTTTGCGTCCCCGTCTCGCGGCGGGTTTGCCCTGGCGAGTCGGCTGCGGTGGAACGTTCGTCGTCCACGCCAACAAACCTAATCTACGCAATAAGCACGTGCCATAGCCATACCGTTCGGGACCCGGCCTTACTAGTCTCCGGTGCGCCCGGGCACCACCGAACGCGACGAGCCTTCGCCGAGCGGCACGGGAGACCGGCGCATGGCCAGCGCCACGACCACCACCACGCCCAAGGCGATCAGGACGTCGCCGATGCTGAAGACGTTGGTGAACAGGAGCCACCGCGGTAGCGCGAACATGTCGGTCAGCGGCTCGAGGGCCGGGTGGGCGATGGTTGCGTTGTTCGAGTAGGTCGAACTCGCGGCGCGCCCGATGGACGCGACTGCCGACGCGTTCGCCGGCATATACCCGCCGTTGGCGATGATCGCGGCCAGGTTGGAGGCCGCGCCCCCGGCGACTAGCGCCAGACCCGGAATCCGGACATTCCGCACGACGGCCGCAAACACCAGGCAGGTCGAGCCGACGTAGAGCCACGGGCCGAGTGCGCCGACTCGATCGGAAACAGGACCCCAGAAGAGAACGAGCTGTACCAACAGCCCGGCCAGCACGATCGGGATCCACCGAAACTGCAGTTCGGCGAGGGCCCCCGGCCTACCGCCCAGGAGGAGCCCGAGGACAAACCCGGCCAGCAGGCCGTACAGGATGAACATCCAACCTCCGAACCTTCTCCGGGCCGGTCCCTACGCCCGGTAGTGGCTATCCTGTCGTAACCGCGCGCCCCCGTCTCTCCCTCAATTGATACAGTACATACAGGTGATCCCCCCGCCAAATGGCGGCCGTTACAGTCGCAGGATGGACCTCAGTGATCCAGAGGGTGGGCCTGTTCGCGACAGGGCTTCGGAGCCAGGCGAGCGACGCGGACGAGCCTTCCCGCTGGCCTCGCGCCATAAACCCTTCGTAGCCGTGGCCGTTCGCCCCGAGTCCTCTGCCACAGATACCGGCCAAACGCGTGCCGCGATCGCGCCGACCGGCGACGGGCAGCCCGCGAGCGTGGAGGATCTGGCTCCCGGCGACCAATGGTTCAGTCGACCGCTTCGCTCGGGGCGCTTTCGAGTGACGGCCCTGACCTGCGTCCTGGCCACCATCGCCGCGGTGGTCTACGCGGCATTCCTGGGCAACGCCTCCCGTCGCGGCATGACCGACATTCCGTGGCCCGTCTTCTCGGTGGGCTTCTTCCTCGTCGAGGCAAGGGTCATCGAGGTCTACTTTCGGCGGGAGCGCCATTCATTCAGCCTGAGCGAGGTGCCGGCCGTCTTCGGCCTCTTCTACCTGAGTCCGCCGGAGTACCTCGCCGCCCTGCTGGTGGGATCAGGGCTCGCACTGGTCGTCTCTACCGACCAATCGCCGCTGAAGATCGCGTTCAACCTCGCCAACAGCCTGTTCGTCGGCACGCTGACCCTCGTGATCTTCAACGCGGTGGCCAGCCCAAGCACGGTCCCGATCGCGACCGACTGGATCGCCATAACCGTCGCCATGGTTGTGGCTAGCGTGGCCGGAGCCGTCACGATCGCCACGGCGATCACTCTGTCGGGCGGCGCCCCGCAGTTCCAGAAGCTGCCTGAGATGGTGCGATTCGGCCTCCTTGTGGCTGCGGCCAACACCAGTCTGGCGTTGTTGGCCCTGACGGCAGCGGCGCGGGACGCCCAGGCGATCTTCCTGCTTGTGATCCCGGTCATCCTCCTTCTGGCGGCCTACCGCGCCTACCAGTCAGAGCGTGAGAAGCACGAACGCCTCGAACTCGTCTACGAATCCAGCCGGATCATGCAGCACAGCGCGGAGTTGGATTCCGCCGTTCTCGGCGTCCTGCGGCATGCCCGCGAAATGTTCCGGGCGGAGCGTGCGGAGGTCCTTCTGTTCGCCGTCCCGGGCGGTGGAGACGCGCTGCGTACTGCATGCAGCGTCGACGGGCACAGCGAGGTGATGACGCCGCAGACGGTAAGCCCCGACGACCCCATCCTTCATCGGCTCGCTCAGGGGAAGCGAGCCCAATTCGTCAACACCCGTCGGACCGGATCCCGCCAGGCGATGGCCAGCCCCATGTTCGCAGACCGCGGTCTCATCGGCGTCATGCGAATTGAGAATCGGCTGGCCGAAGGGTCGCTGTTCACCGACGAGGATCTGCGGCTGTTGGAGACCCTGGCGAATCAGGCTTCGGTTGCGCTCGAGAACGGACACCTCGAGCAGTCGCTCGCCGAACTCGCGCGACTCCGGGACGAACTCCGCTATCAGGCCTATCACGACCCGCTCACCGGACTGGCGAATCGCGTGCTCTTCTCGGAGGCGGTGGAGGAGCGCCTCGGACGCGGCGAAAGCCCGACGGTGCTCTTCCTCGACCTCGACGACTTCAAGATGGTCAACGACTCGCACGGGCATGCGACCGGGGACCGCCTCCTGACCACCGTGGCCGACCGTCTCGCCGACGTTGTCTCGGACGCGGACCTTGCGGCCCGATTGGGCGGCGACGAGTTCGCCGTGCTGCTCAGCGAGTCCTCGGACCGGGACCGGGCGACCCACGTGGGTCGGCGGATCGTCGATGCTCTCCAGATTCCGTTCTCGATCCGAGGCCAGGACCTCGCGATCGGGGCCAGTGTCGGGATCGCGTTCGGACGCGCCGGAGACAGGGCCGGCGACCTCCTCCGCGACGCGGACGTGGCGATGTACGCGGCGAAGGCGGCCGGCAAGCGTCAGGTCGCCGTCTTCGACCCTGCGATGCACGCTGCGGTGGTCGCGCGGCACCGCCTGGGTGTCGACCTGGCCCACGCTATCGCCGAGAATCAGATCGAGGTCTACTTCCAGCCGATCGTGGCCCTCGACGACGAGCGGATCATCGGGCTCGAAGCGCTCGCACGCTGGACGCATCCGGTGCGGGGCCCGATCGGCCCGACGGAGTTCATCCATATTGCCGAGGAGGACGGGTCGATCCTCGCGCTCGGTCGGAGCATCCTTGCGCAGGCGTGCCGTGTCGTCGCGACCTGGCAGCGCGACGTACCCGGATTCGAAGACATTTGCGTCAACGTCAACGTGTCCGCCCGGCAGGTTCGCGAACCCGACTTCCTCGACGACGTCGACCGGGTCCTGCAGGAATCCAGGATTCGACCAGGCACCCTCATCGTCGAGATGACCGAAACGGCAATGCTCCTCGACACGGCGGCGACCATCGAGGTCTTCGCCTCACTCAAGTCTCGAGGGATCCGGATTTCCGTCGACGACTTCGGCACGGGCTACTCGTCGCTCGGCTACCTGCGGCGCTTCCCCGTCGACTCGCTGAAGATCGCCGCCGAGTTCCTGCCGGGCACGGACTCCCTCGACGAACCGAAGAACTGGCTCGCCGCCAACACGATCGTGGTCCTGGGCCAGGCCATGGGCCTCGATGTCATCGCCGAAGGCATCGAGATCCCGGCCCAGGCCGATCGGCTTCGCGCCCTCGGATGCCCACAGGGCCAGGGCTACCTGTATGCCAGACCGGGCGACGCCGCGGCGACCGAGGCTTTGCTCCGCGGCGCGAGCGGTACGAACTCGGCCACCGAGGCGGCCTGACCCGCCCGCGGGCGCGGGCGGCCGTCCGGCGGGGTTCGCGCGAGTAGACTTGGCAGGTTGATCCGCCAGTGCCGGAGACGAGTCCTTGAACCGGGACGCACGCAAGGCAACAACCATCCGCGACCTCGCGGCCGCCCTCGATCTGTCACCGGCCGCCGTCTCACTGGCGCTCCGCGGCAAGAGTGGAGTCTCCAGCGCAACCAGAGCCCGGGTCCTCGAGGCGTCAGAAAGGATGGGCTACCAGCTCAAGGTGGGCTACCAGCTCGCGTCCACACCCTCCAGACGCAGCCGCGATCCCATGACCGTGACGCTGGTGATCCGGGCGCTCCCCGATCAGCCAACCACCAACGTCTTCTACGGCCCGATTCTCTCTGGGATCGAGGAGCGGTGCCGCGGACTCGATATCCGCCTTGTCTT
>Ga0182017_10004494_pt1 | contig 10380 bp, 6 predicted proteins | sample 712E3DmetaG_FD_120492 | JGI IMG/M metagenome (GOLD analysis project Ga0182017, IMG submission 120492) | Permafrost microbial communities from Stordalen Mire, Sweden - 712E3D metaG | ecosystem: Environmental > Terrestrial > Soil > Wetlands > Permafrost | place: Sweden: Stordalen | collected... | reverse complement strand
TCTGGTAGACGCCGTCGAATTCAATGATTACTTCTTTCTTCCGGTAAGCCCCGGGGATTTTGAAATGTTTCCGGTACCAGCCGGTGCCCGTGGGAAGGTGGGCAGAAGTCATTGAACCGGGTTCTTCACGGAACGGCCCTTCGATGCTCCAGTCGTGGGGCAAATCCAGGCTTCGCCATTCGGTATCGCTGAAATCCGGCTGTTCCGCGCCCGGTATATCACCCTTAAAAAATTTCCAGTCAAAATCGAAATTGTTGCTTAAACGGAACGTGGGGTTATTCATTTTTACCTTTTCGGCGTCGCTTTGGCTGCGCGCGCCGGAAGGTGCGCCGTTGTTTTTCATAATTGACTCCGCGGACATTGGTTTCATCTGTTATAATCGCCGGCCGGGCTTAACTGCGATATTGAATGGCAAGTCGCCGTCAGTACCAAATCCTGATGAATTATTTATTTGCTGTTTACCCGACCGGGCACACCAGAACCGTGACTGAGTGCGGTTCGAAAGTTATAGTCAAAGTCTTGCCCGCCGCTTTTAGTACCGTCTCATGCACCCCGACATTGTCCGGTTTTTCCAGGGTGTTGGCGGCTTTGATGTCCGGCCCGTTGACTATCGAGGCTTTTATCTTTCCGTTAAAAACTCCGGAATCCAGCGAAACCGTCGTTTCCATGGCCTTGTCCGGGCTCTGGTTGACCGCGTATATCACCAGCTGTTTCCGCGCTGTATCCAGTGTAGCGGAGACATCCAGAGTGCGGATCCCGGAATAGGCCATTCCTTTGTAAGCGCCGGAGAAAGTGTCGCCGTCATGGAAAACGTCTAATGCCAGTTGTCCGCAGGTGCGGCTGTAAAGTTCAAACGGGAAGTAAATTGCCTGCCGCAGTACGATGCTTTCCGGTTCCGGGAAACTGAGACATGCCGGGGTCGGCATCGAGGTGCAGTTGGCCATCCGCACGGACCGGGCGTGGCGGATGAAGGTATTCAGATGCAGCGCCGTCAACAGGGCCTGCTCCATTCCGACGCTGTTCTTTCTTCTCGGTCGCGGCGGTACTTTTTCCTCCGCCGGCAACTGTGCCCGGCCGGATTCATCCACCGTCACGATAATCGGGACTTCCCTGCGCAGTTCCTCCGGGATATAAATGATGCCCCACTCGTCGACTGCGATAGCTACGGCATGTTTAATCCCGCGTTCCAGACTGACGGCCTTGATCAATCCTTCGTAAGCGCTTATATGTTCCTCAAAACCGGCCGCGAAAGCCATCAGTGTTTCGAATGAATCGTCGGTGTAAGGATGGGCGTATTTATGCAGGGCCATATAATCGATCCGCTCTCCGGCTTGCTCCAATATCAACTGCGCCCTTTCCACCCACTCGGTTTTGCGGTAAAGGAATTGCGGCCCTAAAGGAAAGTCTTCCCAGCTGCAGGTCGCCGAAGCGGTCAGTTTAATCGAAGGGTCTACCAGTTTCATGACCTTGCTGAATTCGGTCGCCGCCCGGGCATATTCCTGCGGGGTCTTGTAACCGATTTGACCGGGGCTGTCGACTTCGTTGCCGATACTCCAGTATTTCACGTTATGCGGCGCGTCGAAGCCGTGTGACCGGCGCAAGTTCGCCAGATATGAATTTCCCGTGCCGTTGCAGTATTCTACCCAGTCGGCGGCTTCCCGCATGTCGCCGTCCCCGCAATTGGTATTGAGGTAAGGTTCCGCCCCCAATGTCCGGCAGAACGTCACAAATTCGTTGGTGCCGAAATTATTCGGTACCAGACTGTTCCACGCCAGTTCGTGCCGCGCCGGGCGGTCTGCCCGCGGGCCAACGCCGTCTCGCCAGCGGTAACCTGAAAAGAAATTACCACCGAAGCGGATATTCGCCATTTTCACCGGTTCCAGCACCGCCATCACATCGTCAGGCAGCCCTTTGTCCCCGCGGGCCGGGTCAAGAATGTCCAGGTGCTTGAACATAGTATCTTTAGACCCGAGCTCCATGTACCCGCCGAAAATATTGCGGTCGATGCCGCTCGTTACGCGGTCGAGGTCGATTTTTATGCGGTTCATTTTTACGCTCCTTTGCAGGAAATGATACACGTTGAAACGAAATAATTGAAATGATTATATTCCTTCCCTCATTTATTTATCAATATGGGAACGCTTCTTCAGCATGATTTTTAAAAACACGTTGATTGGCATTTTTTAGTTAGCCTGATGTATGATTATATTCAATATCTTTGGTTCTATATCCTGAAATCGGACTGATTTTTGTCCCCGGGCCGGTTGAGAAAAACGGAGAGTTGTGATGAACGGAAAACAATTAAAATTTATCGGATATTTCCCGGTTGCAGCGGCGCTGCTGGTTTCAACTTTGCTTACCGGCGCCTGTTCTCCGGCCAGAACGACGTTAACCGGTATTGTTCCGCGCACCACCGCCACCACCGACACATCAACCACTGCCGCCGTCAGGTTGGTTTCAATAGCTATTCAACAGGTGTCCCCGGTTAAGATCCAGCTTGGGGGCACCGTCCAATTTTCGGCCATGGGAACTTATAGCGACGGAAGTACTGCGGATTGCACCGGTTCGGTCCTCTGGAATAGCTCCGATTCAGCCATCGCGGCTATTTCTTACAGCGGTTTGGCCACCACCGCTACGCTGGGTAACACCGATATTACCGCCGCCGGCAACGGCGTAATCAGCAATGTTGTAGTTTTAGAAATATCCCCCGTCGCCGCTGCGGCCTTAACTTCCGTTGCGGTTTCGCGGTCGATAGTTGCTAATTTGCCGGTCGGAAAAACCGAACAATTTTCTGCCCTCGGCAGTTATTCCGACGGTACTATTAATGACATCACTTCTCAGGTAAACTGGACCAGTACCTATACCGATGTCGCCACTATTTCCGCCGCCGGTCTGGCTACCGGGCTCAAGCCCGGGCAAACAGATATTTTCGCGACACTCTCCGGCGTGACCAGCAATGATATAACAATAACGGTTGTGTCACCCTGATACCGGTGCCGTGCGCTGAATATCGATCGATCAGATATACGGCAGTGCTTTAATATCTCTGCGGATTGTGTTGCGGCAAAGCTCTCACGTCCGGTATTATTCCCACATGAAACAGGTTTCACCGCCGCAAATTGTGATAGAATGTCAGGATAGAATTAATTTGGAGCGGATGGGAAATGCTTAGTCAAATGACAAGTTTCTTTAATGGGGCTTTTTATTTTGCCGGCACCAACTGGAAATCGATTTTAGTAGCAATCGCCCTCGGGCTGGTTTTTGGCGCCTTCTGGCTGATGTTCTACCGCCCGCCGTTATTTAAAAAACCGATGCTCTGGGTTGTCGCGGCTGTCAGCGCGATTCTCACCTGGTCCGCCATCGCTTTCGTTCAAATTCCGCTCCAGAACTGGTATGGAGACGGAATCAGTCATTTTTTGACACCGACTGCCATTTTACGTTGGTACCTTATTGCCGCTTTCCCCCTTGTCCTGCTCAGCGGCCTGGTTCAGGAAGCCGCAAAATTAGTCCCGACGCTTGTCTGCTGGTGGCGCAGCAAGCGGAGTCTTACCCCGAAGATGGGATTAATTATCGGTGCTGTCTCCGGCGCGGGTTTCGGCGTCTTTGAAGCGATCTGGGTCCACAACCAGATATTTGTCAATGGGGTTTCCTGGTCTGTCGTGGACAATTATGCGATCGGATTTTGGGAGCGCATTTTTGCCGTCGCTTTTCATATCGCGGCTTCGGCGCTTACAGGTTGGGGTATCGCTAAACGGAAAGGTTGGCTGTTCTATGTGATTGCTGCCTTCCTGCACGGCTTCGTCAATTACAGTATCATCCTGATTCAAGATAATAAAATGACCTCCGTCCAGAGCGAGATTTATCTGACCGCGATTGCGGTCTTAACCACCGCTGTTGTGTTATGGCTCCGCTGGCGAAATGAAAAAGAGATTCCCGCGGATAATCCGCCGAACGGCCCTATCGGTGTCGCTCCTGCAATTGTACCCGCGGATACGGCTGATGATGTCCCCTTTATCCCTCCTTCCGCCATGGATACTCCGCCGGTGATTCCTCCGGATGTCACCCCGCAGCCGCCTGTCGTCTGATAACCTGGGGATATGATAATATAAACAAAAGTCAGCTCTTCTTCCGGATATACGTGACCGCTGGAGGCAGACATGATTAAAAGTCTAAACGGCAAAACCCCGCTGGTCCATGAGTCGGCTTTTGTTAGCGAAGCGGCTTATGTTATCGGCGATGTCGAAATCGGCGAGAACAGTTCGGTTTGGCCCGGCGCCGTGATTCGCGGCGACCTCGGTAAAATCACCATCGGCAAAAATTCGGTGATCGAAGACAATTGTGTCATCCATTCGGGGACGCCGTCTTTCCCTCCCTCCCTCGATGTCACCATCGGCGAAAATGCTGTCATCGGGCACGGGGCGGTCAGCAACGCCTGGAAAATCGGCAACAATGTCCTCATCGGTATGAACGCTACAGTCCTGCATAATGTGGAAATCGGGGATTATTCCATCATCGCCGCCGGCTGTGTTGTCAAAGAAAAAATGAAAATTCCGGAAAGGTCCTTTGTTGTCGGCGTCCCCGCCGAAATCAAGGGGAAAATTGCCAAAGAACAGGAATGGTGGAGCCAGAACAGTCCCAAAATCTATGCCGATCTGGCCCGGCAATATAAACTCGAAGGCCTTTAATATTACAGCAGGTGCCTGAAACACCTTCTTTTATTTACATCAGTGATTTTATTCGTCAAACGAAAGTGCATGCAGGGGAGGGTTTCGAACCCTCCCGCCATTTTTTGCTCGGCATTTTATTTGACTTGAAATTCCAAATTGTAATATTTTTTTTACAGCGTCCGTAGCCTCTGGATTGTCGGGTCAAGCCCGACCATGACAATGAAAAGAAAACAGCTTCCAGCTTTGCTGGAAGCTGTTTTCCCCGGTTTGTCTTTTCCTTAATTTAATAATACTCGGTACGAATATATTATAGGTTTTAACGCCCCGAACGCGGACGAAGGGTCTCTAACCCTATTCAGTATCACTTGTTTAACCCGTCAGACTCCTTAAAATGGTAATAAAAATACCCTGACGGCTTTTTACACCTTTCACATTGACAAATGTCTCAGCTTTGCCATAGCATACTAGGTAAAATATATTGATTTTTTTGAAACACAAGGAAATAACGATATGAAAGAAATCGTGTTTTATGCCCGGGGCGGACAAGGCGCAGTCACCGCCGCAGCCGTGCTAGTTGCCGCGCTGTCGCTGGAAGGCAAATATGCCCAGGCGTTTCCTTTTTTCGGTGGTGAACGCCGCGGCGCGCCGGTGAAGGCCTTCCTCCGCATTGATGATAAACCCATCACCACCCGCAGCCAGATATATAAACCGGACTGTATCGTGGTGTTAGACTCTAAATTACCGGGCAGCATGAACGTCTTTGACGGCCTGAAACAGGGCGGCATCGCTGTTTTCAATAGCAGTCTCAGCCCCGCGGATATCAAGACTAAAGTCGCACTTGCAAAGATAGGCGCGGTTGATGCCAATCAAATCGCCGATGACATTTTCGGCAGTATGGCCATCCCATTTACCAATTTCGCCATGCTCGGCGCGTTTGCCGCGACCACCGACTGGGTCGGGCTGGATTCGATTGTCAAAGCATCTTATTCCAAGTTCACCGGCAATACGGCCAAAAACAACGAAAAATCAACCCACGCCGCTTTTAAGGATACGCAGGTAATGAATTTTGATGTGAAGGCTTTGCCGGATGTTGCCTCACCGCAGCAAACGGTGGCCCGAAAACTAAAGATGGAACTTCTTTTGGGGATGGCGGTCAATAAAGCCAGCACTGCCAAAACCGGCAGCTGGCGCACGCGTAAACCTTTGTCGGTTGACATGCTGCCGCCGTGCACCGATAATTGCCCGGCCGGAATCAGGATCCGCGACTATCTGGAGCTGGTGGAAAAAGACCGGCTTCCCGAAGCCCTGCAATTGCTGCTGGAAGATAATCCTCTGCCCGCTATTACAGGCCGGGTTTGCTATCATCCCTGCGAAGGCGGCTGTAACCGTAAAAATTTCGATGAACCGTTAGCCATCCATTCGATTGAACGGTTTGTCGGAGATTATGGCGCGGGACCGGATATTCCGGCTCAAAATGTTACCGGAGAAAAAGACAAAATTGCCGTGATCGGCTCGGGACCGGCCGGATTAAGCGCGGCTTATTATCTGGCTAAAAAAAATTACAGCGTGACCATTTTTGAAGCCTTGCCGGTATCCGGCGGCATGCTGCGTGTCGGCATCCCGGAGTACCGCCTGCCCGGCAGCATCCTCGACAGGGAAATCGCGCGAATTTCAAAAATGGGCGTGGAAATTAAAAACAACGTGATCCTCGGTAAAGATATCACCATAGATAAACTTTTAAAACAAGGCTACAAGGCCGTTTTCATTGCCACCGGCGCCCACCGGGCGCAGATGCTGGGAATTCCCGGTGAAGACGCTAAGGGCGTTGTTCCCGGTGTTTCATTTTTACGGGACATCCGCCTCGGTAAGAAAGTTAAAGTTGGCGCAAAAACCGTCGTGAACGGCGGCGGTAATGTCGCTGTCGATGCCGCCCGCTCCGCCCTCCGGTTGGGCGCGAAAGAAGTGGTCATTCTTTACCGTCGTTCCCGTGAGGAAATGCCGGCCGGTGAGGAAGAAATTGCCGCCTGCGAAGCCGAGGGTATTAAAATTGAATTCCTCACTGCCCCCGCGGAAATTCTAACCAAAGCCGGAAAAGTTACAGGGATTAAGTGTATCCGGATGAAATTGGCCAGGAAGGATGAATCCGGCCGCAGGAATCCCATACCGGTACAAGGCTCCGATTTTAATATTGATGCCGAGATGGTTGTGCCTGCCGTCGGTCAGTCTCCTGACCTGACTTTTATTCAAGGGGATGATCAAATCACAATCACCGGACGCGGCACTATTACGGCGGATTCTAAAAACCTGAAGACCGCGCGTGAGCGTGTCTATGCCGGCGGGGACGTTGTGACCGGCCCGGCCACTGTCGTTGAAGCCATCGCCGCCGGGAAAAAAGCGGCCGTCGCCATCGATTCGGCAATCAGCGGCCAACCGCTGCCGGAAACACCGGAACGAGATGTTATTACCTATCAGGATTTGAACGTCGAATATTTTACCAAAGAACCGCGTCAGGTTGAACCGGAACTGCCGGCGGGGAAGCGTAAATCCGCCTTCAAAGAAGTCAATACCGGTCCCAAGGAATCGGCCGTAATGCACGAGGCCGGACGCTGTTTCCACTGCGGCGCCTGCAACCTGTGCGAAATCTGTTCTTCATTGTGTCCGGAGGGTATTCTCTCGACAAATGAAGGGACCGGATGGAAACCCGACCTCGAACAGTGTAAAGGCTGCGGGATCTGTGCCGTCGAATGCCCCCGGGGTGCGGTAACAATGGTATTGGAACGTTAACGGAGGACAAACCATGTCAGAAATAAAAGCGCTTACCGGCAATGAAGCGATTGCATATGGCGTCCGGCTTGCCCGGCCCAAGGTGATTGCGGCTTATCCCATCACCCCGCAAACTACGATTGTCGAAACACTGGCTAATTTTGTAGCTGACGGCTCTTTGAAAGCCCAATTTGTAGAATCGGAAGGCGAACACGGCGCCATTTTTACCGTGATGTCCGCCGCCCTGACCGGCGTCCGGGTTTTTACCGGGACATCATCGCAGGGGTTTGCCTACGGCTATGAAGCGATTGCTTATATTCCGGGCAGAAGGCTGCCGGTAGTGATGGCGGTTGCCAACCGTCCGATTTCTTCACCGGGAAAAGCGGTGGAGTGCGACCACAGCGATACGATGACCGGCCGTGACCTGGGCTGGATCCAGCTTTACGTGCAGAGCAATCAGGAGGCGCTGGACACAATTATCCAGGCTTACCGCATTGCTGAAGACCAAAAAGTTTTGTTACCAATAATGGTCTGCATCGACGGTTTTTATATCACGCATACAACCGAAATGGTGGAAATCCCTGCGCAGTCCGGCGTGGATAAATTCATTCCCGAATATGTGCCGAAGCATGTTGTCCTCGACCCCTGCAACCCGATGGCTTTATCCGGGGGAGGGACTTCGGACGAAAATATGGGCTACGAGTTCCTCAAAAATGAAGCCGTCATCCGAGCCGGCGGCGTTATTCAGCAGGCCAACGATGAATACGACAAAATGTTCGGCCGGAGATATGGCAACGGTTTGGTGGAAAAGCTCTACTGCGACGACGCGGATGTAGTGCTGGTGACAATGGGTTCGATGTCGGGCAATGCCAGGATTGCCGTCGAACAGATGCGTGCGGAAGGCCGGCGCGTCGGCTTAGTACGGGTCCGTTCCTTCCGGCCTTTCCCCAAAGCCGATTTTATCGAACTTTCACGTCAGGTCAAAGTTATTGCAGTGGTGGACCGCAGTGTTTCCCGCGGCCTGGGCGAAGGCCCCTGCGTTACCGAAATCAAATCCACGCTTTACAATTTCGCAGGGGAAAAGGCCCGCGTCATCGGCTTTATCGCCGGGCTGCACAGCGCCGAGATTCTTATCTCCGATTTTAAATACATGGCCGATAAGGCTTTGAAAGTTGCCGCCACCGGTGAAGTCACCGGCGAAATTGAATGGATACCAAATTTCGACATCACTGCCGTCAATCCGGTGCCTGTGCAGCATGACAAATTACTCTATCCGGGAACCACGGCTTGCCCCGGCTGCGGCATGGCGATGGTTGTGCGCAAAGTGGTGGAAGCGTTCGGACAAAATACCGTCCTGGTAGAAAATATTGGCTGCGGCGCCTGGAATGCCGCTCAGGGTATGGGCAGTATGACCGGACTGGGGATGGCGGCTTTCCCCTCGATGCCTTTGCCCAGCGGCTCTGCTTGCGCCACGGGAATTTCACTGGGATTAAAAGAAAAAGGACAGGAAGACACCAAAGTCGTGCTCATCGGCGGCGACGGCAGCTTAGGTGATATCGGGTTTACGGCATTATCCGGAGCCGCCGAAAGAAACTCCGATTTCCTCTGCGTCACGGAAGACAATGAAGCCTATGCCAACACCGGTATCCAGCGCAGCGGCGCCACGCCGCAATATGCCTGGACCACCACCACCCCCGTCGGTGATGCGGAAAAAGGCAAAAGCACGCCCCGCAAAGACATGCCGCTGATTATCGCCGCCCACCGCGTGCCTTATGTGGCCACTGCTTCCCTGGCCTATATGGATGATTTTATGAAAAAACTGGCGAAAGCCCGGCAAATGCGCGGTTTTAGATATATTCATGTCTATACCCCTTGTCCGACGAGCTGGCGTTTCCCGCCGGAAAAAATGATTCATGTCTCGAGACTGGGGGTGACGACCGGCATTTTTACTCTTTACGAAATCGAGGACGGCAAGCTGAAGATTACCGTCAAGCCGGAAAAATTTAAACCGGTCGCCGAGTATTTAAAACTGCAGGGTCGGTTCTCGCATCTTACTGATGCGGACATTGAAAAAATTCAGCACGACGTCGATGTTGCTCAGGCTCAAATGCACGATTGGGAGCAAAGCGGGCTCAGCCTGCCGGTGGCCAGCGGTTGATACTTGACATAAAATCTGTTTTTTCAGCTAATCGCGATTGATTTGGAGTGAATCATGGCGGTAATCAAATTACCTCAACTCGCCTGGCACGGCCGGAGCGAAGCTCAATATCGCCTTCCCGATCACTGGCAGATTGAAACCTGTAACATGACCGGTTATGACCTGCCGGCCATGACACCCTCCACGATTCGCCGTGCGCTCGACAATCCGATCGGCACCAAACCGATCAGGGAACTTGCCAGGGGCAAGCAGCAGGTCGTCATCCTTTTTGACGACATGTCGCGGATTACCCGCACTTTTGATTTTATCGCTCATATTCTGGAAGAACTGGCGGAAGCGGGGATTGCCGACCAAAACATCCGCTTTATTTGCGCCACCGGCTGTCACGGTGCGCTGACCCGCCTCGATTTTGTCAAAAAACTCGGTGAGGATGTGCTGAAGCGTTTTCCCGTTTATAACCATAACCCTTTTAACAACTGTATTCCCATCGGCAAAACAACAACTTTCGGTACCGAGGTATCCATCAACGCCGAGGTCATGAAATGCGACTTGAAAATTGCCATCGGCGGAATTGTGCCGCACGGCATGTCCGGTTTCGGCGGCGGCGGTAAAATCATCCTCCCCGGCGTGGCTTCTTTCGATGCCACGCAGCATAACCACCACATCGCGCAATTTGAACTTTCGCCCGGCAAAGCAGGCGTGGGCAATTTTGACGATAATCCTGTTCGCCTGGATATCGGGGAAGCCGCGGAAATGGCCGGTTTGGATTTCATTATCAATGTTCTCTACAAC
>Ga0182017_10004493_pt1 | contig 10382 bp, 7 predicted proteins | sample 712E3DmetaG_FD_120492 | JGI IMG/M metagenome (GOLD analysis project Ga0182017, IMG submission 120492) | Permafrost microbial communities from Stordalen Mire, Sweden - 712E3D metaG | ecosystem: Environmental > Terrestrial > Soil > Wetlands > Permafrost | place: Sweden: Stordalen | collected... | reverse complement strand
TCACCCATGAGGAGAGACCAGGAAAATTCGGGCCACAGCCCCTGGGCAAAGGTTTCCAGGGTTCCCAGGCAGATGACGAGGAAGCCCCAGAAAATGATGAAGTGGTGGCGGCTGCCCACTAGGTTGGAGAAGCGCGGCCAATGGCTGGCCGGGATATCCACCGCCTCGATGACCTTGCGCTGGCCGAAGAAGAAGGAGAGCAGCGAGTCCACGCGCGCTTCGACACGGTCCGTCCGTTTCTCGGGGCGCGCGGCCAGGAGCATCTTGGTGAAGCGCCTGAGCGTCCAGGCGAACATCGCCAGGGCCGCGGTCAGAACTACAGCGAAGACGATCTGTTTCAGCATGGCTGGTTCCTATCATGGGTAGCACGAGTTCGAAACCCGGGCAGCAGGAGTTCGAAACCCGGGTCGCCTCGTTGTATAAATCAGACCATGCCGATGAATCGCGAGCTGATCGCCATCCTGGCCTGCCCCAAGTGCAAGGGGTCGCTGGAACTGACGCCCGATGAGAGCGCCTTTGTGTGCCGCGCATGTCGCCTGGTTTACGCGGTGGTCGACGAGATCCCCAACTTCATCGTCGAAGAAGCCCAGCCCCTCGAAGGGTAGGGAATGTTCCGCGATCCCGACATCGAAGCGCTCCATCGCGCTGACCTGGAGCGGCTGCAGCTTGGCCGCCTGCAAGCGCTTGTGGCGCGGCTGCGCGAACGGGTACCGCTCTACCGCGAGCGCTTTGCCCGGGCAGGGGTCACGGCCGAAAGCATTAGGTCGCTAGCCGACTTGCGCCGGCTGCCGTTCACCACCAGTGCCGACCTGCGCGACACCTACCCAGCAGGCCTGCTCGCCGTCCCGATGGACGAGGCCTTGCGCCTGCACACATCAAGCGGCACGACCGGCCGTCCCAAGGCGCTCTTCTTTTCGCAGCGGGATGTGGACAACGCGGCCGAGCTGTGCGCTCGCAGCTTCGTGGCTACCGGTCTGACAGCGCGCGACGTCTTTCAGAACATGATGACCTACGGCCTCTTCACCGGGGCGCTGGTGGCCCACTACGGGGCCGAGAAGATCGGCTGCCTGGTGATCCCGGCTGGCCCGGGCAACTCCGAGAAGCAGCTTGCACTCATGCAGGACTTTGGCACCACGGCCGTGCACCTGACGCCCAGCTTTGCGCTGTACTTCGCCGATTTCCTCGATGGGAAAGGAGCGAACGCGCGCAAACCACTCAAGCTGCGTCGGGCTTTCGTGGGCGCCGAGCCGTACAGTGTCGAGACACGAGACAAAATCGAACAGGCCCTGGGCGTCGAGGTCTTCAATTCCTACGGCCTGTCAGAGATGAACGGCCCAGGCGTGGCCTTCGAGTGCGTGCAGCGGGCCGGTATGCACCTGTGGGAAGACCACTTCATCCTCGAGGTTGTGGATCCCAAAACAGACGAGCCGCTGCCCGACGGCGAGCCGGGCGAGTTGGTGTTGACCACCCTGTGCCGCGAGGCCATGCCGCTCGTGCGCTACCGCACACGCGACATTACATCGGTCGTCCCGGGCTTCTGTGCCTGCGGCCGCACCCACCGCCGCCTGGCGCGCATCACCGGCCGCGCCGACGACATGCTGATCGTGCGCGGGGTCAACGTGTACCCCCAGCAGATCGAGCACGTGCTCATGGCGATCCCGCAGGTGGGTCGCAACTACCTCATCTTGCTAGAGGGCCGTGACGACATGACTGTGCAGGCGGAATTGGCCCACGGCGAATTGGGCATGAGCGAGGAGCAGCGAGTCGCGCTGGAAGGCGAGATCGCAGCCCGCCTGCGCTCTGAGATTCTAACCAAGCCCAAGGTCAAGCTGCTGCCGCCGGCCAGCCTTCCGGTCAGCGAGGGCAAGGCCAAGCGCGTGATTGACCGGCGGACTCTTTGATAGGGGAGATGGCCCCCACGCGACCGGGGCGGAGCAGCAGTGTTTGACAGGGGCCCAGCGGAACCCTGTGCCGCGATCGTGCAGGCTGCTAGCGCATGTACTCCACCAGTCCCCGGCCTTGCGAAACTACTGCCTCAGGTACGGGGCCAGGCCGATGTTTTGGTCCTTGATGGCCTTGGCGACAAGACCAGCGAGCATCTCTGCGCCCGGCAAGCTGGTGTGCGTTACGTCGCTGCCGTTCGCGTGGTATGCCGTCAGCGCTTGCTTCTGGGTCATACCAGATGCGTTGTAGAAGGCAGTCGAGAGGGCGGTGAGATCGATGAAAGGCACGTTGTTAGCGGTTGCGACCGCCTTGAGCGCGGCAGCGTGAAGGCTGGACTGATCGGGTACCGGAATACCTTGGAGGCGAGCAGGAGGAGAAACCATTATCGGGTTCACGCCTGCGGCCAGTGCGGCGGTCACATGGGGCGTGAGGTTCGCCTCGACGGTGGCGTCTGTATCTGTCTTGTCGTTGTGGCCAAATTGGATAATGATCCAGTCGCCCTTGGTCCAGCGCGACGAGATGTCGCTCCAGAATCCGTAATCACCTGATGCGGCGCCGCTGTTGGCATAGTTGGCAATCCCAACCGGAGGACCGAGATACTCGGGCAGCATTTGCGCCCAGCCCCCGAAGGCACCGCCGGTCTGGTCGCAGGTGGTGGAGTCGCCGGCAACGTAGACCATGATCGGCTTGGTCGTCGCATCGGCCAAGGCGTATCCGATGGCAGAAACCTCCGGATTTGTGCCGGAGAAAAACAAGTCCAGTCCTGGATATCCGCCCGGCCCGCCGGCATGCTTTGGCTGCCCTTCCATCGCTCGCACATTGACCACGAACGCATATGTCAGTGACTGGCCTGGGGTGGTAGTCACGGACTTCAGCATGCCTCTGGTCGATTCCGCACTGACATATGTGTCGCCGGCGGCAGCACCGCCGAGAGTGACGGTCACGACGTAGTTGCCTGCCTCGCTCGTGGCGTCTGCCGTAGGAGTGGTCTCAGAGGTGTTGTAGTCGGTGCCGCCGAAGAGGCATTCGATGCATATGTTCCCGGAGGGCTGGCCGCCGCACGCATCATTACTGCCTATCGCTACCTTCTGGCACTTGGCGTAGTTGTCTGCGGTGGGCGTGGGATAGCCCGTCGGAATAGTGCCGGGCGGGGGCGGCGGGGGAGCCCCGGCCGCGCCTGCCGTACCTGCGCTCGAACCTCCCGCGCTTCCGCCGGTGGCCCCGCTCCCTCCGAGTCCGCTCCCCCCACCCCTCGATCCTGCCGCGCCGCCTCGCCCGCCCGTGGTGCCTCCGGTCGAGGTGTTTCCGCCGGGTGCTGAGGTTCCGCCTGCAGGAGGCGATCCGCCCGTCGCCGGCGTGCCTCCCGGTCTTGAGTTGCCACCGGCGGCCGTTGTGCTGACGGTCGTGGAGGCGCCACCCGTGGCCATTGTGCCGCCAGTTGTGGGGCTACCACCCGTGGCCGCGATGCCACCATTTGTGGCCACGCCACCCGATGTCTGGACGCCACCCGATGTCTGGACGCCACCCGTTGTCTGCACACCGCCCGTGGCTACCGATCCCCCGGCAGCGGTCGTACTCCCCCCAATGGGTGAGCCCCCTGCTGTGTTCGGTTGCGTCCCTCCGCCTCCGGGGGAGGTGTCCGTCGAGCAGGCCATCAGACCGAGAAGCGTGAACAACGGGAGCAGTGAAAAGCGTCGCGTGGTGGGCATGATTCTCCTTACCTTGGCTAATAGGCAGTGGCGTTTCCCCACACTGTGGCTCAAGGCATTCCGTCTTTCTAGCACGTGGTGGTCGGAAAGGGTGGCTCGCTCGACACAAGTCCTGGCTTGTTAGCCCCCGGTCGTAAAGGCGCCCAAACCACTTGGCACCGCGTTCACCCATTGCCAAGTCGGACAAGGGCTTTGAGCGGGCCGGCAGGGTAGTCGATGCGCATGCCGCCACACAAGGACAACTGCGGGAGATTATTCCTGATCTCGTAGGTCGGAGGGCCCGCGCGCTTTATCGATCACACAGGGGCCCACCGGGCCCCCGCTATCGTTCGGTCTACTGCCTCAAATACTGGGCCAGGCCGATATTCTGGGTCTTTATGGCGTTGGCGACAAGACCAGCGATCTTCTCAGCGCCCGGGATGCTGGTGTGCGTCGCGTCGGTCCCCCCGGCGTGGTATGCCGCCAGCACCTCCGTCTTGGTCATACCAAGACCGTTGTACCAAGCGGTCGAGAGGGCTGTGAGATCGATGAAGGGCACGCCCTTCGCGGTCGCGGCCCCCTGCGCCGACACTGCATGAAGACTGGATTGATCGCCTACCGGAATACTGCTGACACGAGAGGGAGGCGAGATCAGAATCGCGTTGACGTTCGCGGCCTGTGCGTCGGTCACATATTTTTCGAGGTTCGTCTGTACGGTGGCATCTGCAACGCCCTTGTCGTTATGCCCGAATTGGATGAGCACCCAGTCGCCCGCGCTCCAGTGCGACTTGATGGCACCCCACAGCAGGGAGCTTCCGTAGAACGACGATGAGCTCTCGCCGCTATCGGCATAGTTGGCGACGTCGACCGGAGGCGCGAAATACTCAGGCAGCATCTGTCCCCAGCCGCCAAAGCCAGAACCGGGTTGGTCGCACGCAGTAGAATCACTGGCAATAAACACCATGACAGGTTTCGTGGCCGCGGTGACCAGCGCATATCCAATGGCGCTGACCGCTGGGGGAGTTGCCGTCGGGCCGGAGAAGTACATGTCCAGCCCGGGCGTGCCGGCAGAAACTGCCTCCGCCGGCTCACTCTCCTTCGTTCGGACGTCGACCAAAAAAGCGTACGTCAGGGATTGGGCGGGATTGATGGTCACCGGGGCCAAGAGGCCCCGGTTTGCCTCCGCACTCACATAGGTTTGGCTCGCAGCGGCACCGCCGAGAGTGACAGTCACAGCGTAGTCCCCCGCCGCGCCCCCGAAGTGACATGCGATGCAGACTGGCCCAGCGCCGCCGCCGGGACAGAGGCTGCCGGACATGGCCGCCGATGCGCACACGGCGTATTTATCCGCAGTCGGCGTGGGATATCCCGCCGGGACACTCCCCGGCTGGGTCCCCGGCTGGAGCGGCCCTCCTGCCCCTGCCGCGCCTCCGCCGGTCGATCCGGAGGAGCCTCCGCTCGCTCCAGATCCTCCCCTACCTCCCAATCCTGACGTGCCGCCCCGCCCGCCCCCAGCACCTCCAGTCGAGGTGCCTCCACCAGTTGCGGAAGTGCCGCCCGCAACGGTGGATCCGCCCGTGGCCATTCCGCCGCTGCTTGTGGAGCTGCCGCCGGTGGCGGTTGTGCCACCAGTTCTGGACGTGCCACCCTCGGCTGTTGCGCCGCCGGTTGCTGAGGTGCCACCGTTGGGGGTTGCTGAGGTGCCGCCGTTGGCGGTTGCTGAGGTGCCACCGTTGGCGGTTGCTGAGGTGCCACCGTTGGCGGTTGTGCCGCCACGCGTCGACGCGCCGCCCATTGCAGACGCGCTACTCGTCGATCCGCCAGCAGCGGTCGTGCCGCCCACACCCGGTGATCCCCCTGTGTTCGGCGGCGTCCCTCCGGATCCGCCATGCGTTACTCCGGAGCTCCCTGCGGAGTTGCCTCCTGAGTTGCCTCCCGAGCAGGCCATCAGACCGACAAGTGTGAACAACGGAAGCAGTGAACGACGTCGTGTGGTAGGCATGGTGCTCCTCAACCTGTTTAGGATGAAGTGGCGTTTCCCCCACTGCGTGGGTCAGAATCTTTTGCCTTCCCCAAGGTCAAGCAGCCTCCCCCGGCCAGTTTGCCAGGCACCGAGGAAGCCAAACGCGTGAATGACCGGGGAATGCTCTAGCTGCGGGGCAGCAAGGCCACTGGGCGCGATCGTCCGGTCTACTGCCTCAAGTATTGGGCGAGCCCGATGTTCTGGTCCTTGATGGCTTTGGCAACCAGCCCAGCAAGAGCCTCTGCGCCCGCGAGATTGGTATGCGTTTGGTCGGTCCCGCCCGCGTGGTACGCTTGCAGCACCTCCGTCTTGGTCATACCAAGACCATTGTACCAGGCGGTCGAGAGGGCGGTGAGATCGATGAAGGGCACGTTGTTGGCGGTTGCGACCGCCTTGGCCGCGGCAGCATGAAGGCTGGTTTGATCACCTATCGGGATACTCGTGGCGCGAGCGGGAGGGGAAACCATAATCGGGTGGACGCCTGCGGCCAGTGCGGCGGTCACATGGGGCGTGAGATTCGCTTCGACTTGGGCGTCCGTGTCTGTCTTGTCGTTGTGCCCAAACTGGATGATGAACCAGTCACCTGTGGTCCAGCGCGACGAGATGTCGCCCCAGTAGCCGAAGCCTCCTGAGCTTGCGCCGCTATTGGCATAGTTGGCAATCCCGACTGGTGGCCCCAGGTATTCAGGCAGCATTTGAGCCCAGCCGCCGTAGGCGCCACCGGTCTGGTCGCAGGCGGTGGAGTCGCTGGCGACGTAGACCATGATCGGCTTGGTCGTCGCATCGGCCAAGGCGTATCCGATGGCTGAGACCTGCGGGTTCTTGCCGGAGAAGAACAAGTCCAGTCCTGGATATCCGCCCGGCCCGCCGGCATGCTTGGGCTGCCCTTCCATCGCTCGCACATTGACCACGAACGCATAGGTCAGAGAATCGCCCGGGCTGGTGGTCACGGACTGCAACATGCCTCGGGTCGATTCCGCACTGACATATGTGTCCCCAGCGGCAGCACCACCGAGAGTAACCGTCACGACGTAGTTGCCTGCCTCGCTCGTGGCGTCGGCCGTAGGAGTAGTCTCAGAGGTGTTGTAGGTGCTGCCACCGAAGAGGCACTCAATGCAGACGTCCCCTGTGGGCTGGCCACCGCATGCATCATTATCGCCTATCGTTACCTTCTGGCACTTGGCGTAGTTGTCCGCGGTGGGCGTGGGATAGCCGGTCGGAATAGTGCCGGGCGGGGGCGGGGGAGGAGCCCCGGCCGCGCCTGCCGTACCTGCGCTCGTACCCCCCGCGCTTCCGCCGGTGGCTCCGCTCCCTCCGAGCCCGCCCCCACCCCTCGATCCTGCCGCGCCGCCTCTCCCGCCCGTTGTACCTCCGGTCGAGGTGGTTCCGCCGGGTGCTGAGGTGCCGCCTGCAGGAGGCGACCCGCCCGTTGCCGTTGCGCCACCCGTGGCCAGCGTCCCGCCGGTTCTGGAGGTGCCACCCGTCGCCAAGGTTCCGCCGCTGGCGGGGCTGCCACCCGTCGCCAAGGTTCCGCCGCTGGCGGGGCTTCCGCCCGTGGCCAAAGCGCCGCCGGTTGCGGGGCTGCCGCCCGTGGACGGTGCCCCGCCGGTTGTGGGCGTGCCACCCGTTGTCTGCACGCCGCCTGTGGCTGTCGATCCCCCGACAGCGGTCGAGCCACCCAAACCGGGTGAGCCACCTGTGTTCGGTGGCGCCCCTCCTGACCCGGGCTGCGTTCCTCCGGGGGAGGTGTCTGTCGAGCAGGCCATCAGGCCGACAAAGACGAACAACGGGAGCAATGAACAGCGTGTGGTGGTAGTCATGATCTTCCTCAATATAAGAAGGGGACGCTTCCCCACATTGTGGGTCAAAGCATCCCATCTTTTGGCGACGTGGAAGTTCGAGGAAGCGGCGCGATGGCTGCAAGTTCTCGGACAGACACCGCCCGCATGCGCGGCCCAGCCCAAGCGACACGGCCAAAGCCCATTTCAGCGCGGAGCAAGCGATCGAGCGGGTCCCTAGATGGTTGGAATGTATGGAAAAAACAAGAAGAACTCCGTAGATTCTTCTTGACTTGGTAGGGCGGAGCGCCCATACAATGGATGCGGCGCTGTGAAACGCATAACAGCGTTCTGAGATTCACAATCATGACAATCAAGCGGCCTCGCACGCGGCGGAAGTTGGGCAGGCGGACGGTTTCCGAGCTAGTCGTGGTTCGGCTGATCCTCTATCGGCGCATCCTACGCGACTTGGCCTTTTCAGGCACACGCTACGTATTCTCGCACCAGTTGGCGATATTGGCAGACGTGACGCCTGAACAGCTGCGGCGGGATCTCATGAACGTTCGCTACGAGGGCAGCCCGACCCGCGGATATGAAGTCGTGGCTCTGGAAGAACGCATCGGCGCGTTCTTGGATCCGCCGACAACGCAATCGGTGGCGCTGGTGGGTGTCGGTAACCTCGGGCGCGCCCTGTTTGCGTATTTCTTGGGCCGCCGACCGTTGCTCCAGATCGTCGCCGCCTTTGACATCGATCCGGCCAAGGTGGATCGCATGATCAACGGTTGCCCGTCGTATCACATCAGCGAGGCCCGGACGGTCATGCGCGACAAGGGAATCAACGTGGCCATGATCGCCGTGCCGGCCGCGGCCGCGCAAAGCGTGGCTGACATCCTGGTTGAAGCGGGGGTACGGAGTCTCCTCAACTTCGCCGACGTCCGCTTGCGCCTGCCGCCGGACGTGTACGTCGAGCACATCGACATCGGCGTTACGTTGGAAAAGGTGGCGTTCTTCGCGCGGCGGCCCGTGGCGGCGGCCAAGGACGTGGGTCCTGCATGAAGCCCACCGACCTCTCTCTGGTCAGCACGATTCGGGAGCGCTGTCGCGTCTGCTATACCTGCGTGCGTGAGTGCCCGGCCAAGGCCATCCGCATCGCGGGAGGCCAGGCCGAAGTCATCCCCTCGCGCTGCATCGGTTGCGGGTCGTGCGTGCTGGTGTGCAGTCAGGGAGCTAAACACGTGCTCAGTTCGGTCGAGGAGGTGTATGGGCTTCTTCAGAGCGGAGCGCGGGTGGCGGCATGTGTGGCGCCCAGCTTCCCGGCGGAGATCGGCGACCGGGACGTGCGACAAATGGTTGGCTCGCTGCGCAAGATGGGCTTCTCGCTGGTGTGCGAGGTGGCGTTCGGCGCTGACCTGGTGGCCCGTGCCTATCGCGACCTGCTCGCCCAGCGCCCGAACGACAGCTTCATCGCCACGGCTTGTCCGGCCATCGTCAACTTCGTGGAGCGCTATCACCCGGAACTAGTGCCCCGTCTGGCCCCCATCGCCTCACCCATGTTGGCCACGGCGCGGGCCTTGCGCGCGCGCTACGGCGCTGACACCAAGATTGTCTTCATCGGGCCCTGCATCGCCAAGAAGGGCGAGGCCGCCAGCCTGACGGGCCAGGACCGCGTCGATGCGGTCCTGACCTTCCGCGAGCTGCGCGACATGCTGGACTTCGCCGGGACCGGGGCAAGTGAGGTCACCTTGTCTGACTTCGACCCGCCCCGCGCGGGCTTGGGCGGTGTGTTTCCCTTGCCGCGGGGAAGTCTGCAAACCGCGGGCATCGATGAAGACCTGACCTGCAACAACGTGGTGGCGGCCGATGGACGCGCGGCGTTCCCTGAGGCTTTGCAGGAGTTTTCTGCCGGTGAGTTCAACGCCCACCTGCTTGAGTTGCTCTGTTGCCGCGGAGGCTGCGTGATGGGCGCGGGGATGAGCGTCGAGCTGCCGCCCTTTGCCCGGCGTGCCCACATAAGCCGTCATGTGCAAAGCCAGCGCGCCAGCTTCGATCGTCCGGCGTGGTCGGCCGAGATGGACGAGTTGCGCGACCTGTCCATGGCCCGCAGCTTCCAGACCGCCAGCCAGAGCATGCCCACCCCGTCTGCCGACGAGATCCGCGCCATCATGATCGAGATGGGAAAATTCGGTCCGGACGACGAGTTGAATTGTGGGGCCTGTGGCTACGACACCTGTCGCGCTCACGCGGTGGCCATCTTGCGTGGCCTGGCCGAAGACGAGATGTGCTTGCCCTACACCATCGAGCGGCTGAAGAAGACGGTGCAGAAGCTGGACTTGTCCAACACGAAACTGGCCAGCACGCAACAGGCCTTGGTCCAGGCGGAGAAGTTGGCCAGCATGGGGCAGTTGGCGGCCGGCATTGCGCATGAGGTGAACAATCCTCTCGGCGTCGTCCTGCTCTACGCCCACCTCCTGCTCGAATCCTGTGCCGAGGACTCACCTCAATCGAAGGATTTGTCGATGGTCGTCGAGCAGGCCGATCGCTGCAAGAAGATCGTGTCTGGACTGCTCAATTTTGCCCGCCAGAACAAGGTCGTCTTGCTGCCAACGAAGATTGCGGACTTGGTAGAGAGCTCGCTGCGCAGCGTGGTGGCGCCCGCTGGCATCGAGGTCGTGGTGGAACACCAAGATCCTGCGGCGTTGGCCGACCTCGACGCGGATCAGATTAGGCAGGTCCTCACCAATCTGCTGACCAACGCCATGGCGGCCATGCCTGCAGGGGGCCGGCTCACCGTGCGCACGGCCTTTAGCGATGAACAGGTTCTGTTTGCGGTCGGAGATACAGGGGTAGGAATCCCCAAAGAGAACATAAAGCGTGTCTTTGAGCCGTTCTTCACCACCAAGCAAATGGGGCGTGGCACCGGGCTGGGCTTGGCGGTGAGCTATGGCATCG
>Ga0182017_10004492_pt1 | contig 10383 bp, 3 predicted proteins | sample 712E3DmetaG_FD_120492 | JGI IMG/M metagenome (GOLD analysis project Ga0182017, IMG submission 120492) | Permafrost microbial communities from Stordalen Mire, Sweden - 712E3D metaG | ecosystem: Environmental > Terrestrial > Soil > Wetlands > Permafrost | place: Sweden: Stordalen | collected... | reverse complement strand
GGCGTTTGGCGCCGATGCGATGAAAATTCGAGCGTGCGATCCCCATACTCCAAGGCCGGGCGGAGTCGCGCAATTTGCATTGGTAAATGCCGACGAAGACCAATCCAAATACATGACCGCGCGCGGAAAGAACCTGCTCGGCGATGAAGAAAGGTTGCACACTTGAACGGTGATGAGCGTATCCTTGCCGGTCAGGTTGTTTGTAACGAGGAATTTGTGCAGCGTATCGGGGCCGACGGAAGGGTTTTTCAGATCCAAAACATAGGCGCCGGGAGAAGATTCCGCTGTTGACAAATATCGATCATCCCATGAAACGCCCCCATTATAGCTTCCCCCGGCCCATACCGTTTGCTCGGGCCCGATCGAGTTCTCCACCGTACGTTCCAGGGTGCTTCCGCAGCCGTTCCATGAATAGTTTCCCGTTTTTTTCAAACACGTTGAATAGATCAACGTGGAAACGGGAGCGTTCTTTACGAATCGCGGCACGCAGGCGGGTTCGGCGACTTTAACGGGAACTCCGTTCGCCGAAAGCGGGCATACCCACGCCGCGCTGGAAGACGTATTGAATTCAAGGTTTCCGGCGGAAACGGCATAGGCGACACGCGCGCCGTCGGGCGAAATGACCGGCGCGATGCCGCCCTTGACCTGCATAAACGGCGTGATGGAGGGCGAGTCCAGGGAAAAATCGATGTAGTAGAGCGTCGCGCCATTGACGAAAACCAATTTTACCGCCTGGGCGCCGCAGAGGTCGCGCATTTCCTTGCTTGAAACGCACACTCTCGCGCGTAATTGCCCATCGGCGAATGCCGTTGCGGCATACATGGCCGATAGCGTGACTAATGCGATTAACCATGCTTTTCCCGTGTGCATATTTGCCCCCATTAATCCGGCGACCGCCGAAAATTTCTAATGCGCCGGCTTGATGCTGAAAAAATTATCCGAACAATCATGAAATCCCGTACTGGGAGTATAGTCAAGCACGCATATTGAACAGGAATCGGAAACCGACGATACCTTCACGATTTGGCCGCCTCCTTGCACAATAGTAAATGAGTCCGGAATCGTGAAAATAAACGTCGAATCCACGCGCGGATTGATCGACGTCGTCATTCCCGGAAGCAACAGTGAATATTTCCCTTTTTCTAATTTCAGGCGTATTCCGGCGTTCGCGTCGCGACGCGAAGTTACCGTTACCGTGCATGCCTGCCCCACGCTGAATTGCTCCCCGCCATTGGGCCGAATAACCCGGTATTGCGGGTCGATGGCGTTTCCCGTATCCGTTCCGGTAAAATAGACCGCCGGCCAGTCCGCGGGGATTATCGAATCGGGAGGATTCAGCCGCGTCCAAACATTGCTTTTCCAGTCAACCATCCAAATACCTTTGACGGGCGCCAGCGTTCCAGATTGACATCCAATAACAAGGGAGTTATTATTGCCGAAATACCAGCTTCGGAAATCCATTTGATCCCATGTACCAAAATTGTATTGCGGCGGACACCAGTTAATACTTAAACCATATTTGTCGATATGATCGTCCATGGTGATTGCCGTATCGGTAACTCGGCGAAACGGCGTCACGACAAACCCACGGTGCTCGGGGGGAATGCACGTTCCCATGCCGCCGCCCAGGCCGCCCATGCCGGCGTTTCCCGGAATATAAACGCATTGCGAACCATCGTGAGACATCGTTGAATTACACCCCCACACCTGTTTGCCGACTTCGTTCGCCCATTTGTACATATGTTGAGGCAGGGCCAGGCCCCTGCCGCCGTCGGGAATGGTCAGAAAACCCATTCGTAAAACATACGCGCCCTGCCAAAGCAGACTGAACGCGGATAGTATCTGGTCCTTTACCACCGAAATCGGATAATACGGTTCCAACCTGAAACTACCCGTAAGATCGGCGAGGGTCCGTATGGCGCCGAACGAGGCGACACTGTCGAGGCTTACTTGTATTGCGTAAATCTCCTGCCGGACCGTGTCGGTGGTGGTATAGCAAATTTCCGTTCCATTGGGACCGTTGCGGTATAAATCGACCATGAGCACCTGCGCACCCGAAAGCGGCGCTTTATATTTTTTGGAACCGTCAATGCTTATAACATAGGCGTCATAGCCGTTCACATAGAGTATCCATTTCCCGTCATCCGAGATTTTTATGGATCTCGGCACTTCGTTTTCAGTATTGGGAATGATCGATGGAGAGAAATTCCTGATATCCGATATGTATAAACCCTTCACCTGGTTCGCCGGATCATATTCGTACGAATAAACGAAAAACCCCGGCGGCAAATCGCTTTGCCTGCCTGATATCGCGTCATTTTTATGAGTGTAGGACGGGCAATACAAATGTTCCAGGGAACATTGATATACGATAAAAGTGTCCTGAATGGAATAAAACCGACCGGCGCTGTCCCCGACGACTATCGAAACTGAGGACCGGCCCGAATCGCGGGGGATCCAAAAGAAAACCGAATCATTCAATTCTATTCCTTTTTCGCCGCCAATGAGATGAAACGAAACTATTCTCCCGATTGATTTGGAAACAGGCAGCCGGGATGCGTGCAACGTGTCGGTATACGCGACATTCAAACAGAGCGAGTCAACACTGAATTTAAACGGAATCGAGGGAAATACTCCGTTGACAACGTACAGCGATCCCCGCAGCGTGTCGCAGCGGCCGTTGGGGCCGCATTGGGCGATGGTGACTTCCGCGAGGCCCGTGACTTGGGGCGACCATTGGAAAATGGAGTCGCGCAAGACCATGCCTTGAATGCTATCGATGCAATGCCATGAAAAGACCGATGTTCCGAAACGCGCGATACTGCCGCTGTCGGGCCGTAGCGTGTCCGTAAATGAGAGGAACCGTGTTATCGTATCGCGCTTGAAATGAAACTGACGTTTGGAATTCGATGATTTCGTCGCATACAGCGCCACGTTCAACGTGTCGCAGCGGCCACCGGCGCAACATTGAGCGATACGAAGGCGAATCAATCCCGTGTCTTGCGGAAGCCACGATACAATGGAATCCTGCAGCGTCATGTTTTTTACACTGTCGATGCAATGAAACGAATAGTCGGTCTTGCCGAAACGCGCGATACTGCCGCTGTCGGGCCGCAGTGTGTCCGTAAATAGCGCGTATTGCGCCACCGTATCGCGGCTCAACCGGTATGCGCGCGACAAATTGGGGGCGTAGACCACAAAGAGCGTATCGCGCAGCGTGTCGCAGCGGCCGTTCGCGCCGCGGATGGTTGCATTGACATACGCGCGCCCCGTGTCGCCGGGAGTCCATGAAAAAACCGAATCCTTCGCGCCCATTCCCCGCTCGCTATCCACGAAATGTACGGTAATGCCTTTTCCATCCTGCGCCGAGGCGCTCAAGCTTTTCGCATGGATCGTATCGGAGAAAGGAACGTTCCATAAAAGCGTGTCTTTGCTAAAATGCACGACGCTCGCGGGCAATGGAGCTGGTCCCGTTGTTTTGTTGACATTACACCGGGTTAAAAGCAGGATAATGGAAAGGCCGATTATGGCCGCGATATAATACTGATACGTTTTAACAAGCGACGACATGCTTTTTTTTCTCGGTTGAACGGTACGGCTATTGGTCATGGCTACCTCCGGATAAGATGGAATAGGTTGAAAATAATTAGTTTTTTGAGTTCACGCTTAAAAGGTTATTTCAGGCGTCTTGTTTTTCCGCACCGGTATCGGGAATGCTCATTTGAGCGTTGGATTCAAATTGCCGCGGACAAGCAAAGGTAAGGAATAAGAAGATAGTTATTCGCGCGTGGAAATTGTCCTTGAAGGATAGCCGGTATTCGCGTTGGGGTAATACCCGTCTCCCGATCAACCTGTTTCACGGTTAATTCAGGCTCCTGGAAGTGGCTTCCAATATAATCCGCAAGCCGTTTGATCTCCTCATCCGAATGATTTTTAACGTCGAGCTGACGGTATTCAAGAGTTGCGCCTTTGAAGTCATTTCCCCGGGAATATGTATATGTCGATTCCTACATTGGAGGCCTGATCTTATAGGGCACCTGCTCGAAGCGCAAGCCCGTTTTCTTGTTTACCCATTGCGCATAATATTCATTTTGCTGATTTGTAAATAATGAGACGTTCGAAATGCCTTGATCGTCATGGGCCAACGTTCGCCATTGGTTATCGCCGTTCACTTCAAGCCACAACAGATGATTTTCCGAACGGGCAACGATAAGCGGATTGTAATCAAACGACGGCGAAATGCTCCACATATCCGCGGGACCGGGCGGATAGGGTATTGAGACCGGATGCGACGGTTCAGAAGGAGCGGCCGCCATCTGAATAAAAGTCAGCGATTTATCGGTTACGTTTTTGAATAAGGCGGTAATCCCGGTCTTTTTATATACGTTAACGGCAACAGAGTGTACACTAAGCGCCAACGGCGTATTGGAAGTTTTGAATAAAATATGAATATCGGTAAGATTTACGCTGGTTTTATCGTAATAAATTCCGGATTTTAAATAAAACTCATTTTCATTCGATTTTTCAATCCAAAAAATTGAAAAATATTTCCCTTTCATGTCATATTGAACCTTTACAAATACAATAGCATTGGCGCAGACAGGTACAGGGTTACTTGAATAGGCGCCTTTTTCGGAAAAGGTGACTGATTGCAGTGCCGTCTCCCCCTTACTATCACCAATTAAGAAAAAAACACCCGCATTATTTTCAATAGTGAACCCTTGCGGAAGAAGCCGCGGTGAACCCAGCGAAACTTCAACGCTGCCGAAAACTCGCGGCTTTAAATTCAAATCTCCCCATGCGCCGCTTACCGTGTTCCCGACCAACCAGCTTAACCATTGACCGGAGGCATCGTCGGCGATTTTTTCAGCCGCCGCCAACGCACTGGGAAGCTCGCTTAATTCCATCGGAATTCCCGCAACTCCATTTTTGGGATTGTTGCTGAATGATGGTCGAATAAAAAGGACATTGCGTGAAAAGCATTTATCTTCAACAAAGACGGAATAAATATTTTGATAGCGCGGGCTATAATAGGACTCAAGAATTTTTATTTGAGGCGAACAAACAGTAAGGGAAACGGGCAAGGAGGAAATTATTGTCCCCTTTAAATCCAGCGTGGCGATAATCTTATACTCGCCCGGCAGTAATGGCTCTATCGCATACTGGCCGAGGTCCCCTTCGCTATTTATCAGGCCATCGCCGCCTTTTAAAGAAGTGAATTGTTGCTCCATGACCGGCACCGTTTTTCCCCGGTCCATCCAACTGTTAAATCGCGTTTGTGAAATTATTCGGCGGGAGCCGCCGCCAGCCGGGTCAAATTCAAATTGAACGGAAGAAACCGGCGAAAGCACCGGAACGGATACCGCCTGATCGGATGTGTTTTTCAACTCAATTGCGCAATTGATGCTCCCGCCGCAAATAATCTTGGCGGGCATGTCCTTTATTGCGATAACAATAGGTGAATTTGCCATGGAATGAACTCCTGAATTTGACGTTTTCCCAAATGTTAAAAATATCATCGCGCACAATCCAATGAGGATTGCCGGTATTTTAGTTTTATTGGTTGCTGCAAGTTCCATCAAGCATCCTTAACAGCGCCGGCAGGGTTGGTTATATGGTCAATAGCCCAGCCTCGTAGTTTAAGAATACATTTACCGCAAAAATATCGCGGATCGTCTCTATTATAGCTCATAATGCAGGCACGGTCCCAACACTTGTCCTTTGCCGGTTCGGCCGCCAATGCCGGAGAGGGGTTAACTTCCGTATCGTGTTGTAAATTATTGAACCCGCCGGGGGAATCAGGCTGTTTCGGTTGCGATTGGGAATGTTCGAGATACTTATTATGCCCCATTTCATGCGTCCACAAAGCGGCATCATTCCCGACAAAAACCCACGCAGCGCCCAAACCATATCCCAATGCCGAAAACCCCAATCCGCCGCTAGTTGCAGTGGCCGCAACGTGCAGATGCCCTCCGCAACCGACCACGGCGCAGACCGAATTTTCCAATACATCAGCCGGAGCGCAATTGTTGGTAACCTCAACCATTGTTGCGTGGCATTTATCACATCGGTACTGCGCGAAACTTATCTGCGGCGACGATGTAAACTCAGCCAACAAATGACCTTTAAGCAAACCATGTTTGGTTTCAACGCTTTTTACGAGGAAATGAATCATCTCTTCTGATATTTTCATCCATATTTGGCCCCCGCTCGGCGTTATCACACGGCTAAAATAATCGTTAATGGACTCATTGAGATTGCCCCTTGGAAAACCAAGATGCGGACGGTCCATGTACGGCCATGTATATTCGCTATCCAAATGCGGGGTATAGGCGTTGTAAGGCGCTACCGTAATGTTTGGGGAAACAACGGCGGCGTACTCAGCCTGGGTGATGAGCGTGTTCAGCGCCCAGTCGTTGGGAGTCCCGCCTTCATAAACAATATGGCGAAATGCCGGATTATATAATTCGATATTTCTTGTTCGATGCGCATTCCAATGATTATTTGCGGCGGGAGACCAGATTACGTAGTTCCTGTACGAAGTTCTTCGCCATATTCTTAATTGCGCCGTTGACGCCATGGGTAATGAATCATAGCGTTTTTGCAAAATTTTGTTGTTTTTAAATCCGTCACCGCCGGAATCATGACGAAACGACAACTTCGAATAAATTCGATAGCCATCCCCGCCTATTATGGAAGGATGCAGGTAGATACCTGCCTTTCCGGTTGATGCCGCGCTATACAAACCGTCCTTTTGGCCGACATAGTCGTGGGCCAAAGCGTAAACGCATTTATTCGTAGTATCGTCTTTGGCTTTCCACGGCTCCAATGATTCGCTATCTAGCCCGAACGGCGCCTTATAATAAAGAGAAAGATCCTGCGGCCGAATGCCGCCGCAATCGTCGCCGTTGAACTTTTCAGGGCAATTCGTATATGTCTTTCCATCCTGAGAGGCTTTTGCCGAGTCGATGATGGTCTCGACCCATTTATTCGACCTGATAACCGCTTTGTTATAATTTACGTCTGAGGTATTTATTACGGAAAGGTCCTCGCCGATTTCATCGAAGGACCATTCGACGCATAGCGGCCCGATTGCGTTTTTCACCGCTTCATTGAAGGTGCCCTTGGCCGCATCCAACGCGTCATTTTTTGATAAAAGCCCGACGGCCGCGTAAACCGGAATCCAGGGCCTGCAAATCGTATTTTTATCAAAGGTTACCTTATTATCGCCGGCCGAATACATTCCCCTGTAGTCATTCAAATAAACCGGATCATTTGCCGGAATGCTTTTCGGCGCACTGAAACGAGACGTATAATATTGCCTATCGTCAACCCAGACGATCATATTTTTCCCGCCGTCGCTCAACCGCTGCTCCGCAGCCTCCGCGGCAAGATCGGCTTTGTTATTTTCCGGATCGCCAAACAGGCTTCGATTACCAACCGATAATCGCTTGAGCGCCTCCTTCGAATCATTATTCATCGCGCCGTCGGCGGTCAACCGTTCATACGGAGCGGTATTATTTTTCGGGTAAGAGCGCTGAAACTCCGTAAGCGCCCTTTTACTCGCATCTCCCCATTGGCCGTTAACAGGCCCCGGATGGAATCCGGCACTGGCAAGTTTCCATTGATACCACCGTTCACCTTCGCTTTCAGCGGGTTCATTGACGACATAGGGCGGCAAGCCCAGTTGCAGCGAATTCGGATCCTCCCACGGCTTGTCTTGGTGCTTTCCCGTATCCGGATGCACGAAGATTCTCACCTCCGTTTGCATTGCCGCCACTGAAATTCCGGCCGTTTTATCATCCGTCGACCAAGCTTGAATCTGAACCCTATACGGCATGTTTTCCTTTTGAATCAGGCCGCCGGCCGACAATGCTCCGTCCCATGAAAAGTTATGGTCGCCTTCGCTTAAATCAGACTCGGCCAAATCCTTGGAAAAAACCTCTTGATCCGTCTTATCGACAACGATAATTTTCCCTTTTTTCAATTTGTCCGTTTTAATGATTTTCCATTTGATTGTCTGCGAATCATTGACAACAGATTGACTGGCCGGGTCCCAGGCGGGCCAAAAATCGAGGAGATCCACGCGTGCCTGGCCGTCGCCTTGATCATTAAAACACCGGAAGTGAACAGTATACGGTGAAAAGGCCGCGTTGATATATCGATCTTCCCCCGTTCGGGGCTTAAGCGCGCCGTCGGCGGCTGTGCATTTCCCGTTCCAATCGTCAACGCTATAATCCTTGCCGGGCTCGGTGTTTTCCTGAGCCATTTCCTTGCTGAAAATTGGAATCGGATCGCCTATATCGGAAAATGTAAAGGAGTAATCATCCGCCATTTCGGCTTTGCAATAGTTGCTTGCAAATACCTCCAAAACAACTTTCCCGGAAAAATTATCAGCCTGGCCGAGTGAATACTGCATGGCGCAATCCTCTCCGCCTTTATCCTTGGGGCCCGGAATAAACCATTTGTCCAGTTTGAGTATTTTAATTTGCAGTACTTCACCTTTTTTTCCGTCCCCCCCACCTCCCTCAATCTTTTCTTTTTTCCACTTCTTCTCCGAAACCGGATCCTTTTCAAGCCCTATTTCCCGACTAGCCGCGGGAGCTATCGCCGGCGTCGGATCGTCCTTTTTGTAAAAAACAAGCTCTACTCTCCTGTTTTCTTCCGATTTATAATCCGAATCCCCGGCGTTTTCTATAGGGCAGCTCTCTCCGCAGGGATAAATACCATTACCATCCGGATACCCGTATGGTATGGCGGGGATAGGATCGAGCTGCAGGTCGTTCTTTAGATAATCCTCAAGAAGCAAACGGATGGTAATGCCGATGGCCTCCCACGTCTTTGGGCCCACTACGCCATCGACCGTTAGCGTCCCCTTGTATTGCGAATTGTATTCGGTCTGAAAACCCTTGACGCCTTCCGTGGTTTTGGGGCCATCCTTGTTGTCAACGTCGCCCGGATCGCAGTCCCAACCATAGCGCTCGGATAGCCCTTTCAGCGTTTGCTGGTAATCCTCGGTTTCCAGCTTATGGTCATTGCAGGCGACAACGCCGTTCCATAGGTCCATGTCGTTTTCCAAAAGTCCCTTGATGGCTTCGGCGCGGCGTTTGGAAATGGCGAGGTTATAGTCAGAGTCGCCGCTGGTATCGGCATGGCCTTCTATGATTAATTCCCGGCCGGCATTGTCTTTTGCATATGAAAATGCCGACGCTAAAAGGCTAATGAGATCGCCTTTTTCATCGAGGCAGGGCAGCGCGCAATTATGATGAAAATGAATATCCGCTATTTCCACGAAATCAACCGCCATGCATACCGGCATGTCCAGCAAATCGCTTTCCAGAACCGCCGTGGCCGTCGGGTGCTCGATTTTGGCCTTGTATTGGCACGTCGCCTCCGGATTTTCCTGCGCGGCATCGTAATACTCATTGCCGTAATACAGCGTCATGTCGGCCTTGGCATTGCCGTCGGTATCGAGGTAGGCGTCTACTTTATGCTTTACGTCTTCTTCATTTCCATTGTAAAGCACAAAGAGCGAGCAGGTTATTTTCTTGCGGAAGGTTTCCTTGAGAAACTCGGCCTTGATGTTCAACGTGCATTTTTTATTGAATTCCAGTCCGTCGCCATCGGGCTCCCACGTAGCGGAAACAAGTTTAACCTCAGGCTCCTGTTTTTCATTTTTTTCCGGTTTATCGGTTTGGTAATCGACCGGCGTGGTTTTTCCGGTTTTTTCAACCGGGCTTCTATACACGCCCGGGTCATTGATATCATTCCACGTTTGCGCCATTGATAAAATTCCTGAAAAATTGGGAAGAGACGCGTTCAAAAATTATGATATATGATAAAAGATATATTAAAACCGCGAAGCGAACCTGGAATTTTGACAAGCTCAGCCGATTTTGCCTCACGTCTTCCTATACAGAATAAAATGCCCTCGCACCGGTAAGGCGTACAAATTCTGACCCTGTATATTGACTCCGCACGAGGCGGATAATCATATTATATTCATGGGTTGCGGCACAGTTTCGCGACGCACTTGCTCGAACAAGGAACAGACCTACGGTATATCCAAGAACTTTTAGGTCATTCTTCGAGCAAAACGACGGAGATTTATACACACGTCAGCAATAAGGCGATAACGAAAATTCGAAGTCCGTTAGCTAAAATTCACCTGGATCATACACGAAAATTTGGAAGATAGGATCTAGGTACCTTCATTCAATCTACTAAATTGGAAGAATGAATGGAAGGGGCATTTTACTAGTTGTTTGCAATATGTAAAGCACAATGAAACGATAGCAGCAGCCGAAGAAAAAAGAAAACAAAACCAAGATCGCGCGCGCAAGAAAAAGCCGCATTAAATGCGGCGGAAAATGATAAGACAAT
>Ga0182017_10004490_pt1 | contig 10384 bp, 5 predicted proteins | sample 712E3DmetaG_FD_120492 | JGI IMG/M metagenome (GOLD analysis project Ga0182017, IMG submission 120492) | Permafrost microbial communities from Stordalen Mire, Sweden - 712E3D metaG | ecosystem: Environmental > Terrestrial > Soil > Wetlands > Permafrost | place: Sweden: Stordalen | collected... | reverse complement strand
TCCAGGCCGGGCCGGGTGGGATCGAGATCGCCCACATGCCACCGGTCGCCGTGGGTTATGCCCTGAGAAGCCTGATTCCAGAGAACCGTTCCAGTCCCATCGATGGCATAGCCGCCGTTTATACATTCGTCTTTGCCGTCTTGATTAAGGTCGAGACATCTGACGTTGTGGTTGTTGGGAAAGTTGCTTATCGGGCTACGCACGAACTTGAACCGCATGGACCAGGCGCCATTCGTGAAATCAAATCCCATGTCCATCATGGCCCGCGTCCCACCAGCTTTTCCCTTAAAGTACAGGCTCGGATGCACGCCGTCCCAATAGGGGCTGCTGAAATGGCCGGTTACGTTCCCAGTAGAGATAAGATCTTGGGGGACAGCGCATTCCTTGCCTTTTTCCGCGCCGGTTACTCCGTCGATCGCGACGATGAACGAGTCGGTTTGCGTTGTCGACGCGGCCAGTACTTTTCCATCCCCGAAGATCATGCCGTTGCCGCCTCTGAGTACCAGTTCGCCTTTGCCGTCGCCGTCGACGTCAAACACGGCCTCATTGTCAGCATGCCCACAGCTAATGGTGTCCGGACCGGAGAGTGAAAGGTCGGTATTCGTGCTGTTGGGGCCCATGTCGACCCGCCACATGAACTTGCCGCTTCTATGGTATGCATCTACATACTGGGATACGCCATTCCCGAAGCGGTCCACGACATATTCGTATTCGCCATCCCCATCCAGATCGCCGACATAGGCAAGATGGATATTCCTGCCGGCTGCGGCTTGAATCGGGATTTCAAGGTAGCCTTTTGGCAGCTCCATCGCGGTTGTCCCTGTCGCTTCCTCGACGCCCCCGATGATGGCTTTTAGGGTGTAGCCGGTGCCGCCGGCGGTGTCCTGATAGTTGGTTGAGGTGGTGATCGGTGTGGCATTGAGTTTTGTCGTGCCCTTGTACACGTTGAAGGCGACATCGGTGCCCTGTTCCGTGCCGTAGAGCCGCCACGACAGAAGGTTCCCGGTTCCTCCCCCAACCGCCACAAAGCCCCGGCCCAGTTTCTCCATGATGCGCTGGCCATGGGCGGGCATCGCCATTAGGCAAGTGCCCAGGAAAACACAAGACAAAAAGCCTTTGGATCTCATCGTGTCGCTCCTTTCGGACCACAAGATCGTTGGACCGGCTTCCCCTCGCGAGAATCCGGCCAAGGCAGCCTACCGGAGGGGAAAAGGGTCACGAGCGCGGTGTGCATGGACGTACCCACTTCTTGATAGGGGGAGGGACCCTTCAAAACGGGTCATCGGGGGCTCAAATCAAGACGCCCGCCGCATGGCGTGACTTAACCGACCGACGCCGCGCTACAGCCTGCTCCGGCCCAACCGCCTTGCGGCGTACAGGGCAGCACCGAGAACAAGGAACGCGACTGCATAGAACCAGGGCGCCGGATATCTGGCATAGCTCGCCGCGGCCCAGGTGCCACCGCCGTCGCGCGTACTCAGGATCGTTCCATCGTCGCCGACTGCCCAGCCCCGCTGTCCATCAGTGGTGAACCTCACCCCGTGAAGCTCGGCCGTGTTGCCGCCCCAGTAGGCCTGCCAGGTGATGCCACCGTCCCGCGTGCTCAGGATTGTTCCTTCGCCACCGACTGCCCAGCCCCGCTGCCCATCGCTGGCGAACGCCACGGCAGAAAGCCTGCTCTTGCTGCCGCTCGATTGAGCCTGCCAGGAGTTGCCACCGTCGTGCGTGTTCAGGATCGTTCCATCGGTGCCAACGATCCAGCCGCGCCGCCCGTCGCCCTGGAACGCCACGCCGTAGAGCCAGCTCTTGCTGCCGCTTTCCTGGACCTGCCAGGTGCTGCCACTGTCCCGCGTGCTCAGGATCGCTCCTTCGCTGCCGACGACCCAGCCACGCTGCCCATCGCTGGTGAAGGTCACGCCGTAAAGCCAGCTCTCGCTGCCGCTCGGTTGCGCCTGCCAGGAGTTGCCACCGTCGCGCGTGTTCAGGATCGTTCCATGATAGCCCACGGCCCAGCCGCGCTGCCCATCACTGGTGAAGGTCACGGCAGAAAGCCCACGCTTGCTGCCGCTTGCCTGGGCCTGCCAGGAGTTGCCACCGTTCCGCGTGCTCAGGATCGTTCCATCGTCGCCCACGGCCCAGCCCTGCTTCCCATCGCCGGTGAACGTTACGGCCTGGAGCCAGCTCGTGGTGCCGCTTGCCTGAGCCCGCCAGGAGTAGCCACCGTCCCGCGTGCTGAGAAGCATACCGTCTACGCCGACTGCCCAGCCGCGTTGTCCAATATCCTGGAACGTCACTGCGGAAAGCCAACGCCTGGGGGCGCTTGACCGAGCCCGCCAGGTGTTGCCACCGTCGCGCGTGCTCAGGATCGTCCCGCGGTCGCCGACGGCCCAGCCCCGCTTCCCATCGCTGGTGAAGCTTACGGCGCGCAGCCCACTCTTGCTGCCGCTGGTCTTGGCGCCCCAGGAATTGCCACCGTCCTGCGTCCTCAGGACGGTTCCATCGGCGCCGACCGCCCAGCCCTGCTCCCCATCGCTGCTGAACATCACGTCGTGAAGCCAGCTCGTGCTGCCGCTTCCCTGGGGCTGCCAGGTGATGCCACCGTCCCGCGTGCCTAGGATGGCTCCATCGGCGGCGACCGCCCAGCCCCGCTGCCCATCGCTGGCGAACGCCACGGCGGAAAGAATGGTTTCCGAGGGGCTCGCCTGCCAGGAATTGCCACCATCGCGCGTGCTGAGGATCGTCGCATAGCCGACGGCCCAGCCCCGCTGTCCATCGCTGCTGAACGCCACGGACAAGAGCAAGTTCTCGGTGCCGCTCGCCTGGGGCTGCCAGGAATTGCCACCGTCCCGCGTGCTCACGATCGTCCCGTTGTCGCCGACAGCCCAGCCCCACTGCCCATCGCTGCTGAACGCCACAGAGCGAAGAATGCTCTGGATGCCGCTCGACTGGGCCCGCCAGGTGTCGCCACTGTCCCGTGTGCTCAGGATCGTCCCATCGGCGCCGACGGCCCAGCCCCGCTGCCCGTCGCGGTTGAACGTCACGGCTAGCAGCGCGCTCTTGCTGCCGCTCGACTGGGCCTGCCAGGCGTCGCCACCGTCCCGTGTACTCAGGATCGTCCCGCGGTCACCGACCACCCAGCCCCGCCGCCCATCGCCGGTAAAACTGAGGCCGTAAAGAGTGGAACCCACAATAAGTGGCCGCGCGAAACGATTCCGTTGGATCGGCTCGGCAAGCCATTTTCTGCTAAACACGCTCGGCTCGGCCGCGAATGGGTCGGAGGTCGGCCTCGGAACACGCGCGATCGACCCGAGCACGACCAGAATCGCCGCGGCAGCGGCCGTGATCCCGACTAGCCAAAGGCGCGGACGGAAACGTGCTGAACGGTCCGGATTGCCTTCCGAACCTGATCTCATGGGCTGGCTCATCACGCGTCTCTACAACGCCGCATCCTGCCTGCAACCGCCCCGCGAGCCAAGCACGAAACTTTGAACAGCGGCTGTAGTCACGGTTTGTCGGGAGATTCGGTTCCTGCGGGCCAGCGCGACCCACGATCCGCGGGCCGTCCCTTCGGACGGCCCGCGGTCTCCCGAGAAGCCGTAGCTAATCTCAGGAGTTCCCCCGCCCACGTCGCCGCTTCAGAACCAGGCACAACAGGCCCAGCATCACGAACAGATAGCCGGCCGAGGCGCGCCCGGAGGTTGAGCCGATCGCGCAGGAACAGCCCGAATCGGACCCGGCATGGATTTCACTCGTGCTGCTCTGTCCGCCAGAGGTGCCCCCAGAGGCGCTGGTCGTGCTACCCCCAGTTCCAGGCGCACCACCTGAGGCAGGCGCACCGCCCGTCCCTGTCCCTCCACTGGCCACCACTGAGCTGCCGCCAGTTCCAGGCGCCCCACCTGATGCAGGCGACCCGCCCGATGCGGCCCCCCCTGTCCTTTCGCCGCCTGACGCAGGAACGCCTCCGGTCCCGGGGTTGCCCCCGCTGCCGCTACCGCCGGAAGCAACAACACCGCCTGATCTCGTGCCACCGCTGCCCGGGCCTCCACCCTCAATGGGAATGCCACCACCCGCGCCTCCGGCCCCGGTGTTCCCGCCGTCGCCCGCGCCTCCGGCCCCGGTGTTCCCGCCGTCGCCCGCGCCTCCGGCCGCGGTGTTCCCGCCGTCGCCGCTCGCGCCTCCGGCCGCGGTGTTCCCGCCGTCGCCGGTCGCGCCGCCGGCCCCGGTGGTCCCGCCGCTGGCCGCGTCTCCGGACCCGGTGGTTCCCCCGCGGCCCGCGTCACCCGCTCCGGTGGTCCCGCCGCTGGCCGAGCCTCCGGACCCAGTGGCTCCGCCGCTGCCGGTCGCGCCGCCGGCCCCGGTGGACCCGCCGGTGCCGCCCACAGCGCCGCCAGGATAGGTGATATTGGGCTTGGGCGGGTCGGTCATCCCGAAGCCCAGGTAGTAGTCCAACATGCGCGATTGCTGATAGCCCTTCTCGTTCATGCTGTTTCGGTATTCTGGATCGTGCATCAGGGTATAGATGCGCTTGTCGGTTGGAATGGCGGTTGAGTAGATCCTTATCGACGTACCTCCGGATTGTTCGAACAGCACCTCCTCGCGCCAGTCGCCGAACATATCGCCATACAGGGGGGCCGCGTTGCGGGTTGGGACGAGGCCCGCAAGATTCGCACTGCTAAAGCTACCGCTGGGCATACCCGGATAGGCCCACTTTGATACAGTGTTGGAGTCCAGGTTTTCGCTCAGCACATCGCCGTCCCACCAAATGCGAAAATTCATCGGTGGATTACTGCCCGTGATTTTCGAGTAGTCTACCGTGCTGACTATCCCGAGCGATCCTCCGCCCCAGAATTCGTACCCTGGGTGAGTCGGGTCGATGTCTCCGGTGGTTCCGCGCGCCAAATCGCCGCCGGCGGTGCCCCATTTGTGAACTACCAATCCATCTTCCGCATGATACTCATAGGCGTCAAAGCTGGGACCGTTCTGTTCGATGGCGACACCTTCCAGCCCGGGCCGGTTGGGATCGAGATCGCCCACATGCCACCGGTCGCCGTGGACCACGCCCTGAGAACCCATGTTCCAGAGAACCGTTCCAGTCCCATCGATAGCATAGCCGCCGTTTATGCATTCGTCTTTGCCGTCGCCATTAAGGTCGAGACATCTGACGTTGTGGTTGTTGGGATAGTTTCCAATCGGGGTACGTACGGCCTTAAACCGCAAGGACCAGGCGCCGTTCGTGAAATCAAATCCCATGTCCATCATAGCCCTCGTCCCACCAGCTTTTCCCTTAAAGTACAGGCTTGGATGCACGCCGTCCCAATAGGGGCTGCTGAAATGGCCGGTTACGTTACCAGTAGAGATAAGATCTTGGGGGACAGCGCATTCCTTGCCCTTTTTCGCGCCGGTTACTCCGTCGATCGCGACGATGAACGAGTCGGTTTGCGTTGTCGACGCGTTCAGTGTTGTTCCATCCCCGAAGATCATGCCGTTGCCCCCTCTGAGTACCAGTTCGCCTTTGCCGTCGCCGTCGACGTCAAACACGGCCTCATTGTCAGCATGTCCGCAGCTAATGGTGTCCGGACCGGAGAGTGAAAGGTCGGTATTCGTGCTGTTGGGGCCCATGTCGACCCGCCACATGAACCCTGTGGTCCTATGGTATGCATCTACATACTGGGATAGGTTTGGCCCGAACCGGTCCACGACGAATTCGTATTCGCCATCCCCGTCGAGATCGCCGACATAGGCAAGATGGATATTCCTGCCGGCTGCGGCGTGGATCGGGATTTCAAGGTAGCCATTTGGCAGAGACAGTGCGGTTGTCCCTGTCGCTTCCTCGACGCCTCCGATGATGGCTTTCAGGGTATAGGTGCCGCTGCCGCCGGCGGTGTCCTGGTAGTTGGTCGAGCTGGTTATCGGCGTGCTGTTGAGTTTTGTCGTGCCCTTGTACACATTGAAGGCGACATCGGTGCCCTGTTCCGTGCCATAGAGCCGCCACGACAGAAGGGTGCCCCCGGGTCCTCCCCCAACCGCCACAAAGCCGCGGCCGAGCTTTTCCATGATGCGCTGGCCATGGGCGGGCATCGCCATTAGGCAAGTGCCCAGGAAAACACAAGACAAAAAGCCCTTGAATCTCATCAGGTCGCTCCTTTCGCGTGGAGACATGGCGTGTTGCAAAGCATGCAAGGCGCCACGAGGAAACATGCACAGGGCATGGACATATACGTCTATGAATAGGGGGAGCGACCCACCCAAAGGGGTCATCGCGATTTCAAGTCAGAACACCCGGCGCCGTGAGACGGGCGCCGAGCGAAGCGAGCGGGGAATAGAAGGCGAGTTGGGGGAGACGAAGGGGAGCTGACCCTTCCAGGGTTCCCGTCTCAGAACACCGCGCCGGTTGCTAGCAGGCGGATCTCGTCACGGCTGAGCGCGCGGTTGAAGAGCGCCACCTCGTCGATGCTGCCGGGAAAGCGTTCGGTAACCTCGGCCTCGTTGCCGTTTCCGCCCAAGATCACCGGCGTTGTGTCGGCGGCAAAGACTCCCGAGATCGGCCACGAGCCTACCTCGGCGCCATCCACGTACAAGATTGCCCGGCTGCCGTCGTAGGTTCCCGCCAGATGGGTCCAGCGCCGGGAATCGATTGGTTGGGGGCCTTGCGCCCGGGCCTCTGGCACGCCTTCCTTCAGACCAATGAAGAATGTGGGGATACCGCCCAGGTAGAGCGACAGATGGTAGTATTGCCCGGTTGTGGTTCCCATCTGCCGTGACAGGGCCGTCACGTAGTCCACCGGAATGACTCCGTCGAAGTAGACCCAGGCGGAAAGCGTAACCCGGGCGGTGATCCCGTCGATGCTGGGGGAATCCGCGGCCATGGCGTACCCCACACCGTTGGTGGCCAGAGCCCCGCCCAGGTGCCCGTCAACCCAAGGCTGCGCCGGCGGATCGAGGCCCACCAGGGTGCCGTCGTTGCCGTTGCCGGACGAGTCGATCGCCACCAGGCTGCCGAGCCCATCGTCGAAGTGCCACAGTCCCACCAACCCGCGCCACAAGGTCGCGGGGCTGGAGCCGTCAGAGGCTTCGCTGGGGTTGCCGTCGATGGAAGAGGGAGTACGGCCCCCGTCCCAAGCGATGGCATCAGAAACGTCGCCGGGATTGCCGTCGAGCGAAGGGAGTGCCCCGTCCGAATAGAGGTTCACCAGTGTCAGGGTCCGTGGCGAGCAAGCCGCCAGGGACCCCAGCAGCACCAGCACTGTCTTGGGCATTCTAGAAAATGAATTGTAGCCCAACATTTGCCAGAACTCCGGGGCGGGAGAATGGTCCATAGTCGTAGTCGTCGATGCGGATGACCAGGGGCGGGACGGTCACGATGCAGTCCAACTCCGCTCCCAGCCAGATCCTCTGGGCAAGGCGAACGGCCGCGGCAATGCCGGCCGCACCCAGCGCCGACCAAGCGGCGCCTGAGCGCGCAACCGCTCGTGCCGGATCAGTGCTCGTTCCTTCGCCGCTCAGGTGGGCCACGCCGGCCGACGCCACGATGAACGACTGGACCCGCGCCCGCCGCAGGAAGGTCCAGGTCAGTCCCAGCGACGCGAGCTGACGGTGCACGGCGGCCGTTCCGTAGTCTCCGGTCAGCGTCAAAGCCGGGCCAAGGCCGCTGATCTCTGCCCTTATCCCCAATCCGCGCGGCCACGTTACCATCGCCATCAATGAACCCATCCATTGGGGCGACGGAAGCCCCCAGTCCTGCTGTGCGGTGATGCCCAGGCCAAGGGTAAACTGCGGGCGCTGCGACGGCTTGGCCGCGGGTTTGGGGGGGGCGGCCGTGGCCTGGGGTGGCGCGGGCCACAGGCCGGCGAGGCTGACCCGAATCAGTTCGATCGCGTTCAGAGCCAGCACCTCAGCGTCGTGGCTGACGTCGTCGCCTTGGATTGTCATTCGCAAAATGCTGGTTCGCTGTCCCACCCGATCCGAGACCCAGATGGCAATCGTGCGCCCGTTAGGATCGCCAATGTGCGCGATGGCAAACGCGGCGACCGCGTGGGACTCGGGCGCCACGGTTTCAACCTGCGTCGTGGGATCCTGACTTGGATCGAGGGTGACGAACGTGGTTTGGAACTCGGCAGCGATCAGCTCTCCCGTGACCCGGGCTAAAGCGGTGCGGGTCAACTCGTAGACGTCCTCCGGTCGCAGGACGATGACCAACCCGCGCGACGGCTGGGCCCCGGGCAGGGACACGGAGCGAGACACGCCGCCATCCACGCCGTCCCCCGCGATCGCGAGGAGGGATAGCAAGACAGGCGCAACGGAGAGACTACCCATGGGGCTTCAAATCCTCCGCGATCGGCGCGAGTTTTTCCAGGGCGGATTCGAGATCTGCGACGATATCAGGTCAGGCATGAGACGACTGCCCGCATGCTAACCCATCCCTGCAGTTTGATGTTCGTCTTCGTCGGCGTTCTTGGGGTACGGTCTCAACGACACACGGACAACAGGATGCCGAGCGTCTGGTCGCCCGTGTTCGCGACCGCGAGGTCGGGATGGTCGTCGCGGTTGAAATCGGCTGTCGCGATGTCGTTCGGACAGCTTCCTGTCGCGTAGGTGACCTGGGTCGGAAAGGTTCCGCCACCAGCATTGAGCAACACACTCACGCCGCTGTCGTATACAAAGGAATTCGCGACCGCGAGGTCGGTTCGGCCGTCGCCGTCGAAGTCCGCGACGGCGATGCCCGTGGGCCAATAGCCGGTGGAGTAGTCGACCTCGGGTGCGAACGATCCATCGCCACGGTTCAGCCACATCGCGACACCATGACTTTGGAAAAACGTGCAGGCAAGATCGGGATGGCCGTCGTCGTTGAAATCGCCTGCGACGAGAACGTTGACCTGGTTGGTCGAGCGAAGGGCGAAGGTGACGGGTGGAGTGAAGGTACCGTCGCCCTGGTTGGTCAGGACACTCACCCCATTCGGACTGGCGGCCACGGCGAGATCGAGATGGCCATCGCCGTTGAAGTCCGCGAGCGCGAGGGTCCAGGCGCCGCCGCCGGCCGCATAGGTGGACTCCTGGGAAAACGAGCCGTCGCCGGGATTCAAGAGCACGCCGACGCTTTGGCCACCAGTCGCGACGACGAGGTCGGGCTTTCCGTTGCCGTCGAGATCGTCGACGGCGATGCCTTCGGCTCCTGCGGAGCTGATGGCGAACGGGACCTCCGGGGCGAACGAGCCGTCCCCCCGGCCGAAGAGAATGCCCCCGGTGCTGTCCGTGTCGCCAACCACGGCGAAATCGAGCTTGTGATCGCCGTTGAAGTCGCCGGCCGCGACGGTCCAGGAATTCGCATAGGGGCTGCTGCTAGTGAGGGCATAGGTGACAGGGGGAGCGAACGTGCCGTCGCCATTGTTGAGCCAAACCGCAACGCTGTTGTAGGTCTCATCGACGCTGGTGGCGGCGACGTCAGGGACCCCATCCCCGTTGAAGTCACCCACCGCCAGCGACCACGGGCTCCAGGCAGCGGGGTACGAGACTTGCGGGGCAAAGGTCCATTGGCACGAGCCGCTGTCGGGCGGTCGGGCAGCCGAGTCGGCGACCGCGATGCGAACCGCATCTGCCACCGTCGCTGTGTCTCGCCCGGAATCGACGACGGAGACGTGGTCGAGCGTGGTTCGGCCGCAAGCGGCAGCGAACCAACCCAGTGAAAGCATCGCGAAAGTGCGCACCTAGACTCCCGATCGAATGGAGGGAACGATCACTTTGCCACACTTCTTCACTTCCATGCGCAGGTGCCCATCGTGTCGAGCGCGGGAAGGTTGCAGCAAACTCCCACTTGAATCGCGAAGGCCAAGACTCTACGCTTGCCTTGTGCTGAAGAGGTACCCACGGATCCTGGCCAAAAGACGTTCCCGCACCGGCCGCGCGCCCGGGGCCAGCGCGACCGCCCTGGCGCTCGCCGGCCTTTGGGCCGGCAGCGGACAAACCACGCAGGCGACGCAGCCGGCGCCGGTAGCCCAAGCGACGCCGGTGGCCCAGGCGGCGTCGGCCAGCGGAGGGCTCATGGTCGTCGATGCTGGGCGCTTTGTGGGCCCGACGACGCCCGAGAACGCGCGCCGGGACGGCCTCACCGTGGTCGATCTCTCGGACGACTGGCTGCCGTACATCTTGTCGGAGGCGCCCGACAAGCCGCAGCCGCTGCGCCCCTATTTGATCGATCTGGCCAACGGGCGGTTCCGCCCGGGCAGCGCCTACGCGCGCCCCCGCGAGGACCGTTTCTTCGAGGCGTTCGGGATATCCCCCAGCCTGAACCTGCTGCGGCGACGGCTGGCGGATAGCAAGCGCCACGCCTGCCACGAGAAAGTGAAGGACGCGGTGCTTGAGGAATTGTCACCCAAGAACGTGATCCCGC
>Ga0182017_10004489_pt1 | contig 10384 bp, 8 predicted proteins | sample 712E3DmetaG_FD_120492 | JGI IMG/M metagenome (GOLD analysis project Ga0182017, IMG submission 120492) | Permafrost microbial communities from Stordalen Mire, Sweden - 712E3D metaG | ecosystem: Environmental > Terrestrial > Soil > Wetlands > Permafrost | place: Sweden: Stordalen | collected... | reverse complement strand
GAATGGACGGTTGGCGTTTTGGATATCGGGTTCGCCATCAAACGAAACCCATACTATATTCATGTTGTCAAGCAACCATTCACGTACGTTCTCGCCAAAACATCCGTTTGTCTGCAATTCGGCGGAAACAGCCTCACCCGACTTTTCGATTGCGTACATCATTATGCTGCTCATTAATGACAATTCTTGCGTTGGTTCACCGGGGCCATAAAACCGTATATGCCTGCTTGGATTGCTTTCAAAGAAATAATCTATACCTGCCTTAGCGATATGTAAGGGGAGTGATTGCTCATTAAGCTGAGCGCGCCTTTTTCTGTTATAGCAATACCCACAACGTAAGTTGCACTTCGTGGTTAAGAAGAAGGATGCCATTTGTTTATTTATGTGCGGCATTTAGGTGTCTCTTTTTCAAGGTGAAAAGTAATTGCCTTCTATAAAATGTCCTAAAAGCAGGGGCTTTCAGTTGATATTCACATAACTATACGGTTTGCAGCTTGAAGTTCGACTTGTTTCACTTTTTGTATAAATTCCTTCACTTTCGCCCGGTTAGGACGACCGGGTGTGACTTGGGGCGCGGCTTGTCTTAAAATAGCCTTTGCATTTAAGGCTTTAACTTCTTTCTTCATTCCAGCACCCCCCATCTTAATTTCTTTGTCTTTTTCCTGCGCCGCCGTCTTTCAAACTTCTAGTGTCTTCATTCTTCGCGCGCGCCTATAATTCATTCTTGCCTGGTTTATTTTGCACAACGGGTCGCTCAATCTGTGCTGGCCTGCTTTGAGGCTGGCATAGTTGAGCTGTTGGCCGGAGTTTTTAGCCCGTTTTATCTTCGTTCTTTGCGCGCTTAATTTGCATTAATAAACGTTTTTGATTTGCCTCGTAATAGTTTGTCGTAAAAATCTGCATCAATCGATTTTGACCAGTCATTTTCGAGGTAGACCGAATCATATTCATCAAAATTTGCATTTCGATTTGTTCTGTATAGTTCGAGGAATGCCATTTCGCTTCCCATAATAATTTTTTTCGATAGTGCAGCCCGAATTTTAGTATACCTGATAAAATCATCTGGGCTTTCTACGTAATTCAAAATTGCTTCGAGATCAAAAATACTAATGCTGATAGGAATGTCAGGTGATTCTTCATGAAATAAATGATTCTGGAAATTAAGAAACGGGTAATCATCAAGTACAACAGTAAAAATGAATATTTCATTTACGTTGTTTATCGCTTCTTGCAAATCATTATTGTTTCGAATTATGCATTCTTTATTAAGAATAGATGTTTTGGCAATTTTGCCTTGCTCAAAACTGTCAAGAATTGCATTTTCATAATCCTTATAAACGTCTAAAATGTTTCCTTTACGTGAAAGTAAGCGTAACTTTTTCGATTTGACCATAAAAACAATCATTGTTCCATTATGTATTACACATACGTCAATATCAGTTATTTGCTCATTTTTATTTTTATATAGAATTACATTTTTGTAAACATTAACAAAGCATCCTTTTAAAAAAGTGTAGACGACGTTCTCAGCGAAATTACCTCTATTCTGCAAAGCTTTTGATGAGTAATCAGTATCGAGCATCTTATAGTAAAAAGTCTCCCACATTGCTTCCGCCAAATGAAACGACGAAGGAATAAAATAGCGGTCTTCTTCGAGTTTAATAATTGGTTTTTCCCGGCAAAGATTATAATCGCTAATGTCTGCTAATTCAGTTTTGGGGATCTCGTTGTAGGAAATCGAAAAATAATTTAAAAAATGCTCTATGCCTTTTATTTTGAAAAAGGATTTGTCTCGTTTTTTGTCAAAAGTAAATACATTGATCAATTTCCCTTTTCTTTTTGCGTGATTAATAAAATTGTTGTCATTTAATCGAAGTATAATAGTGCACTTAATTTGGAAAAAGAAATTTTGAAATTCATCGATTCGGAAGCCAGTGTTTCTTTTGATCCAATCCCAGTCATTAGCATATTTGAGGTAAATAAGATTTGCATATTGTATATCGTAAGCATGCGTCGGCGAATAGAAAAAAAGTTCTTTGTAGTTGACAATATCCTTAATTTCTTTAATAATATCTACCTTATTTGCTTCGAATATAGATTTGTGAAGTTCTTCTAAAAGATCTCGTATAAGTTTTGAATTCGTTTCTGTATATTCTTTTGGTAATGACTTAGCTTTATCTACATTTTTGATCCAAAGACCCATTAAAAACAGTATTTCATTATAATCAAGAGTTTTAAAAACATTTTGATTTCTCATTTCACTCATTGTTCCACAAAAGTCATCATATACAAGTTTTGCAATGACATGTTTGAATGAATCGCACGAAGTGATTTCTTCAATTTGGGTTAATATATCTTTAAATTGCATTTATTCTTCTTTTCTCAGCGCGCTCTTTATTCTTAAAAACGGGCTAACTATTTCGGCCAACGTTCCAGGCATGCAGAAGTTGCCGCATTGGCGACATGACGCCGCGAGCGAAGCGTAGACGGCGACGGAGCCATCAAAGCGGCAATTTGGGGCGGCGCTTTTTCCGCCCTGCATGCCTGTGTTGGGCGCACGTGTGCTGGCACGCTACCAAAGTGTAATTTGCATTTCCGCGGCCGGTCTTCTTGTTTTGATTTCTTGCGCGCCAATCATATTTAATATCGTTCTTTGATCAAACAATTAGTGGCTTAATGCAACGATTTCCCTTTAGTACTCAGTGATTCAATACTAATGAAAATTATCCAAACCAAATTAATGGCTTTCCTTTGCACCATTTAAAAAACTTGTAAACATATTTTATCGAAACAGAGGCACAATCATCAACAAAAAATATCATTTTGCCATCAACTAACCTTTTTTGAGATATTGGACAAATTGGAAACATGCTAAATTCAAAAGAATAACCACTATATTTTGATTCTACATAGCATAAAACGGCCGATTGCCAGAGGTCCGTTTTATCTGCAACAGATTGCAATGAATCAATTCTTACTAATTGTACCTTGCAATCACCAATTGTGCGAATAAGTGGGGAAATATTTGGGATAAGAAGATTCGGTAATGCAATTGTTGAATTCAATTCATGCGGCGTGACGATTAATATCTTTTTATTTTTCACCATTTCATGAAAAGCATGATCACCAATAAGGTCATTAGAAATAACATATTGTAATGTTTTATTAAATTCCAATTGCCAATCCAACTTTGGTGCAAGATGTCTTGAAAAAAGCAATGATCCAAACATTAAATATAGCGAAAGAAATATTAAAACGGCCATAGTTATTAACAATCGGAGTTTTCTATTAATCATTATATGCTTAACCCATTAAATTGACATATTACATTTAAATCAATTAGACATTTAAATCGCAAAGGTAACCCGTTCCTGGCGCGCTAATTCTTTTGGCTTTTATTCTTCGGCCGCGGCTATTAATTCACTGTGCCAGCATATTGCGCCCAACGTTCGCCCTTTTGTGAAGTGCCCAGATTGCCCGACGTCACACCGCCAGCGAAGCGGGACGGTGAGGGAGGGCATCAAACTGGGCATTTGCCGCAGGCCAAGTGCAAGCTCACTTGCACGCAGCACAAAGGGGCTGTTGTTTGTCTGTTGGCGGCAAACTTTATTATGTCTTTGCGCGCGCGTTTATTTTCTATTTTGTTAGAGTAATAATTTTAGAACCAATAAGGTTACCATTACTTCTTAAAAAACAAATGTATGTACCATTTACTTTAAGTAAATTATTTAAAGGCAGAATAAACCTGCTCATCTTATCAATTTTATAGGAGGCAATTGATTTGCCTGTTATATCTACCAAACATAACGTCATTGGATTGTCTAGCTGGTCGACAAAAATATTTCCACCAAAAATAGATATGTGAGACAGCGATTGTGCGTTGGCTGAAAGGTCTGATCTAGTTAAAATTGATAGGTTAGCGTTCACAGTCGTCGATAACGTGTTATTGTTTTCATAATCTTCCGTAATTAAATTATCATAATCAACCCATGCTTTTATAACATTTGTTTGAACTGTGGGTTTAAAAGAATAGACCATTGTATAATAGTATCCTGCATGCAATGTAGTGGTAGAGTTCCAATAATTTAAAAGTACACCATTGTTATATAAACCAATTTTAAATGCCTTGGAAATGTCTAGGTTGCCTGAATTTAGTGTAATAAAACGTACACGAATGGAATCACCAATAATAGTGCATGTCAATGAATCTACAAGCAAATCAGTAATATTTGTTGGTGGCAAAGAAGAACAACCTACTTTTAGAATCGCGATCAGTAAATCAGGATCAATTGCTGGTGTTTTTAATGTGTTTTTTGTCAAATATGCTACTGCTGTATATTTAGAGGTTGATGAATTATAAGAATAAATAATTGGAGGTGTTGATGAATACTGGTTGTAAGCACTGTATGTATTGGTTGCACTACCATATGTCGAATATTGGTTTCGTATACTTGTCGTAGAGTATTGACTTCCATATGTCCCATAATCATTTATAATTGATTCTGTATTATAGATATTGTCAGTAATTAAGCCTAAATATTGGCTGTTTGCGTCTTGAGCGAATATATACATGCCCACATATGAACAATAAGAAATTGCCAATTGTTTTCCTAAACCATTAGGCTTCATTGATGGATGCTCAGTCATACTTTGGCCTGTATATGAAAATGAAAAAAGTACTAATATAAGAAAGAATGATTTCAAAGAGACCATTGTCTACCTCCAATTGTTAAAAAATTAATACAAAGTATACTGGTTTTTCTTCGCGCGCGCATTGTTTTTTTAAAGTTTGCCGCCAATTGCAAACAACGTTTAACAAACGCAAGACGTAGCCGGATTGCCGACATCACACCGCGAGCGACACGAAGACGGTGAGGGAGGCATCAAACCGGCTATGTGCCGAAGGCCGAGGGCAGCTTTGCGCCCGATGCTTGCTTTGTTTGTTGGTGGAAGTAAACCGGAACACAACCATAGGATGTATTTCTGCGGCGGCTCTACTACCTTTTCTCTTTTGTCTTTTAGCCTATTCACTTCCTTCGTATGTATAATTGGTGTGTAATATTTTAGCACTACCCAGTTTATCGCTCTCTATTTTTTATATTTTGCCGATAATTAGAATATATTGATGAATGTTCATTCCAAAGGTGCCGCCATGGTGCAATATTTTTGGGAAGTGTATTTTTTAGCACATCCATTAGCTTAGAGTAGTCAATCAGCTCAATTTTAAAACCACGTTCTACAATTTTCGAGGTGTATTCTTTGGCAGGTACGGTGAACTCATCGGCAGTTGTAACGAAAATACCAGTTGTAACTTTTTCTTCGAGCATTGCCCCAACTAGTGCACGCAAAGGAACAACACCCTCGTTTTTTGCTTTTAGACCTCTGCGTTTAATTTGATAGAGTGTAGCTCCCGAGTCGGTTAAAACATGATAGAGATCAAAGCCTCCGTCTGGTCCTCTGCCTGTCCACTTAACTTCACAATCGAAGTAATCACTAAAGACATCTTTTAAAACTTGCTCAAGCGAAATTGGATTAATATCTTTTAGATATTTAGGATGTTTATTAAGATATTCACGAATAATCGGAACTGGAGCCCATAATTTGGCATCTTCCGGCCTGAGGATACAACCAATAGCAAATTCCGTGATAATCGTTAATTCTGATCCACGAGTATATTCATAACTCCACCATCCGCATTTAAGACAGCCATACACCTCCTGGCGGCTTTCCAAATAAGTACCTTCTTTATCCGTTCCTTTTAATTCACGATATTTAAGATTACACAGCTTGTATTGACAAAATGGACAAAATATATTTCCCACATGCAGCCAAACAGATTCAGCATTTTCTTTTTCTGGATGTAACTCATCAGAACCATCATTCCAAAACTCTCGCCCCTCAAGTTGCATTCCCTCTTGGTATAGTGGTGGTTTGCAAAAGGATTTTGACGACACTGTATTATTCTCCTTAGTTTTATTAGTCAGCAGCAAATATATGAATGACAATTTTTGAAATTTGTTTACATGGTTTTGTCAACATTCTTTCACTGCACTGTCTGTAATATATCCAGAAAGAGACAGAATATCTTTAACTTAATCTTTGACAGCTTTTCCACGACAATTATTCGAGCAATATCCGCTACCGATAGTAATAACACCTTGACATTTATGTCCCATATAACCTGGACAAGGATGAATTATATTCATTTGGATCATTTCTTGACAATTAAATATATTTAAAATGTATCAGTATAGATCGCAAAATAGGAATTATCCTATCTCTCAGTGGGTTTTGCTGCCACCTTAAGTTTGTCTCGACGAATTGTTGTTTTATCAATTTTATCTTTGTCGAAATGGCATATGTTTTGTATGTATTTATTGCATTCTTTTCACTATTTCCTCAGCTAAAACTTCGGCAGACCGTAATGCATATAGCTGATTTAGATCGGGATAATTAATCTGCCGAAGAGTTATCATAAACAAGGATAAAAAATATTCTAATTGAATGTCTTTGTATAACATATAATCTTTTGATAGAAACCTAATTCGCTGAACAATTTTATAAAAATCCTTAATATCAGCACGTACGGAAGACTTTATTTCATACGACGTCAAAAACGTACTGTCGCTAAGCAATTCTTTTTCAACTAAAATTAATTCTTCTGTAGGCATATATCTTGGCACATGTCTGAATTTTATCGAGGCTTCCAAAGTAGCGTGGTCAATTAAGCTATGGTGCTTTCCAGTATCGCCAAAGTCAATAAGATAAATATCATTATCATGATCAACAAAAATATTCTCTGTATGTAAGTCCCCGTGACATATTTTTTTATAGGATTTAATTTTAATGTCTGCAATCCTGTAGTAATTCTGAACAAGAGGTAACTTTTTGGCATCATCTATTGATAAATTTAGCATGCGCGCGATCTTTTCCAAGATTGCCGGGAATTTGACGTAACTTCTGTATTCTTCAGCCATATGAATTTCAACTAATTGCGGAATACTTTTCCACACATCAAACAGCTTTATAGAAAAGAGTTTGTTAATACATATTAGGATGGTATCAAATGTTACCTCGCCTTTGTCAAAAGAGGATTTCAAATAAGTAGCTAATGGAATTGATGGTTTTTCACCATCATCAGAAGCGTAGTTGTATTTTACCGCGCGATATCTTTCTGTCACTACTATTTCGATGCCATAGTCGCGATCCACATCCTTAATATGCTCATTGAAATTATCAGCTTCATTCTTAAGCTTGATATTTGATAAATCATTCAATTTAACAACATACTTTGTAGTAGGGTTTGCATATTTAATGGGAGTGATTTCAAAGACTTTCGAGCCACTGAATCCGCCACCAAGCTTTTTGTATTGTATTGTATGTACATGTTTAAAGAGTTTTTTTACTATTTTTTCTTCAGAGGGTGTTAATTCAGCATTTGTCATATCAATGCATACTAAATATCTGATTTCCTCCTTTATTGCTTCTATATCGTTTACAGCAGTTAACCCATCTAATGGGTTTGAGATATTGGGGATAATGATTTGTTCGATCGTCTCAAAATACCCATCCATTTGATCAAGAAAATCACAACCTTCAAGAAATTCATGAGTGGGATTTGGTGAAAGAATTAGTAAACAAAAGAATTCTGTAGCCTGCAATTCTTTAGAGGTACAAATATCCTTTTGAAAATGTGCAATATTTTTTACGAAACAATCATGAGGGTGCAGATCACTTTGTATCTTTTCAAACATTGGTGGCCGTGAATGCTCATCGTGTAAAACAAGATAACCAACCCTATGGGAATCAGGATTTTGAAAGTGGAGTAGTACATATCTTCTTAAATTTGGAATTACATTTATAAGACAATTGGAAAAGCGAGTAAATTTATCATGGTCAGTAAGAGTGCTTTTATCCTTTGATTCTCTTCCAGTTCGTTTTATTTTGTTTCTTCTCTTTTTATCTTTAATTAATGCTTCAAATTCCTTTGCATCATAGTTTGCAATACTAATATTAAGTTCAAGAAGATCTTGTCCAATTTCCCTATAAAAATCTATCGCTTCTTCTTTTTCAGAAAGAGTTAGAGAATGCAATTCGGCAACCACTTCTTGTGCATTGCCAAAAGCCAGAGTATTTGCCTTTTTTGCTGCTTTATATTTTGAAATTATTTGGTTTAGATGAATATTCATGAATCTCTATTCTCTATTCACCATAAAGTGTTTTACGGATCTTGAAAGCCTCTCTGCCACCTTCCAAAAGATCTAAAATACTATTTTTAACATCCTGTACAGTTCCAATTGCATTAACAGACGACAATCTTCCAGAATATCTTAGAAAAATGTTCTGTTCGGCATCTGCAAGTACTGGGATATTTGGATTGTGTGTGATAAAAACAAGCTGTCTAGTTCCTTTAAGTTTGCGGATCATCTTATGAATGGTCTCTGTTATATATCTGTTATCCAAATTGTCTTCAGGTTGATCAATAATCAATGGATTTGTAGAAACAGCAAAGACAATTGGCAGGACTGTCGTACATCTTTGTCCGGTTGAGAGTTGATCTGTGGGCAGATAATTATCAACGCTTCCTATTTTATTTGCTCCTTGCTCCCGTATTTTAAGAAGGAATTCCGGGAGATCAGGTGTATAAAGTGCCTCAATTGAATATATTTGGTCTGTTTCAATAAGAGCGTCAAAAATAGCCTTGGATCGTAGCTCATCGATCCCTGCAATTGTCTTCATCGTTTTTTCATCCCTATTATGAACTATCGATGCAAATCTATCAGGGCTAAAATTTTGTATAATCGCGGGAATAAGAGTGTTATAACGCATTCCAGAGCCCTGTAAAGATGTTTTAAGCAATTCTTGGTATTCATCAGTGATACCGTTAAACGTAAGAGTTATTCGAATTGCTCCTTCAAGGCCAGAATTAAGCTCCTGTACCTTTGAAAGTCTCTTAGAAAAAATATCTTGTTTGATTTTATTGAATTCCAAGACTATCCGCGCACGTTGTTTCTTAATTTTATCTCGTTTTGTTATTGCTTCATCGAGTTTCTTTTGAAGGTTTTTTTTGTCGTCTACACTTTTTGAAAGCTTGTTATACTTTGTTATATAAGCTTTATGTTTATCGAAAGCTTGCTTAAGTTTAACAAATTCATTCTGCTGTTTCTCGTGCTTTTCCTCTAGTGTTTCAGTTACTCCTTGTATTTGCTTTGCAAAGGACTCTATATTCTTTACTATGCCTTCATTGTTAGTCCTGACCTTTTTAAGGACCTCTACCAAAGAAGTAGATAAAGGCTTTAGAAGTGTTTCGTTAAGAAAAATCCTTGTGCCTAAACTGCGTGTTTGGAAATCAGATATTTCTTCGTTAATATTAACTAATTGATCAGAAAGGGAATTTAAATATTCCTCAATTTCTCCAATGAATCTTTTTTCATCTGCGCGCATTTTTTCTTCTTTATCAGCACTTTCAAATTTCTCTTTTTGCTTTTCATTAATTTCTTTTGGCTGTTCCTTTTTATGCGTTTCCAGCATTTCTTCAACACTATCAAAACCAGTAAGGTTCTTCTGTAACTGACTCACCTTTGCATTTTCAGTTTTTATAGCGGCTGCATTTTCATTAAGTTCAATTCGTTTACTATCTAACCGCTGAAAAAGGTCAGAAATCTCATTTGGTAGCATTTTGTCTATAAGTTCAAGTCTATCTTTTCCGTTTAGTCCAATTTGTTCGATTCTAGATGCAGGATAAATATCACACGAAATATCATCGATAATTTTGTTTATTGATACATGCTCTTCTCCAGGTAGTTTGTATGGCTGTGGTTCTTCATTAAATGTTTTAACGATTTTATACTGTTTCCCATCAGTATCTTGTACAATAACAGAAATGGTGCCATCTCCGAGGTTGTTTTTAAGAACGCTATAGACAGATTTATCATATTCCGCATTGTTGCTAATCGCAGCATGCAGCATATAGAGCAGAGTAGATTTACCGGTCCCGCGGCCACCCATTATGCAGTTTAGATTCTCCGAAAAATCGATTCGAATTGGATCATTAAAAAGTGATGATTGCGAAACTTCAATTGATTTTAGCAATTTCATAGTAACTCCTTATATATAGAAACGAGATACTTTCTTTTTAAGGGCATGATTCAATCATTAATCAAATTCTCTTATTCCTGCGCCGCCATCTTCAGTCTTTGAACGGGCTGATTTTCTATTTCTTGCCGCCGCCTAAAATTTCATTCGTTCCGGTTTATTTCCCACCAACTAGTACTAGGATAAACTGTTATGTTCTTTTAAAAACTGCAAAAGTACACTCAAGAGTTTATCCTTTATTCCAAAATGACATATTTGATCAACATTATCTCCGTTTAAAGTTTATCCT
>Ga0182017_10004488_pt1 | contig 10385 bp, 9 predicted proteins | sample 712E3DmetaG_FD_120492 | JGI IMG/M metagenome (GOLD analysis project Ga0182017, IMG submission 120492) | Permafrost microbial communities from Stordalen Mire, Sweden - 712E3D metaG | ecosystem: Environmental > Terrestrial > Soil > Wetlands > Permafrost | place: Sweden: Stordalen | collected... | reverse complement strand
TGCAAAATCGATCTTTGATCTGTCAGTTTTAAGTGATATGCTATCGTATCTGACATCAAAATCAGACAGGGTTACGGAACCAAACAATTTCATCTTTTCAAATTGCATCTTCTCAACCTGTCCCATGGTAAATTGCGACTTAACCTGTCCCGATACTTTTCCCCTGATAGTAGTCTTCATGCTCTTTGGGATCATACTGTTAAATTCATCCAGAGTTAATCCTGCAATGGTGGTAAGATTGCAGGAAATATCCTTAAACAGATGAGTTACCATACCCTCTGTACTGAAGGTTGACTGAGGTGTTTTTGCACTGAACCGGTTAATGCGAACGAATGAAAGTGAGTCGCTGCTCAGATCAGTGTAAATCGTCAAATCACCATCAACATCATGAAGTGGTAACGGAAAAGCGGAATACTTCAATGTACCTTTTTCAAATAAAATATGCAGATTCATGAGCGGCATATGTGAATCATTATAAACGCCTTCGATACTCCCATCTGACGACAAAAATCCATTAACATCAATTCCGCTGAAATATGACTTGTATGAAGGCGGCACAAGTGCCAGAATATTTTTGACCGGCCATGAAGCAAGTTTATAGGTCAGGTTGGTAGTAATCTTCTTGCTTAAAGTGTCATCTTCAACAGTCCCGTTAAGCAATAATTCCATATCATTTACTGAAGCCGTTGCGTTTTTGAATCTTATAAACTGGCGTGAAGTGATGACATCTATCGGAAGATCAATTTGTACCGATGCCTGCTGAAGGTATTTTTCTCCGCCATATTCGAGCGATATCATTGAAGAGCTTACCTTAACATTGCCGGTTATACCATCCCGGGTAATTGTTCCATTAATTTTTGCACTCAGGTCACGGATTAAAGTGTTAAGCTTTCCTCCTCCTTCCTGAAGCGATATCATTGAAGTGTTTACTTTAACATTACCATTTATGCTATCCCGGGAAACTGTTCCATTAATTTTTGCACTAAGATTACTGATTACAGTGTTAAGCTTTAATGACAGATCATTATAATGAAGGCAGACATCTTTCACTTCAATATTTCTTATGTCAATGAAAGGTAATACTGTTTCTGACACCGCTGCGGGGGCTGGATTTGTTTCCGGAGGCATGATGTTATAGTTTGTTTTTCCGAGGCTATCAGAATAAATGTTAACCGATCCGCCGTTCATCTCCAACCCGATAAGAATAATTTCTTTCTTTTTCCAGTAAGCTTTTGCATCGATGACTCCAACCAGCTCATTTACCCTGACCAGGGTATCAGACATGGAACCTGCAACAGGGTTGATTAATGCAAAACCGGTGACCTTTAATCCAAAGTTCGGGAAGGTGCTGAAGAATGTTAATTCTACTGAACCGATTTCCGATTTGCAGGTGATATATTTCGCAGCCTGTTTGCGAATAATCGGTGTGATCCTTTCTGGAGTAAAGACAATCCAGATTACAATACTGATCGCAACAATCAGAACTCCCAGCAATGAAAGAAGAGAAATAAAAAAAATCTTTATGAATTTTTTCATAGAATATTCAATCCAATGATTAACAACTTATGGCAGCAGTGATATTTTACTGGACCACTTTGGTAAAGGAGAAGTTTACCCCAAAATCATCATGATATTTCAATGAAGTTGTAGTTAATTCCGTAACGGTATATACCTTGGGTACTGAGCCACCTATCTCAAGGAGGTGGATTTGTGTCAATAAATCTTTTACTAGTGTCCAGCTAAATGGTTGTGCTTCCGATTCAGTTACATTATCGGATGTATCCCAGGTACCTCCGGTACCGTCAGCAGCATATTTATAAAATAACGTTCCTGACTGCCATTTTCCTGTCAGCAGGGTTTGATCGAAAGTTGTCTCCGTTTTTGTACATGAAACAGCGAGAAGAGTAACCACAGAAAGCATAGTGAGATATCGCAGTGTCTTTTTCATCATTATAGCATATTTAAAAATAAATTGATTAGTAGTCATCCATTAAAGTAATCAGAACTTCCAATTTTGATATTTTGGGTTAGATTTCGGGTCACAATATAGTAAAAAGTCGTCAAATAAAAAATCAGAAAGAGAGACGGGGAAACATCTATAAAAGGGCATACGAATCACGATACACGGCCTCAAAGAAAAAGTCACAAGAAAAAGGGACTAAGAGACTTAGAGAGGATTTCGAGAGGCGGTTTTCCATTGGGTCGTTGAACGATTTACGAAATTCAGACTGGGGATGGATTCGTTGTCGCTTTTTCCCCTTTCGTGAAGTCTTCATTATCAATATATAACCTCCTGACCGGTGGAGCTGGTGGCACCAGAACGTTAAAATGCAAAATCCGTAAGATCAAGATCTTACTGGTTTTTGTTCTTAAGAAGGTGACGGAATTGTACATGGGTCTTGCATCAATAACATAATAAAATATGTACAGAAATATATTCTGTACATATTATTATTTTACCGTAAACTCCGGCAAAGTTGATCAGTTTAACCAGGCCGAAGATGATAAAAGTTAACACTTATACCCGTTTCGGATTAAAAATTGATTACAGGTAATTGATTTTTGCCAGTCGGGCGTTGGTTTTGATGGATTGAATGCCGTTTTCAGATGATTCGTTCGATTTATACATCTGGCTTTTACCAATAACTTTGCTATTGGTCGCTTTTAGAACAAAATAATGCTGACCACCTTTGGAGTCTTTGCGTTCGAAATGCTTCTTATTTGAAGAATTCTTCTTTACACTTGCGATACCATTTTCGCAACCATCTTTTGCTTTGTATCCCTGGCTTGAAAGGATAACCTGACCATTTGCAGCCGTTAAATTAAAGTAGAACTTGTCATCTTTACCAGTTGAAACCTGAAATTCCGGATGTGCCATTGTTTTAATTTTTAATTATTAGCTAAAAGAAATTATATCGAAAATTATGTCTTTCTATGCAAATCTATCTTTAAATTATACTATCAGTTTATATTGATATTGTGCCTTTTATACTCCTGATAACGTGCTTCCCTGTGTTTAAATGTATTTGTACTGATACTACGGCTTTAGTACTGAAATGAAATGTTAAATAAATTTTCATCTGTCAAAGGTAAGCTCGCTGACTCTGGTAACTATTACACAATTATATAAATGAGTTACATAATTCACACATTACACTTAACCCAATGACTTTGTAAGGATGCGTCGCCTTATTTAAGAGGTATTTTTTACCCGGATAACACTGTGTGAATAATGTAACTTTTTTCAATAATTATGTAACACAGGAACTTTTATATGGCCTTATCTTGTTGGCAATCTTGAAAATGAATTTCGTAATAAAAATAAATTAAGGAGGAAATAACATGAAAATTGATGAAACCAACAAAACTAATCCTGTGAATGAAAATGCAGGGACTAATAAGAATGAAAAGGTTAAAAATGATATTGAAAAGAAAGCCAGGGATGAAGGTGTAAAAAAAGGGGTAGTCACAACTTCAATAATCGGTTTTATTATATTGCTGGTTGCAGGAATAATTGCTTTTTCACTTTATACCAGTGCCTATAATAAGCTGATAAACAAGATGGACGCACAGAAAACTGCATTAACAGGTGTAGTAACTGCCCGGGATTCTGTGATCAGTGAATGGATAACGACTTTTGATGAAATTGAAAAGAATATCACAATGATAAAAGAAAAAGAGAAAGTGATCACTCTTAATTCATCGAATGCTGAAATACCCAAAGACAAGAAACTACAGGTACTGGAAGATATTAAATATATAAATACACTTCTCGAACAGAACAAAAAGAAGATTGCCTCTCTTACTGCCCAGTTACAAAAAGCAGGTGGGACAATGAAGGTTCTGCAAAATAAAATTTCTGATCTGGAAGCTACAATGAAACAGAATGAAAATGAAATTTCGGAATTGAAGATATCACTGGTCAACAAAAAATTTGAGGTTGAACAGCTCAATACCCAAATGATGGTTATGAAGGATACTATTGCAAAGAAGGATGAGAAAATCAGTACGCAGACCTATGAGATGAATAAGGCTTTTTATACCTGTGGCACGTATAAAGAATTGAAAACTAAGGGCCTTCTAACCAAAGAAGGTGGATTTATCGGACTTGGTAAAACGAAATCTTTAACTGGAAATTTTCCTGATAGTTCTTTTGTCCAGATCGATGTCACTAAAACAACATCGATTTCTGTAAATTCAAAAAGTGCTAAACTTATCTCTGAGCATCCTGCTGCTTCATATGAGTTTATACGTGACAAAGACAAAATAATTAAATCTATTGAGATAAAAGATCCTGCGTTGTTCTGGAAAATTTCAAAATATGCAGTTATTGAGATAACTAAATAGAGTTATAATATATTCCAGGAATAATTGTTTCCCGGATAAAAAAATTGTGAACCCCGCAAGACCGGCGATCTGCGGGGTTTTATTTTTCAGAAGGTGGCGGAGGTGTTGACTGATTTTACAATAACCAAATAAATATAAAAATATGCAACAGATATGAGTCCTGTTGTCTGATAATAGTTTTTATTTAAAAATAATTCACATAGTCATTTCTGTTAATTCTTGCCTGAAAATGATGTCTGATTATTGGTTCACAACCAACTATAGCTTTATTTCGTACCGAAACAATTAATTAACTTTGTATCTTATGGATCAGCTTTTCCACATATTTGAATAATGAATTTAAACCATATAAGTAAAGTGACAGAATCCCACTACAGTACTGAGAAAATGCCAGTGTTGTTCCTGGGGCATGGCAGCCCGATGAATGCCATTGAGGAAAATGAGTTTGTAGCAGGTTGGCGTAATATAGGGAAAACTCTGCCAAAACCAAATGCAATTTTGTGTATATCGGCACATTGGGAAACTCGTGGGACATACGTTACAGCTATGGATAAGCCACTGACAATTCATGACTTTGGCGGATTCCCCAAAGAATTGTTTGCAGTACAATATCCAGCGCCAGGAAGTCCTGCCCTTGCTGTGGAAACTAAAAGTATTATTAAAAAAACCGAAGTTGGCCTGGATGATAAATGGGGACTTGATCATGGTTGCTGGAGTGTGGTAAAGCATCTTTATCCCAAAGCAGATGTTCCCGTTATTCAACTGAGTCTTGATTATTACCAGTCACCTCAATATCATTATGACCTGGCCAAAGAACTTTCATCGCTTCGTAAAAAAGGTGTATAGATTATAGGAAGCGGAAATATTGTTCATAATCTTGGTCTGGTAAACTGGGAAAAAATTGACGAACCCGGGTTTGGTTATGACTGGGCAATTGACGCAAATGAAAAGATTAAGAAATTTATTCTTTCAAATGATCACAAACCACTTATTGATTACAAATTGCAGGGAAAGGCATTTAACCTGGCAATTCCCACTCCCGACCATTTTCTGCCGTTGCTTTATGTTTTGGCTCTAAAGGAAGAAAATGAGATAATCCATATATTTAATGATAAAGCTGTAGCAGGTTCATTAACCATGACTTCAATCAGAATTGGTTAGCAATAGTACCACAACCCAGCATCATTCAAAGAGCGGACAGATTCACTCTTTTCTTTCGTCACTTTCAATATCTCCCGATAGCCTTTAAACTATATTCTTTAACACATTTCTTAAGTTTATTCCGCAGACTTTCTATATTTACCTATTAATTCATTGATCAATACATTTTTAATGATATACGACTACATTGTAATTGGATCTGGATTCGGTGGAAGTGTGGCCAGTCTCAGGCTGGTTGAGAAAGGTTATAATGTTCTTCTTCTGGAGCAGGGGAAACGCTATAATCCTTTCGATTTCCCTAAAACAAACTGGAATCTTCCAAAATACCTCTGGATACCAGCCTTGAGATTCTTCGGATTTCAGAAACTCTCATTTTATACAACAGCAAGCATCCTTAGCGGGACAGGCGTTGGAGGTGGCAGCCTGGTCTATGCCAATACATTGTATATTCCGCCTGACGATTTTTTCAATAATCCATCATGGAAACACTTTGGCGACTGGAAACAAATCCTTGAACCTTTTTATGATAAGGCTTCCTTTATGCTGGGCAGAAAAAAATACACTAAGCTTAATATCGAAGACCAGGTACTTGAAGAGGTTTCTAAGGAGATGAATGCTCATGATACCTTTGAAACTGTTCATGTAGGTGTGAATATTGACGGAACCGAAGAAGAGACAGATCCATACTTTAACGGGCTGGGGCCACTTCGAAAAGGATGTATTGAATGCGCTGGATGTATGGTTGGTTGCAGAGAAAATGCAAAGAATACTCTTGACAGGAATTATTTGTGGTTCGCAGAAAAAATGGGACTGAAAATCCTGCCCGAAACAAAAGCCGAAAAAATATCATTCATCGATAATCTGTATTATGTTGAAACAAGAAATGTGACATCATTTTTCTCACGGGGAAAGGAAACATTTTCAGCAAAGGGCATTGTGGTTGCATCCGGTGCATTAGGCACAATGGAACTGCTTCTGAAACAGAAATATAAGTTCACAACTCTCTCATCTTTGTCTGATAAGCTTGGATATGAGCTAAGAACCAATGCCGAGACTCTTTGTGCTGTTTCCGGCGCTTTCGAAAAGCTTAATAATGGTCTCGCTATTACATCTGTCTTCAGTCCTGATCCGCATACTCATGTCGAGATTGTTAAATATCCCGATAAATCAAATGCCATGAAATGGTTTTTCGGGCTTTCAGTCGGAGGAGCTGATTCATCATTCAAAAGAACATGTATGCTATCTTTGAAGACGCTCACTCACCCCTGGCAGTTACTGAAAACATTATTTAATTTCAAATGGTCTACCCGTATGGTAATTTTCCTCGTTATGCAGACAACAGATAATGCCATGAAAATGGTCTGGGGGAAAAGCATATTAGGAAGTAAAATGAAGATTGATAACAGCGGAAATAAAAAGGTGCCTGCTTTTATCCCTGTAGGACAGGAGGTTATGGAGCGTTATGCCAGAAAGGTAACTGGTATTCCTCAAAATATTCTGCTTGAAGTGTTTTTCAACCGGCCTACCACCGCACATATCCTTGGAGGTTGCCCGATGTCTGATACCATCGAGACTGGTGTAGTTGATAAAAACCTGAAAGTGCATGGATTTCCCGATTTTTATATCACAGATGGTTCAGTTATACAAGGCAATATCGGGGTCAATCCCAGCCTGACTATTACAGCAATGGCTGAATATTGCATGAGTAAGATTCCACAAAAAGCGGAAGCTGATTCTAATGATATTTCTAAACAACTAATACTACTTGAAAACGAATGGAAAAAGAAGAGATCGGGTTAATAATTGATGAACAGCGAAAATTTTTTGCTTCCGGAAAAACCTTTGAAATAAAATACAGGTTTGAGATACTGAAAAAATTAAGGGCATTAATCATACAGCATGAACAGGAGATCGTGGAAGCTTTATGGAAAGACTTTCATAAACCTGAACTTGAAGTGATTGGCTCCGAATCCAGACTTATTATAAAGGAACTGAATTATATCATCCGAAACCTCAGAGAATGGGGCAGGAACAAGAGAGTTACCACACCTTTACTTCATTTTATGGCTCATAGCTATGTGGTTTCACAGCCCTACGGTCAGGTGCTGGTGCTTTCCCCATGGAATTTCCCGTTTCAGCTTGCTTTTATGCCATTGGTGGGTGCACTTGCTGCTGGTAATTGCGTCATACTCAAAGTATCGAGACAGGTACCATGTATTGCTGCAGTAATGGAAAAGATCCTGAGCTATATGCCAAAAGAGCTTGTTGCAATAGTAGATGGAGACCATGATATTAGTGAGTACCTTCTAAATCAGAAGTTTGATTATATCTTTTTTACCGGGAGCCAGAGAGTAGGTAAATATGTCATGCAAAAAGCAGCAGAGAATCTTACACCCTTCTCTCTCGAGCTTGGAGGGAAAAATCCATGTGTTGTGGCTGCAGATGCCAGGCTTGATTATGCTGCGAAAAGAATCGCATGGGGAAAACTATTCAATTGCGGACAATCCTGTGTCGCTCCCGATTATCTGCTTATTGATAAAAAAGTTAAGGATCAATTCCTTGAGCTTATTTCAAAGGAGATAAAAATGTTTTACGGGGATAACCCTGAAACCAGTAATGACTTTGCCAGAGTCATAAGTTCTGAAAGCGCTGACCGGATTTCCCGGATGATTAATGTCAGCCGGATCGTTACCGGTGGCATTATCCATTCTGAAGTGAAATACATTGCTCCAACAGTAATAAAAGATGTCAAACCTGATGACCCCATTATGAAGGAGGAGGTATTTGGTCCGGTACTTCCGGTTATTGACTATGAAGAATTCGATGAGGTATATGCTATAATTAAAAAGCATCCCAAACCTCTTTCCGCTTATATATTCACTAGGGATAAGAAGCTTGTCCGCGATTTTCTTATGAAGACTCAATCCGGAAATGCATGCGTCAACGAAACTATGATGCAGTTTGCTTCTCACCATCTTCCCTACGGAGGTATAGGGTCCAGCGGAATTGGAAGGTATCACGGGAAAAGCTCGTTTGAGACCTTTTCAAATATAAGGCCGGTACTGGTAAAATCAAATCTTTTGGATGTTCCTGTCAGGTATCCTCCCTATTCAAAACTGAAGACAAAAATAATAAGTCTCCTAATGAGATAAAAGCTGTTTCTTCTTAAGCGGATATCCGACAGTCTGACCAAAAAGTACCCGTTGGTCAGCACTCAAATTTAATTTTGCGGCAAGTCTTGATTTATTGCAGTTATGAAACCAAGATGCCAGTCCATTTGCAGCAGCAAAAAGATATACATTGCCTGCAATAAGGCCTGTATCAACAAAATAATAAGCCTTTTGAGTTTCCGGATCCTGCAAACCGGGTTCCTGATAACCTGAGGTGTTCGAAAGTTTATTTAAATCGGCAACGTAAATGAGACGTATGGGAGCCTTATCTCCAAAATTCTCCTGTCCTTGTCCGATTGCCAGAGTACGGAAATCACCGGCAACAACCGGGATCAACCTGTGATGAGGTACATCGTAAAAATAAATTCCTTCCTCGAATGCCACATAAAGATCAATTTCCTGAGAGTTGCTGGCTGTTGCTGCAGTTCTTCCCGGAATTCCGAATGGGCCCTTTTTACGATTAACTCCACATGCAGCCCAGATAAGATTTGAAAGCAATTGCAATGGCAGTTTTTTATCACTGATCTCACGGATTGTTCTTCGCTGCTTTAATGCTTTTAGTACTGGTTCCCCTTTATCAAGTTTGGGTTTCAACAGTTCTATTGGTTGTAATTCCATAATTGGCTATTAGTATTATTTGCCATGAATATATACAAAATTTTCCTAAGTATTTTCTATTTGTCGGAGATAACTTTATGCCTGCAATGCACTTTTATTTTGTCAGTGAATATTATTTATTTAGTTTTGTGTTACGAATATTATAAAAGATAACACTATGGCGTTAGCACGGTTTGGAGTAAGTCTGGAAGAAGATCTTCTTAAAGCTCTTGATGGCTTTGTAATTGAGAACAATTTTCCAAATCGTTCTCAGGCAATCAGGCATTTGGTAGAACAAAACCTGGTCGAGAAAAAATGGCATTCCAATCAGCTTGTTGCAGGAGCCGTTGTTATGCTTTACGATCATCATAAAGGAGATATTACGACGAAGTCAAACGATATTCAGCACGAGTATTTCGATGTGATCCTATCATCTCAGCATTTCCATTTAAGTCATGACAATTGTCTCGAAATTGTTGCTGTAAAGGGAAAGGCAAACCGGTTGACCGAATTATCCGATAAATTAATTGGCATAAAAGGCATCAAACATGGCAAACTTGTAATGAGCCGGGCTGAATAGTGTTATTAGAGAATAAAGTAACACGAATTATTAAAAAAGTAGCAAGCATGCATATTCCTGATGGTTATCTCAGCCCACAGACATATATCCCGTTATTCGGAGTATTTATACCGACGGTTGCAATTGCAGTAAGAAAAGTAAAAAGTGAGCTTTCATCACGTAATATACCTTACCTTGGAATGGCAGCAGCTTTCTCGTTTATTATTATGATGTTCAATTTGCCGATACCAGGCGGTACTACCGGTCATGCGGTAGGGTCTGCCGTTATTGCTATACTTTTTGGTCCATGGGCAGCCATAATTGCCGTATCGGTAGCATTGATAATACAGGCATTTATTTTTGGCGACGGCGGAATTACGGCTATTGGAGCCAACTGCTTCAACATGGCTGTCTTAATGTCATTTGCAGCCTATTACATTTTTAAACTAGTTTGCAATGGACCGTGGAAAAAAACAAGAGTGTCGTTTGCTGCATTTATCTCAGGATATCTGAGCCTGGTCATAGCGGCAATACTTACATCAATTGAATTA
>Ga0182017_10004487_pt1 | contig 10386 bp, 13 predicted proteins | sample 712E3DmetaG_FD_120492 | JGI IMG/M metagenome (GOLD analysis project Ga0182017, IMG submission 120492) | Permafrost microbial communities from Stordalen Mire, Sweden - 712E3D metaG | ecosystem: Environmental > Terrestrial > Soil > Wetlands > Permafrost | place: Sweden: Stordalen | collected... | reverse complement strand
GAACCCCCACAGTTCACAACACATGCTGATTGCGAACACGTCGTTTTGCTGGGACACGTACAGTTTCCTATGTTGTGTCCCGATTGTCCAAGAGTCAATTCAATTCCTGCAAGCATCAGGACAAATAATATCAATGCCATTTTTCTCAAATCGAACACCCACTCTTTTTTTCTTGAACCGGATCACAAATTCAATGACTTACGTGATACACGTGAACATATGACGGTTTGGTTTTAGGCAAATAGTAACGTAGTCTTACAGCAAATATTGGCGCAAAATGTAAATAAATAGTTGCATTATCTCATTTTTTATGTTAATATTTTTCTTCTAAGGTTTTCTTAATAGATTAAAGTGAAGGCATTCAAGACTATTGCTCAAGAGTATATGCCTTAAGCGAAGCTTAAGAATATGGAGGGTCGAAGTAATCCACGTTTCCTGAGACTTAAGCCAAACAAGACCATGAGATTGTAAATCAAGCATAAGTTCTTTCAATCTTATCTATCCTGTAGATTTGTGTGGAAGCCGGAGAACTAGGCGAAACTTTTGTCTCTCTGGAAGAGTTCAAATTCCCAAAAGACGTGAAATTGATCGGCGGACTCCTACTGATAGGAAAGCACATTTTAGTGACAATATTCGAAGCGCAAAGTGAAGAATGATCCTAAAGATAACGCATCCATTCAGAGAAATAGAAGCGCCTCATGTAGCCCCAGCGACGCATTGAATTATGGTAAAGACTCGTCTCGAAAGCACCAAGGCTTCAAGGAGATTCGTTCTGTTCGTGCCTCATGCCTGGCAAGCACTTGATTTTCTATTCTGCAAACAGGACTTATCGAAGTCTTCGTGGCATATCCTGACTAAAATATAGTTGGCCAGCAAGCCTAGCTAGCTAGAGCGGAACAGTGAGTTCGACAACAAAAGGCACTGATATTAACACATTCCCAGGGCTTTGAGAAGCTTTTCTAAATCTGCCTTGGAGCTCTCAACGAAAACTCCCCTATTACCTGATACCATAACGGTCCAGTCGCCTCCGCTGTACATCCAGTTATGCTGAGGTACCCAGTTCATCTTGTAGAGCTGTGTGTAGGCGCTCGCTAGGGCATCGAACATCATGTTCACTGCCCCGCAGAACTTGGCGGTCGTCTGGGCCATCTCTTTGGGCATACCTGTTTTGGACTGGTAATCAACAAGCTTCCCCTCAGGGTTGAATATACCTGCTGCCATTACACCCTCGAACTTCAGAAGCTCGTCTAACGAAAGATTGCACTCAGCTTTGTTCATAACTAACCTCCAATAATTTAGAATATCTACGTTAACTATTGTTATTAAATTTTCCTAAACTTTGAGATAGTTAAGCACAAGGAAGAAATGCGATCTCGAACTACTAAGCTTTCTTGAAATCAGCCTACCATAGCACGAGATAAATCTTGTCGCCCTCCATCTTCCCTTTAAGGAGTTGGCAGTGCCTGAGAATTGCGAACTCGTTCTCCAGCTCACCCGACTTGAGCGCGAACTCCTTTGCCAGATCTTCCCTTGTGACCTTACCTCTGGTCTTTATGAATTCGTAAATTCGCTTTTGAAGGTCGGTCAGGCCCTCAGTTCCTGTCAGCCCGTGGCTCTCCCTGAAAATCCTCTTAGATCTCTCTCCCCAGGGGTCACAGACTCGGATCCTCTGGCCGACTTCTATGTAGCAGTCCTCACAGAGGGTTCTGCCCTCGGAGATAAAACAATTCTCTTCATGCACATCAGTGCCGCACGTCTGACATTTAACAGTACTTTCTTGAGTCATGTCTATTATACTTAATATACGTTTATGGTTAATAGAGTATCTCAGACCTGTTTCAAGTCGTTCCTTACGATATTTTCTCAAGTCTGGCTTGAACGTATATCCTTTCTTGGACAATGCTTAAACTGCTTCCTTTAATTTAGGTATTTCCCCAGGTACTAAGGCTGAGTATTTTGCGCTCACTACCGTAACTTCTCTCCGGATATCGTATCTCTTTGCAAAGAAAAATAGTAGATGTTAATGTTAAGCCATCTGACAATTTAAGAAACTTTTAGTCAGTCTACAAACCGTTTAAATCGTTTAGATATTATGCCTCTATCTGTTAAGTCATGATTGGCCAGGCTGTCAAAAAGACATTATATCTCTCAAATTATCCCTGTGCATCCACTTTCTTTCTGACCAGCTCGTGTTTAGCTTTAGTTGCCACCAACAGCTCATCGAACATAGCAGGCGCGTGTTTCTGGATTGCCTTAACTCCTTCCTCTGTTGATCCACCTTTGGTGGCCACGCGGGTGATCAGGTCGTCGAAGCTCTCCTTCGCCTGCAGCTCCGAGGTGCCTTCCAGGGTTTCCTTGACTAGCCTTTCAGCCAGATCAGCATCGACTCCTTTTCGCGTGGCAGCGAGCACAAGCTCTTTCATGACGGCTGATATGTAAGCTGGCCCAGAGCTGGTCAGGACGATCAGAATATCAAGGTCCTTCTCTTCGACCTCGATTGGATGTCCTATGGCTCTGAAGAGACGGAGGATCAAGGCTCTATCCGAGTCCGTTGTGTTTCTTCCGAAGACCGCCAACGATACTCCTTTCAAACTTTCGGAGCCGATGCTTGGAATCACTCTGGTCGCTCTGGCTCTGGACATCGATGCTATCTTCGCCAGGTTGAAGTCACCCGCCACTGATATTAGAAGCTTGTCTGGTGTCAGTTCATACCGCAACTCCCTTAGAACTCCCATCACATCCAGTGGCTTCACGCACAAAAAAATAACGTCGGATTGCGCTGCTACATCTATATTACCGCCCAATTGGATGCCTAAATCCCTGGACAGTAGTCCGGCCTTTTCTCTGGTCCTGTTGCTCGCGATTATGTCCGCTGGATCCGCCGCTCCTGTCTCTATGAACTTACGGATGAGCATGCTTCCCATGTGCCCTGTGCCGATGAAACCCAGATGATTCATCTTAACACCTCGTAGAGCCAGAAAGCGTCACGCTGATATTAAGCGTTCGGCTGTCTCCTGCATAGAGCTCTTCTCCCGCAACTTCATCAAAGCAGGAGGAGCCTCCTGGAACCCCTCCAGGGCGTTGAAGAATCTGTCCAGGGGATCGCCCTTGTAAGTCGGAACCAGGAAGATGTGCGTATGCGGAATCCTGCGGCCGCGAGCGTACATGGCAACGAAGTCAGGGCTGTAGGCTTTCATGATCTTATCGGCTACTGTTCTTGCCACTCTGAACAGGCTCTCTACCTCTTCCTCATTTAGGTCGTGCCACCAGGGAACGTGTCTTCTTGGAATGACCAGGCAGTGGCCTCTGGAAAAAGGATTGATGTCCAGGATGGCCAGTGACAGCTCATCCTCATAGATCCTGTAGGCATCGGCTTGGCCCGCCACTATCTTGCAGAATATGCAGCTATCGTTTTCGGTCATATAGATCTTATTGTTCTGCTAACTTGGCTTGGTTTGTTCAGATCTTTTCATTTTGACTCAACGAAGGCCAGGAAATCGTCCAAGATCCTGTTGAACTCTTCTGGTTTGTCCATTTGCAGCCAGTGTCCCGTACCTGTTACCTGGATGTGCGGCAAGTCTGTATCAAGGTTATGAAGGCTGAAGGGAGCATCGTTGAGAGACGTAACTACTGAAAGTTTTGGTCCTCTGTATAGCTGGAGTGGAGTTAGAGGATCGTACCGAAGACTCGATTTGAATATGCCGATGACTGTTTCGCGCGGGGTGTTGCGCAGGTCTTGAATTACCTTTTCTCTGACCGGCTGCTGCGATCCTGCCAGTAGCATGCCATAATAGTCCTCAATCGCTTTGGAGTACGAGTCAGACTCTAATGCCCTGATTAGTTGATTTGCTTGCTCAGCCGGAACCTTCCTTGCATCTCCGGAGGGGTCGGCCAGGAGAAGGCCTGCAACCTTTTCGGGGTGCGAGCCAGCGTAGGCGATGGCCACCGTTCCACCGGAGCTGTGGCCCACAAGGACGAATCGCTTCAAGCCAAGCTCGTCAGCGACGACATCGAGATCGCTTGCTAATGACTCAATCGCAAAGTCTCCATCTTTTGGCGACTCCGAATTGCCGTGGCTTCGGATGTCAAGAGCTATAGCTCGCCTTTTCTTGCGCAGGTGTTCGAGCTGAGCTGACCAGTGCGAAGTGTTACCGGCCAGGGAATGTACGGAAATCACGGGCAAGCCGCCAGAACCACCATCGTCAACGTTGATGCTGGGAGAACTCATCTTGCCCTTTGTGCGAATTAGAGCCATCTTTCCTCCTGGTTATCAAACGCCAAAAATCTGTTAACCGCAGCTTCCCTCGCCCGATTCATAGGCTTCCCTCAACTGGTCAGCAGCCTCACTCGATAGCTTCTTTTCCGCGACTGTGAAGTAGACCTCTGCAAACTCAGGGTAAAGGCAACTCAAGCTCTCTGAGCCATCGAGAATCAAATCTGAGATATATTTCATATCCTCAGCCGAGAGCCGATTCAGCCTCCCTTCGAAGTCCTTCTCATCTTTGGAGTGATGGTTGGCAACTGGAGGAAGGATGTTCATGTACTCGAGATCAATCCCCTGGCTCTGGAGATCCTCAAACTCCGGCACCAGCTTCTTCAGGATGTTCCTATCCCGCTCGCTCAGCTCTCTAGCCATGTCCTTCTAAAGGTTGTGCGAAAATAAAGAATTAACCTACAGATTGGCTGATCCACTGAAGGTAGCGCTCGTCCCCACCCACAACGGGAATTATTATAATCTCCGGCAGCTCGTAGCTGTGAAGCTCCATTATCCTGGCCTTGAGACGCTCCACCTGCTTCATATCCGTCTTTATTATCATCAGCTCTTCCATCTCGTCGCAGGACTTTCCTTCCCAGTAGAAATAAGATCTGACCTGTGAGACGTTCACACAGGCGGCCAGCCGTTCCTCCACAAGGGCTTTGGCGATCTTTTCCGATCCGCCCGGAGGAGCGGTGCATAGTACGATAACAAACTCCGTCGTCGCCTCAGTCACTGCCAACCCACCTGTGGCCATCTGCTTTTATCTCTTTCTTCCAGATGGGGGCCCTTACTTTCAGCTCCTCTATGATGTAGCTGCATCCTTCAAATGCCTCCTTTCTGTGACCTGCAGCACAAACGATCAAGACGATGTTGTCGCCGACGGACAAAGACCCAATTCTATGGATTATGTCGACGGACTTCAATTGGAACCTGTCAATGGCCTCGTCCCTTATTCGCTCCAGCTCGGGGATAGCTGCTTCCTTGTAGGCCTCCAGCTCCATGGACTTGAGGCCATCGTTCCTGACTGTGCCAAGGAAGGTGACAATCGCCCCTACGTCCTCACTCTTGGCTTTTTCCACGACGTCTTCTATCGAAAAATCCGCTTCAGTTATCTCAATCATTGTCTAGGGATTCCTACTTAGTTAGCTTCGGATCGGGCCACGGTCTGTTGAAGTCTCCACTCAGCCGCTGGCTACGCACTGAGGATGCAAAGCCCTTGAACCTTATGATTACAGCTTGCTTTCACGATAAGGGCCTCTGTCAATTACTTAAATACCGAACGGTAATCGACAGGTTTATCGGAGACGTGGACCTCTGCTCTAATCCCTTTCTTTAACGATGCCATTAACCGCTCTTTTTCTCTATCCCTGAGCCTCTGGATTTCCTCTTCCGATTCGATCTTCATCACGAAGGTCCCGTAACAGGGTCTCACATAGGTGAAGATGAGGTCTCTGCCCTTTGCACCAATAGCTATCGGTGGGACTCCGATGATGTAGTAATCCTTGAAAATCTTATATCCAGGATCGATGTAATAGACCTCGTCCGAGTTCTTCTCGATGAACTCTCGGCCCTCCTTGAAAGATGTCTTCTCTAGAAGCAGAGTATATTTCATCTGCTCTATACAGCTCATGACACCAGCCCTGCTATTACTTTGTCGATCTTGTTTTTGAGTGGATTGGGGTTATGAACTGCCTTGGCCACTATCTTCTCGCAGTTGAACTCGATTGTTTCCGCAAGGGCCTCGGCATTCCTGCCGAAAACTACCGCGTACAGCTTGGCCTTCGATATGGCGCTCATTGTCGCGGCGAATGCCATTCCAGCATCGCTGTGCATGAAAGCGAAGCAGATATCGAAGTCAGTCCTCTTCTCTATTATGTCTACAATGCACTGGTCCAGGTCTACTGAATTCTTGACGTAGTATCCGTCAAAATCGGAGACCTTCAGGAGCTTGTTTGCCGCATCAGTTCCTGCAACTGTAACATCAAGACCGGCCTTGGTCAGCTTATGGGAGAGGTATAGAACTATGCTCATCTGGACCGGAACCTCAGGGCAGCCCATCATTAGCAATACCTTTTTAGGAGCATCTTCAGCCATTTTGTCTCATCTCAATCCAGGATTGTTTCTTCAGATTTATACTTACGTTCAAGCATGATAACACTTGTGAAACAATCTAAAGCCTGTCGAAATCCATGCAATTTTCACAACCTTAACCGGCTTGGCATTGGTAGGCCACTTGAAGTAGCGCTTAAAGTATCACTCATGCTATCGTAGACTGCCAACTGCGAGATTCATCAGTGCACCTAAAGCTTGTATCCGGTGGCGGACACGTACATCTCTTTTATCCGCTCTGCAGTCTCTTTTGAGACCTTCTCTGCAAGGACGTTAACGAAGATCTTGGCGTACTCTGTGGATATGCAGAGAAGACATTCGGATTCGTCCAGGATGCGATCCACCAGGTAGGTCAGATCTTCGCCTGATAGACGCTTCAGACGCTCCTCAAAATCCTCCTCATCCACGGCATAGTGCATGGATACCGGCGGAAGTATGGAATGGTACTCTATTCCTGACCCGGAGCGGAGCTTCTCTTCTACCTCGGGCACGAGCTTCTTCAGAATCTCTAAGTCCTTTCCTTTGAGCTTTCTCATGGCAATCGATCTCGAAAGAGCCTCCATTATGAAGTGGTCAATCTGATTGATCCGCTTCATTCCAGGTTTCTAGTTTGTGCAGTTAAGGCTTTTTGGGAGGGGGTTCAGCGCTCTTCCCACTTCTTGGAGGCCGATGGTTTCAGAATCTTCTGAGCGTCGCCCCGCAGGAGCATATTGGTGAGCGCAGACAGCGAGCACAGCGTTCCTCGACCCTGGATCTCCTCGCCCTCGGGTCCCGGTATCCTGGCCACAATCCCGCCCTCCGCTGTGATCTCGATCTCAGTGCCCAGCTCGCTGAGGCGGTGGAGAATTACGTTGCCGGTGGCTCCCATGGACTTCTCCATCCAGCAGTGCTTGAAGGGACAGAGGTTGCAGTAGTTCCGGAACAGCTCGGCGCTGGCTTTGGGCACCAGGCCCGCGACGATTTCAGCCTTGGCAGTCCCGTATGCCATGCAGCAGCCTAAGACCCTTTTCGCCAGGATCTTGTCCCCCTGGGCCATGGTGACCCGGACGTGGCCGCCCTTGACCTCGTAGCGGTTCTCGATGCCCATTTCGTACTTCTTCTTCCCGGTGTTCTCCGCGTTCTGTAAAGCCTCTTTGATCTTCTCAGCAAGGGATGGAGTCCGTGCCGCTCCGATGGTCACAGCGCAAGTAGGGCAGTAGGCTGGCGGCGACTTTGCTATCACATTACCTTCCTTGTCTAGGAAAGTGGCAACAACGCCCAGGCCCTCTCGCTTGATCAGGGTGCGGCCGCCCATTCGCTGGACCGTCACAAGGGCCATTGCAGCCGGAGTCAGCACTCTCCCATAGCCGTACAGGTCGGCCACCAGGTCGATGTCCTCCTGGGTGTTGATGCCTTCCCGCCGAAGTCCCTCGGCAACATCCTCGGGGATCAGCCCGGCATCTAATTCGGCCGCCAGGACTGCAGGCGACCAGACTACGCCGAAACCTTCGCCGATCACGTTGCCCTGGTCGTCGAAGATCTTGGCCAGGATGCCTCCAGGCTGCTCATAGGCGACGATGCGGCCACCGGCATGGCAGATCTCCTCTGCTACCGCATGGCAGATTCCGCAGGCTCCTTCTTTTGGACGGACTACGTCTTTGACTCGCTTTATGAGCTCTTCTTTGAAGGTTGATGACATCTCGGTTGTGATATTGTCCATAATATACATGATCAACAGTAAGCTATATTAAAATCGTGGTAACATTAAAATTGTGAGAGCCCAATGGTCAAGAAGTTCTATCGTTCGAGGAAGAACCGAGTAATCGCTGGCATCTGCGGCGGTCTAGCTGAGTATTTTTGTATTGACCCAATCATCGTAAGGTTGATTACTTTGATTCTGGTGCTGTCGGCGGGTGGAGGACTCTTGGCGTACATCATCGCCTGGATTGTCGTGCCGGGTGAGCCGGATTTTCCCCCTGATTTAGAGGCATGAACGTTCTGAACACAAAGGATGTTCTTGACCAACAAACATACATGTCTGGGACAACAAGGGCAATGCAATTATAATGAATCATAATGGATCTTGCTAAGCATGATGAGGTCGCCAAACCTTCTGACATAGCTATAGAGGCATTTTGATACCGCTATCGAGATTAATCCGCAGTGTAATAGATTGGAATGCCAAAGGTCTTGTCTTAAGGCGTACGGTCGTACTTTCGAGGCAGATATAGTACTTGCCATGGCAGGTGGACAAGAGCGGATATTCGAATTGAGGATTAAGGATATGGTGTCGTCTAAGGCTGGTATCCACTCTCAAATTTGACAAGTGCACAGATAAGATCCTCTAAAACGACCAGGAAGCACGATCTTAATGCTACCGATCACCCAGATAGCGGCGAGAGCCCTAGAGCATTTTCATGCCCAAGAGGCGTAAATGGGACTTGCAAAGACCAACCCGAATTTATCTCAGCGGCCAGTTAATCTCTCTGGCGGACACGAGGCAAAAGTTTCGGCTCAATTGCTAGAAAAAGCGCATGCCGATACCGATACCGTCCTGAAGGAGCTGGAATCGCGTTTGGATGGCTTGAGCCAGGCGGAAGCCGATTCTCGCTTGAAACAGTACGGACTTAACGAGATTGCGCGAGAAAAGCGTCAATCCGTATTGATGCGTTTGTTGAATAACGTCAAGAATCCACTGGTCATCCTGCTTACGGCGCTAGGTGTGGTTTCTTTCCTCACTGGTGACATGCGTGCAACAGTAGTCATATTTTTTATGGTACTGCTGGGCGTGGTCCTTCGTTTCTATCAGGAGATGCGTGCCGACAACGCGGCTGAAAAGCTCAAAGCGATGGTCAGCAACACGGCGACGATAGTGCGCAATGGCTTGGAAGCTGAAGTATCGCTCAGAATGTTAGTGCCAGGCGATATCATTCGCCTCGCAGCCGGAGATATGGTACCAGCCGACATACGGGTGCTTTCTGCCAAGGACTTGTTCCTGAATCAGTCGACCCTCACCGGCGAATCCTTGCCCGTGGAGAAAAAGGCCGACCCGGTGTCTGCGGATATCCAGAATCCATTGGATTTGCCCAACATCTGCTTTCTGGGTTCAAACGTGGAGAGCGGTTCTGCGACGGCTGTGGTCGTCCACACAGGCGACCAAACTTATTTCGGATCGCTAGCTACCAGTATTATCGGCCAACGCGTGCTAACCAGCTTCGACAAGGGCATCAACCAGTTCACTTGGCTGATGATACGTTTCATCGCCGTGATGGTGCCGGCCGTCTTCCTCATCAACGGACTTACCAAGCATAACTGGCTGGAGGCTTTCCTGTTCGCCGTGGCAGTGGCAGTCGGGCTAACCCCCGAGATGTTGCCCATGATTGTGACGGTGAATCTATCCCAGGGAGCGCTCACGATGGCGCGCAAGAAAGTAATCGTCAAACGCCTGAACGCTATCCAAAATTTTGGCGCGATGGATGTCTTGTGCACCGATAAAACCGGCACTATTACCGAAGGAAAGATCGTTCTGGAAAAGCACCTGGACGTGCTCGGCGAACCCAGCGAGAAGGTGTTGCAGTACGGCTACCTGAACAGCTACCACCATACTGGGTTAAAGAACCTGCTCGATGAGGCGATTCTCGACCACGAGGAGCTAGAAGAACGCTTGAAAGCCAAGGAAAAGTACCGCAAGATCGACGAGATCCCCTTCGATTTTGTACGACGCAGGATGTCGGTCGTGATCGAAGACGAAACCGGATTGAACACTCTCATCTGCAAAGGCGCTCTGGATGAAGTTATGAGCCAGTGCAGCCGGGTGGAAGTCAATGGCGAGGTCGTCGGCAAGTCGCCCGAATATGACGCCAAAAGCCGGCAGATGGTGGCCGAACTGAATGAAGAGGGCTTCCGAGTGATTGCCCTGGCCTATAAGCAAATGCCAGGGGCAACGGATGAGCCAGTATACGCGGTCAAGGATGAATCGGACCTGATTCTGCTGGGTTTCCTAGCCTTCCTCGACCCACCGAAAGAAACCGCGGCAGAGG
>Ga0182017_10004486_pt1 | contig 10387 bp, 9 predicted proteins | sample 712E3DmetaG_FD_120492 | JGI IMG/M metagenome (GOLD analysis project Ga0182017, IMG submission 120492) | Permafrost microbial communities from Stordalen Mire, Sweden - 712E3D metaG | ecosystem: Environmental > Terrestrial > Soil > Wetlands > Permafrost | place: Sweden: Stordalen | collected... | reverse complement strand
TCAAATTCGACAATGTCTTTCGGAAGAGGGGAAGCAACGACACGCCGATAGCCGCGCGCTGCATCTTCAATAATGTTCCATCCCAATTCTTTTCGTTTGCGTTCAGCAGTTTCTTTAGAATAGAATGGACCAATAGGTTTCGTTGGACGCTGAAATGCAGGATCGTTTTTGTCAACAACCACTTGTGTCACGACGGTAACAACCGAACGATGAATTTTGTGTTTCCGAAATGCCATCTGCATTGAATTTTGTAACGCGAAACCAATCTCGCCTTGCGTCATTGCAACGCAGACATCCAGCGGAAGCGTATATGTTTGAGAGGAGCCAGCTTCCGAGCGCAACAATTGCGCGCCGACTTGTGGACCATTCCCATGAGTGACGATGAGTGCAAAACCGCGTCCAACAATTCCAACGATAACCTCAGCAGTAAGTCTAGCGTTTTCGAGCTGCTCGGCTATTGTTCCGCGTTGTCCCGCGCGAATGAGCGAGTTTCCGCCGACGGCCACCAGTATTGAGTTTTTCACGACTCTGTCCCTTCAACAACGTGTAGAGAATTGCTTTTTGTGTGTGAAGCCGATTTTCCGCTTCATCAAACACAATGGACTGCGGCGAGTCCATCACTTCATCCGTAACTTCTTCGCCGCGATGTGCCGGTAAACAATGCATAAAGACTGCCGTTGGTTTCGCATGCTTCATCAAGAGTGTGTTCACCTGGAATCCAGCGAATGCTTTCATCTTTGCTTCGCGGTCAGTCTCTTGTCCCATACTCACCCATACATCTGTGTATATGACATCGGCATCACGCACACCTTCAGCTGGATGTGCTACAAGTTCGACCTTTGTGCCAGTTGATGCGGCAATTTCTTTCGCAAGAATAACGACATTTGCATCCGGCAGATGCCCGGCCGGAGTGACAGCAGTAAAATTCATTCCAACTTTTGATGCTAATAGCATAAGCGAATGGCATACGTTGTTGCCGTCGCCGACCCACGCGAATTTCTTTCCTTTGAAAGAGCCCAGGTGCTCTTGTATCGTGAGAAAATCTCCAACTGCCTGACAAGGATGTTCGAAGTCTGTCAACGCGTTTACAATACTTGCCTTGGCAAACTGAGCAAGATCATCGACGTTTTTCTGTGCGAATGTACGAACGACCACTGCATCCACCCAGCGTTCAAGATTCTTTGCGACATCATACATTGATTCGCGTTTGCCAAGATTGATATCTGCATTCGTGAGATAAACAGTATGAGCACCGAGTTGCTTGATGCCAATTTCAAACGTCACGTGTGTGCGAAGCGAGTGTTTTTCAAATATTAATGCAACCGATTTACCTTCCAACGATTTCGCATACTTTTTTGGATTCGCTTTCATTTTCTTCGACAAGTCAAGAATTTGGAGTAATTCTTTTCCTGACCAATCGGCGATGGTAAGAAAATCTTTTTTCATTTATGTGTTCTCCTTGGCAGGGACACGGCATCCCGTATCCCTGCAAATGATTTTATTTCAATCCGTGTTTCTTCATAAAGGTGGATAAAATCTCAGTCAAATTCGGTTTTGCTATTTCATCCAGCTCGTAATAAACACGTGTGCTCGGTTTTTTGATTTTGATGATCCGGCGGAGGTCAATTGGTGTGCCAATAATGACTGAATCACATTCAACTTTGTTAATAGTCGTTTCCAGATCTTTAATTTGTTTTCCGCCGTAACCCATTGCCGGCAGCAATGTTCCAATATGTGGATATTTCTTAAAAGTTTCAGCAATAGAGTTGACAACCCACGGACGCGGGTCGACAATCTCTTTAGCGCCATATTTTCGTGCCGCAACGTGACCGGCGCCGTATGTCATCTCACCGTGGGTTAACGTTGGGCCATCTTCCACGACGAGAACACGTTTGTTGCGGATAATGGATTCATCTTCCACGCTTATGGGCGAGGCCGCTTCGATTATTATCGCTTTTGGGTTAATACTGACGATGTTTTTCCTAACAATATCAATATTTATTCGGGATGACGTATCGATCTTATTAATGATCACAACGTCAGCAAGGCGAATGTTCACTGCGCCTGGATAATAGGATATTTCGTGCCCCGCACGATGGGGATCAGCAACGACGATAGTAAGATCGGGTTGATAAAATGACATATCGTTATTGCCGCCATCCCATACAATAACGTCGGCTTCTTTTTCAGCCTCGTGGAGAATCGCTTCGTAATCAACACCGGCATAGATGATCGTTCCGTTGACTATATGCGGTTCGTATTCCTCCATTTCTTCAACGGTACAATCGAACCTTTTTAAATCTTCGAGGGAAGAATACCGCTGCACCTTTTGTTTGACAAGATCGCCGTACGGCATTGGGTGCCGGATAGCAACGACCTTCTTTCCGGCCGCGCGAAGCAGTTCGCACACTTTGCGTGAGGTTTGACTTTTTCCTGCTCCCGTGCGCACGGCAACCACAGCAATGACAGGAACTTTGCTCTTCAACATTGTAGGTCGAGCGCCCTGCAGCTTGAAGTCGGCTCCCGCCGCTACCACAAGCGCCGCTTTGCTCATCACATAATGAAACGACACATCCGAATAAGCAAACACCACTTCATCGGCATGTAACTCTTTAATAAGCCGGGGTAATTCAGATTCCGGAAAAATTGGTATACCGTTTGGATAGAGCGCACCTGAAAGTTCGGCAGGATATTTTCGCTCTTCGATGTTAGGAATTTGTGTTGCTGTAAAAGCGACGACTTCATAGCGATCGTCTGTACGGAAAACGGTGTTGAAGTTATGGAAATCCCGTCCCGCAGCGCCCATAATGATCACTTTGGCTCGTTTCATAATGACACCTATGTATTTTAACTGTGTTAAACGAATGCTGCCGCCGTTCATGTCGGTGTGAATAGCTGGGCAGTCCCGATAGCCGATAGCTGTCAGGATTAAAGCAGATTGTTATAGATAAGTGATATAAATATCGGAAAGGTTTACGGGAGAATCAATGTATGGAACAGAATTCAGAAAACCGGAAATGAGATAAAAAGGGAAGAAAGTGATAAAAAAGGCGGAGAATACATCGATGAAAAATTATATTCTCCACCTTTTCGTTTGGATTGATTACACCGGTTATTCCTATTTTATCAAGACAAGTTTTTTCGTTATGACAGAGTTCGCAGCTTGTAAACGATAGAAGTAAATCCCGCTTGGCATTTCTGCTGCATTCCACTGCCGGGAATAATTGCCAGCAGAGAGATCTTCAGAGACAAGCGTTGCTGTTTCTCTTCCTGTAAGATCAAATATTTTCAATGACACAAAAGATTTTGATGGAAGTTTAAATTCGATAATTGTTGATGGATTGAAAGGGTTCGGATAATTTTGTTCAAGTCGAAAGTTTTCGGGAGGTATCGTGGAATTTTCAACGGATGTCGCAGTGCTATTCAATTCGATTGATGCACCCGGTCTAACAATAAGTTTGTGTGGTGATGTAAATCGTGCTACTATTGCATCACTATAAGTATCTGTTGGAGGCATCGTGTGGATTGGTATATCGCACTTTGCCTGTATCATTGCGGCTGCCTGTGTTGCTTCTTCAGGACTCATTGTATATATGCCGTCCATAGGCAGGAGAGCGTACGTGATATTGTGACTTGCAAGATCAGCCATCTCTGTAATGAATCCAGTGTCACCGGCGTGATAGAGTTTAATGCCGTCGAATTCAACGACATAACCGACACAGCTATTCTTAGGATGATAGGCGTTGTATGCAGCGACCGCCGTCACTTTGATGTTTCCTATGGTAAAACTCTGATAGATACCACCCTGTAACGCATTGGCACTACGAATGACCTGGCAGGTCGCTCGTTGTCTTACGCAGGTGAGATCATTGTGGTCCGAGTGTTCATGAGTAATTAGAACAACATCGGCTGAATCTGAAAACTCAGTCACATTAAAAGGATCGATATAAATAACTTTCCCTTCTGACGTTTTAATCTTGACAAATGAATGGCCAAGATACTTGAGTGAATTTGAAGTGCTAAGGATATTCCATGCACTGGCGTTATTCATATACCCTCCTATGATGAACACAAACAAACAGAGAGTCATCCGTAGTAGGCGAATTTTAAAATTCTGTTTCATTTTATTCCCAATCGAGTTATTTATTTTAAGTAGAGTGATTTAATGTCATTCTAAAATATATAATCACAATTCAAGAATCGTCCTTCTTTATAGAGAAGGACCTCAAAATATCCTTTGAGAGCGATAATGGAACCGATATGCGACACATAAGAATATAATTTGGGGAAGTTGAATATCATCAGGAATCAGGATTCCGGACATAGACATTATATCCGTTGATAGTTAGCGGGCTGTAAGATGCTTTTTGAATTCCGATGGAATCATACCGGTATTTCTTTTAAAAGCAGAATAGAACGCTGTTTTGGAATTAAAACCCGAATCGAATCCTACAGCGAGGATAGTCATATAGTCATACTTTGTATCAGCAAATCGCTTTTTAGCTTCATCCACTCTGTATTCATTAATAAAATCGTAAAAGTTTTTGCCGAGTTTTTCATTGATAACCTGCGATACATAATACACAGGCAGGTCTATTTTCTCGGCGACATCTCCTATTTTCAGGTCATTCTTTAAAAATAATCTTTCAGTATTCATCAGCATCTGGATCTTTTTTAAATTCTCTGTTATATCCTTCTCTGTGAGCGAAGAGGATGCATATTTCTTTTTTACTTCTTTATTGAGCGTCGATACTGTATCAATCATTGACTCTTGAAAAATGACGGGTTGGTTATACCCGAAAAACCCAATGATATACATTGTCAGGAGCGATAGAAATGCACTTATATCCCATATCCATTTGGTTGGATACAGTACCCGTATTGCAAATGCAAACCAAAGCACACTAAAGATGATAAGCATATACTTCAGCCAATTGAGATTTAAGCGTTCTATAAATGAGAAGGTGTTCTTGATATTCTTGGCATGTTCCAGGAGTCTCCATACAGAAAAAAATAAATACACAAGGATATGGGCTACGGCAAGGAAATAAAAAGCCGGAGGGATAATATATTTATGATTTATAAAGGCGTTGGAAATCAATCGGATCTTTTCTTGTTCGTCTAAAAAGTACACTGGCCAAAAGTAGACATATGCGGCTGCCGCCGGAATGAAATGGACAACCAACTTTACACTGAATTTCCAATCGATACTGGTCAAGGCTTTGACGTAAAAATACACTAATGGACCCAGTATAAATATGAGAGGATTAAGAGACATAATCATGTGCGGATATCTAATTATGAACCGGGTCTGAATAAGAAAATCCCAAATTTCAAGCGTGGAGAAAGAGAAAATCAATAAGGAAAGATATTTATTTGCTCTTGTATTTCCTTTGCGGGAAAGGAATAATATCAGAGATAAAAAAAAACCTATTGATATGGCGACGGTAAAAACAACACTGATGATAGTAACGTCTGGATGAAGGTCGTTCATCAATTAAATCCCTTTTATTCTGTAACCATGAAAGGAAGGTCGTTCATTCGGATAGGACACTGGTGAGTTTCCCTCTCCATAAATATTTTCTTACCATTATTAACATTTAAAGGGGAATACCTTGAAATGATATACAAACATTCTAGCAGAAAATCAATTTAGTGAAGGGAGCGGTCTTTGCTGTATCTCAGAATGACGGATGAGGACATCTGAAAAGAAACGAAAAAGACTCAACTGCTCATCTTCTCATTTGCTTTTCTTGCATCTCCCGCCATCGCTCATTATATTGACTTAAGATTTATCATCCCGTAGAGTGAAACAAAAGCACTTGCAGAATATTTTAGTCGTTCGGACCGACCGCATCGGAGATGTCATCCTCACGCTCCCTACAATCGAAGCGCTGAAGCAAAATTTCCCGGGTGCGCGTGTTGCAATGTTATTGAATTCATATACTGCGGGTTTAGTAGAGGGTATCGCAGACGCTCTTATTTATAATAGGGAAATAGCTCCGAAGCCATTCTTTGAGATGCTTGCGGAACTTCGCCGTGCTCGATTTGATGCGGCTGTTGTTGTATTTCCAAGATTCCGCATTGCTCTTTTATTGTGGCTGACAGGGATCCCAATCCGTGTTGGAACTGGTTACCGTTGGTATTCGTTCTTATTCAATAAAAAGATCTTTGAACACCGGAAGTCCGCAGAGAAACACGAAGCGGAATACAATCTCTCACTTTTAAAGGGCTTAGGATGTGAAATACCTTCGAAGCCCACAGCGAAGATTGTAATCACCGAGCAGGAAAGAAAAACAGCTTCTGATATTCGTCAATCAATGGGAATGATGGATGCCGACCGATTAGCTTTATTGCATCCCGGCAGCGGCGGTTCGGCACGCGATTGGAAACCGGAAAACTTTGCTCTCCTTGCCGCTGAATTAAAAAAGCGGGGATTTTATATCGTTATTACAGGCGGAAAATCTGAAGCACATCTTGTGCAAAGCGTAGCGCGGGCCGCTGGAGAAGGTGTGAAGTCATTCATCAGTACTCTCAGCCTAAAAGAATTTGCGGCGTTCATTCAAACCGCAAAGCTGTTTGTGGCAAATTCCACTGGTCCCTTGCATATTGCGGCAGCAGTTCAAACTCCAGTCATAGGTTTCTATGCGCCTGTGCGCGTTATGAGCCCGAAGCGCTGGGGGCCATTAACTGACAAGAAAGTAATCTTCGTTCCTGATCCGGCGCAATGTCCGCGCTGCAAAGGCGGCGATTGTCAGGGAAACGATTGCATGATGCAGATAACCGTGAAACAAGTTCTGGAAGCGGCATTAAAACTAGTAAGTGGGAATTAGAAATCGGAAAGCAGAAACTTGATAATTAGTCCATTGGAGTTTTGTGTATGAAGAAAATATTAAACGCAATTATTTTTTTCTTTTTCTCTCTTACTGTTTCTTATGTGCAAGCGCAAGAAAGAATGGAATCAAATACTCTGGCTGATCTTCGTACTATACACCAATCTGCATTTGCACTTGGTGAACGATTAGTGTACGACATCGGCTATAGTTTTATTATAGCAGGAGAGGCAGTATTTTCAATCCCTGCGGTTGAAACTATGCATGGAAGAGAATGCTATCAAGTACTCTTCACTGTTAACTCCACGCGGACCTTTTCGTTCTTTTATAAAGTTGATGACCGTTATGAAACGATGCTGGATAAAAAAGGGATTTTTCCGTGGCGATATACTCAACGAATTCGCGAAGGCAAATATAGCAACGATTTTGCCGCTGAATTCGATCAGCTCAGCAACGTTGCAGTAACAAAAGCCGGCAGGTATTCGATTCCGCCGTATGTGCACGATGTTGTTTCAGCAATGTTTTATGTACGAACATTAGATTATTCCAAAAGACATCCGGGTGAAAAAATCCTTTTACAGAATTTTTTTAAGGATACCACATATCAGCTTGCTGTAAAGTTTCTCGGGTACCAGCAAATTTCGGTGGATGCGGGAAAATTTAATTGTGTCTTGGTGGAACCAATGATTATGGAAGGCGGATTATTTAAAAGCGAGGGACGTATCGTTATCTGGATGACCAATGATGAACGGAAGATTCCGGTGAAAGTGAGTACGAAAGTTGTTGTTGGTTCCATCGATGCAGAGTTGCGAGAGTACTCGGGTATCAACGGACCGATTAAAGCAAAGGTTGAATGAACTCAAAGTCATTCCCGCCCGCCTGACAGAACGAAGCGGCGGGCAAGGATGTTTTTATTTTATAATCCGCAGGTATGACAGGTAGGGGGAAATTATGTCAAAATATAAACAAATAGATATGGCCAGGGTTAAAACGATTTCCATCAAGGGACGTAAAAGCAAAGTAATGCCGAAAGATTTTGCCAATCCGATAGACGCACAGCACGCAAGCTTCCAAGACTTTGCTGATTCACTGCCGCACATCCTTATTGCCGACGATTTGAGAGATTTAGTGAATGACATTATCCGCGCCCGAAAAAAAAATAAGCCTGTTATTCTGATGATGGGAGCGCACGTCATAAAGGTCGGACTTTCGCCGCTCATCATTGATTTACTTAAGCGCGGGATTATCACTCACGTGGCGATGAACAGTGCGGCTGCGATTCACGATGTAGAAACAGCGATGTGGGGCAAAACTTCAGAAGATGTTGCAGTGAATTTGATGGATGGAACGTTCGGGATGTCGAAAGAAACCGGTGACTTCATCAACCTTGCTCTTACAAAAGGATTGAAAGAATCAGACGAGGGCTACGCTGAAACGCTCGGGAAGAAAATTATTGCAGTGAAGGCGCGAAACCAAAGCCTGAGTATTCTTGCCGCGTGTTACGAACTTGGTGTTCCGGTCACAGTGCATGCGGCGATTGGTACCGACATTATTCACCAGCAAGCGACAATGGATGGAGCGGCAACGGGCGAATTGAGTTATCGAGATTTCAAAGTATTTGTGAACTCCATCAAAAATCTCACGAACGGCGGCGTCGTGCTCAATTTTGGATCTGCGGTTATTATGCCGGAAGTTTTTTTGAAGGCGCTCACGGTTGCCCGCAATCTTGGCTTCAAAGCGATGGGTTTTTCCACGGCCAATTTCGATATGATTCGCCAGTACAGACCGCAAATGAATATTGTCGAACGACCGACACAAAAATCCGGAAGGGGCTACAACTTCACGGGGCATCATGAAATTATGTTTCCGCTGCTTGCCGCAATGATCAAACTTCGGCGTCCTTCCAGATGATAGAAACAAACGAACACACTCCGCAATCATCAGACAACGAACCCATCATTGTCCAAGATCTTTCCTTTGTTGACCGGTATGGAATCCACCCGCTTCTTTTCGCATTCGGATCGTTAATTTCCGTATTTCTTCTCTATCAGATCGGCGGTGGTGTACTGACATATCTCATTATCGGTTCAACATCGATTACGCGAGACAATGTGTGGGCGATGCGCTGGCTGACGATCGCTGGACAATTGTGTTTCATCCTTATCCCAACATTTCTACTGGCCAGGCTGTTCACTTCACGTTTGCGCGAAGTATTTCAATGGAGAGTACCGGGACTGCGCGAATCAACGCTTGCACTCTTAGCCCTTTTTTCATTGCAGCGTGTGTTCGAAGCGTATATGTTTTTTCAAGAACGTGTTCCGATGCCGGAAATATTTCGTGAAATCATCGAACCGATAAAAAAAATGTTCGAGGAATTGACGAAAGTGTTGCTGCGTGCCGATTCGCCGTTAGAATTATTGGTTGTGGTATTGGTCGTGGCGATTGTGCCTGCGATCGTGGAAGAACTGCTGTTTCGCGGACTCATCCAAAAAATATTTGAACGACTGATGTCGCCGGTGGTATCGGCAGTGCTGGCAGGAACGATTTTTGGCCTGTATCATGTCAATCCGTTTGATATTGTCCCGCTCGTTGGATTAGGTGTATTCTTTGGATTGCTGCGGTACCGTTCGCAAAGTTTGCTCGTGCCGATCGCAGCGCACTTTTTCAATAATCTTATGGCAGTACTCGCTTCCTTTTACGGTGTGCAGGATGATAGTCTATTGACAGCCGCACAGACGTCAACCGGTACGCCTGTCATGATCTTTGAATTAATTGGTTTTGCGGCACTCTTTTTCGTGACATTTGTACTTTATCTTCGGCTCACGCACGATGTTTCTCGACGGATTCATTCATGAAAACAAGAAACGTCTGCAAGAATTGCTCTACACCACTCCGCGCAGAACAAAAGTTTTGTTATGAGTGCGGTACGCTCCTCGACACGAGCGAAGAAAATGACTGTATAGTTGAATGTGACATGCATCCAGATCGTCGTGCAGTTGGAATTTGCGTCATCTGTGGCAAGCCAGTTTGCTCCGACTGTGAAATGAAGAGTACCGAAAAGATTTTATGCGCTGACCCCGAGCATAGTATATTGCTTCAAGAGTGGTGCGTCATATATCAGACGGATTCGGAATTTAAAGCGGATGCATTCATGCGTAATCTCGCAGATGGCGGGATTGAAGCAAAGACCTTTTCTCTGCACGATCATGGTGCAATGCACTGGTTAAACGAAAACCGAGTTGAAATATTTATTAGAAAATTGGACAATGAAAAGGCAAAAGCACTTCTTAAAGAATTAAATCTTACCGAAAACAACTAAACACTCATCACTCTTAATTGATTGCTGAAAAATGCCAAAATTTGAAAGTCTTTCTACTCGCGTACTCGTTGCGCTTATCGCAATTCCAATCATTCTATGGCTGACGATGCTCGGCGGATATTTTTTCTTCTTCCTTATTGCTGTTATCTCCTCGCTGACACTGTATGAATTTTACGGACTCGCAGAAGCGAAAGGCGCAGCACCGCTGAAAACTCTCGGGCTTATTGCTGGGGTC
>Ga0182017_10004485_pt1 | contig 10387 bp, 9 predicted proteins | sample 712E3DmetaG_FD_120492 | JGI IMG/M metagenome (GOLD analysis project Ga0182017, IMG submission 120492) | Permafrost microbial communities from Stordalen Mire, Sweden - 712E3D metaG | ecosystem: Environmental > Terrestrial > Soil > Wetlands > Permafrost | place: Sweden: Stordalen | collected... | reverse complement strand
GCGCGGCGGGCCTCCGGGCAGCACATACATGACCGACTTCGGAGTCAAGAACATCTGGCAGCCGGCGACCGGCCCCTATATGCAAACCCAAATCACCGGATACTTCTCGGCGGCGTCCTCGGCCTTTGCAGCCTGGTCACGCAACAACTACACCTTGAACGACGACCTGCACTGGACCAAGGGCTCCCACAACTTCGCCTTCGGCGGACACATCGAGCTGAGCAAGTTCGACGTGACTAACGTATACCAGTCGTACGGAGCATTCGGTTTCAGTACCACCACTCAGAATCCCAACGCGATGGCCAACTACCAGATGGGCTTCATGACCAGCTTCCTCCAGGGGAACTACGAACAGGTCAACGACCGCAACCACTTCCCCGGACTCTACGCCCAGGATAGCTGGAAGATCACTCCCCGCCTCACCTTCAACTACGGCGTCCGATGGGAAGACTTCGCCCCGTGGGCCAACAATGTCGGCAATATGCAGGAGTTCAGCGCATCCGCCTACGCAGCCAACCAGAAAACAACCGTGTTCTCCACCCTGCCCGCCGGCATGTTGCTCACCGGCGATCCCGGCGTCCCCAAGAACAGCGTCAAGAGCAAATACGCCCAGTTCATGCCGCGTGCCGGCTTCGCCTACGATATCTTTGGCGACGGCAAGACCGTGGTCCGTGGCGGCGCGGGCATCTTCTACCAGGACCGCCTGCCCGGCTTCTTCAACCTCAGCCAGGCCAGTTGGGTGCCCAATAACCAGACCGTCACACTCGCCAACGACGGCATGTACAGCACCACAGCAGGCGCCAACCCCGGTGGCCCATTCAGCGATCCGTATTGCACCACAACCGCCGTCTGCGCGGCCGCGGGCGACAAGGTCACCAACCTATTCCCCTATACTCTGCCGTTCAAGTCCACCCAGACCTTCAACAACGGGATCACCCTGGATGAATACGATCCCTCCGGCAACTTCCAGGTGCCTGTCACCAACGACTTCAACCTGACCGTCGAACGTCAACTCTTCACCAGTTGGGCCCTCCGCGTCGCTTATGTCGGTTCCACCTCCCGCCATCAGTTTGTCAGCGTGGAACTCAACCCTTCCGTCAACCTCACCGGCCTCACCGGCGCCTCACTCGGCGTCAACCAGCGGCGAGTCTATAACACGGCCCCCACCGTCGGCCCATGCACAACCATCACAGGATGCAACGCAAACTACTCCGACATCATCGACGCTGCCATGATCGGCAACGCCCACTACAACTCCTTCCAGGGCACGCTGGAAAAGAAGATGTCACACGGCCTCTCCGTGCTGGCCAACTATTCCTGGTCGAAGTCCTTCGACGACATGCCGCAGGCCACCAGGGTCTCGAACACCGAGGACCTCAACTCGGGCGACTCCTATGTGTATCCTCTCTATCCCGCCGCCGCCACGAATATACCCGCGGCTGCCTATGTTCCAGACATCAAGGTGCTCGACCGCGGCCTGTCTGACATCGATCACCCCAGTGCCCTCTCCGTCTCCTATGTATACGCTCTGCCCAAGCTGCATCAGGGTGCCCGCGCGCTACAGGCGGTTGCCAACGGATGGCGCACCAGCGGCCTCTTCCAGCACCACTCCGGAGACGTCCTCACCACTTACATGGGGGCGGTGGACAACTCGCTCACCAACCTCTTCCAGGACCGCGCGCAGCGCGACTTCACCCAGTCGGCTTACTCATTCGTACCGGGCGGTGGCAATTGCACGGCTGGCAAATCCTGCATCACCTGGCTGAATAAGGCCGCGTTCTCGGTTCCCGCCAAAGCCGGCGCAGGCACCGGATTCGGCAACGTGATCAAAGGTACGCTCCGTGGTCCTGCCTACACCAACTGGGACGCGGCCGTCGTTCGCACATTCCCCGTCTTCAGCGCAACCACCGTGGAGTTCCGTGCCGAGTACTTCAACGTACTCAACCACACCAAACTCGGCAACCCGCAAACCACTGAATCCAATGCCGCCTTTGGAACCATCACCGCATCCAACCCCTCCACGGACGCCGAGCGCATCGCGCAGTTCTCGCTCAAGTACGTCTTCTAGACAGGCTGCTTCCTCAACCGTTGTTTCAAATGAACTGCCGGCGCCCAGCTCTCGCTATTGAGAACTGGGCGCTGGCCTTTTGCGTCTCTCGGACTGCTTCAGCGCAAATTGCGCGCTGCGCTGCGCGGCAGCGGCAATGGAGGGCCTGGCAACGCTGGCGCTCAGAGAACCTTCGCTGCGCAGCGACGCCGAGGCGCTGGTCGAGCAGTTCCTGTGGAACGGCACCCCCGCCATGAAGGCCCGCGCCCGCCACATGCAAAAGAAGCTCACCCGTAAATACGCCGACCGCTAAATGACCAAAATGACTATAATGGTCATTTTAGGGGGTGCGAGATGGCGAGCTGGGGCATTGCGGAGTTGAAGGCGAAGGCGAGCGAAGTCATGGAAGGCGCGCAAACGCAGGGACCGCAAGAGATCACGCGGCATGGCAGGCTCGTCGGCGTACTGGTTTCGCCCGAAGAGTGGGAGAAGAGGAACCGCCCGCACGCACAGAATGCCAGAACCATGTCCGAGTTTTTCAAGAGTTCGCCACTGGTGGGTTCCGGCATTGATCTGCGCAGGTCGCGGTCGAAGGCACGGAAGGGATAGAATGACCATAGTGGTCACATGGGGGTGCGTATGGCGATCTGGAGAGTGGCCGAGGCTAAGGCGAGGTTGAGCGAGATGCTGGATAAGACTGAGATGGAGGGGCCGCAAGTGGTTCGGCGTAGGAAGACGGAGTTCCATCTTCTGACCAAGGAGCAACTTCTGGAACGGTGCAAGGTCGCGGTCGAAGAGAAGCCGTTTATCAGTGGCTGGGATGCGCTGCGGCCTTCGTTCGAGGAGAGATACGACGATGTTGAGTTCCCCAGGCTGCGAGGGAAGATGCGGACCGTAGACCTTGGATAGCCTACTAGATACCAACGTTATCTCCCAGCGAACCAAAGCTACACCGAATGTGGGTGTGGTTCGATGGCTTAGCCAGACGCCGTCGTCGGAGATGTACCTGAGCGTGATCTCGCTGGCCGAGATACGGTTTGGCATTGAGGAAATGGACCCGGGGCAGAAGCGCCAAAACCTTGAATATTGGCTTGAGCAAGATGTCCACCAAGGTTTTGCGGGGCGCGTTCTGGATGTGGACGAAAGGATCGCCGAGGAGGCGGGCCGACTGACGTCGATCGGCAAGAAAGTCGGGTCAAGACCTGATTTCGCCGATGCGCTGATAGCGGCGACGGCTCGGGTATATGGGCTGCGGTTGGTAACGCTGAACTGGGTCCACTTTAAGGATTTGGGTGTGGAACTGGTGAAGTTCTGATCCCACCCATGCGCATAGCGCATGAATGGGTCACCCGGCATCTACAGCGGTATCATGGAAGCGACTGAGGAAGCAGATGACCCTACACCTAGACAGCAAGGAGAAGATCGCGAGCGTACCTGTGCTCAAAGTACGTGATACGCTTTTTCGCTGGTGCGGCTGCTTTCGTGCGGACTGGCTCACGGACAAAGGATTACCGGCACGACTGTGTGACGAACTCCTAACCCGTGGATACATCAAGAAGAAGATAGACCCGCGATGCAGTGACCATTCGGGATTTGATTGGTTCGATTTGACTGATATGGGGAGGCAATTCGTAAGAGCGTCTGCCGCACCTCGAATAAAGCTGTCCTCTGCAGCGAAGACTGTAGAGGCTCTTGGCAGGCGCATCGAGGAAATCAACACGAGTGATGAGTATATGGTGCGAGTCACCGAAGCTGTGATCTTCGGCAGCTATATCAGGGGCGGTGACAGGATCGGTGATATCGACTTTGCATTTAGAACGGAGAGAAAGTCAGAAAAGTTTGGCACTAATAGCGATTGGGATCGGGCTACAGAAAAAGACTTCCGTGCATGCGGGCGAATAGCGAAGTCATTCCTTGACGAGCTCTCCTGGCCTGATATGAAGGTTCGTCTGCGCCTAAAGAACCGGCAACGCACTATCAGCTTGCATGTTATGGATGAATTCTTGGCACTCCAGAGAAAGTCGGCAACTCCGTTTACGGTATTGATGGGAGATGGAGAACAGATTCTTACCGATATCCAGCAACGCAAGCTGGCTTTCAACGACTAAAAGTGTTCGCGAGTTGTTATACAACAAAGGCCGCCATTGTTGGCGGCCTTTGTGTAAAGGATTGGAGTCTTGTTGCGGCACGGCTGAAGCCGTTCCCTTCCGGTCGGATTTCTCCGTTCCGGCTGGGGTTATTTTGCGCCGACGGTCTCTTCTTCCTGCACTGGTGCGGCGGGCTTGATCTCGTTGAGTGAGATGAAGCCTGCGGGTGCGTCGGGTTCTTGCAGGATCTCCTTGCGGTAGAGCCGGGCCATCCTTGCGTTTTCGGCGTCCTGCTTCATCTTGGCATCGCGTGCGCGGGTCTTCTCCTCGCGCGCGTTCTTGGCGATGCCGTTCTTCTCGAAGGTATCGTTGGCCGCCGCGTCGACGTGCGCCTGGTTGAGCACGAGGTCGTACTTGTCCTGCATCTCCAGCCCGACTTTCTTGCCGCCGGCGAAGATCTCGTGCCGCCCATGCTCCTCGTACCACTTGGTCAGGGTCGAGGTCATGTGCATCTTCTCGATGATGTTGCGCCAGCCGACGCCCGTGTTGTAGGCGCAGAAGCTGATCTCGCCCTCCTGCGTGGCGTACGGGATGATGCACTGTTCGGTGCGGCGGAAGTCGTAGTTGAAGAGGTCCTGGAACCACATGCCCGCGATGAAGAGGAAGTTCCAGCGGTCGCCGCGCCGCTTCTTGATGTCTTCCATGGTGCGGTCGGCGGTGACCTTGCCGTAGTCGCGTCCGCTGGCGCCGAAGCTCTTGTCGAACTTGGTCAGCAGGTCGCTAATCTTGAAGTGGGTGGGCGCGTTCTGTGGCGTATAGTTGCGCAACAGCGCCAGCGCGGCGCCGATCATAGTGAGCAGCTTGCCGCGTCCCGCGTCGTTGACCCGCGCGATGTCCTTGGCCAGGCGGTCGGCGTTGATGAACGCGGTCACTGGCGCGGCCTCCTTGGTCTCCTTGTCGATCATCAGCGCCATGGCGATGCCGCAGTTGGGATGGCATCCGCAGCTGAGCTGCCCCCACTCGCGGTTCGGCCCATGCACCAGGTCGGCCCAGTCGGAGAAGGTGGACATGAAGGAGATGGGGAACCAGTCCCGAGTGGGTTCGCCCAGTCCGGTCTGGTCCTTGACGTCGTGCGCCATGTGCGAGAGGGTATAGCGCTGGGCCTCGCGGCGCTCGTCGCTGATGGCCTCGTCGCGGCCGGTGAAGCTGACCGGCTGGAAGCTGAGGAAGTTGATCTTCTTGGGATTGTCCAGCGCGAACTGGATGATGCGCCCCACCTGCTCGTTGTTAATCCCGTTGACGATGGTGGTCACCGGCACGATGTCCACGCCCGCCTCGTGCAGGTTGTGGATGGCCTGCAGCTTCACGTCGAACGCGTTGCCCACCTTGCGGTGCGAGTTGGCCGCGTTGCCGATGCCGTCGAACTGCAGGTAGACGTAGCGCAGGCCGGCGTCGGCCGCGGCCTTGCAGAACTCCTTCGACTTGGCAAACTCGATTCCGTTGGTGGCCGCCTGCACGCTGGTGTAGCCCACCTTGCGCGAGTAGGCCACGGCGTCCAGGAAGTACGGGCTGAGCGTCGGCTCGCCGCCGGAGAACTGCACGCTCATCTGCCGCTTGGGCTTCACCGTAACGGCGTTGTCCAGCATGGTCTTGATCTCGTCCCACGTCAGCTCATGCACAAATCCGACCTGGTTGGCGTCCATGAAGCAGGGGTCGCACATCATGTTGCAGCGGTTGGTGAGGTCGATGGTGAGCACCGCGCCGCGTCCGTGGGTTACGGTGGAGGTGCCGTGGTTGTGCAGGCGCGCGTCGTTGTGGGCGCGAATGTCGCGGCCAGGGAAGGTCTCTTCCAGGTGGCGCATGAAGGCCGGGTCGATCGACATGACGTCCTCGAAGTGGCCGTGGATGGGGCAGTCCTTCACCATCAGGATCTTTCCGTCGCGCTCGATGATCTGCGCCTTCAGCTCGCCGACCTTCTCGTTCAGCAGGATCTCGTGGGGCAGCTTGCCGTCCACGATCTGCTGGCGGATCTCCGGCAGGCACTTCGGACACAGCGAATCCGTGGTGCGCGGCCAGCCCAGCGGCGGCTTTTCCTTCTCGTAGCTCTTCAGCAGCGGCTTGTCGCTCCAATTCGGCGTAAAGCTGGGGGTATCGGCGAACATCGCGTTTAGCTTGCTGTAGACCACCCATCCGCCCTTGGCGGCCTGAACCATAACTCTCTCGAATACCTTTGCGCGCTTTGCCATGTGAATCTGTCTCCTGAAGGAACGTTGATCGGGATGGGGCCGGGGCGTTCTCATCCTGCTGCTTGAAGGAACGACTCTGCTGCTGGATGAAACGAATCCTGGGAACGGTCCAACGAACCCGTGCTGGAACGCGGTCCTGTGTTCAATCGGAACGGGTGTTTCGATGACACAATGCCGTCGTTAAACAAGACGCATTCCAGCCATAAGACTACGCATCCGCGGGCGACATTTAAACGAATAAGTAGCAAACGGCAATATACTGCATTGAATGGGGATAGTGTGCGGCGAATGGAGTGGCGCAAACCGCCATTTTGAGCAGGCGCGGCTATGCATCGGAAGTGCAGGTCGCCGGTCCCGGTGCAGCAGACACGCTCCGCCAACTCCCGCCAGGTTGTCAATGCGCCTGCGGAGAGGGGGTCGTCTCCATCTTTCCATCAACGACGAGTGGGGGCCTACTTCTGCCCTGTGTGAAACATATGCTTGAAGCTGCTATAGAACTCGCTGACCACGTCGCTCAGGGCCGACCCGCCGACCGATCCGCCGAAGGTCTCCATCGTCTGCCCCATGCTGCGGTTGCCCTGCGGATAGTAGAGGTTGGTCAGCGCGGCCCCGCCCATTGTTCCGGTCAGTTGCGCGAAGTTAGGAGTTGCGCGCCCACTGTCCGTGCGGGTCAGCAGCGGCCGCGTGCCGGCGTAGACCAGGCGAACGAAGAAGTTGTGCGCCGGGCCCATCTGGTAGTAGCGCGGGTCTTCATGAAATATATTCGCCATCACGCTGTCGCTGAAGATATTTTCGGAGGAGCCCCTTATCGCGGCGGCGCCAAGCCGTTGCCCGAACGCTCCCCGGTCGGTGCCGTAGTTTGGGCTGCTATTCGTCACCTGGGAATAGCCTGCCGAGACAAACCACCCGGATGCCTCGAACGGCATGAACGCATTCTTTACGCCCAGCAGGGCCTTGTCGCTCCCTGTGAGCGTGGGCGCGATCTGGCCCGGTCGAATGAACTTCTGGGTCGGCGAAGCCACGGCTATCGACGCAGTCGAGCCGACCGCGATGGAACCGTTGCCCGCCGCGGATGCCATGAAACCATTTGTATTCGCGGGCGCTGCCGCAACGCTTGAACTGGCGCCGCTCTCTGCAACTTCCGGAGCATTGGGCAGGGCCGCGACCTCGGCGCTCTGCGCGCTGGCTGTAGCCTGCGCGGTGGCTACAGCGAGGGGGAACGCAAAAACTGCAAGCAAAGCGCCTGCGGCGATAGTTCGGCGGCCTGCAACGATGGAGATGAGGATTCGACGGCTCGATCTCTCGCTCATGAGGAACTCCCTCTGGGTGACTGGGTGAGCAGTCATTGCATCCGGAGACTGCATCCCTGCGGAGTCCTGCTGGGTCGCCAAGCGACCTTGAAAACGAGATCCCGTATTGAAGTCGGACGCCGGCTGCGCGCGCAACGTTGCCCAACCAACGCAAATTTGCTGCTCTCTAGGGTGGATTACCAATCAGGCACTGTGCGTCCGATAACGCGAATCCGGCATTGACCCGCGCTTTTCAGCCTCCCCATACTGAAGGGTGGGGAGGTGTCGCCATGGCGAACGACGATCCCAGGCGCTGGGAGCAACAGATGCGCGAGGCAGCGGTGCGCGTCGAAGAGGACCTGCGCCGCGTCGTCACCTACATCAACGACCAGGTCGTCCCCGACATCCGGCGCGACGGCTCCCAGGCGCTGCGCGCCGCCGCAGCCGAGTTGCAGAAGCTGGCCCAGCGCATGGACGATCGCCGCGCCGCGGCAAGCCGGCAGTCTCCGTCGGCCCCTCCTGCCCATGAACCTCCCGCGCCGGAGAAGGACAAGCCGCAGCCTTGAAGCGCATCGCTCACCTCCGCCGCAGTGCCACCGCGCCTGGCCGGGCGTTGGGCAGGATTCTGAACTGGACGCTTCTTCCCGCGCTTGTGCTTGGCCTTGCGGGCTGCCGCCACAAGAACAAGACAATCCCCTATCAACCGCCGCCGCCACTCACCTCGACCGCTCGCAGCACGACCGCCGCGCGTCCAGCCCATCCGAACGCAGCCGGCCAGGCCACGCCGAGCGCCTCCGTACCGGCGACAGCCTCCGCTCCACAACCCGTGCCGCACGGCAAACCGGTGTCCAGCGAGGTTGGGCTGGCAAGCTGGTACGGCCCTCCCTACGCCAACCGCAAGGCGGCCGACGGCAGCGTATACGACCAGAACGCAATGACTGCCGCGCACCGCACCCTGCCCATGGGTTCCATCGTGCGGGTCACGAACCTCGCCAACGACCAGTCGGTCGTCGTGCGCATCACCGATCGCGGCCCCTTCGTCGGCGACCGCATCATCGATCTCTCGCTGGCCGCGGCCAGGGAAACCGGCGTCTATCGCGCGGGGGTCGCCAGGGTGAGGGTGGAGGCCTACGCGCCGCCCGTGCATCCGGGCGTCGATCCAGCCGGCAAATGGTGCGTGCAGATCGGCGCGTTCCCCGACGAGGCGGACGCCATCAAGCTCAAGAACAGCCTCATCCGCCGCTACTCCACGGCCAAGGTCATCGAGTTCGCCGGCCCCACCGGCCACTGGGTGCGCATCAACCCGCAGAACGCCGACAAGACGACAGCCAGCAAGATCGCGGAGAACATCCACGTCCCCGTCCCCGGAGCGCTGCCCTACATCGTCCGCTTGAACTAACCTCGACCGGGATTCACTTGCCCCGTCCCTGCGCGGCGGGAGCTTCCAGCGCGGGTGGCGCGTAGTAGGGCAGCTTCTGCTGCTCCTCGGTGGCGCGCTTTACGCTGATGTCGCCGAACAGCAGGCTTGGCGCAATGGTTGTCACCGGGACCGCGCCCAGCGTGTTGGAGACATACTCGTCGTCGCCTGCCGCCACAATCTCCGAGCGCAGGCTGCGATTGTCCAGCTCGTCAAAGACCGCGCCGCGCACCAGCTCGCGGCTGCTGTCGGGATGCACCAGGTAGAGCAGCCGCGGCGCAAGTTCGCCGCCCAGCGTCTCCACCGCGTACACATCGCGGCCCTGTTCTTTCGCCATCGCAAGCAGTTTTGCCTTCATCGCCTCCGCGCTCAAAGGCGCATTCGACTTGAAGAGCATCACGCCCTCGCGCGAGCGTGCAGCCTGCCCCACGGCAGCGCGACCGTGCCCGTTCGAAGCAGGGAAGTCGCGCACCGGCGTGCGCCCGATCAGATAGTTCTCCAACTTGCCATTCACCGCAACGTCGACCGCCTGCGCTGGCACGCCTTCGTCGTCCACCGTGTACGAGCCAAGCAGCGTGCGCCCCGCGAAGCTCTTCATCAGCGGATCGTCCGTCGCGTTCAGGAAATCGGGCAGTACGCGGGCGTGGAAGCTCGACGTGTAGATCCCCTGGGTGCGCGCGGTGGTTCCCATCTCGGGCCGGTTCGCCTCCACATTGGGAATGAAGAGCCGGTCCATCACGTCCGCCGCCGCGTCGCCGCTGAAGAGCACCGGGCCGTGGTAGTCCTCGGCGGAGACCACGGGCGCATTGCGCAGCGCCTCCAGGCTTTTCAGGTCGTCGATCACGCGCCGGCGAAACTCCGGCCACGTCTCCATCTCCTTTGCATTCGCCGCCGTTGTCCCATTGTTGCGCGCCAGTTGCATGCCGTCGGGGGCCTGTCCGCCCACACTGATGCTGGCGTTGTAGCCTGCGTATCCCTGGCGCACAACCGTCCCTTCGGTATTCACCAGATAGCGGTTCACTGCCAGGCTGCGCAGGCTGGCGGACGAATATTGCACATTGGCGGCATTGGCGCGGACCTCCGGATCGCTGGCGTAGAGGCCGCTGGCCTCCACAATGCGCCGCTTCCACTCCGCGCGATCGATCTCGAGCGGAACCAGCGGGCCGATGGATGACACAGCCTTGGCCGGTGCAAAATCCTTCTCGGTGGGCGGGGTCTGGAAGCGCTTCAACGCGGCCACCTTGGCCGAGTACGCGCGCAGGGCGTTCTTGTAGGCCTCGTCGGTCGCGGTCCACAGGCAG
>Ga0182017_10004482_pt1 | contig 10389 bp, 9 predicted proteins | sample 712E3DmetaG_FD_120492 | JGI IMG/M metagenome (GOLD analysis project Ga0182017, IMG submission 120492) | Permafrost microbial communities from Stordalen Mire, Sweden - 712E3D metaG | ecosystem: Environmental > Terrestrial > Soil > Wetlands > Permafrost | place: Sweden: Stordalen | collected... | reverse complement strand
GAACCTCGTAAACCGACTCGGCGTAGCGCTCTAGATTAGTATATACGTCTAACTACAGAGAATTGTCTGCAATTCTCTGTAGTTAGACGTCCACGCACTCCTCTTCCGGTAAACTCACGCTAGGTGTCCCGGCGCCCGGCCGGCCAGCCGATGCCCCACACGGCTGCGCCGCGCCCGTCGCCGTCGGCGAAAATGAGAGATTAGGCTCGCTTCGGATCCTCGGGTTACCATCCCGATTCCGGCGTCGCCGGTTTCATGAACGATCCGTATCCCAATCTGGTCCCGCGTCTGCGCGTCCCGTCCCGTGGGTTCATGATCCTGGCCATCTCTATCGCCCTGTTCGGGGGCAGCCTGATCCTTTATGGGGCATCGCTGGGTTTTGGCTTCATCGGCTACGACGAAAACACCGTCCTGCTCGGACACCCGAACCTGTACAACCAGAGTTCGCTCCTGGATGGCGTGCGCGAGATCCTGGTCGGCTACTTTCCCCGCGAAGAGCCTCTTCTGGTTCGCGACCTGAGCTGGCTACTCGATGCCCGCCTATTCGGCTTCACCAACCCGGCCGGCTACCACCTGGGCAACGTGCTACTCAATGCGACTAATGTCGTCTTGCTGTTTCTCTTCTTGCTGCATGCCACGCGATCGCTTGCCTTTGCCGGTCTGACTGCGGCCCTCTACAGCACCCTGGCCATCCACGTAGAGCCCGTGTGCTGGGTCATGGGACGCAAGGACGTCCTCGCGGCTTTCTTCACTTACCTCGCTCTTTTGACCCAGTCCCTCGCCCTCGGTCAGCTCCGGCGCGGGCGGCGTCGCGTTCTCCTGGTGATGGTCTTCTTGCTTTGTCCGCTCGCTGTGTTGGCGAAGTTCAGCGCCATCGTCTTGGTCTTGCTGCTGGCTGTGCACCGGATCTTCGCGCCCTTTCTGGCTGGCACGCGTGGCCCGAAAGATCCTCTCGACCTCCGCTCGCGCGGACACGAGCTCATCGGCCTTCTGCCCCACCTGGTGACTACGCTGGGAATCTACCTGTGGTACCAGCGGATCCTGGCCGCCTTCCAGATCATCGGGGAGCGCGGGCCCACCCCGCTCTCGCTCCAGCACCTGAAGACGCTTGCCCTTCTCGTCCCTCTCAGCCTGGGCCGTACCCTGGCCCACATCGGGTCGGCCGCCGAGCATTCCATCTCCTACCTGCGTCCCAATGTCGCCCTCCCGCTCACGCCAGCCGAAATCGGGATCATCGTCGCGATGATAGCCGCCTCCTCGATCGGGCTTGTGGTTGTGCTGCGCTACCGGAAAGACCTCGCCTTCTACTTTTTTGGCTTTTTCATTTTCATGCTGCCCTACTTCAATGTGGAATACATCGGACTCTGGGTGGCCGATCGTTATGCGTACCTCTCATCCTTCTGTGTGATGGCCCTGCTGTCGGCGCTGGCCATCGATGCCTGGCGTAGCCCGCGGCCATACCTCCGTCGGCTGTCCGCGGTGGCCTTTCTGGCCCTGGCCTGCTTCGGCGGCTACGGCGTGGCCGTTGGACAGACACACCAGCAAGCCTTCCGCAACGCCCATTCATTCTGGGCCTACGAGAGGGGACTGCCGCAGCCCTCCCTTCTGGCCTTCGAGTCCGACGCCAAGACCATCTTGCAAGACGCCGCGAAGGCCGAGCCTGGCTCGCAGGCGCGCCAGCAGGCCCTGCAACAGGCAACCCGGGTGGCAGAGGAAGGAATTCGCTATTATCGATCGCTGCCCTGGAAGCCGGCACCGGGCTACCTCAGCCGAGATCGGGCGCATACGGCAGAGTTGTACTCGGTGCTCGGCCTAGTGGCCGCCTTGGCCGGAAGCCCGATCGAGCAGCGACTGGCCTTTCACCGGGCTGCCTACCAAATGATGCCCAACCAGTACACGGCCCTCATGCTGGCTCAGGCTTTGCTCGATTTGGCAAAGCGTGAGCCCGCAAGCGAGCAGCTGGCCCGCGAATCCTTGCGCTACTTCTACCAGTACCTTCGCTATGCCAGCAGCGATCCACTGCGCCGGTCAGGCCTGCGCGGCCTTCTGCGCCAGTACACCGACCCTTTCCCCGCGCTGGTGGATGATGCGAGGCGGATCGCAGAGGAGAGCTCGTTGTGACCTCCAGCAATCCCTATGTCGGAGCCTACCCCTGGCTGACCAATCGGGCAGGTGTCTGGCGCGAAATCGTCCGCTTCGTTTCCAACGATGTGTCGCGCGCGCAGATCGTGCTGGAACTGGGAGCGGGCTACTGTGACTTTATCAACAACTTCCCGGCCCCGATCCGCATCGCTTTCGACCTGAATCCGGAGATGTCCCGCTTCGCTGCACCAGGGGTGGACCTGCGCGTTGGCGATTGCAGGGGATTGCCGGGGATCGAGGCGGACAGCGTGGATCTGGTCTTCGCCAGTAATTTTCTCGAACATTTCACCATCGAGGAAGCGGCTGCGCTGGTCCGGGATGCCCACCGTGTGCTGCGACCGGGGGGAAGGCTGATCCTCATCCAGCCTAACTTCTTGCTGTGCCCCGTCCATTACTGGGATGATCCGACCCACAAGACCGCATTCCACCACCAGAACCTGCCTGGCATGCTCGCGCAAAACGGGTTTCTCATGGTGCGCCTGATCCCCGGCCTGTTGCCTTTCTCAATGAAAAGTCGTCTGCCTAAAATTCCGCTTCTGGTACGCTGGTATCTTCGTTCTCCCCTGCGACCGCTGGCCGCACAGATGTACGCGGTGGCAGAAAGGGCCTAGACCATCTGGAAGGGGCAAAAAGTCTCCCTCATCCTGCCGACCTACAACGAGCGGGATTCGATCCATCGTTCCATCGAGGAGTTCGTCGCCACAGGTGTCATCGACGAGATTCTGGTCATAAACAACAACGCGGCCACCGGCACCAGCCAGGAGGTCGCGCATACGCCGGCGCGCGAAATCCACGAGCCGGTGCAGGGTTATGGGGCGGCCATGCGACGCGGTCTTCGCGAGGCCACGGGCGGCCTGATTCTGGTTTCCGAGCCGGACGGCACCTTTCGCGGCCACGACGCGCTGAAGCTGCTGGCCTACGCCGACGACTTCGAAGTGGTTTACGGCACGCGCACGGTGAAGGAGCTGATCTGGAAGGGTGCCAACATGGGCCTGTTCCTCAAATGGGGCAACTACTGGGTTGCCAAGCTGATGGAGTTCCTGTTCAACACGACGTCCCTGACCGATGTTGGCTGCACCATGCGGTGTTTACGCCGTGAGGCGCTGCTGGACATGCAGCCGCACTTCACCATCGACGGAAGTTTTTTCGGTCCGCAGATGATGGTGTTGTCGATCCTGATGAAGATGAAGATGATCCAGATCCCAGTGAACTACACCAAGCGGGTCGGGACATCCTCAGTCACCGGGAACAAGTGGGTCGCCCTGCGGTTGGGCCTGCGCATGATCTGGATGATCCTGGGCTACCGGGTGCGCTCATGGCTGACCCCCAGTCGTTTTCCCCGACTGAGAAAGCGCGCCGAGGACTAGAGTGGGAGAGCAGGATTCGAGCCTCCCAAGCCCCCCGACGCGGGCTCAGGGCCTCTTGCTGCTGGCCATCCTTGCGTTCGGCGCTTACCTGCGTCTGTGGAACCTGGGAAGCCAGATTCCGTTTGACGACGAGTGGCACGCCATCGGTTACGTTCTCGACCACGGCCTTGCCTACCTCTTCCTGCACTACTCCCGACTGGGCGCCAATAGCGTGCCGCACAATCTCTATCTTCGGCTCATGCTGGATACCTTCGGCTTGTCCGAATGGTCGATGGTTTTCCCCTCGCTGGCGGCCGGCATTCTTCTCCTGTGGTACTACCCTCGCTGGGTGGCGCAGCACTTCGGGGCCAGGGCAGCCTTGCTATCCGGTTTGATCATAGCGCTCGCGCCTTTTCTGATTTTTCATAGCCGCCTTGCTCGTCCCTATGCCCCGCTGCTTTTGCTCGAGTTCCTCGCGTTCACCCATCTCATCCGTTGGACCAATAGCGCCCGCCGGAGCCATGCCATCGGCGCGGTGGTATTGGGCGCCTTGGCGATTTGGGTCCACGTCACGGCTCTCCCTCCGCTGTTGGCGGCCTGGACAGCGGCCGGCCTGCTGCAATGGCGCCAGCGCAGATCGGGACCGAGTCCAAGGCGGGTTGTCTTGGCTGGGCTGGCCATGGTTGCCGTAGCCGGCGCGTTGTCCCTGCCGGCGATGCTTCAGTCCGTGTCATCAGCAGGACCGGCGTATCTGCCTTTCTCGGTGCGAACCGCTGCTGCGCTCCTGCAGCTCGTGTGCGGAAGCGCGTCTGCTGAAATCCAGGTGATCTTCGTGGGCCTAAGCGCAGGCGGGCTGGTGCTGGCGGCAAAGCAAGCGCCACGGGAACTGATGATTCTCGGCTCGGCGGCTGCCGCCTCGGTCACCGCTGTGCTTGTCACCCATCCTATCCAAAGCGAGGTGGGTGCCATCTTTGCCCGCTACAGTTTGCCCATCTTTCTCTTGCCGGCCTTCGCCATAGGGGTTGCGGGTCAAACCCTGGCTGCCCTGGTAAAGGCACGATACCTGCAGAAGTGCGTTTGGGTGACCATTCTTTTCGGCCTGGCCGTCGCTCTCTATTTCTCAGGCCCTTTGCCATTCGTCCAGGCCGGAAGGACAAGTTTCACAAAGCATCCGGTATTCCAATATGACTACTCACAGTTTGGCACCGCAAGAAGTTGCCCCGATCCCGTCGAGGACACGCTGCAACCCCTTTTTCGCTCCCAACTGCACCCATTCTATGCACGAGTGGCTCGCGAAGGCGGAAACGCCCCTATCATCGAGTATCCTTTCGTGATCGGTGAGGACTACAACCGCCTCTACTTCGCGCAACTGCTCCACCACCGACCTGTGCTGGCGGGCTACTACGAAAGTGGCGCAAGTTGGAAGGACGGGTTTGGCCTAGCGCTGGACGGCAGCCCAGGACTCTCCCAACAACCCTCACGGGGCTACCTTCTCAGCGACATGACCATCGATCATGTGCTGGGACATGGGCCGCCCCGCCGGGGAATTCGTTTCAAGACGGTTGTGGACATCTCTCACCCGCGTGCCGTCAGAGCGAGCCAAGCCCAGTACTTGCTGCTCCATTGGAACCTAGCGCGAGAATTCTTGTTTCTCGAGGTGGTGAGCCAGCATGGCGCAAACCCGAGGAGCTTTGTGGCGCAAATTCGTGAGCGCCTAGTCGCTGGGGTTGGAAAGCCCATCGTGGACGACGAAGTCCTTACGGTTTTCCAAGTGCAACGGTAAACCGCAGCGATGCAGCCAAGGGGGGCCCTCCTCATGGGTGATAACCATGGTTTTCGGCGGGTTTGCCCCGAATTTCACCACAGAGAGCACAGAGAGCACAGAGACGGATCGGAAGGAAGGAAGGGTTCGGATCCGGCTCCGAAACCCTTTCTTTCCGGCCTCTGCGGCCTCTGTGGCCTCTGTGGTGAAACTCCGGATCGCGCCGTTGGCCGTCAACTCCCGAGAGAATGGTGGTTAGCACCCATGGGGCCCTCCTGTGGGCTCCCGCTAGTGACCGTCGTTGAGCGTACGCAGCGCAGGCGAGTCGTAGGTGAGCACCAAGAGGGTCACGTTGTCCGGGAATGAGCCGCCATCTGTGGTATTGAGGTTGCACGCTGCCACAGCATAGAACCAGGGGACGAGCGGCGTGGTGGCCCACAACTGCGACCCGATGGGGCCAGAGGGCGCCTGGCCAGCGCCACCGGCATTGACCAGGTAGGTGCAGTAGAGCTGAGTCCAGCGGGGTCGCAGGCCGATCAGGCTCCAGGCAACGGGAAATGATGGGGTGGAAACCGTGTGCGGTGTGCGGGCCGATTCGAAGTCCGCAGCAGTGGGGCTGACGGGTATGAACGCCGATGCGCTTTCGTCGGGACTGGGCTGGGTGAGATTGTTGTCTGCTCGCGCTGGCACGTACGCGCCCACATCCATGAAATAAAGCTGTTCCTTGGCCGACAGCTCAGCCAGCATGGCATTCGCCTCCGAAAGCCGCGCCCTCCCTATGTAGCGCTTGTACCCGACCGTGGCGATGGCGGCCAGGATGCCGAGGATGACGACCACGATCATCAGCTCGACCAATGTCGTCCCCCGGGCACGGCTACGGAGCTGGCGCTTCGTCACACCATACATTGTAGGGCCGAGGTGCCAGCCGCTTCAACTCGAATAAGAACTGCGCCGCGCGCGACGAACTCGCGTTGTACGCTTGCCTCAGACCTCCTATACTGAGTCCGCAGCATCGCATTGCATTAATACTACGCGTCGGCTGTCGACACTCCCACCCGGTTTTTCCAAGGAGGGTTTCCGTGGCACTCACGCTTAGAATCGGCCAACAAGCCATCTATCCTTCGCGCGGCATCGCCCAAGTCGTGAGCGTGGAGAAGCGAGAGATCGGCGGCAAGGTCCAGAACTTCTACGTCCTGCGCTTGGCCAGCTCCGATCTCAAAATCCTGGTTCACGTCGACAAGGCCGAGCAGGTCGGCATCCGGCCGGTTGCGGGTGCCCAGGAGGTGGACGAGGTCCTGCAAATCCTGCGTGAAAAGGCCGTCAGCTTCGACCGCCACCCTTGGAATCGGCGCTACCGCGCCTACATGGACAAGATAAAGTCTGGCTCTCTGTTCGAAGTGGCCGAAGTCTTTCGCGACCTGCACCGGCTGAAGAAGACCAAGTCGCTCTCCTTTGGCGAGCGCCGCATGCTCGACACCGCGCGCGGCTTGGTTTCGCAGGAGCTGTCGGCAGCCCGTTCCGTCGATCTGGCCACGGTCGAGAAGGAACTGGAGTCGGTGCTCAACGAAGGCCAAGCCTAGAGAGCCGACCAGTTTGAGATGACGCCCGAACCGGGGAAGCCGGAAGCCCTCGACGAGAAGAAGCGAGTGTCGGCGCAGGCGCAGATCCAGGATCTGCGCAGCCAGATCGCGGAGCACGACACCCGCTACTATGTGCTCGATCGTCCCGTGGTCTCGGACGCCGAGTACGACGGCTTGATGCGCAAGCTGCGCGCGCTTGAGCAACGATTCCCGGATCTGGTCACGCCTTCCAGCCCAACCCAGCGCGTGGGCGGAAAGGGTTCCGAGCTGTTTGCGCCAGTCGAGCACCCTTCGCCCATGCTGTCGCTGGACAACGTTTTTTCCACCGACGAGCTGCGCGCGTGGCTGGGCCGTCTACAACGCGCGGGCAGTCGCGTGGGGAGCCCGCCGGCTCTGCCGGCGGCGCACCATCGCGGGAGGGAGGGCGAGGCCGAGCGCGAGGGCGCGAGCGTAGCGAGCGGGCGTGGTGGGGAAGGTGCAGGTCCCGAAGTCCCCGAGGGGGGAAGCGAGCGGGGGAGCGGTGGCGGGTGGGGGGCCGAAGGGCGAAGCGAACCCTCTCAGGGTTCCCATGTCAACGCCAACCAGCTCGATTTCGTGTGCGAGCTCAAGATCGACGGGCTGGCGGTGTCGCTGCTCTATCAGGACGGTGTCTTCATGCGCGGAGCCACGCGGGGTGACGGACGCGTGGGCGAGGACATCACCGCCAACCTGCGCACGGTTCGCGCGATCCCGGCGCGCCTCTCGGGCAGCCAGCACCCGAGCCTGCTGGAGGTGCGCGGCGAGGTCTATCAGCCGGTGTCGGTCTTCCTTCGCCTGAATCAAGAACTGGCAGAAAGAGACGAACGACCCTTTGCCAATCCCCGCAACGCTGCGGCCGGGAGTCTGCGCCAGAAGGATCCTGCGGTGACAGCCGCGCGGGGACTGAGCTTCTGGTGCTACGGTGCAGAGACCAACGCCGGCCGACCCGGTCCGGCGCGCGCTGAGCGCCATTCTGACGACTTGGAGTACCTCCGCTCGGTCGGCCTGCCGGTCAACCCCAACATCGAGCGTGCGTCCACCCTGGAGCAAGTGGCCAGCTACTGCGCCAAGTGGCAGGAGCATCGCCACGACGTCGACTATCAGATTGACGGCGTGGTCATCAAGGTCGACCGCTACCAGCAACGCGAAAACCTGGGCGCGACCAGCCGCGCCCCGCGCTGGGCGGTGGCCTACAAGTTCCCGCCCGAGGAGCGCACAGCCCTGGTGAAACGCATCGCCGTGCACACGGGCCGCACCGGTCGGGTTACGCCCTACGTGGAATTGGAGCCTGTGCACGTGGGCGGCGTGATGGTCACCTCGGCCACCTTGCACAACGAGGACGATGTGCGGCGCAAGGACGTGCGCGAGGGAGACACGGTCATCGTCCACCGCGCCGGTGACGTGATCCCCGAAGTGGTCGGCCCGGTGTTGGAAAAGCGGCCGCCCGGAACGCCGGTGTGGACCTTCCCCAGGCAATGCCCGGCCTGCGCGACGCTGTTGGTGCGCAAGCCAGGCGAGGCCGACTGGCGTTGCCCCAACCGCAAGCAATGTCCGTCTCAGACCGTGGAATGGCTGTGCCATTTCGGGTCACCCGAGGCTCTGGATATCGAGCACCTCGGCTATCAGACGGTAACCGCGCTGGTGGAACGCGGCTGGGTCGCCGATCCTGCGGACCTGTACTCCCTGAACGCGACGCAACTGCTTCAGCTTCCCGGTTTCGCCGAGAAATCGGCCCAGAACCTGATCGAAGCCATCGCCGCCTCGAAGCAGCGACCTCTGTGGCGCTTGCTGGTGGGGCTCAATATCCGGCGCGTGGGCGCGCATGTGGCGCAGCTTCTGGCCCAGCGATTCCTGTCGCTGGACGCCGTGGCCGCCGCCAATCTCGAGGATCTGCGGGCCATCGAAGGCGTGGGCCCAGAAATCGCCAGCGCGGTCCACGATTGGTTCCACGACCAGGAAAATGGCGCACTCATCAAGAACCTGGGCCAGGCCGGTCTACGCGTCAAAGACCAGGCACGCGGTGGTCCTGTGGCTGCCCGCCCGTTCGACGGCCAGATGGTGGTCATCACAGGAACTTTGCCTACCCTTTCACGCGAGCAAGCTACGGCCCTGGCCCAGAACGCCGGCGCGCGCGTGACGTCAAGCGTGTCCAAGAAAACCAGCTTCGTGGTGGTGGGACAGGAGGCTGGATCCAAGCTCGCCAGGGCTCAGGAACTCGACATCGAGACCATCGATGAAGGCGAATTCCTGCGCCGCCTGGGGCGTGGCGCGCCCCCGGAAACAAAATGAATATCAGCGTGCCAGTTGCCGAGACCATCGTGACGTGCCATTCTCATCCCCGTGGTTCGCGCCTGGAGTTCATCTGGCCATGGCTGCGTGGGCTTCGTGTTTCTCTCGCGAGTGGCCCGAAGATGATTCTGCCTGGTTGGCAGATGGATAGGTTTTGATTCATGGGGATGCGCATCGGTCTACTTAGCCTCGCGGACGCCAATATCGCCCGCGCTGTCAAGTCGCCCTCCCTGGCCTGGCGCCTCATCGTGCCCGAGATTCCAGCAGAGGCTCAGGTCGTGCGGCCGCAACCCGCGAAGACTCCCGCACGGGGCAAGAAGACGGCCGGCACCCGGAAAACCAAGCCGAAGGTTGTGCCGATGCTGAAGCTGGAAGCCAACGAGGGCACGCGTTGCGATCTCGAGAAGTCATGGCACGGAATCCACTACCTCCTCACCGGCAGCGCCTGGGAAGGAGATCCGCCGCTCGATTTCCTCGTCAATGGCGGGCGTCAGGTGGGCCGGATCGACCCCGAGCATGGGCCGGTGCGCACCTTCCGCACAGACCAGACCCGAGCTATCTATGACAGCCTCTCCAGCCTGAGTCCCTATGAGTTGCGCAAGCGGTTCAACGCCCGGGACATGACCGCAAAGGAGATCTATCCCGACATCTGGACCAGGTCCGTGCTGGAGGAAGACTCGCTCAGATACCTCATGGACAACCTGGACAAACTGCGGGCCTTCCTGCGCCAGACCGTCGAGGCGCAGCTCGGAATCCTGGTGTTTCTGACCTGACCTCTTAGCCCGGATCGACAGGGTGCAAGCCGCTGGCATCGATGCCGCGCAGATAGTAGGTCGGATCGGTCATGAAGACGGTGAAGATGCCGATGAACATGACCATCAGACGTATGAAGAGAGGCTTGTTGCCGTATACGTTTTCCAGGCGGCGCTTTCGGATCTTGTCGTCCGGCTCGGCGAAGTGCTCGAGCAAGCTGCCATCGAGCAGACCACCTCTCTCCTTGCGGGTCACCGCTGCAATGCCACCCGCCGCGCAGTACTCCATAATTTCCAGAACCAGCTGACGACGCGCCTGACAGCTATCGATGGCCGACGTGAGCAACGCGACCGCGCCCCATTCAGCCTGCGCCCGCCCCACGGCGGCCAGCGCAGCAAAGAGCGTGTTGGTGACGTCGTCGAGCGAATCTAGTCTCTTTTCGCGCAGCATGCTCATGAGAACCACATTCTTGAATAGCTGCGAAATGAGCAACACGCAG
>Ga0182017_10004480_pt1 | contig 10390 bp, 9 predicted proteins | sample 712E3DmetaG_FD_120492 | JGI IMG/M metagenome (GOLD analysis project Ga0182017, IMG submission 120492) | Permafrost microbial communities from Stordalen Mire, Sweden - 712E3D metaG | ecosystem: Environmental > Terrestrial > Soil > Wetlands > Permafrost | place: Sweden: Stordalen | collected... | reverse complement strand
TCCATGTCCGGCGTGTGCCGCGGCAGGAACTGCTCCTGCAATGCGTGGAATTCCAGCTCGCAGCCCAAGAGACGCGGCAGCTCCATCGAGGACAAGAAGCCGTACCCGATGCAGAGCAGGTCGGCGGCGACGGTCTGCTCGGTTCCCGCGATGACCCGCCATTGGCGATCAATGGTGGCGATCGTCGCGCGCTCGACCCCGTCCCGGCCCTCGGCGCGGATCACGGCGTGACCGAAGAAGCGTGGCACGCGGGCGCGCAGGAGGGCGGCCTCGTAACAAATGAAGTCCGCGATCCGGTCCCAGTGGCCGAGCATGCGGTGCGTCTGCCGCGCCCACTCCAACCGGGTGGTGGCCTCCACCACCCCCACGACGGTGGCTCCGGCTGCCGCCAGTGTCGTCGCCACAGGCAGGAGCAGCGGACCGGCGCCGGCCACCAGTGCCCGGCGGCCCGGGACGATGCGCTGACTCTTCAGCATGGCCTGGGCCCCGCCGGCCGTCCACACGCCGGGGAGCGTCCACCCCGGGAAGGCGACGGGCCGATCGTACGCGCCCGCCGCGACGATGATCGCGTCCGCCTTGAGCGCGAGGCCGCCTTCCCGCTCGGAGAAGAGGAGCAGGGTTCGGTCCGGCTCGACTCCCCAGATGACCGTTCCGGTCAACACCGACACCGGTGATCCGGCCAGCGGCCCCAAGAGATGCTGGGCCGTCCGGTACTCTTTCCCCAGGGCGTCGGGCCGCCGCACGCGGAAAGCCTCGGGCGGCTGCCGGTAGATCTGCCCGCCGGGACGGGAATACTCGTCCACGAGCGTCACGGCGGCACCGGCCCGGCTCGCCGCCAGCGCCGCGGCGATGCCGGCGGGGCCGGCCCCGATCACGGCGATTTCAGTCCGTTGGACGATCTTCACTCGGCGTGGCTCCCTGTTCCGTGAGATGCACATGCATGCCGGGCTGGACGTCGACCATGCAGCTTCGCACTCGCCCCATCCCCTGCACGCTCACCAGGCACTCGAAGCAGATCCCGATCCCGCAGAAAACTCCCCGGGGACTCCCCGTCTTTTCGCTGTGACGAAACACCCGCCGCCCTGCGGCGGTGAGTGCGCCGGCGATGGTCTCCCCGGCGTAGGCCCGCAACGTCTCTCCATCCACCAGGAACTCGAAAACGTCCCCCCGCTCAACCGCTATCCTCCCGAACGCTTCCTCTCTTGTCATGGCTCTCCGCGGCGTGAAGCCGCCGTTTCCCTGCTACGGTCTTCTCACCGTGACCGCACGATGCTGCCCAGGCCGACCAGCCGCTCGATGCTGACCACCAAGAGGATGACCAGGCAGACCTGGAGCGTCGAGGCCGCCGCAATGACGAGCTGGCTGCCCTGGAACTGGAGGTAGGCAAAGATCTCAATCGGAAGGGTCGTCACGCCCGGCCCGGTGAGGAATAAGGCCGTGTTCAGCTCGCCGAAAGACACGATGAACGCGAACAACCAGCCGGACAGCAGCCCGGGGCGGATACAGGGCAGCGTGATCAGGAACAACGTCCGTAGCGGGCTGGCGCCAAGGCTCTGGCCGGCCTCTTCCAGGGAGACGTCGAATGCCTGCAAGCTGGCGAGGACCGATCGGATGCAGTACGGTGTCCCGATCAGGACGTGTGCCAGGACCAGCCCCGGAAGGATCGGCATGCCGATCCGGCGGTAGAAAAGCAGGAGTGCGACGCCGATGATGATCGTTGGGAACACGAGCGGAGAGAGAAACAACGCATTCAACAGCCCGACGACCGCTCCCCGCCGGCGCGCCAGGAACAAGGCGGCCAGCGTGCCCAGCGCAGTAGCCAGGACCGAGGCAATCAGGGCGATCTCCAGACTCAAGAGGTACGCGCCCCGCATGCTGGCGATGTGGAAGAATTCGTAATACCAGCGCAGCGATAGGCCGCGCGGCGGGAAGGCGAAGAAGTCGCTGGGGCTGAACGAGACCAGAATGACAATAGCGATCGGCCCCAGGATGATCACGAGCGACAGCAGGGTGACGATGCGAAGGGTCCAGGACGTGTGGCGCATCAGCCTTTCCCCTGGACCCGCTGTGGCCGGATCCCCTTCAACATCAGTGTGGTAACCGCGAGCGAAATGGCCAGCAGGACGAAGGCGAGGGCCGCCGCCCGTGGCCACACGAACGTCATCACGGAGTCATAGACCAGGCTCACCAGCATCTTGCTTTGGGCACCGCCCAAGAGCTGTACGGTGACGTAGGCGCTCAGCGTCAGCAGGAACACCATCAGGAGACCCGAGGCGATCCCGGGCGTGCTGAGCGGCAGCGTCACATAGAAGAAGGTGCGCGCCGGGCCGGCACCTAGGGCCTGGGCCGCCTCCTCCAGGTTGCGATCCACGGTAAGCAGGGCGTTCACCAGACAGATGATCATATATGGCAACAGAATCGTGAGCAGGCCCACCACCACGGTCTCCAGTGAGTACATCAAGAGCAGCGGCGCCTGGATCAACCCGGCATCGCTCAGCACGTTGTTGATCACGCCGCGGCGGCCAAGGATCGCGATCCAGCCATAAGCCCGGATCACATTGCTCACCATCAGGGGGAACAGGAGCAGGATGAACAGCAGGCTGCGCCGGGAGGGGGACATGCGGACCATGCTGAGCGCCACCGGATACCCGATCAGAAGGCTGAGGCCCGAGACCGCCAATCCCGCCGTCAGGGTCCGGCGGATGATGAAAAGGTAGAAGGGATCGCCCGCAATCCGGACGTAGTTCTCCACCGTCAAACGGGTACCGTACATTTCGACCTGGGAGACGTCGTGCACGCTGACAAAGAACAGATAGATCAGCGGGCCAACGAAGAACGCCAGGAAGAACAGCAGTGGGGGCAACACCAGGACGGCCGCCCACCGCATGCGCAAGAAGCGCGTCAGCCACTCCACCGTTCACCTCTTCCTGAGGACGAAGACACTGCGAGGCTCCAGGTGACAAGAAACCCAGTCCCCCGGGGCCCACAACCCGGTGTCGGGCGACACGTTCTGTACATGCACGACGAGCGACGCCCCGTCGGGACCCTCGAGGTAAAAGTGCGTGGTGGCGCCGAGATAGACAACGTGGCGCAGGCTGGCGGGCAGGCCGCCGGGCTCGTCGGGCAGGCCAAGGCGGATCTTCTCCGGCCGCACAGCCACCCGTACTGGCGCACCGGGCTCTAGCCCCGGCTCCCAGCCGATCGAGAGCTGCACCGGCCCGATCGCAATCCGGGCGGCGCCGTCCTCTTGCCGAGCGATGACTCGGCCCTCGAAGATGTTGCTCACGCCCAGAAAGTTCGCAACGAAATCCGTGGCCGGGTGCTCGTACAGCTCACGCGGAGTCCCCATCTGCTCGATCCGGCCGCCGTTCATGATGGCCACGCGATCCGAGAGCGTGAGAGCCTCTTCCTGGTCATGCGTCACGAAGACCGCGGTGATCCCGATCGCGCGCTGCAGTTGGCGCAATTCGACCTGCATCTCTTCGCGGAGCTTCTTGTCGAGCGACCCCAGCGGTTCGTCCAGGAGCAGCACGGTGGGGCGGACGACGATGGCGCGCGCCAGTGCGACGCGCTGCTGCTGCCCACCAGAAAGCTGCTTCGGATAGCGGTCCTCGAACCCGGCCAGGTGAACGAGCGCCAGCGCCTCCTGGACGCGGGTGTCCCGCTCACGCGGGGGGACCCGGCGCATCCGCAACCCGAAGGCCACATTGTTGGCGACGGTCATGTGCGGAAACAGGGCGAAGTTCTGGAACACCATGCTGAAGTCGCGGCGATAGACCGGTACCAAGTTCACGCGGCGGCCCTGTATGAAAACATCGCCCCCCGACGGCTGCTCGAAGCCCGCGATCAGCCGAAGCGTGGTCGTCTTCCCGCAGCCGCTAGGGCCGAGGAGGGACAGAAAGAGACCTCGGGGGATCTCCAGCGTCAGATCGTTGACTGCCACGACGGACCCGAAGGCTTTCGTCACGTGCCGGAGCACGACATCCATGCCGCCCATGTCCGTGCTCATGGTAGCGACCTCGCGGGCCCCGGGACGGGTCTCGCATTGCGGAGGCGCCGCCAAGCCCTTCCCGATGTGGTCACCGCACACATTCGCCTCAGCCTCTCCACTTCCTACCCACCCGCCACCACCCGATTCCAGCGGTCGGTCCATTCGGCGCGGCGGTCGCCCATGAAGTCGTGATCCAACTCGATGATGCGATTCAACTCATCATCGCTGATCTTCACGCGCGCCTGCAGCTCGGGGGTGAGCAACCCGACCATCTTCCGGTTCGTACCCGGGTAGCTGAACTTCTCCGCGTACAGGGTCTCCACCTGCGGATCGAGCGTCAGGTTCAGATACTGCTCCGCCAACTCCTTGTTCTTGGTGTTTTTCGCGATGCCCGTGCCGGAGGAATAGAGGATGGCCCCCTCCTTCGGATAGACCCATTCGACCGGCGAGCCCCAGCCCTTCACCGTGAATGTCTGCGAGGTGTAGAGCAGGCCGATGACGGCCTCTTCATTGCGCAGCGCGTTCATGATCGAGTCGGTGTCCTTCGACCAAATGGGCTGTAAGGCCACCATCTTCTTGAGCATCTCGAAGCCTGCGGTCTCGTCCTTGGGATCTTTGCCGCTGGCCAGAGCGCCGATCGGAATGATGTAGCTTCCGATCGAGTGGCTGATGTCCGGCAGCACGATCCGGCCCTTGAATTCCGGCCGCCACAGGTCGGCAAAGGCGGTGGGCCGATTCTTTACGAGCTTCGTGTTGTAGATGATTCCGAGCGGCGAAAAGATCATCGCCACCCAGGAATCTTTGATAAAACGCGGATAGACGTCCTTCAAGTTCGTCAGCCGCGGCGACTTCCGGTCGATCGGCTCGAGGACCCCCTGTTTGACGGCGAGCGGGACGAGGCCGTCATGGAGCTGGACCAGGTCGAAGATCTGATTGGACAGGTTCACTTTGATCTTGGTGATTCGTTCCACCGGGCTGGACCCTCGATCCTGGACGACCTTGATGCCGGTCGATTTCTCGAAGGCCGTGTCCACGCCCGCGCGAATCTGGTCCCCCCACAGCCCGCCCCAGGTCATCACCACCATCTGCTCGGGCTTGGCCGCAGCCAGGGCCGGACCCCGTGCGCCTAGCACCGTCGTAGCGGCCGCAACCCCGGCTGCCTTGATGAATTCACGTCGCTTCATGGCTCGCTCCTCCCCCGGCTGGGGGGCTGCAGGATCACCTCGCCATAGCTTGCTGCGGCTCGCATCCGTGCGCGTCCACCCGCACTGCCGCCTGCGTCGCACCGTTCCTCATCCGCCCCCGAAGGCGGGCGGGAAGATCAACACCTCGTCCCCATCGGACAGCGGCTCGTCGAGGAACACCTGGCGGCCGTTCACGGTGATGATGCGGACCTGATCGAGGGGAAGGCCGAGCGTCTCGGCCAGCGCTCGCACCGTTCCCCTATCCCGTACCGTTGTCAGGCCGTCCGCATCCTCTCGCGCATGCGCCGCGAACACCGAGAGCAGCTTCACCTTCACCTTCATCGCAGGCACCTCCCGGTCGGGTCAGGCGCTCAACCCGAGCCGCGCCAAGGTCGCCGGCGTGGGTGCGCCGGAGGCGTCCCAGCCGCGCAGCGCGTAGTAGTCCTGCATCAACTCTTCGAAGGGGATCGATTTGCCTGCGCGGAAGCCCTCCTTCGCAACCTTACGCATCTTCTTGGGCAGCACGTCGGTCTCTGCGCCGTAACCGTCCCGCAGGTTGAGCAGCCGCTGGACGGTGAACGCCCGTTCGCCGGCCTCGAGCAGCTTGGCGACGCTCCAGTCCCAGCCGGTGATCGCGTTGAAGATCTCGGCCTGGGAGGTCAGGGAAAATTCGCTGCCGTCGATCATGAACATGCAGATGACCAGCGAGCAGGTGAGGGCGCCCAGATCCTGGCACTTCACCGCCACGTGGCTCTGGTTCGGGCGCTCGAAGAAGCGCACGCTTCCTTGCGTGATGCCCGCCTCTGGGAGGAAGAAGCCGCCCATCTCCACGTCCTCGCATGGCCCGCGGAAATGGCAGGCCCCGCGCGTGCCTGTAACGTAGGTCGGGGCCAGAGAGATGCAGGCCCGCGGGTCGTGGGCCGGGTAGTCGAGTCCCTTGTTGTGGACCACCGTGTCCAACGCGTCCGGGTGGATCTCGCGGGCGGCGCCGAGGGTGCCCTCGGCGAAATGCGCGCCGAAACTCTCTCGGCGACCGATCTGATCGACGAGGTCGATCAGTGCCTTGGGATTGCCCCAGGTCAGATCGAGACCGCCAGTGTCCTTCGCCGTAACCCAGCCGCGCTCCCAGCACTGCATAGCGAACCCGACCATGGCGCCGGCAGAGATCGTGTCGATGCCGAGGCGATTCGCAATGTCGTTCGCCTTCGCCACCGCCTTCGGATCGTCGATGAGCGTGTTCGTGCCCATCATGCCCAGCGTCTCGTACTCGGGCCCCGGCCCGGTCAGGGCGTACTCTTCCGGATCGATCACCTTGATGCGGCGATGGCAGCCGGTGGGGCAGTACTGGCAGGGAAGCGGTTTGGCCTGCAGCACCTGAGTGTAGTTGGGCGCGCCCAGCCGCTTCGCCCCCGCCGGCCAGATGTCGCCGTCCCAGTATTTGATCGGCATGTCGCCGAGCCCCTCAGCCGTCTCGCACAGGCCGGGCGTGCCATTTTCGCGGAAGTGATTCCGCAGCACCGCCTGGTGGGCTTCACTTTGGAAGCGCTTGATGAGCGCCTGGGTTCGGGCTAGATCGGCCACCGGCACCTGGCGCGTCCCGCGGACCGCGACCGCCTTCAGGTTCTTCGATCCCATGACTGCGCCAAGGCCGCAGCGCCCGCCGAAGCTGTGCTTGTCCACCGCCACGCAGGCGATCGCGACCCTCCGCTCGCCGGCCAGACCCACGCACGCCACGCTCAATCGGCCGTCGCCGGTCTCGGCATGGATGTCGTCCACGGTCTCGACGGTGTCCCGGCCGATCAGGTTCCGTGCGTCCCAGATCGTGACCGCGTCGTCGACGATTTGCAGGTAGACCGGATGCTCAGCCGCGCCTTGGATGACGAGGACATCGTAGCCCGCCTCTTTCAGCGCGATGCCCCAGCCGGCGCCCGCGGCGGTGTCGGCGAACGTGCCAGACAGGGGCGAGATGCCGACGATGCTGAACTTGGCTCCGCCGGGCACCGCCGGACCTTGGAAGGGCCCAGTGGCGAAGATGAGGCGGTTCCGCGCCTCGAACGCGCCCACTTTCGGCGGAAGCTCCCGGCGGAGGATCTCGGCTCCCAGGCCGGCCCCGCCGATGAACCGCTTCAGATCCGCCTCGTCCAGCGTCTCGACGGCGTGCGTTCCGCGAGACAAATCTATTCGGAGCAACGTGTGCCAGTACCCGTCAGCCATGAGCGCCTCCCCTTACGTTCCCCGAGCACGCGTGCGGGCCGCGATACATTGAAGTGCGATCCGACACCCGGTTACAACACTCCCAGTTCTTTCAAGATGTTTTGCAACGCCGGCTTTTCCTTCTTTGACAATGGCAGGAACGGCTTCCGTGGTTTTCCCCCGCACTGGCCGATCAGGTTCATGCCTGCTTTCACTTTGGCCCCGAGTTGCCCGGCCTCCAGATACATCAACAGCGGCAGCATCCTGTAATAGAGCTTTTCTGCTTCGCGGAGCTTCTCTGCCTGCACGAGATCAAAGAGCTGAACCGTCATCCGAGGAATGATGTTGGACGTGGGGCAGACCCACCCCTTGCACCCCAGAATCAAGCTTTCGTAGGCCAGGTCTTCCCACCCGCACCAGACGTCAATTTTCTTCCCGCACAGCCCCACGATTTCATGAATCCGCCGAATGTCGGATGAACTCTCTTTCACGTATGGGACGTTCTCGATCTCCGCAATTCGGGCGATGGTCTTCGGCTGAATGTCGACCCCCGATGTAAAGGGGTTATTGTACACCATGATTTGCGTGGGCACGGCTTCCGCGACTTCTCGATAATATTCGAAGATTTCCTCTTGATTCGGGCCGCCGTAGTACGGCGGAACGAGCAATACCGCATCGCACCCCGCCTCGTGAGCGTAGGCGGTCATTTCGATCGTCTCCCGCGTAGAATGCGCCGCCGTTCCTGACATCACGGGCACTCTTCCCTTCACCTCATCGACGACAATGTCGATGACCTCTTTCCGCTCCTCCTTGGACAGATTGGCGAATTCGCTCGTGCTGCCGTTGCAGATGACCCCGTGGATGCCTTCCTTGATATACCAGACAATATTCTGCCGCAGCCCCTTCTCATCAAGGTCTTCATTGTCGGTGAACGGGGTCACCATCACGGCAAACGTTCCTTTCAACTTCTTCATGAGAATACCCTCCTCATCAATGAAGCTTGTGTTGAGCGCCAAGCCCGGACTTCAGCCTCATACCAATAGACGTAAGTACGATGGAATGCCGGTCGCCCATTGCACTTCGATGTGCCCTTCGCCACGCGCAGGACAGGCTCAGCAGGAACGGCCTATTCTCCGTTCGCCCTGAGCCCCGTCGAAGGGCGGCGGCTTTGTCAGTTCATTTCGACCCACACGACGAACCTGGGATCCCGTCCCCGAATGGATCGCGTTCATCCACCAACAGTTCGCCTTCCGCCATGACCCATGCGTCGCCCGTGATAATGGGAACGACTTTGCCGTCCTGAATTTGGATCCGTCCTTCGAACACACTGCCCACCACACTTTGCTGCCTCCACATCTGGCCTTCGGTCAGCTTGCCGTCCGCGTAGAGGCAGGCCAGCTTTGCGCTGGTCCCGGTCCCGCACGGCGAGCGGTCATATGCCTTGCCTGGGCAGAGGACAAAGCTTCGGCTGTCGGCATTCGGGCTGGCCGCGAAGAGCTCAACGTGATCGATTTCCTGGCCGCCGGCGCCCCGGATCCCTTTTCGGGTGAATGCTGCGCGCACGCGCCACGCAAAATCGGTCAGCGCATCGAGATTTCGGGATGACACCTCGATCCCGTGGTCATGAACCAGGAAGAACCAGTTGCCTCCCCAGGCCACATCGCCGTGAATCGTGCGGCCGTCGATTTCGACCGGTACGTTCTTCAGGTGTCGGTAGGCGGGGACGTTGCGCACGGAGACGCGATTGGGATAGCCGCCCTCCGCATCGGCCGGATGCAGTATCGCCTCGATCACCCCGACCGGCGTCTCGATACGGTGGCTGCCGGGCGTTATGCGTCTCTGGTACGACAAAGATGCGATCAGCCCGATGGTCCCGTGCCCGCACATGCCCAGGTAGCCCACGTTGTTGAAATAGATCACGCCCAGCTGGCAGCTAGGGTCTGCCGACTGCACCAGCAAGGCGCCCACGAGCACGTCGGAGCCGCGCGGTTCGTTCAGCACCTGAACGCGGAGGTTGTCGTGCTCCGATCTCAGTCGGGCCAGCTGCTCGGCAACCGAACCCTGACCGAACTCACCTGGACGTGCCTCGATCAGGCGGGTGGGTTCGCCGCCCGTGTGTGAATCCAGAAATGGAATGCGCTTCATCGTTCCTCCTGTCTCCCCCACTCACCGTCGTATCCACGGACACAGTCTCACGCTCCCGCCACTTGCAGCGGATCGATGCCCCAAGTGGCGGGGAGGTTTCCGAGCGCCTCCTCGAGCGCATGTCCGACCGCGATCAGGCGCGCCTCGGCGAAGGGCGCGGCCACGAGCTGGATGCCGACCGGCAGCCCGTCCGCTGTGGCGCCGATGGGCAGTGCCATGGCGGGCAAGCCGACCAGGTTCGCCACCCGATTGAATCGTGAGGTGACCATGCGAAGCGGATGTGGCGTGCCATCGATCTCGATGGTGGACTCGCCATGCTGGGGGGCCGCCGCGATGTTGGCCGGCAGGGCTAGAACATCTGCGCGCTCGAATACGTCCAGCCATAGGCGGCGTATTTCGGCCTGCGCGGTCTTCGCGCCCGCGTACTGGATCGCACTGGTCTGGCGCCCCCGCTGGGCCCGTCGCGTGAAATCCCGCCCGTACATCTCTGTACGATGCTGAAACCGTTCGTGATACAGCCAGAGATCGACCTCGATGATCAGATCACAGACGGCATTCGCTTCTTCGGCCCGAGGAAGCTCCAGCGGGATGGGCGTGAGCCCCAGATCGATCAGCGCCTGCCGCCCCCGTTCCAGGATGGACAGCACCTCGGGTTGCCCGAATTGATAAATCGCGTTCGTCGGAATCCCCAACCGTACGCCGCGAACGTTGCGGCCCACCGCGGCGAGATAGTCGCTCGGGAATGTCGGGTCGGAGCAGGGATCGGTGACGTCGTACCCGGCAACCGCGGCGAGTCCAGCGGCCACGTCCGCGACCGAGCGCCCTAGCGGTCCCACGCAGTCCATCCCGGGGCTCAACGGGATCACACCGCGAGTTG
>Ga0182017_10004479_pt1 | contig 10391 bp, 10 predicted proteins | sample 712E3DmetaG_FD_120492 | JGI IMG/M metagenome (GOLD analysis project Ga0182017, IMG submission 120492) | Permafrost microbial communities from Stordalen Mire, Sweden - 712E3D metaG | ecosystem: Environmental > Terrestrial > Soil > Wetlands > Permafrost | place: Sweden: Stordalen | collected... | reverse complement strand
ACTCAATTCTAATAAAGGTTAACCAGATTGGTACTCTCACTGAAACACTGGATGCTATGGAAATGGCCCATCGTGCAGGTTACACATGTGTCATATCACATCGTTCCGGCGAAACAGAAGACTCAACTATTGCTGATATTGCAGTAGCTACCAATGCAGGTCAGATCAAAACAGGTTCAATGAGCCGTTCGGACAGGATCGCTAAATACAACCAGCTACTTCGTATTGAAGAAGAATTGGGCGATTTGGCTATTTATGGATATAAGAAATAGTTAGATACCAGATACCGGATACCAGATGCCTGATTCCGGTTATCATAATGTACATGACCCTGCATTTTATGAAATGCAGGGTTTTAATTTTAATAGACTTGTATTGATAAAACAATGAGAATTTATGCAAAATTAAAAAACAGGTCACCTCTCTGGGGTTTAATTGTAATCGAGATCAGCTATTCTACAAACAGTGAACCACTATGTGGTTCTAATAAAGTAATTTTAAGGTACGAATTATGAGTATAAACACTTATTCTTCAAAATTAGCCACGGAGTGGCTGCCTGTTTGTAGTAATTGGTAAAGTACCTAAAAATCGCGCCAAGAAAATAGTTGATAGAAAATCTGACCTTAAATGGCGCGAAATATAACGAATTAGTTTGTCTGCCGAGTCGCAATTTGTAAACATGTTATTTTTTTTATTTTCATTAATCAGATACATATTCTTAAGATTTATTTTGGTGAAAATGTCAATTTTATATTTTTTAAATATTTTGCATACAATAATTTAACGAAGCTTAAATAATCTGTTGCTTTATTTGAATTTTTTAATTTACTTTGTTTAAGCTTTATAATAGTTATTAACTATGCCTTATAAAGAAAGAAAAATCGAAAAAGTTTATTACTCAATTGGTGAAGTCGCCGAAATGTTTGGTGTTAATACTTCTTTGATTCGTTTTTGGGAAAAAGAATTTGATATAATTAAGCCGAAGAAAAACAAAAAGGGAAACAGGTTATTTACCAAATTGGATATTGATAATTTCCATATTATCTATCACTTGGTAAAAGAAAGAGGAATGACTCTCAAAGGAGCCCAGAAGAAACTCAAAGAAAACAGGGAAGATACAATTAACAATTTTGAGGTTGTAAAAACCCTGAAAAATATCCGTGATGTACTCGTCGAAATTCGTGAAAATCTCTAGAACATGCAAGTAACAGACGTTGCAAGCGTTTTGGAACAATTTGCACCGCTTCAGCTACAGGAATCGTATGATAATGCCGGTCTTTGTGTTGGTAACCCTATTACAGAAGTTACGGGTATTTTGCTTACTATTGATATTACCGAAGAAATACTTGATGAGGCAGCAGCAAAAAAATGTAATCTTGTAATATCTCATCATCCTTTAATATTTTCCGGAATAAAGCACATAATAGGGCAAAATTCTGTAGAAAAATGTATTATAAAAGCTATTCAGAATAATATTGCAGTTTATTCGGCTCATACCAATATTGATTCAGTATTTGATGGCGTTAGCCATAAAATGTGTGAAAAGCTGTCTTTACAAAACTGTAGTATCTTGTCTCCTTTAAAACGAGGCTTAAAAAAACTGGTAACATTTGTACCCATAAGTCATGTAGAACAGGTCAGGGAAGCAATTTTTAAATCAGGCGCCGGTAATATTGGCAATTATGACAACTGCAGCTTCAATGTTAAAGGTAACGGCACATTCAGGGGAAACGAAGAATCTAAACCGTTCGCAGGCGAAAAAGGAAAAAACCATATTGAAGAGGAAATAAGAATTGAGACGATTTTTCCGGAATATCTTCAATATAAAGTAATTAAAGCATTGATTGACGCCCACCCATACGAGGAAGTGCCCTATGATATTTATCCTTTGGATAATACTTTTGATAAGGCAGGTATGGGTATGATTGGGGTACTCCCGGAAGAGAAAAAAGAAAAATCTTTTCTTTCACTTGTAAAATCTAGTTTTTCTGCTGGATGTATCCGTCATACCAGGTTGCTGAATAAACCGGTAAAGAAAGTTGCCGTTTGCGGTGGAAGCGGGAGCAGTTTGCTTAATGATGCTATCCTGCTTGGAGCCGATGCTTTTATTACAGGCGATTTTAAATACCATCAATTCTTCCAGGCTGAGAATAAAATATTGATAATTGATATAGGTCATTTTGAAAGCGAACAGTTTACAAAAGAAATATTTTATAATTTGCTTATTAAAAAATTTCCTAACTTTGCCGTTCATTTTTCGAGCGTAAATACAAATCCAATTAACTATTTATAGAGTATGGCACATGAGAAAATTAAAGTAGCAGAAAGTACTGAAATTTCAATTGAAGAGAGATTAAAAGCGCTTTTTGAGTTACAAAGAGTAGATTCCGAAATAGACAAAATTAAAATTTTAAGAGGGGAATTGCCGCTTGAAGTTCAGGACCTGGAAGATGAACTTGCCGGTTTAGAAACGCGTATCACAAATTTTGAAGAAGAAATAAAAGGACTTGAATCGGCTGTTGCTGCAAAAAAGAGTGAGATTACCAATGCAAACGGTTTAATTAAGAAATATAAGGAACAGCAAAATAATGTCCGCAATAACCGTGAATTTGATTCCCTTTCAAAAGAAATTGAATTTCAGACTCTGGAAATTGAACTGTGTGAAAAAAGAATAAGAGAGTTCAGTGCACAGGTTAAGAGCAAGAAAGAAGTAATTGACAGCTCTAAAGCACACCTTAACGAACGTATGACTGATTTAAAAAACAAGAAAAAAGAACTTGAAGATATTATTGCCGATACTCAGAAGGAAGAGCAAAATCTAGTAAAAAAGTCTAAAGAATTCGAAGTTATCATTGAACCCAGGTTAATAGCAGCTTATAAAAGAATCAGGGGAAATGCGCGAAATGGTTTGGCTGTTGTATCTGTTGAAAGAGATGCCTGCGGTGGATGCTTTAATAAGATTCCGCCCCAGCGTCAGCTTGAAATACGTTCGCGTAAAAAGATTATAGTTTGTGAATATTGTGGACGAATTCTTGTTGATAAGGCATTTGGTGACGAAAAATAATAAGGTTATATTTTTTATTTTAGCTTAAGCTTCGACTCCGCTCAGCCTGACTAACCCAATTGTGCTTAATGTCATTTCGAGCGAAGTCGAGAAATAGACATAATACTTTTAAAACATTTCAAATATTCAGTACAGATCTGGCACTTATTTTTTATTGAGATTGAAGAAATCCGATTCCTTTAAATTAGGCAATTGAAGATGAATGTCCGATTCAAACTCTTTTATTCGAACTGAATCAGCAACGGGAATTTTAAGGGAATCAGGCTTATTATCAAATAAATTTGTCGGGACTACATAATATTGGTATTTTCCTTTTAATGCTCCTCTGTAAACCCAATAGGGCAAATAACTGCATTCAACTGCATGTGTCTTAGCTTTAATTTTCTCAAGGGTCAGTTTAAATATTGCACCTCCATCACGGTAACGATCCCGCTGGTTTGAAATTAAATTGCCCAGGGAATAGAAGACCGGAATAAAATGCGTTGAATCGGTTGTGTCGGGATATATGATCTCAAATGTTTGTACCACATGCGGATGTGAACCTATTATTGCATCACAGCCATGTTTTACCAAAAATTTAGCCAGATCAATCTGTTCTTTATTTGGCTTTAGTTCATATTCTTTTCCCCAATGCATCACGGCAATAATATAATCAGCTTTTAATGATTTTGCCTTAACCAAATCATCCGCTATTGTCCTTTTGCTGATATAATTTACAATATTTGGTTTTTCAGGGACCAGACCATTTGTACCATAGGTATAATTTAACAAAGCGATGCGGATTCCTTTTTTATCGGTTATAAAAGGGTAATTTCTGCTTCTTTGTATGGAATCCTTATAAGTTCCCAAATGAGGAATGCCAATAGAATCGATTATAGCCAAGGTTCTCTGAAATCCATATTTTCCTCTGTCATAACAGTGATTATTTGCCATGACTAAAATCTTAAACCCTGTGTTTTTTATATCATATGCAAGTTCATCCGGACTGGAGAACTGAGGGTAACCTGAGTAGGGATGACCGGCCAATGTGACTTCAAGGTTTGCTATTGATAAGTCTGCTGAATCTATAAAAGGTTTAATGAAACGAAAGGTTGGCTCGTAATTGTAACCTCCAAAAGTAGTATCAAATGCTGCTTCAACCTGAGGGATGTGCCCCATAATATCGCCGGCAAAAATTATTGTAAGTTTGCTGCTGTCGCTTTTTTGTGAATAAAGGGAACCTGAATATAAAAGAAACAGGTTAAAAAGAATAACTGATTTTCTCATTTACCAAAATCTCATTACCAACTGCCACCTGCACCACCGCCACCAAAACTGCCGCCGCCAAAACCTCCGAAACCGCCGCTGCCGGATGAAAAACCACCCCAGCTGCCTCCTGACCGGTTTGAAGAACCCATCATTCCGCCCATGAGAAGCCAGAAAGGTAAATTGCTTTGTCTTCGGCCTATTGTATGCCTGTTCGAATTATTTTTATTTCCTAAAACACTGATCAATATTATAAATATGATAAAAACTATAAAAAAAATAAATTTTGATTTGGCAGGAGAAGCATTTACTTGTGAATTTTCATCTGCCTTATATTTTCCCCTGGTAACATCAATCAAAGCTGTTACTGCATCATTTATTCCGGCAAAATAATTGTTTTCTTTAAAACGCGGTATCATAACAGTTTCAACAATCCGTTTGGCCAAAGCATCTGTCAATGTATCTTCCAATCCATAGGCAACCGAAATATAAGCTTGTCCGCGCGATTCAGGTGTTTTGGGTTTTACAAGAACGACAACTCCATTATTCTTTCCTTTCTGTCCTACAGCCCATTTAAGTCCAATCTCATCAGCAAATTGAGCAACATCATAATTACCGAGATCCTTCACTATTACTACTACAATTTGTGTCGAGGAACTGGCATCGAAATTATCCAGTCTAGTCTCCAGATTTACAATTTCATCATGGGAAAGTATTCCGGCAAAATCGTTAACCAATCTTGGAGGATTTGATTTATCAGGTATTGTCTGAGACGACAAAGTCAAAGGAATCAGGATACTAATAATTAATAATAAATATTTAATTAAAGTTTTCATCAGTAAATTGTTTAATTTCAATTAATTCAATTGTAGAAAAATTAAGCTATTAAAAATTTAGTGTAATTTGGTGTTTTGGTGTTTTTGTGGCTAATATTTTTGCCACCAAGGCACTAAAACACTAAAAGTCACTAAAATAAACATGGTTAAATACCAATACTTATTTATTAAAAAATCAATTTTCCTCTTTTCCAAAAGATATATCATCCGACAATTCGTTTACATCATCTATTTCATAACGGAAAAAAGCCTTTAATTGTTCTCCGGCACTTAAAATTCCATGAACCAAGCCTTCAGTAAATTTACCTTGTTTGAAAAACTCCTCCATTGCATCCTTTATACTTTTCCAAAATTCAGGATGTACAACTTTATTAATACCTGCATCGCCAATTACAGCAAATTTTTGATTTTCAACAGCCAGGTAGAATAAAATACCATTTCGCAATTGTGTCTTGTGCATTTTAAGCATGGCAAAAACTTTTGCTGCCCTGTCGAGGACATCGCCTTTGCATTTCAATTCAATATGCACGCGTATCTCACCAGATGTCTCGTGTTCAGCGGTTTTAATAGCTTCAACAATCTCTGTTTTCTGCTGTGCAGTAAAAAAATCGGAGGCTTTCATTGGTTATACTTTTGTTTTTGAAAAGAACGAATTCTAATTACTAATCGAACTTCACATCAGGTGCTTTTTCTGCTCCAGCTGCGGCTTGGAAATAAGGCTTTTCTTTAAATCCAAACATTTTGGCAGTCAGTATCTGAGGAAATTTTCTGATATAGGCATTAAAATCCAGGGTCGCCTCATTAAATTTCATTCTTTCGACAGTGATGCGGTTTTCTGTTCCTTCAAGTTGAGCCTGCAATTCAAGAAAGTTCTGATTGGCCTTTAATTCAGGGTACTTTTCAACAACAACCAATAATCTCGACAATGCACTCTTTAAACCATCTTGTGCCTGCTGGAAATTTTTAAGTGAGTTCGCATCCAGCTTCGAAGCATCAATATTTACAGAAGTTGCTTTAGAACGGGCTTCTATTACCGCGGTCAAGGTTGATTTTTCGAAATTCGCATAACCTTTAACCGTATTTACAAGGTTGGGGATTAAGTCGGCACGGCGTTGATAAACGTTTTGAACCTGAGCCCACTGCGATGCAACTGCTTCTTCTTTCTGAACCATTGAATTGTATCCACAACTTGTTAAGAAAGGCAGGGCAATCAAGTAAAGAAAATTTCTATATTTTAAAACCAGTTTCTTCATAACATCATATATTTGATTAAACATTAGAAAGCAAATTTAAACTAAATTTTTATAGAAAAAATCGCGAATTCGGTGAGTGACGGAAATATTATATTAAAAACCAGCCAGGATGGCACCAATACCCTTTTTGATGTTGCTAAAGGGGAACATTATCATTCGATTTTTGGTGCATACACCGAATCTCAGCATATTTTTATATCGAATGGTATGAATAGTTCGGATAAAAATCCGGTTAAAATTCTTGAGATTGGTTTTGGAACCGGCCTAAATGCCTTTCTTTCACTGATTGAAGGTTGCAAAAATAAGAGGAAGATTATTTACGAGAGCATTGAATTATATCCATTATTACCGGATATTACGGACATTCTTAATTATCCGGATTTAATAGCTCCTTCATTTTCTTCTCAATTTTTAGAAATGCATAATTGTGAATGGAATAAACGAATTCCGATTACAGAAAGTTTTAGTTTGAAAAAGATTTCAGGGGATGCTTTAAAAATTGATTTTGGGAATGGATATGATGTGGCTTTTTTTGATGCTTTTTCCCCGGAAAAACAACCTGAAATGTGGAGCAGCAAAATGTTTGAAAAGATTTATAACGCAATGAATGTTGGAGGAGTACTTACGACCTATTGTGCAAAGGGAATTGTTAAAAGAGCTTTAAAGGGAAATGGATTTAAAGTTGAACTGTTACCTGGGCCTCCAGGCAAACGGCACATAATTAGAGCTTTGAAATTATAATTGAATTATTTCATGTAATTTAGTAATCTTAAATTATTAAAATGCTTAGTAAGTTTCTAAATGATATTCAGGATTTGATAAATCAAGGAGATGCCAGGGAAGAAAGCTATTATATTCACCTTGATAAGTTAATTCGGGCCTTTGCAAATAAAAATAAAAATAAAAAGATTGATATTACAATTCTTCCCAAAAAGACTGAAGCCGGAAATCCCGATTTTCGTATTTGGGATGGAAGCAACCATATTACAGGATATATTGAAGCCAAAGACCCTTCCATAACTAATCTTGACAGGGTTGAAGCATCTGAACAACTTACACGATACAGGAATACATTTCCAAATGTTATCCTTACCAATTTTTATGAATTTCGACTATACCGCGACGGAGAACTAATAAAAAAGACTTTAATCGGAAGGCCAGTTATTGCTAAAAAGCTTAAAATGGCGCCTCCTGTTGAAAATGAGGCTGAGTTCAATGATTTATTGAATACTTTTTTTTCATTTTCGTTGCCTCATGTGCGCAATGCAAGAGCATTGGCAATTGAACTGGCAAAACGTACCCGGTTCTTAAGAGATGAAGTAATTAGCATTGAAATTGCAGAAGAAGGAAGAAAAGGGAAAAAAGCAATATTGGGATTTTACGATGCATTTAAAAAGTATTTGATTGGCACACTTACTGAACAAGCATTTGCTGATTTGTATTCGCAAACTATTACTTATGGTCTTTTTGCTGCACGTACACGTTCTACGAATGGGTTTAACCGTGAGCTTGCATTTAAATATATCCCTAATACGATAGGCATTTTGCGAGACGTTTTTCGTTTTATATCTCTTGAAGAGCCGCCTAAGCCTTTGCAAATAATAGTTGATGATATAGCAGAAGTTTTAAATGTTACAGACGTAAAGAAAATTCTTCAGGATTATTACCGGGAAGGCAAAGGCAAGGATCCGATTATTCATTTTTACGAAACTTTTCTTTCGGAATACGATCCTTCTATCAGGGAAAAGCGCGGTGTGTACTATACTCCGGAGCCTGTTGTAGGGTATATTGTGCGCTCAATACATAAAATTCTTAAAACACATTTTAATATTGCTGATGGTCTGGCAGGTGAGAATGTTACTTTGCTTGACCCTGCCGGAGGTACACTGACTTTTCCGGCTGAAGCGCTTAAGCTTGCAGTGAATGAATATACTAAAAAATATGGATCAGGTGGTAAAAACAAGCTGATTAAAAACCAAATCCTTCAGAACTTTTATGCTTTCGAAGTGATGATGGCGCCTTATGCCATCGGGCATATAAAGATGAGTTTTCTTTTTGAGGAACTGGGTTACAGGTTAGCGGACGATGAACGTTTCAAGCTTTATCTTACCAATACGCTTGAAATGGAAGATTTGGAACAAATCCAAATCCCGGGATTAAGTTCACTTAGCGAAGAGAGCCATTTGGCCGGCAAGGTAAAAAAGGAACAACCTGTTTTAGTTATTTTAGGAAATCCGCCATATAGTGGTATATCTTCAAATATTAATGATTGGACCGAAAAACTTTTAAAACAAACCATTGACGGCGCTACAAGTTATTATGAGATTGATGGAAAACCTTTAGGTGAAAAAAAAGTATGGTTACAAGATGATTATGTAAAATTCTTGCGTTTCGCGCAGTGGAAAATTCATAAAGCAGGTTCCGGCATTGTTGGTATGATTACAAACCATAGTTATTTGGACAATCCAACATTCAGAGGCATGCGCCAAAGCCTTATGAACACCTACAATGAAATATATATTCTTGATTTGCATGGAAATAGTTTGAAAAAAGAAATCAGCCCTGATGGAAGCAAAGATGAAAATGTTTTTGATATACGACAGGGGACGGCAATTGCTTTATTTATAAAACAGAAAGATAAAAAAGGTTGCAAAGTTTATCAAACCGATCAGTTTGGTTTACGAGAAGTTAAATACAATTGGCTAGATACAAATGATTTCAAACAAGGAAATTATAAAAAACTTAAACCTGAAAGCCCCTGGTATTTTTTTATTCCACGTGATACTGATAAAATTAAAGGTTATCTTGAATGGAAAGCCATTAATGAGATATTTCCTGTTAATGTAACCGGCATCGTTACTGCAAGAGATGGGTTAGCAATCGATTTTACCGAGAATTCACTTAGGAATAAGATTATGATGTTTAGAAATAAAAATGTTGATGATAAAACTATTGAACAAGCTTTTGGAGTAAAAGATAATTACCAGTGGAAAATTTCAGAGCAAAGAGAAATTTTCAGAAAAATTAGTGATTGGGAGAAAAACTTTGATAAGATTCTTTTTCGGCCATTTGACATCAGGCATATTTATTACCAGGAAAATATTGTGTTCAGAACAAGAAGGGAAGTAATGAAAAATATGCAGGGAACAAATATGGCATTAATAATACCACGCCAGTTTAAGGAAGAATTTGGCGCTTTTATTACCAAAAATATTATTGGGCATAAAACTGTAAGTGCTTATGATATTAACTATTTATTGCCACTATACTTATACAAAGAGAAAATATCAAAAAAGTCTCACATTCAATCAATGATCCTTTTTGAACCTGAAGCTGAATATGACAGCAAAGACAGAACTCCAAATATTGATAAAACATTCTACGAAAAACTGAACAAAACTTACAATAAAAAACCTACGCCCGAAGAAATTCAGTACTATATTTATGCTGTTTTTTACAGCAATATTTACCGTGAAAAATATGCAGAGTTTTTAAAGATTGATTTTCCAAGGGTTCCGTTTACAAGCGACTATATAGTTTTTCGAAAAATGGCTGAATTCGGCAAGAAATTAGTTGAATTACATTTGATAGAGGAAAAATTATTTGATAATATTTCTCTTATAGCAAAATTTAGAGGAGAAGGCGATAATAATAAGGTTGAGAAAATAGTTTACAATGAAACTGAAAATCGTATTTACATTAACTCAAATAAATACTTTGAAGGCATTTTACCGGAAGTTTGGAATTATCAAATTGGCGGGTATCAGGTATTGAAAAGATATTTAAATGATCGGAAAAAGGCAGGCAAAGATATTGGTGATGGTAAATACTATAACAAAATAATTACTGCTATTTCTAAAACTATTGATTTACAAAAGCAAATTGACAAGGTTTATCCGGAAATCGAAAAAAGTTTAGTTGAATTTGACAATACATAATTAAGTTTTTATGTCAAAGATGATCAATGAGTTGAAAGGGAAAAATATTTCTTT
>Ga0182017_10004478_pt1 | contig 10391 bp, 7 predicted proteins | sample 712E3DmetaG_FD_120492 | JGI IMG/M metagenome (GOLD analysis project Ga0182017, IMG submission 120492) | Permafrost microbial communities from Stordalen Mire, Sweden - 712E3D metaG | ecosystem: Environmental > Terrestrial > Soil > Wetlands > Permafrost | place: Sweden: Stordalen | collected... | reverse complement strand
TTGCTGATGATGGATCGGCGTGGCCGCGGGGCGAGCGGGGACGCTCCCGTCTATTCCATCGAACGCGAGTTCGAGGACGTGGCGGCAGTCGTGGACGCCGCGGGCGGGCCGGTCCACCTGCTGGGCCATTCGTACGGTGCCGTATGTGCCATGGAGGCCGCGCGCCTGACCGCGGCTATCGACAAGCTGCTGCTGTACGAGCCACCTTTTCCGGTTGGCAGCCCTGGCCCGATCTTCGGCCCTCACATGCCCGAGCGCCTTGAGGACTTGCTTCGGCGTGGTGAGCGCGATGCTCTGGTGGAGATCTTTCTGCGCGAGGTGGTCGGGGTCAGCGAGGCGGAGCTGCAGGCCTTGCGCCGCTCATCCACCTGGCGGGTGCGTGTGCAGGCCGCACACACGCTGCCGCGTGAGGTGCGTATGGCAGAAACCTACCGCTTCGACCCTGCTCGCCTGGCGAACGTGCGGGTACCGACGTTGCTGCTTCTGGGCACAGAAAGCCCGCGCTTCATGCACGATTCGACCATGGCGGCCCATGCGGCCCTGCAGAACAGTCGTGTGGAGCTTCTGCGTGGCCAGGGTCATGCCGCCATGACCACGGCACCGGAGATGTTTCTGGCCAAGGTGATGGCGTTTCTCGAAGACGAAACCTGATTGCTGCTCTGGCTTGCGCGAGCCTCTTGCGAGCGCTCTGCCAAACCCTTTACCATGTCGTCCATGCAGCCCTCCTACGCCCACGGGATCACATCGGTACCTCTGCTTGGCGACACCATCGGCGAGAACCTGCGCCGGACAGTAGAACGGTTCGGGGATCGCGAGGCCCTGGTGTCGTGCCACCAGGACTACCGTTCCACCTACCGTCAGCTCTGGGATGAGACCGGCGTCATCGCGCGCGGGTTGATGGCGCGCGGGGTGAAAAAGGGCGACCGGGTCGGGTTGTGGTCGCCCAACCGCTACGAGTGGGTGGTCACCCAGTACGCCACCTCGCGCATCGGCGCCATCATGGTGAACATCAATCCGGCCTACCGCAGCCACGAACTGGAGCACGTGCTCACACAATCGGGCTGCTCGCTGCTGATCATGGCGCGCGGGTTCCGCCACACCGACTACGTGTCCATGTTCAAGGAGGTGGAAGAGCGGCTGCCCACACACATCCAGGCCCTGGTGATCGACGATGAATGGGGTGCCCTGCGGGAAGAGGCCAAGCAAGTCTCCGACGAAGAACTGGCCCACTGCGAGCAAATCCTGGATCCCGATGACCCCATCGACATCCAGTACACCAGTGGCACCACTGGCTTCCCCAAGGGCGCCACGTTGTCCCACCACAACATTCTGAACAACGGCTACTTCGTGGGCCGCACGCTGGCATACAGCGAGAAAGACCGCATCTGCATCGCGGTGCCCCTCTATCACTGCTTTGGCCAAGTCATGGGCAACCTGGCGGCCACCAGCCACGGCGCCTGCATGATCTTCCCGGGTGAGGGGTTCGACGCGGGCACCGTGCTGGCCACCGTCGAGAAGGAGCGCTGCACCTCGCTGTACGGCGTGCCCACCATGTTCATCGCCGAGTTGGAGCACGAGAACTTCAGCAAGACGGATTTCGCCAGTCTGCGCACCGGCATCATGGCGGGCTCACCCTGCCCCATCGAGGTGATGAAGCGCGTGCAGAAGGACATGCACATGCCGGAGATCACCATCTGCTACGGCATGACCGAGACCTCTCCGGTGTCCACGCAAAGCAAGGTGGACGATCCGCTGGACAAGCGCGTGACCACCGTGGGCTGCGTGCATCCCAACCTGGAGGTCAAGATCATGGATCCCAGCACCGGCCGGGTTGTTCCGAGAGGCACCGTGGGTGAACTATGCACGCGCGGCTATTCAGTCATGCTTGGCTACTGGGACGATCTGCACTCCACCCGGCAGGCCATAGACAACGCGCACTGGATGCACACCGGCGACTTGGCGACCATGGACAGCGAGGGCTACGTGAATATCGTGGGCCGCATCAAGGACATGGTCATGCGGGGGGGCGAAAATATCTACCCGCGCGAAGTGGAAGAGTTCCTCTACACCAAGCCGGAAGTTGCAGACGTGCAGGTCATCGGCGTGCCCGACGCCAAGTACGGCGAAGAATTGATGGCCTGGATCAAGCTACGACCGGGCGCCAGTGTGACCGGCGACGAGCTGCGTGCCTTCTGCAAAGGCAAGATTGCCACTTACAAGATCCCGCGCTACTGGAAATTCGTCGACGCGTTCCCCATGACGGTGACTGGCAAGATCCAGAAGTACAAGATGCGCGAGACGGCCGTGGAAGAGCTCAAGTTGCAAACCGCGGCCAGCATCAAGACGGCTTGACGCCAGAGTCGTCCGGGCAAGGCCGGGACAACGCCCTTCATGACCACGCTACGACATCTGGATCCCGCCGCACACCGGTAAATACGTGCCGGTGACGAAGCGCGACCAGTCGGCACAATAGAACAGGACGGCGCCTGCAACGTCCTCCGGTTGGCCGAAGCGCCGCAGGGGCGTGCGAGCCGCGACCTTTTCGCGCATCTCCTTGGACATGAATGCGATGGCGTCGGTGTCGGTGGCGCCGGGCGCGACGACGTTTACGCGAACACCGTGTGGCCCCAACTCCTGAGCCAGTGACTTGGAGAATCCGTCCAGGGCGGACTTGGCCGTGCTATGGGCCACAAACCCCTCGCCGGGAACGCGTGAGAGGCCGCTGCTGATGTTCACGATGCAGCCCCTCCCGCGCTGGATCATGCCCGGCACGACCGCCTGGCACGGATAGTAGAGGGCCTTCATCTCACCCAAGATCTTCTTCTCGAAGTCCTCCCACCTATATTGCACGAAGGGCACGATCGGGAAGTGGATGCCGGCGTTGTTGACCAGGATGTCCACCGGCCCGAGCGCGGACTCAGTCGTCCGCACCATCGCCTCCACCTCTTCGCGCACGGTCACATCGGCGCGCACCAGGATGGCTTGGCCACCAGCGCGTGCGATCTCGTCAGCCAACTTCTCGCCCTTCTCGCAGTTGTGAAGGTAGTTGACCGTGACCTTGGCCCCCTGGGTGGCCAAGAGCTTGGCCGTGGCTGCGCCGATCCCTCGACTGGAACCGGTGACGATGGCGACCTTATCGCGAAGAATCATGTACGTGCTCCTTGGGGAAATGCAGACATCGCGCACGTTGTAGGAGGCCAAGAGCATAGTCAATTCGAATGGGGTTTTTGATCGTCCTCCCGGCCCGCACCAGCGCGACCTGGAGCGCGCTGGCGCAGCGCGCTTCGGGCAGCTCTTGCCGCCGTTACCGGCATCCGATGCAGACCTACTGGAAGTCGCAGCAGTAGAGAGTTGCTGGGTAGGCCTGGGCACTGACACCCGCAACCCCCCTATCCGGGCAGTGCATGCGCGGGTAGTTCTCATCTGGCGTGTCGGGCCCATAGCAGGCAAAACCGAACCTGCCCGGCTGACATCCAGGAACCGCGATGTCCTGGACACAGGAGCCACCGACGGGAGGCAGCCCCGGAGTGTAGCAGCAGAAGTTGTTGTAGCTGGGGTTAGCCGCTGGCGTGGGAACCGGGCAAAGCTGATAGTAGAGGTCGGCGCGGCTCTTGTTGGCGCCAAGGTCCTGCGAGGTCGGTACGTTTCCTGCTGGACAGGTCCATCCCATCAGGCGCGGCGAGCACCCGACACTGTCGGACTGGATACAGTCCGCTGTCGGCTTCGCGCCCGAGCAGCAGTATTTGATCAAGTCGCTGTGCCTGACGCCTTGATTGCAGTAAATCGCGGCATTGAGAGCTTCAGGTCGATCCGCACCCCGGCATTGGTAGCCGTAGGTGCCTGGGTCGCAGATGGCGACCGGATCGTAGGCGCATGATGTCACCTGCGCCGAGCAGCAATAGCCCTGCGTTCCGTCGCTGCCCGTCGCGCCCTGGCTCGCGCACACCAGGCCCTGCGGAACCCCGTCAAGATAGGTGGGATTCTCATCCGGCCGGGCTGTGCCTGTGCACGAATAGGCGACCAGACCGAACGACTGGGCCGAAGCGTCGCCGGAGGTGCAATTGGAGGCCGCCGGATCGGGGACACAGTCGCCGTTGCTAGGCGGTTGATTGTTCGTACACGCGCCGGTACCAAGTGCGCACAGAAGCGCTACCATCGCGAGGTACGGCAGGTGATTGTGCGCAGTTGCCATTGACTTACCGAAGCCATCCCGGGGGTACTTCCGGCGTGGGCAGGGTGGGAAATACGCAGGGCTGGGGCGTACTTCCATCGCTTCTGATGTCGGTCACCGTGACCCCTTGACCAGCGGGTGCGAAGTTGACGTTGCCCGGGCCGAGTGTGATGTTGGCAAACTCCGCCGCCACGTCCAAGGAGCCGACGTTGTCGATAATCACGTTGTCCAGAGTGACCGGACCGACGGGTCGGGCCGTGTTGAAGCCCTCGATAGTCACCACCGGCCGCTGCGCACCCATGCAGGTCACGTGGCGGATGTTTCGGAAAGTCAGTGTCCTAAAGTCGGGATACAAGGTTCCCGCGAATTGGGGATTGTATGCGGTGCTTACCAAGATTGCGTTGGTCATGTCGCGCATGCAGATGTTGCTGTACGAGATGCCATTGACCAAACCTCCCCGGCTCTCGTCGGACTTCACCCGAATCCCGTTGAAATCTGAGGCGGTAGCCTCGTACCCCACCGGCCGAGAATCAGCATCAATGGTGAGGTCGTAGATGTTCACGTTCTCGACCCCGCGGTGTGGCACGCCGTCGTGGGAGGCGTCGGTTCCGTAGGTTTCACTGCCGATCGACATCCCGTGACCGGTTCCGAAGTGGTTGTGCGCGATGATCAACTCGGATACCAAGTGACCACCTTTGATCGCAATTTGATCGTCCCCAGTACTGATGATGTTGCAGGCAATAACACCACACTGGGCAACACTGCCCTCGCCCGGGTCGACCCCATCGGTGTTGCGGGCGAAACTCGGCGTCAGCACGTCTCCTCGGCTGTTGGTCCAGCGCGACGGCGTGAGAATGGTTATGCCCCAGACGATGAATCCCTTGCCCGGGCTCGAGCAGTCTCCGTCTGCCGGGTAGGAGGTCAACTTGACGTGGAACTTGGGCGAATTGTGCAGGGTAATTCGGTAGAGCAGGACGCCGGTGGTTTTCGTGGCGGTGTTGATCAGGGTGGGATTCCCGATGCTACCGTCGATTGTGCGCAGGGCATAGGAGGACTGCCACCAGGAGTAGTCTTTTCCAATCAGCGGCTCGCCCCCTTGGCCATCAATGACCCCGTCACCAACAATGCCGGGACTGGTGCCACCCATGGTGATGAAGTCGGTGCACGCACCCGAATCGCTGATACCCAGAAGGCCGCAATTCCCGGTCTTCTGATAGAGGTCGGGGTTGCGCGAGGCGTACAGGGTGGTCCCAGCATCGATCCACAGGGTGACGCTGGTGACCTGCAGGTGGGCCGCGACGAAAGCATGGTTAGGGCCGTCGCTCACCAGCTTGACCGCCCGGCCCTGGCACGCGGTGAGGGCGGCTTGAATCCGATCGGTGTCGAGCGGGTTGTCGGGGTCGTCCTCGATCGGCGCCGACTTTGTCGCGGTCAAGGTTTGACAGACGTCCGTGGGAAGGCTTGGCTCCGGAGGTAGGTTGGGATCGTCAGCGCCGCAAGCCACGCCGTTGCTCGAATCGGCCGGCGAGGGCACGCTGCCACAGGCGTAGTCGATCGCGGGAATGTCGTCATTGGCTCCGCAAGCGGCGATGCCAAACAGCGAGACTGCCCCAACCAAGCTGGGCAGTCGCTCGGAAATCGATCTTGTACTCACTCAGCAGCCCTGGCTCTGCGGGCAAGGCCAAGCCGTGGTGCTGGCGCAGGTCCACTTGCCCGGCGCTCCGGCCGTTGTGGCTGGGCACACACAGTAGCCCTGCTTGGTGGCGCCGGTCGAGTCGAGGTAGTTGCCATTGAGGTTGCAAGGCACACAGTCGAGCACCGTGCAGGCTGTGTTCGCCTGGGGCGCGGCCGTGGTGGGGCAGGTCGCGTCGATGGCTGTTGGAACCTTGTAGCAGGAATAGTCCCCCGGTGGAAAACTGCAGCCCGACTGCTCGACGTAGCTCCCGCCTGTGCAGGTCTCCGACTTGAAGCCCACGCTCTTGGGCCCGCAGGTTTTGTAGCAGAGCTGGGGGTCCGCTGCGGCACAGATGCCGCCCTTGGTGGGGGAGACACCCGCGGCCGTGGCAAGCGCTGAACACAGAGGCTGGAAGGCGCTGGTCCCGCCGTCGTCGGTGCCTGGGCTTTCACCTGCGTCGACGGCCCCGCCCATCGCAGGCACGACCGTGGCACCACCCGTGGCGATGATCCCGCCCGTCGCAGGCACGACCGTGGCACCACCCGTGCTGATGGCCCCGCCCGTCGTAGGCGCGGCACCACCCGTGCTGATGGCCCCGCCGGTCGCAGGCGCGGCACCACCCGTGGTGATGGCCCCGCCCGTCGCAGGCGCCGCACCACCCGTGCTGATCGTACCTCCCGTGGGCGTGGTCCCGGTTGTTCCCCCGGAGCTGGTCGTGCTGGGATTGTTGCTCCCGCAGCCCTGAAGAAGGAACATCTGCGACAAGAGCGCCACAGTTCCAATGTAAGTTGCGGTCCGTATGGTCATCGAAGCCCTCGCTTTCTTCTTTAGATTCCTTGCTCGCACGTTCAGACAGCCCTGGAGGCTCACTGAGTCAAACATCCAGGTACCAGGGCTGCTTGTCGGTTTCATTGGTGCCCGCTGCCAGGGGTTCTTTCGCGCATTTTTGGCCGAAGGAGTTTGGGGCGGCGGGCACTAAGCATCGGTATGAAGGATCGATCGACGCCAGACGCAAACAAGGTCCGAGCCCTCGTCGCAGTTGTGTTCACTCTCGGAGCGAGTGCCGGTTTTGCACGTGCAGACCAGCCTTTGGACGTCAGTCCGGCGGGCGAGCCGGCCGCTGCGCAGGCTGATACGCCGTCGTCGGTCCCCGTCGAAGCTACGCCGTCCCCTGCGCAGGAAGTGGCCGGCGCATCGCTGCCGGCCGCCGCTTCGCCAGCCCCAGCGGTCCCGCCGCCCGCCCCAGGGCGCCCTGCCGTCGAATCGTCACCAGCCGAAGCGATTCCCGCTTCCTGGTTCGCCCGACCTGCACTGACCCTGGCGGTGGGCGAGGGCGCCCGAAAGTGGGCGGTGACTCTCTACGGCTTCGTCGAGGCTGACTTCATCTTCGACACCACGCGGAGTTACAGTGACTCGATTGGCAGCGCGCTGGTGGCCCGCAGTGATACCTACGAAGGTCGGGTTGGTCGCACGCAGTTCTCCATGCGCAACACCCGGTTGGGTTTCGCGTTCGAGTCCCCGCCCATCGCAGGTGTGCAGCCTTCGGCAGTGTTCGAAAGCGACTTCTTCGGCCACCAGGACAGCCCGCCAAGCACCTCAGAAAACACGTACTTCACCAGTCCGATGTTTCGGATCAGGCATGCATTCGTCAGGCTGGAGAATCCGTACGTGGATGTTCTGGCGGGTCAGACCTACGACGTGTTCGGCTGGCAGAACTTCTTCTCCCCCTGTTCAGTCGAGTTTCTCGGGCTGCCCAATCAGCTCTTCTCGCGCAATATGCAGTTGCGCCTCTCACACGCTTTCTACGCGGACGGCCCGGTCAGCGTCGATGTCGCCGCCTCGGCAGTGCGTCCTGCCCAGCGTGATGCAGAGGTTCCCGACGCCAACGCCGGCTTGCGTGTCAGGTTCAACCGCTGGAAAGGCATCAGCACGCCTGGCAACGTGGGGACGGTAGCACTGCCTCTTTCCTTTGGGGTGTCAGGCACCGTGCGGCAGTTCAAAGCGAATGCGTTTGCCCCACCCCCGGCGCAGCGCTCCAACAGCGCAACTGGCTGGGGATTGTCTCTGGACGCTCTCATCCCGTTCATTCCCGCTGCCAGCGCGGACAACCGTGGCAACCGGCTTACCCTCATCGCTTCTTTCGTCTGGGGCACTGGAATCGCTGATCTCATCACCGCGGGCGGCGGGGCGAAGTTCCCAACCCTGCCCAATCCTCAGCAGGACAATCCGCCTCCCCTCTATGAGGCGGACATCGACAATGGCCTGGTATCCTTTGATGCGAATGGCGTGCTGCACACGATTGACTGGCAGGCATTCCGGGTCGGCCTGCAGTACTACTTGCCGCCATTGGGAGGGCGGTTGTTTCTTTCTGCGAACTTCACCCAGGCTCACTCGGGAAATCTGGCCAAGTTGTTCCCCAAGGGTGGCGCGGAGATCGAGCTGTTGGTCAACGTCGCGGACACCTCACGCTACGCTGACGTGAACCTGTTCTGGGACGCTACGCCCGCGGTGCGGGTTGGCCTTTCCGGCCAGTACACCCAGGTCGAATACCTCGACGGGTCCAAGCCGCACAACCTCCGGGGCATGGCCCAGACCGTCTACCAATTCTAACCTCTGGAGAAGGGAACCCTGCCGTGAATCGTCTCTCGGTCCTCGCTGTCGTCGCATTGGGGATTTCCGCCTGCACCAGCACCACCGACGGGAAAGGCGGGAGCGGCGGTGCGACGAGCACCGGTGGCGCGGTCGCGACCGGGGGAAGCATTGCGACCGGGGGCAGCCTGGTGACCAGCGGAACCACGGCGACTGGAGGGGCCGCGACAACCGGGGGAAGAGAGGCGAGCGGAGGCACGACAGCCACGGGCGGAACCAGCGCCGCTGGTGGCACGACAGCCACCGGCGGTACGACCGGCGGAATCACGGCGGCGGGCGGCACGACACCAGATGGAGGTTCGACTGGCGGAACCATTGCTGCCGGCGGTGGCACAATTGGAACCGGCGGCGGGACGGCATCAACCGGGGGAACCACTGGCACTGGCGGCGCGACTAGCGGGGGCACGACAGCCGCCGGCGGAACCACGGCGGCCGGGGGCACGACAGCAACCGGCGGGGCAACCGGAACGGGCGGCGCAACTGGCACTGGTGGCGGCACTTCCCCTGCCGTGACCTGCACAGCCCAGTACACGGGGTCGGAGACCAGGCCTCTGCTTACGGATGCCTCGGCCGCTTGCTTCACCATCCAGAACTACCTGGCGCAGGCCGGTCCTACCGGGGCGCTGGTGCGTGACAACTGGGACCCTTCGGCGGGATTGCCCGCGGCCAGCACTTACACTCCCACCTATACCGTCGCGGGGGATGGCAGCGGCACCCACACCACGGTACAGGCCGCGATCACGGCAGCCAACAGCTCGGGCGGCAGCTCGCGCGTCTACATTCTGGTCCAGCCTGGCACGTACCGCGAGCTTGTCTGCGTGAAGGGCTCGGTGCCCATCACCCTTTACGGTGCGGATACGGACGCGACCAAGGTCACCATCGCGTTCGACAACTACAACGGCAAGACCGTGGACAGCGCCAACACCAACGCCTGCGCCGCCCCCAGCGGGGCCACCTACGGGACCACCGGAAGCAGCACGTTCTTCGTCTCCTCGTCCGGCTTCCAAGTCCAAAACCTGACCATCGCCAATGATTTCGTCGAGGGCGCTTTGACTTCGAACATCCAGGCCGTGGCGTTGACGGTTCAAGGTGACCAAGCTGTATTCCAGAACGTTCATTTCATTGGCAATCAGGACACCCTGCAGGTCAAGTCCTCCTCGACCACCCTGGTGGCCCGTTCGTACTTCAAGAACAGCACCATCGAGGGCGACACGGACTTTGTCTTTGGTCGGGGTACGGCGGTTTTCGACGGCTGCACCATCACCTACGTGAGCAGTCGCAAGACCAACAGTACGCATATCTCGCCCAGCACCGAGACGGCGAATCCCTTCGGCTTCCTCATCATCAACAGCAAGATCGTGGGAGACTCCGGCATGCCGACCGGCACCGCCTATCTGGGTCGGGCGTGGGACGACAGCTCGGGCACCGCGCCGAACGGGCAAGCAGTCATTCGCAACACGGAGATCGGCGGCCACATCAAGGTTGCCGCGCCATGGGCCGCTGCCGCAACCAGCAGCCGTGTCTTCAGCGCCAGCGGAAACCGCCTGTACGAGTACCAGAACACTGGGGCAGGTGCCGCTGTCGGCGGTGCTACCGTCGACGCTGGCTCTACCGACTAGGGGGTGTCCCTAATAGGCGGGGCGTATGAACGGGGCATTGTAGAAAGCGGCCGCTCGGCGCTGGCGGGCTGATGCCGGGAGCGCTCCTCGGCGGACGCACGCCAACGGCCGCGCTGCGCGCGTCCATGGCGCGCTCGGCGGACGGGTCCCTCGGCGCCCAGCTGCGCTGGTCGCCATGGCCCCTTGGCCGCTCGCTGGCAACCGAGCGCAGACGCTCGGTGCGCTCGCTTACGCCGCCGAGGAGTCACTCCCGGCCGCCCGCCGACGCGCCGAGCTC
>Ga0182017_10004477_pt1 | contig 10393 bp, 9 predicted proteins | sample 712E3DmetaG_FD_120492 | JGI IMG/M metagenome (GOLD analysis project Ga0182017, IMG submission 120492) | Permafrost microbial communities from Stordalen Mire, Sweden - 712E3D metaG | ecosystem: Environmental > Terrestrial > Soil > Wetlands > Permafrost | place: Sweden: Stordalen | collected... | reverse complement strand
CTCGTCTGCGACAAGGACACGCCCTTCTCCGACGATGAGCGAGCGCTGCTCGGCTCGATCGCCCACCACGCTGCCGTGGCGCTCGAGCACGGGCGCGCGGTCATGCGCGGCGTGATCGCTCAGGAGATCCACCACCGCGTCAAGAACAACCTCCAAACCGTGGCCTCACTACTGCGGTTGCATGCTCGCTCCGGCGACGCCGACGCTCAGCGGGTGCTCGCCGATTCGGTCAATCGCATCCTTGCCATCGCCGCGGTTCACGAAGTGCTGACCGAGCGCCGCGACGACGACGTCGAGCTGGCCGATTTGATCGAGCGGCTGCGGAGCACGATCGTCCAGGGGCTCGGCTCGGGAAAGACGGTGAAGACTCAGCTGGAGGAGATCTCGCTTCCGGGCAGCCAGGCGACGGCTCTCGCGCTCGTCTTCACCGAGCTGCTTCAGAACGCCTTCGAGCACGGCGGCGACAACGTGACGATCGAGCTTTCTCAGCACGACGGGGGGGTCGCCCTCACGGTTGCCGACGACGGTCCGGGGATGTCGGGCGAAGGCAAGGGAATCGGCCTCGAGATCGTGCGGGCGCTCGTTCGCGACGAGCTGCGAGGGACGCTCGAGATGCTGAACGAGAACGGACTGCGGGCACAGGTCAGCTTTCCTCTCTAGTGTTTGCAGCCCATGCGCCTTCTCATCGCCGAGGACGAGACGATCATCCGGCTCGATCTGCGTGAGCTTTTAGAGCGTACCGGATTCGAGATCTGTGCCGAGGCCCGCGACGGGCTCGAGGCGGTCGAGCTGGCCCGCAAGGAACAACCCGATCTGGCGATCCTCGACGTCAAGATGCCCCGCCTCGACGGGATAGAGGCCGCCAGGCGCATCCTCGAAGAGCGACCGATACCGATCGTCATGCTCACTGCCTACGGTCAGAAAGAGCTGATCTCGCGGGCGGTCGAGGCCGGGGTTTTCGGCTACCTCGTCAAACCCTTCCGCGAGGCCGATCTGCTGCCCGCGATCGAGACCGCCCGCGCCCGTCACGCCGAGATGGAGGCGCTGCGCGAGGAGGCCGAGTCGCTCGTCGAGGCGCTGGCCGCGCGCAAGCTGGTCGAACGGGCGAAGGGTTTGCTGATGGAAAAGGAGAAGCTGAACGAGCAGGACGCCTACGCACGGCTACGAAAGGCGAGCCAGCTATCCGGCAAGTCGATCAGGGTCGTGGCCGAGGCGCTGATCGCGACTTTCGAAGGGAGCTGACCGTGCAGCACCAGTTGCGGATCTACCAGGTGAAGGAAGGCCGTATGAACGACTGGGTTGCCAAGTGGCGCTCGGAGGTGCTTCCGATCAGGCGCCGCTTCGGCTTCTCGGTGATCGGGCCCTGGGTCGTCCGCGACGAGGATCGCTTCGTCTGGATAGTCGGGCACGATAACTTCTCCGAGGCTAACGCCGCCTTCTACGGTTCGCCTGAGCGCTCGGCGCTGGAAACTCAGATCCCGGAATACCTCGACAAGGTCGAGACCTGGATGCTCGATCCGATCGGGTGAGAGCGGACCGCTTGCTTCGCCAGAACGGACCCGGTCGTCTCCGGGATCAGAGATGCGCGCTGACCGGCAATGAGCCTCCCAGGGCGAGCGACGCGATCGCGCCTACGGTCGGTGCGATGTCCAGCGCTACCGATACCGTGAGCGCCGGACCAAGAAGCACCTGTAGTCTCGGTCACGCCCGACACGCAAGCTCGGTACCTGTATGCGCCGGACCTTCCTACTGACTCTCTTCGCTCTCGCGCTCTTTGCGGCTGCGCAGGCCTGGGGTCAGAGTGCGAGGCCGGCGGTCATCTCCGCCGTTAGCGTTCCGAAGCCCCACATCGTCTGGAAGCCGATTCCGTTTGGCGCGAAGAGAAAAGCCGAGATGGCCGCGTACGCCAGGCGCCACTACGGGCTCAACACCTGGCGGCTGCAACAACCACACGTCGTCGTCGAGCACTACACAGCGTCGTCCACCTTTAGCTCCGCCTTCTACACCTTCGCCTCCGACACCCCCGATTCCGAGCTGCACGAGCTGCCGGGGACTTGCGCTCACTTTGTCATCGACACCGACGGAACGATCTACCAACTCGTTTCGCTAGGGACTATGTGCCGGCACACGGTTGGCCTGAACTACACGGCCATCGGGATCGAGCACGTCGGCACTAGCGACGCACAGATTCTCGGTAATCGCCGCCAGTTACGGGCGTCGCTCGCGCTGACCCTCTGGCTCATGCAACGGTTCCAAATCAAGTTGCAGAACGTCATCGGGCACAACGAGAGCCTATCGAGCCCCTACCACCACGAGCTCTACTCCGCCTGGCGCTGCCAGACCCACGGCGACTGGAGGCGGCAGGACATGATCGTCTACCGGAACGATCTACGCGCGCTCGCAGGCCAGTATGGAATTGCCGTCGGCTCGCAGCCCAAACTGCGCTCGACCGGCTGCTAGAAGGACGCGAACGTCCAGAGGAGCGCGGTGAGCGAGAAGCCGTCGTGGATCTCGTTGCGGCGAATCAGCTCTTTCACCTCGTCTTCGGCCATCCAGGCGACGCGCTCGGTTTCGTCGCCGCTGCTCGGATCGCCGACGTGGCGCGCGCTTGTAGCTGCCAGTACGTAGAAGGCCTGGTCGCAGAGGCCGCTGGTCGGGAAGTAGGTGCCGATCAAGCGAAGCGGCCCGGGCTCCCAGCCCGCCTCCTCGATCGTCTCGCGGTTCGCGGCTTGCTCGGGCGTCTCGCCGGGGTCGAGCCCGCCCGCCGGCACCTCCCAACCCCAGCTGTCGGTGATGAAACGGTGGCGGTAGATCAATAGAACGCCACTCTCGGGAACGCGGACGACCGCTGCCGCGACCGCCCGCGGCGTGCGCACCACGTGGTGCTCGAAGCGAGCGCCGGAGGGAAGCTCGACGTCCGCGAGCTTCAGGTCGAGCCAGTCGCTCTGGTAGAGCGGCCGCTCGCCGTGAACGCGCCAGCGGGTCACCGGGTCAGGGCCGGGGCTGGGCCGGTGCATCCGCACGATGGGCTCGAACAACGCATCTGCTGGAACCTACTGCATCATCTGCCGAGCTGGCGAAAGCCCTCGATCATCGACTTACCGACGCTAACCGTTCTATACCTCTGTCCTGATGCATATCGTTTAGCAACTGGGTATAGATCAACCGTGGGAGCATCGTGACGAATACGGAAATCCGCCAGCAATCGATTCTCGCCTTTCGAACGCTGGCGATGGATGCCGTGCAGAAGGCGAACTCGGGCCATCCCGGCACGGCCATGGCGCTGGCGCCGCTCGCCTACCTTCTCTACACGAAGCACCTGCGCCACAACCCCGCCAACCCCGACTGGCCGAACCGCGACCGCTTCGTTCTCTCGGCGGGTCATGCCTGCGTGCTCCAGTACGCGGCGCTGCACCTGAGCGGCTACGACCTGAGCCTGGACGACCTGAAGCAATTCCGCCAGTGGGGCTCACGTACGCCGGGCCACCCCGAGCACTTCGTAACGCCCGGTGTCGAGACGACCACCGGCCCGCTCGGGCAAGGAGTCGCCAACGCGGTCGGTTTCGGCATCGCCGAGCGCTATCTCGGCGACTACTTCAACCGCCCCGGTCACGCTGTTGTCGATCACGACACTTACGTGATCTGCTCCGACGGCGATCTGATGGAGGGAATCACCAACGAAGCCGCCTCGATCGCCGGCCAGCTCGGGCTCGGGAAACTCATCTTCTTCTACGACTCGAACCGGATCACGATCGACGGCGCTACCTCGATCTCCTTCAGCGCCGACGATCCCGGTCGCCGGCTCGAGGCGCAGGGCTGGCACGTGCAGTGGGTCGAGGACGCAAACGACCTCGACGAGCTCGACCAGACGACCGAGGCCGCCAAGAACGAGCGGCAGCGACCCTCGCTGATCGTCGTTCGGTCGCACATCGCCTACGGCGCCCCGCACCTCGTCGACACCGCCAAGGCGCACGGCGCGCCGCTCGGAGCCGATGAAGTGAGAGCCGCCAAGATCGCGCTCGGAGCCGATCCCGACAAGGAGTTCTTCGTTCCCGAGGAGGTCTATGCGCACATGAGCCAGCTCGAGCGAGGAGCTTCGCTCGAAGCCGCGTGGCGCGAGAGCTTCGAGAGCTGGAGCGCCGCGTTCCCGTCTGCGCGCGAGGATTGGGATCACGCCTGGCGCGGCGAGCCGAAGCCCGGCTGGCAGCAGGCGCTACCGGAGTTCGAAAGCGGCGACGGTGCGGGAATGGCTACGCGTGACACCGGGCGCGAGGTGATGCAGGCGATCGAGCCCTACACGCCGACGATGATCGGCGGCTCCGCCGATCTAGTCGCGTCGGTGCGCACGGAGTTCGTGGGCGGCGGTCTCTTCTCGTCTACCCACTCCGGCCGCAACATCGCCTTCGGGGTTCGCGAGCATGCCATGGGCGGAATCGTCAACGGCCTCGCTCTGCACGGCGGCATGGTCAAGCCGTATGGCTCAACTTTCTTGATCTTCTCCGACTACATGCGCCCGGCGCTCAGGCTTTCGGCGCTCGGTCGCGTGCCGGCGCTGTGGGTCTACTCGCACGACTCGATCGGCGTCGGCGAGGACGGCCCGACGCACCAACCGATCGAGCACTACATGGCGCTCAGGGCGATTCCGGATCTCTGGTTCATCAGGCCCGCCGACGCCAACGAGACCGTCTACGCCTGGAAGGTCGCGCTCGAGCGCACCGACGGACCGGTTGTGCTCGCGCTGACGAGGCAGAAGCTTCCCGTTCTCGATCGCTCCGAGCTCGCCGCGGCGTCGGGAGTGGAACGCGGCGCCTATGTTCTCTGGGAAGCGGAGGGTGCGAACGGGCAGCCCGATCTCATCTTCATCGCCACCGGCTCGGAGGTCGCTGTGACTCTCGCCACAGCGCGGAAGCTGTCCGAGCAAGGAACCCGTCGTCTGCGCGTCGTCTCGATGCCCTGCTGGGAGCTGTTCGAGCAGCAGAGCGAGGAGTATCGGGAGAGCGTCTTTCCCTCCGCGGTGCAGGTGCGGCTCTCGGTTGAGGCCGGGATCTCGCTCGGCTGGGGCCGATGGGTCGGCGAGCGCGGAGCCTCGGTGGCGATCGACCACTTCGGAGCGTCCGCCCCCGGCGGGGAGTTGATGAAGCAGTTCGGCTTCACGGTCGAGAACATCGAAGCCCAAGCCCAGGCTTTGCTCGCACGGGTTTCGTGAAAGACTCCAGGAGGAGAGATGATGAAAGTCGCCGTCGCTTTCGATCACCGAGGCGTCAGGCTGCGCGAAGCCGTGCTGGGAGCGGTTGTCGCCGCGGGCTGCGATGCGATCGACCTTGGGGTCGAGGACGCGAGCGTCCGCGTCGACTACCCCGACCAGGCTGCCGACATCGCCGCGGCGATTCGCTCGGGTAGAGCCGAGCGCGGGATCCTCGTCTGCGGCTCGGGAGTAGGGGCGTGCGTGGCGGTTGACAAGATGCCGGGCATCCGGGCGGCGATCTGCCACGATGTCTACTCGGCCCACCAGGGTGTCGAGCATGACGATATGAACGTCCTCTGCCTGGGTTCGGAGATCGTTGGCGCTGCGCTCACATCGGAGCTGGTGCACGCCTTCCTCGGCGCGCGCTTCGACGAGAGCGACGAGCGCTACGCCGCGCGACGGCGCAAGGTCGAGCAGATGGCACGCGATGCGGCCCGGGAACTGGCATGAAGGCTTTCGACAACAGCAGCGGAGGGTGAGGGGAAAACGATGGCGAAGAGCAGGCTGCAGCAGCTGACCGAGCTGGGCCAGAGCGTCTGGATCGACTCGCTCTCGCGCGAGATGATCGAGACGGGCGAGCTCGAGCGACTGATTCGCGACGATTCGGTCAGCGGGGTCACGAGCAACCCCACCATCTTTCAGAAGGCACTTGCCGGAGGCGACTGGTACGACAGCGAGCTGCGCGAGCTGGCACCTCTCGGCGATACGAGCGAGATCTTCCTCCGCCTGGCCGAGAACGATGTAACCAAAGCGTGCGACCTGCTCCGGCCCGTACACGAGTCGACCGGCGGTCTCGACGGCTATGTCTCGATCGAGGTCGATCCGACGCTGGCTTACGACACCGAGCGCACCTACGAGCAGGCGGTTCGCCTTCACACCGACATCGACCGTCCCAATCTCTACGTGAAGATCCCGGCCACGCGCCCGGGACTGCCGGCGATCGAAGATGCGATCTCGGCGGGTCATGCGATCAACATCACGCTGATCTTCTCCCTCCAGCGCTATGCGGAGGTCGTAGACGCCTACGTACGCGGCCTCGAGCGCCGAGTATCAGCGGCTGGCAGTCTCGACCGTGTCAACTCGGTGGCCAGCTTTTTCGTCTCGCGCGTCGACTCCGAAGCCGACAAGCGGCTGGAGCAGGTCGGCTCGCCCGAGGCGCTGGCGCTTCGAGGCAAGCTCGCTGTGGCCAACGCCAAGCTGGCTTACCGTCACTTCCAGAAGACCTTCTCGGGCGAGCGCTGGGAGTTCCTCGCCTCCAAGGGCGCGCGCGTTCAGCGCTGTCTCTGGGCTTCGACCTCGACCAAGAACCCGGCCTACCCCGACACTATCTACGTGGACGAGCTGATTGGCCCCGACACGGTCAACACGATGCCGATCGAGACGGTCAGGGCCTTTCAGGATCACGGGACGGTGCGCCAGACGATCAGCGAAGGTCTCGGTGAGGCCGAGCGCCTGCTCGAGCAGCTGGAGGCCGTCGGTGTTTCCTACGATGAGATCGTCGACACGCTCGAGGCGGAAGGCGTGCAGAAATTCGCCGATTCCTTCGCCGGGCTGGAGACCGGGATCGATAACAAGCTACAAACGCTGGAGGTGGCGCGGTGAGCACGGTTGGAGGAAGCGACCTGGTCGCCAGGATCTGGGCCGGCGACGCCTCGGTCTGGACTTCGAGCGGCGAGGAGAAGTGGCTCGGTTGGCTGCAAGCGCCCGAGCACTCGCACGCCTTGGTGGGCGAGTACCTCGCCTTCGCCGAGCGGGCGCTGGAAGGGGTCGAGAACGTCTTGCTCCTGGGCATGGGTGGCTCGAGCCTAGCGCCCGAAGTGATGCGGCTCGCCTTCGGCTCGGCGGCCTTCCACGTGCTCGACTCGACTCACCCGATGGCCGTGCGGCGGATCGCATCCCAGCTCGATCCCTCTTCGACCTTCGTACTGGTCTCCTCGAAATCGGGCTCGACGATCGAGACCCGATCGCACCTCGAATACTTTTGGGCCTTGACAAGCGAGCACGGCAAGCGCTTTGCTGCCGTCACCGATCCCGGTAGCGATCTGGAGAAGCTGGCTCGCGAGCGGGGTTTCTTGGCGGTGCTAGCTGGCGAGCCGACGATCGGCGGCCGCTTCTCGGCGCTCTCGCCCTTCGGCATAGTTCCGGCCGCCTTGATGGGAGTCGATATCGAGCGGTTCCTCTCGCGCGCCGAGGAAATGGCCGAGGCCTGCCACGGAATAGACGGCAATCCCGGCCTGGAACTTGGATTGGAGCTCGGGGAAGGCTGGCGCGAGGGACGCGACAAGGTCTGCATTCCCGAGCACGCAAGCGGATTCGCGCTCTGGGCCGAGCAGCTCGTCGCGGAATCCACTGGGAAACAGGGCAAGGGTCTGGTGCCGGCGCCAGGCGAGCACCCCGGCGACACCGATCGCCAGGCGGTAGAGCTCAGGCTCGACAATTCTTACGAGCTCGCGCAAGAGTTCTTCCGCTGGGAGTTCGCGGTCGCCGTCGCCGGCGCCTACCTGGAGATCAACCCGTTCGATCAGCCGAACGTTCAGGAGGCTAAGGACAGGACGAGCGCCATTCTTTCCTCGGGCGCCGAGCCCGATCTCGAGCCGAGCGGAAGCCTCGACGAGCTCCTCGCGGCAGCGGGCGCCGGCGACTACATCGCCATCCTCGGCTTCGTCGATCCGACACCCGAGAACGATGCCAAGCTCGCCGCCCTCGCGGAGCGTGCGCGCACGGCGACGGGCTGTGTCGTCACTCGTGGCTTCGGCCCGCGCTACCTGCATTCGACCGGCCAGCTGCACAAGGGCGGAAAAGCCAACGGACTGTTCGTGCAGGTCGTGGACGACCTGGGCCAGGAGTTGGCGATTCCGGGACGCGACTTCGGCTTCCGGCGCCTGATCGGAGCTCAAGCGGCCGGCGACTTCGCGGCTCTCGAGGAGCATGGACGGCCCGTTATCCGCGTCAGACTGGAGGAGCTATGAAGCTGGGCATGGTCGGTATGGGCCGCATGGGCGGCGGCATGGTCGAGCGCCTGCGCCGGGCCGGACACGTGGTCGAGACCTACGCGCGCACCAACCCGGAGCGCACTGCGACTTCGCTGATCGACCTGGTCGCCAAGCTGGAGCAGCCGCGCGTCGTGTGGCTGATGATCCCGGCCGGCGATGCCACCGAGCACGCCTTCACCGAGCTGCTCGGACTGCTCGAGGAAGGCGACATCATCGTCGACGGTGGCAACTCCCACTTCACCGACTCCAAGCGACGCGCCGAAATGGCCGAGAAGGCGGGCATCAACTTCGTCGACGCGGGTGTCTCGGGCGGGGTCTGGGGCCTGGAGAACGGCTACTGCGTAATGGTCGGCGGCAAACCCGAGACCGTCTCGCGGGTCGAGCCGATCTTTCTCGACCTGGCGCCGAAAGACGGCTACGCGCACGTTGGCGCGAACGGTGCCGGGCACTTCACGAAGATGGTCCACAACGGCATCGAGTACGGGATGATGCAGTCCTTCGCCGAGGGCTTCGAGATCATGCAGGCCTCGGAGTTCGAGATCGACCTGCATTCCGTGGCCAGCATCTGGCGCTACGGATCGGTCGTTCGCAGCTGGCTGCTCGAACTGCTCGAGATCGCGCTCAAGGAGGATCCAGGGCTGGCCTCGATCGCCGGCTACGTCGAGGACTCCGGCGAGGGCCGCTGGTCGCTTCTCGCCGCGATCGACGAGAGCGTGCCGGCGCCGATCATTGCCAACTCTCTGTTCGCGCGCTTTGCCTCGCGCCAGGACGAGTCGTTCGCGGCCAAGGTGAACGCCGCGCTCAGAAACCAGTTCGGCGGGCACGCGGTGAAGCCGGCTAACGAGAAGTAGGGCCAGAAGGAGGACGTCGCCGAGATGAACGCGCAAACCGAGGCACGAGTCGACGTACCCCTCGAGGCGGGATCGGCCGACCAACGCAGGCCCGACCCCTGTGCGCTCGTCATCTTCGGTGCCTCCGGCGACCTCACTCACCGCAAGCTGATTCCGGCGCTGTACGCGCTCGAGTTCCGCGGGCTCCTTCCGGAGAGCTTCGCTGTGGTCGGCGTCGCTCGCACGCAAAACTCGACCGAGGCGTGGCGGGAGGAGATGCGCGCGGCGGTTACGGAGTTCGGCCGCGACGAGATGCGCGACGACGTCTGGAAGCGGCTCGCGGCTGGAATGCACTACGTCAGCACCGACTTCTCGTCGGAGGGCGGCGAGACCGAGGTGATGAAATTGCTCGAGCAGCTCGACAAGGAGCGAGGCACCCGCGGCAACCGCGTCTACTACCTTGCCGTACCGCCTGCGGTGATCAGCACGGTCGTGGACAAGCTAGGCGAGAGGAGACATCCCAGCGGCTGGGTGCGCCTGATCGTCGAGAAGCCGTTCGGGCACGACCTCGCTAGTGCCAAAGTCTTGAACGAGGACATCGTCTCCAACTTCCAGGAGCAAGAGATATTCCGCATCGACCACTATCTGGGCAAGGAAACGGTCCAGAACGTGCTCGCGTTCCGCTTCGCCAACGGTATCTTCGAGCCGATCTGGAACCGTCGCTATGTCGACAGCGTCCAGATCACCGTGGCCGAGTCGCTCGGGATCGAGGATAGGGCGGGTTTCTACGAGCAGGCGGGTGCGATCAGAGACGTCGTCCAGAACCACGTGCTGCAACTGCTGGCCCTGACCGCGATGGAGCCACCGGCTGACTTCGAGGCCGACGCTGTCCGTAACGAGAAGGTCAAGGTCGTGCGCGCGATCGCCCCGCCCGACCCCGGCTACGTCGTGCGCGGCCAGTACGGGCCCGGCGAGGTCGACGGCAAGAAAGTGCCCGGCTACCGGCACGAGCCCGGCGTGGCCCCCGACTCCGAAACCGAGACCTACGTGGCGCTGAAGGTCTTCGTCGACAACTGGCGCTGGGCCGGCACTCCGTTCTACCTGCGTACCGGCAAGCATCTCTCCAGCCGCGCCACGACGATCGTGATCATGTTCCGGCCGGCACCGCATCCTCCCTTTCTCGAAATCGCCGGCGAGGGGCTGCGCCCGAACCTGATCGTCATCCAAGTTCAGCCCGACGAAGGGATCTCGATGCGGATCGGCGCCAAGGTGCCCGGGCAGGGCATGACGATCCAGCCGGTCAACCTCAGCTTCCAGTACGACCG
>Ga0182017_10004475_pt1 | contig 10397 bp, 9 predicted proteins | sample 712E3DmetaG_FD_120492 | JGI IMG/M metagenome (GOLD analysis project Ga0182017, IMG submission 120492) | Permafrost microbial communities from Stordalen Mire, Sweden - 712E3D metaG | ecosystem: Environmental > Terrestrial > Soil > Wetlands > Permafrost | place: Sweden: Stordalen | collected... | reverse complement strand
TTCGACAAGAGCGCGAGCCTGCTCTTCATACTCCGCACGGGCAGTCTCCTGCGGAAGGTCTCCGTACGGTTCGAGGATAGCCCCGAGCGGTCCGATGTCGCCAAGTACATATCCAGCGTTATCTCCAAAGTCCTCCCTGACGATGCGAACGCCGGCTTGATTGATGGCATCCACCTCGTCGGCATGTCCGTGCCGTTGAAGCATCGTTCTGCTCGCACCGAACGTATTCGTAATAAGACAATCGGCACCTGCTTGGACATAACGTCGTTGGATTTCCAGAATGCGGTCCCTGTTCGTCAAATTCCAAAGTTCACCGCAGCCCCCTGACTCGAGGCCCGCGAGCATTAATTGTGTGCCCATCGCGCCATCGCAAACGAGTCTTCGTTCAAGCGCGGCTGCATGGAGAAGTTTTTTCATGGTAAAATTATTCGGGTTGTCATTAGGTTGGAGGTGGATTTTTGTCGCAGAGGTGCAAAGCTCTCAGCGGCGGGGGCAAGCTATGATGGCTCTCGATGGGATCGTCATGTCGTTCTTAAGCCTCTTCGGCGTATAGTTAGAATCGACAATCAGCGTCTCTCGGCTTCCAGTTCTTTCTTCAAGGCTTCAGCGACCTCTTGAGCCGTCCCGTTGCGCTCGCGCTCTTCGCCCCATCTCCACTGGGCAAGATAGTCATCGGTTCCGGTCAGGCCTTGTGATTGCGCCGTCTGGTCGATGAGCGCGACATACTTTGCCCCCAATTCGATTTTTGTTTCATCGAAATCCTCCCAGGCTTTCACTTGCGAAGGAATGTTCTGCCAATAAAGTACTTGATAGAAGGCCATCGCCAGGTTCCGCGATTATTTAGCGATTGTAAGGTTTATTTTTTGCCGACGAGCCGCAGGAAAAGGTCGACGGCGCTTGAGGCATCGGCACCGTAGCCGTCTGCTCCGATTTCATCCGCATACATCTGGCTGATGGGCGCCCCGCCGATCGCCATCTTGATATGACCGAGGCCTTTCTCTTCGAAGCCGTCGATAACAACCTTCATATAGGCCATCGTCGTTGTTAACAGAGCGCTCATGCCGATGATATCCGGCTTATGTTGATCTGCCGCCGCAAGGAATTTATCGATGTTTTGATCGACGCCGATGTCGTGTACTTGAAATCTTGCTCCCTCAGCCATCATGCAGACGAGATTCTTTCCAATGTCATGCAGATCGCCTCGCACCGTGCCCGTGAGAAGAACTCCGGCAGGTTTGACCACGGAATCCTTAGCACTGAGGAGCGGTTTCAGGACCGCCATACCGGCTTTCATGGCACGCGTAGCGATCAATACTTCCGGGACGTAGAGAATGTTGTGTTTGAAGTCTTCACCGACGACGCTCATCCCGGCGATGAGTCCTTCGCTCAGGACTTCCTGGACGGATCTTCCTTCGGCCAGGGCATCCTTCGTCATCTGTTCCACTTCTTTTGCCTTCCCCTCGTAGAGGCATTGATTCATCAGAGCATAGTCTAGCATCTCAATTTCCTTTTCCGAATTGTTCAGCGTTTAGCATTGTATTCATCCAATGCTTTCACCATCGCCTGGATATTTTGGCGAGGCATACCGGGACTCGTCCCTCCGCCGACCGAAAGAATAATTCCCTCGCCCCCGCTCTTTTCGAGGACGTCGAGGGTTGCATCACGCACCTCCTCGGGCGTTCCTCGCACGCTAACTTCCAGCGGATTCACATTGCCCATCAGGCACATTCGGTCTCCGACGCGCGCCTTCACATCCGCGATGTCGGTTTGTTTCCCCCAGTTCAGGACGTTGGAACCCGCAATCCGGTAAATGGTCGAGGCACGCACCTATTTCGGCGTCGTTGTGATAGATCTTTACCCAGTCCTTCGGAAAGGCATCGCAAATCTTCTTCAGGTACGGATGTGCGAATTCCTGATAGTGTTCCTCGTTGATGAACCCGACGATGTCATCCAGGATAAAAATGCCTTCGACGGTATCGCCCATGGTTCTATGCTGAGCTTTGAGCCAGTCAATGATCAGGTTCGTGCAGAGGCTGATCAACTTGTGGGCCCATTCAGGCTTTTCGACAAGGTCGATCATGAAGTCGGTCGTGCTGCGGACGAAGCCCGCAGTGCACAATGGCCCGCGGGAAGTGATCAGGGGGAGTATTTCGCCGGTGTCGAGTATTCGCTGTCTTTGCATACGGATGCGATGAAGCGTCATCCCCATGAACGTATCACTCTCTACTTCGTAATCGGGAAAATTCTCTATGTCTTCTATATGATAGAGCGTATGATATTCGCTCGGTGTGTTGCCCTGCCAGAATTTTATCTTCGAACCCAACGCCGACGGCTCGGCTGCCATGCCGTACTCCATCCACCAAGAAGGAACGAAAATGACATCCCCGAACTCATTATTGATCTTCAGGTTGGATTGAAACCACACTTCCGGGTCGAGAAAATAGTCCATGTGTTTCACACTCAGGTAACCGGGAATCCAAGGACTATCGATGATGAACGCCATCGGTACCTTGTCTAATTTCTCGAGGCGCGCAGCCTTCTTAAATTTCTCCCATTGCTGAGGTCTCATTGCTACAATCCTTTCAACTGAGTTCTATGCTCCGTCTACTATGACAGAGCGCCTTGAAAATGCTTTGAAAATGCTTCCATCTGAGCTTTGATATTTGTAACATGTTCGTCAACACTGCCAGCGATGCCAAGGCCATATACTTTAGATTTGACACCATTTCGTGATGTGCACCTGCCCATCGTGGAGAGTCGTGGCATCACTTTTCAAACGGTCGACTTTTTTTCCCTACCTATTGCACTTTGAGAGAAAGATTCATAAGTAATCGAGGCAGTGCGATTCCGAGCGGAGGGTGTATCCTCGGCCGAGTGCCAAACCCAAATTCGGACACATTTGGCCGTTCAGCTTGGAGCTTGAATGTTCAACATAATAGCACTATAATTCTTTACCAATTCAAAGACAGTTGAACCGATTCAATATGAGAAAAAATTTTTGCAGATGTCAATTAGAAAAGGGGCAGACAAGCTTTTTGTTCTGGTTTTTCCTCATTACAGTAACCAGTCTTCTTCCAGCCCAAGGAAAATACCAAATGATAGAAAAAACGTTGTTCGGCAAGCTCAGCGATGGCCGCGAAGTGTTCCGATATTCGCTCAAAAATGACTCGGGAATGCGAGTCGACATTATCAATTATGGTGCAATTGTAACCAATCTATATGTCAAAGACCGGAACGGCAACCTCGCAGACGTTGTGCTGGGTTATGATTCGCTTCAGGGTTACATAAACGACAAATCATATTTTGGAGCGATAGTCGGGCGTTATGGCAATCGGATAGGCAAAGGGAAGTTTCGATTGGATGGAAAGGAATATCAACTCGCGGTCAACAATGGGGAGAATCATTTGCATGGCGGCATCATGGGATTTAATAGAGTTCTTTGGTATGCCGAACCTATGCGGGACGACGGGGGACCGTCGCTGAAGCTAACGTACACAAGTCCGGACGGAGAGGAAGGATACCCGGGCACCGTCACGATCACAGTGAAGTATACTTTGACGGCAGAGAACGCGCTCGAGATTCGCTATGAGGGCAAAACAGACAAGCCGACGATTCTCAACCCAACGCACCATTCATATTTTAATCTCACAGGTTCATTCACGAAGACGATTCTTGATCATCAGCTCATGATCGCAGCCGACAGCATTACTCCGGTCGACGGCGGGCTGATCACAACCGGAAAATTTACGGCCGTGGCAAATACGCCGATGGATTTTCGTACCTCGACCCCGATCGGATCCCATATCGGCGATCAATATGAGCAACTACTGTTCGGTAAAGGCTACGACCATAATTGGGTGTTGAGAGATTACAACAAACAGTTGCGCAAAGTCGCCGAAGTTTATGAGCCAACTTCAGGGCGTTTGCTGACGCTCTTCACCGATCAACCGGGGCTCCAATTCTACTCCGGCAATTTTCTCGACGGCACAGCGAAAGGAAAAAATGGTATCGCCTACCAGTCCAGGACCGGCCTCTGCCTGGAAGCTCAGTGTTATCCCGACTCGCCGAACAAACCGAATTTCCCCTCTGTCGTCCTGAAGCCGGGGGACGTTTATCGACAAATCACCATTTATCAATTTTCCACAAAATAACTACGAGAGTCTACACATGGGTTCACTACAAACCCTAGACTGGCTCGTCATCGGGGCCTATTTCGCCATCCTGTTGAGCGTCGCGTGGTGGGTTGTGCGGAGGGGAAAAGATGAAGCTGCCGACTACTTTCTCGCGGGCCGCAATTTAAGCTGGTGGATTATCGGTGCTTCCATTTTTGCATCGAATATCGGATCCGAACACATTGTCGGTCTCGCGGGCTCCGGCGCCAAAGACGGCGTTGCGCTTGCCCACTACGAATTCCACGCATGGTGCCTTCTTGTTCTCGCGTGGGTTTTCGTTCCATTCTACACCCGCTCTCTTGTCTTCACCATGCCCGAGTTTCTTGAACGCCGCTTCTCCGTTCGCTCGCGATACGTTTTGTCAATCGTCTCGATCATCACGTTTATCGTAGCGAAGATCGCCGTCGGAATTTTTGCCGGGGGAGTTGTCTTTGCCACGCTGCTTCCGGAGATGCAGATCACTGTAGCCGGCCACATCGTCGACGCTTTTTGGATCGGCTCGGTAATCGTGATTGTCCTCACGGGTCTCTATACCGCGCTCGGGGGTATGCGGGCCGTCGCGTACAACGATGCAGTGCAGGTGACCGTGTTGATCGGCGGGTCCGCATTGCTGACATTTTACGGGTTAAGCAAGCTCGGCGGCTGGAGTGAGCTGAGGACTCTCTGCGGATCGGACATGTTCAACCTCTGGAAACCATTGACGCCAGCCGGTGTCGAGAGCACCTGGTCGCCGGTGATCGAGAAAAACGCTGCGGGCGCTCTTGTGAAACAGGCTTGGTATTTTAACGGTGCATTCCCATGGCTCGGCATGGCGATCTGCGCTCCGGTCATCGGACTTTGGTACTGGTGCACCGACCAGTACATCGTTCAGCGCGCACTCGGAGCTCCCAACGAGCAAGTCGCCCGCCGCGGAAGTATCTTTGCGGCAGTGCTCAAACTCTTTCCGGTCTATCTCTTTATTATTCCGGGTCTTATCTGTTTCGCACTTGCGAAAAGCGGAAAAGTCCCTGGACTGGAAGCGGTCTACGATCCTGCAACAGGGAAAGCGACCGCGATCTCACAAGCGGCGTTTCCTATGATGGTGAAGTACCTCCTCCCGACAGGTCTGAGGGGCATCGTGGTCGCCGGTCTCCTTTCGGCGTTGATGGGATCGCTCGCCGGTGTGTTCAACGCCTGCTCGACCCTCTTTACCGTCGATATCTATCAGAAATTCCGCCCCCTCTCGAGCGAGCACCAGATCGTTCGAATGGGCCGCATCGCCACTATCATCATGGTGTTGATTGCTATGGCGTGGATTCCGGTGGTGAAGGGGGCACCGGGCCTCTACAATTATCTCCAGACCGTGCAGGGCTATCTCGCTCCCCCGATCTTCGTTGTATTCTTCTTTGGCGTATTCTGGAAACGTCTCAATGCCCAGGGTTGCTTCTGGGCCATGATTGTCGGCTTGGCGCTCGGCATCTTCCGTATGCTCGTTGATACTCCGGTGACGCTCGGGATGGGCGGATATGCGGAAGGGTCGTTCCTCTGGTTTATCAACAACATCAATTTCCAGTACTTCAGCATCCTCATCACAATCGTTTCTGCGCTGGTGATGATCGGAGTGAGTTATGCGACCGAAGCGCCAGACTACGAAAGACTTAGCAACCTCACTTTCGGGACGACAACACAGCAGCATCGGACAGAGTCGCAGGCGAGCTGGAGTTGGCGCGAAGTTGCGATTTCGATTTTTGTTGTCGCTGTAATCGCGGGAGGATATCTCTACTTCACCGGTTAATCGGAGAAAGCTGATTCAATGAACAGATATGCTATCGGACTCGATTTCGGTACCAACTCGTGCCGGGCCTTGCTCGTCGATGTCGCAAACGGAAGGGAACTGGCGACTCATGTCTACCCGTATCCTTCCGGACGAGACGGGGTGATCGTCGATGCAGCCGATCCGAACCTTGCGCGTCAAAATCCGGCTGACTATGTGAAGGGCATTGAAGTGACCATCAAAGGGGTGTTAAAAAAAGCGAAGTCGGCAAGGAAAACTTTTATCGCTTCTGAAGTGATTGGTATCGGCGTCGATACGACAGGGAGCAGTCCAATGCCCGTCGACGCCCGGGGGAACCCCCTCTGCTTCGACAGAAGATTCAAGAAAAATCCGGCGGCAATGGTCTGGCTCTGGAAGGATCATACAAGTTATGCAGAAGCGCGGCTTATTACGGAAACAGCCGCAGCCCATCGTCCGCAATATTTGGCAAAAATCGGCGGAGTCTATTCCTCTGAATGGTATTGGAGCAAAATTCTTCACTGCAGGAATACCGCGCCGGAAGTATACGACGCTGCCGACAGTTGGGTGGAAATCTGTGATTGGATTCCTGCTGTTTTGATTGGCGAACTCACTCCGAAGAAAATCAAGCGGAGCGTTTGCGCTGCCGGACATAAAGCAATGTTCAATACGGTGTGGCAAGGATTACCCGATGAGAATTTTCTGGAAAACCTATCGCCGGGGCTCGGGGCGCTTCGATCGCGTCTCTACACAGAAGCGTACACGGCAGACAGGCTCGCAGGCCGGCTTTCTGAAGAATGGGCGGACACGCTGGGGCTCTCGAGGTCTGTCGCCATAGCGGTTGGTGCATTCGACGCGCACATGGGTGCCGTTGGAGCTGGCATCTCTACTGGCACGCTCGTGAAAATTATCGGCACAAGCACCTGCGATATTATGGTCCACCCACACAAGGAAAAGCTGAACGACATTCCCGGCGTGTGCGGTATCGTGGATGGGTCTGTCATGGAAGGATATTACGGTATCGAAGCAGGGCAGTCCGGAGTGGGGGATATCTTCCTCTGGTTCGTCAACAACCTTGTTCCTGAATCGTATGGGAAAACACAGGATGAGAAATTCAGGAATTTAGAAAAGGCCGCAACGAAGCTCACCGTGGGAGAGAGCGGCCTGCTCGCGCTCGATTGGAACAACGGCAATAGAACCATCCTCGTTGATGTGCGGCTTTCCGGCCTGCTGATGGGACAAACGCTTCATACGACCCCTCACGAGATCTATCGCGCATTAATCGAAGCCACTGCCTACGGTGCGTTGGCGATCATCGATCGAATCGAAGAATACGGGGTTTCGATTTCCGAAGTCGTTAATTGCGGAGGGCTTGCCGCGAAGAGTCCGATGCTGATGCAGATCTATGCCGACGTCACGGGACGTCCGATGAAAATATCCCGAAGCGGTCAAACGCCGGCGCTCGGTGCCGCATTATTCGGTGCAGTCGCCGCGGGGAAAAAATGCGGAGGGTACGATTCAACCGAAGAGGCCAAACGGGCGATGACCGGACCCGGGAAAACTTTCGCACCCATCGCGGCGAATCATACGGCCTACACCAGACTCTATAGATTGTATCGTCAACTTCATGACGGGTTCGGTACCGGCGGTTGGAACGGGGGAATGTATAATGTCATGAAAGAGCTGCTGGAGCTGCGCGATTCCGTCCGGAGGCGTACATGATGCTCAGAAGTCTTAGAGAAGAGGTATTGGAAGCGAACCTAGACCTCGTGAGGTACAGTCTCGTAACGCTTACGTGGGGAAACGTGAGCGGAATCTCCCGCGATGAAGGACTTGTGGTCATTAAGCCGAGCGGAATAGAGTACCAAAAACTCCGTGAGAGAGACTTGATCATCGTTGACCTTGCCGGGAACATTGTTGAAGGGAAAGGGCGCCCTTCATCGGACACACTTACGCACATCGAACTCTATAAGGCATTTCCAACGATCGGTGGGGTTGCTCATACACACAGCGAATTTGCAGTAGCGTTCGCTCAAGCATCCCGCGAGATCCCATGTTACGGGACGACGCATGCCGATGCATTTTTCGGCCCCGTTCCGGTTACGCGATTTCTCACGAAAGAAGAGGTCGACGAACACTACGAGTTCAATACGGGCAAAGTAATTGTCGAACGATTCACGGACCTCGATCCTTCTGCAATCCCCGCTGTGTTGATTGCCGGACATGCGCCCTTTACTTGGGGGAAGAACGCCCACGACGCGGTAAGGAACAGTTTGATCCTTGAACGTGTTGCATCGATGGCGCTTCGCTCCGTTGTCCTGAATCCGGATCTTCGGCCGCTCCCCGATTATCTGTTGAACAAACACCACATGCGAAAGCACGGACCGGATGCGTACTATGGTCAGTCGAAAAAAACAAAATCAAATGTCCAGCGCAAACCACATCGAAAGAGGAGATAAGACATGATCGATTTCAAACACTATCAGGTGTGGTTTCTAACGGGGAGTCAACATCTTTACGGGCCGGAGGCTCTCAAGAAAGTCGACGAAGACTCTCAAGCTGTCGTGGCCGGGTTGTCCGAGTCTTCACGTATTCCATTGACGATAGTCTTCAAGCCGGTTCTCACGACGCCGGAGGCGATTCTTAACGTTTGCCTTGAAGCGAACAATGCGCCGTCGTGTATAGGTGTTATTGTATGGATGCATACCTTCTCGCCGGCAAAAATGTGGATCGCCGGTCTCAAAGCGCTCCAAAAGCCGCTCCTCGACCTCCACACGCAATTCGGCAGGGACATCCCGTGGAGCGAGATCGACATGAATTTCATGAATCTCAACCAGACGGCTCATGGCGGGAGAGAATTCGGGTTCATCACATCGAGAATGAAAAAGCCGCGCAAGGTGGTTGTCGGATTTTGGGGAGAAGAATCTGTACAGAATAGGATCGGAATTTGGGTGCGCGCGGCAGCAGCGTGGGCAGACTCGCAAGGCATGAAAATTGCGCGCTTTGGCGACAATATGCGTTCTGTCGCGGTGACAGAGGGGGACAAGGTGGAAGCCGAGATGCGGTTCGGATATTCCGTGAACGGGTACGGAGTTGGGGAACTAGTCGCGGTAGTGAAGAAAGTCGGCGAAGCGGAGATTGAGTCGCTGGTTTCCACATACGAGAAGGAATACGAAGTCGTTTCGTCCATGCGACGCGGAGGCGAAAAACGTCAATCGTTGCGGGAAGCAGCGCGCATCGAACTCGGTCTGAGAAAATTCTTGGGCGATGGCAATTTTAAGGCATTCACGACGACGTTCGAAGACCTGAATGAGCTTGAACAACTGCCGGGCCTCGCAGTACAGCGTTTGATGTCGGAAGGGTACGGGTTCGGAGCTGAGGGCGATTGGAAAACCGCCGCGTTACTGCGCTCCGTTAAGACGATGTCTGCAGGTTTGCCCGGAGGGACCTCGTTCATGGAAGATTACACGTACCATCTCGACCCTTCCCGAAAGCAAGTTCTTGGCGCGCACATGCTGGAGATTTGTCAATCCATCGCAGCGGATAAGCCGAAGCTGGAAATTCATCCCCTCTCCATCGGCGGAAAAGCGGATCCTCCAAGATTAGTGTTCAATGTCGCGGCCGGACCGGCTATCAATGCAACGCTCGTCGACATGGGAAACCGGTTCCGGCTGATTATCAATGAAGTTGAAACAATCCCTCCCGAAAAACCCCTTCCTAAATTGCCGGTCGCGCGAGCATTGTGGGTTCCTAAACCGAGTTTTGAAACCGCAGTCACCACCTGGATACTCGCAGGGGGAGCTCATCACACAGTCTACAGCCAATCCATCACGACGGAGTACCTGGAGGATTTTGCAGAAATCGCCGGAGTCGAAATGCTAGTCATCGACAACAAGACAACCGTTTCCGACTTCAAGAAGGAGCTCCGGTGGAATGAACTGTACTACCGGCAATAGCGATGACGCCGATGCCCGAGATTCACGTCCCCGGTCATATCCGGGGATTGATTTTTGACTGCGACGGGACCCTGGTCGATTCGATGCCGGTGCACATGATGGCTTGGGAACACGCCGTGGAAACGCTGGGGGGTAAATGGGATTTCCCATACTTTTTCTCGAAGAAGGGGATGCCCGACAAAGAGATCGTCGAACTCTACAATGTGAATTTTGGATATTCGCTGGATGTCCAGCGCACCGTCAAGCTCAAGGATGAATATTTTCGCAGCCGGCGCGATCAGATTAAGGCGATCCGGCCCGTTGTCGAAGTTGCCGCGTACTATAGAAATGTCTTGCCGATGGCAGTGGCATCCGGAAGTACAAAAGCAAATGTGGACTTCCAATTAGACACGCTCGGAATAAGAGATTATTTCAACGTCATCCTTACGGCTGATGACGGAATCCAACCGAAACCGAAGCCCGATATTTTCATTGAGGCTGCGGCGCGTTTGGGCGTCG
>Ga0182017_10004474_pt1 | contig 10397 bp, 18 predicted proteins | sample 712E3DmetaG_FD_120492 | JGI IMG/M metagenome (GOLD analysis project Ga0182017, IMG submission 120492) | Permafrost microbial communities from Stordalen Mire, Sweden - 712E3D metaG | ecosystem: Environmental > Terrestrial > Soil > Wetlands > Permafrost | place: Sweden: Stordalen | collected... | reverse complement strand
GTCATCCGACATCATACTGTTGGAGAACAGTCTGCTGATCCTGGAGCAAGGTGTGATGGAAGGACGACGCGTGTTCGGCAATATCATCAAGTACATCAAGATGGCGGCTTCGTCCAACTTCGGGAATATGTTTAGCGTTGTGGGAGCCAGTGCATTCCTGCCGTTCCTGCCCATGCTACCGATCCAGGTGCTGACAAATAATCTGCTGTACGATTTTTCGCAGACTGCTATCCCAACAGACGAGGTCGACGCCGATTGGCTGACCAAGCCGCGCAAGTGGGCGATTGGCGAAATCCAGCGTTTCATTCTGTTTATTGGACCCATAAGCTCGATCTTCGATTACCTGACGTTCTTCATTATGCTCTACGTGTTCAATGCTTGGACTGATCCGGCTCTGTTCCACACTGGCTGGTTCGTCGAGTCCCTCTTTACCCAGACGCTGATCATTCACGTCATCCGCACGAATAAGATTCCCTTCATCGAAAGCCGTGCGAGCTTACCGTTAATTGCCACTTCGTTGATAATTGTTGCCGTCGGCGCATGGCTAACGGTTTCACCTTTAGCCGATGCGCTCGGATTTGTTCCTCTGCCACCCCAGTATTGGCTACTGCTAGCGATTATGCTGGTGTGCTATGTGACCCTGACCCAGGTCGTAAAGACCTGGTTCGTTCGTAGGTTTGGCGAATAAATTACCTGTAAATTTTGTATGTGTTTAGCTGTACGAGAATCGGTCGATAGATGCTGTTTTTAGTTCCTGGAGGAGATAATATATATTAACATGCATTTAACTAGAAATCGATATCAAATGGCCTCTTGGCCCTCAAAACAATCCCTAGCAATTAGCGACATGGGAAGTCGTGAAATTGGCTCATCGATACTGATTATGGTGAGCTAAACACGTACTAAATTTTTAAATGAACTAAAGGAGGCCATCCTATCAGTACAAATTATAGCCAGAACCGTGCTCTCCTTGAGTTCATCAAGATCCACGACCCCGAAGTTATCTTATTTCCCTACGCTGATACCTAGTCACTCTTATGGTCAAGAAGGCGAGACGCTATGGCCTTGAGTCCGCATATTCAGCTACAGCGGGTGGTTCAAGTCGATGGTCTCAAAGTCTTACTGGAGCTATGGTAAAGTCAACCACAAAGATGGAGCCCTGATCCCAGATGGCCGGGTTATCATAGACACCGCCAAGAGCTTCGTCTACACTGAGAGCGGACATAAGGGCGTACTAATGGCATCTAGGCTGTCGGGGCTCTCGCCGAACCTCACCTCCTGCTTCACTCCTGGAACACTCATCTCTTCCTACGAGGTCTATGAAGCTCTTCGTTAGAGGCGTGGCCGTGGGGCCCTTCTGGAAACGAAACGCAGAGATTGGTCTGACAGGGCAAGAGTGCTTTGATAGCTATTGTCCCATCGATTTCTTGATCGGATCTACCATCTCCTCAAAAGCCTTATTGTATTCCGTTTCGGACGTCAGCGGTTTGCTGACTGCTCCAAGAATCTCCTCCGGAATCATGCCTTCTTTGGCGAGCTGTTGGCCAGCTTCTTTCGCGGCATTGAATACGTCTTCAAGAACTGCACGCCTCTCCGTCTTCATCATCTCTCGCATGGATTCTGCTCCTGGTCTGAGCAGTGCTCCCACGAAATCGGAGCTTCCATCTGGCCTCGTGTATACAGCTTCATTTGAGCCAGAAGCGGATCGAACATGGATATGTCCCAGAATCCGCAGGAGGAAACAAGAATTGCCTTTGGTCACTCTGCTGCCAATTCCGTTGTAACATGAAGCTGTAGCTGTCTATCCATCAGGTTCTTAAGAGGGCCTGTGATGCCTGAATAATACACAGGACTAGCTCAAACAATAACGTCAGACTCCTTGAACTTAGGAAGAAGCATCTGCATGTCATCATCTTGGCCACATTTCCATGTATTCTTGAACCAGCAGCTCATGTCTCCATTACACGGTCCTATCTTCAGATTCCTGGTGTAGTATAGATCTACATTTAGCTCCAGCTTCCTTCATTCCTTCCAAGAATGGGTCGAGAATCAAAGCCGTATTTCCATTCTCCATGTGCGGGCTACCATTTATGGCCAGAACTTTCATGGTTATCTCTCTATTTTTTGGGGATCGGGGGGAGATCCGATCAGCAGTCTATTGTAATCATTTTCAGAATGCTGATATCATTGAGCAACAACACTATTTCGGGGGAGAGGCCCAAGTCCATCCTCACGTTAGATGCACATTCTCTCTTGTTGTATTTTGGAAAATGGATATATGCTGCGTTGTAATTGGTATATTCTAGGCCATAACATACCTCGAAAGGCTCTCCAAAAGAAGGATCACCACAATCTCGTGGATGCCACATAAGGTTTGGCCTCTTATGTGGCATTCCTAGCGCCCTTTCCAGTTGAATTTCCTGCAATTTCAACCTGGCTAAATACCGATATCCGAAAGCTTTCTGTTTACTTTCAAAAATAGGGGTAAACATTACCAGAATGGGCCTTAGAATCGATTCTTGCATTAGCACCGGTGCCATTATGACATTCATGGCTTTTAACGAACCTGCAAGTCTGGTCAGCACAGATTCAATGCTGGATATCCAGCCATGATTGATCATAAGCCCTGGCCGGAAGGTGCTTGGATGTGTGACGGCCAGGGCGAAGGGCTGAGCAATCCATGTGTTCCCGGAAGAGAATATATGGGATGACCAGAAGGGAGTGGATAACCTCCGCATGTAGGCCAAACCCATGCAGAGATATCCTTTAGAGGAGGTTTGAAGGCCCACGTTCAGTTCTAAGATGACTTATTGGCCCAGATCGTAATAGTTTAAATCAGAATATATCGGTTTCACAAATACAAAAATCAGAGAACATTGACGAAAGTGTTTTAAGAGGTAAAAATTTTAGTCCAATAGAACATAGACTCTATTTTGGATAAAGCTATAATCCGAGAGAACGAATTTTGCGATGTCAAGAGTTAAGTATTCTTGAAAATTATATAGGAGATTAATTGAAATGACCGCATCAAGAGTAATTGCATTTGCCATACTTCTGGCGTGCATAGGAATAGTCACGATTGCATCGATAGAGCCAATCGCAGGAAACATGATGGTTCAGGGTATGAAGGACCAGAGAATGATTATATCCTGCCCTGCTAATATGGACTGCAAGGCGATGATGTCCATGAATGCATCGATGGAGCAGCCCTTGACGGGATACTGTCCTGCAAACATGACCTGCATGATGATGATGAAGCCCATGAATGAGACTGAACAAAATAAGTCCATGATGCAATCTGGAAGAATGATGCCCAAGGAGCCCTGGGGAAATCCCGAGATGGAAGGGTGCGGAAAGGAAGCCATCGGGATGATGAATGAGAAGAATGGGTCCTGGAAGAATGAAAAATGGAATGAAACCAAAGCCATTGAAATCCGTAAGTTCGGCAGCGGCTTTGCCATGAGTGGCAACCATAACCACGTTATCATGATGAACATCGAAGGCAAAATGAAGCCCGATTTTGCGGACATCAAGAAGCTAATATCAGACAATAAGACCCTGGGCCAAATCAAGTCTGAAATAAAAGCAAAGATGAGCGCTGATATATCGGCAGCATCCTACAACGGCAGCTTGCACCTGAACCAGAGTAACTACAATCTATTGAACATCAAGCTGACCTTTTCGGGGAACAACAGCTCCACAATAAACGCCGACGTTGCCGGACCCAAGCTCAACTTTACGGATAAGCCCACTGCAGTCGTAGGCCACATCACCGTAACTACATCCCGCCAGGATAACAGCACTATTGGAGAGGGCACATTGACCATGAACAGTGACCAGTACAGCGGCCAGTACAAAATCCTCATCGAGATGAACCGCGGCATGGGAGAGCACAACGGCATGAAGAGCTGCGCTTTTGGTGGCATGGACCAGAAGGGCGAGAGATTTGGAATGAACAAGGAGATGGGAAAGCCACAGACAGAGAATAAGATGTCTCAGAAAGCCTAAAGCGAAGGCTTGCCAGCGGGTTAGGGAGTACACGCGAGGAAAGCGACGAACCTCACCGGGGGATCTGAAGACCTCTGAAGATCTTTCAACTATTTTAAAGTAGTAGGCTGAACACGGTCATCAATGTCACTCTTTTAGTTCTGGAAAAGTAGATAGAGTATGCAGGATTTCAAGATGCTTAGGATGTAATATATGACACATAAAATTAGTACCTCAAGCTGCATGCTAGGTAGCATGCTATTTGCGCTTATCTTACTTGGATCACTTCTCTGTATTTCCATCACAGGAATGGCAGGAGCAGGAGCTGATCTAGCTAATCAATCTTCTCCTATCAAACCTGTAGCAGGAGTCGCACCTGATTCGGCCACAGAAATTAGTTTAATCAAATTGCTGTTAGTATTTGGCCTAATTATTATTCTAATCGAGGCCTCGCTTGCGACCATAGCTCATTGGGATGCTGAATTAACTCATCGTATGATAGGCTTAACGCTTGTTGTTATAATAGCTGTTATTCTAATCCCCGTTGGGTATTCAGACATTCAAACGGCTCCAATTTTTGGATTACTTGGAATGATTGTAGGATACTTACTCGGATCGAGCCGAGCTCAGCCGCCAAAACAGTAAGATGCGAGCGCAAAAATTTGGTAACAATTCTGGAAATACAAGCCTTTCGCAATCTTTGCGTAATCGTATCCTCTGATACTGGCCAACAACGACTGGGGCGAGTATGCAAAACCAGAAGACAGTAAGGCTTCTAGGGAAGAGACAACTCATAACGGTGCTTGGGCTGCAGTGAAACAATCTTATCAGAAGGATGAAAAATCCGGTAGTCTACCTTAATTGAGTTTATATATCTTCGTTGTCTAATTAAATTGGGGAAAGCAATGAAGGTAAATCGATTAGTCTTAGCTGGCTCGTTTTGCTGGAACAAAGATTGCCCTGACTATGGTCTGGCTGATCAGGGTAACATTGTCAAGTATGGCCGAACAAGAAAGGGAACTCAACGTCTAAAATGCACTACCTGTGAGAGGGTCTTAGTCGGGAATAAGGGAACTGTATTCTATGGTCGACATCACAGTCCAAGAGAGATTTTAGAATGCTTAGCCATGCTTGCTGAAAGGAACAGTCTGGCAGCCATCCATCGGATCAAAGGAATCAAAGAAGAAACCGTTATGGATTGGCTCTACAAAGCAGCTAGTCATGTTGAAGAGATCGAGGCTTTGCTGCTTGCCAACTATCCTCTGACACCTGTTCAACTCGATGCCAGGGACTTATGTTGGTCATAAAGAGGAAAAAGCGGACGCCCCGAAGAACCCGATAGGGGCAGCTTCTGGCGAGGTACTGCCATAGATATTGATACGAGGTTGAGGAATGCGTCATCATGTAGCCTTGTCTTGGAGGCAAAGATGCCAACGGGGGATGATTGACTTAGAACATATTCATCCGCATATTGTGAATACTTTGTAAACGCGATCGGACTCATACTAGCATTCTGAACCGGCTCAAATCATTGGAATGATTGTCATGACCTTAGCGAAAAGAGCCTTACCTTTCCTCGTGTCTCCAACGAGATCTTGTTCTCGCGGCCAAGCCAGCCCAATGCACCATAGATCTCCTCGGGATTTAAAGCTGTAGCCTTCACGAGGTTATCAATAGTCATCGGACCGTTTATATTGAGTGCTTCCCATACGATGCCTGCATTAACGCCAAATAAAGATTCGGCCTTATCCCTCGCCTCCTCTGTATAGGCCATTACATCAGCTTTCTTCTCCTCTGAATCAGGTCTCGCCCCAGTATCTGCTTCATTGACCAAGATTCTGGTCGCATCAGCCTTCTTCTCTACATCAGCATTATGCCCAAAATTGGCCTTCAATCTCTCCACATCAGCTTTTACATCATCTTTCAGATTAGTCGCTGCCTTCCCTACTTCAGCCATCCCTTTCTTTACATCAGCCTTTGCCTTCTCTACAGTTTCGTTTGTCATTTTTTTGATCCTCCTTTGTGTTTCCAATTCTAAATACGACTTCTTTGAATTTAAGTTTTTTATTCAAGAATCTTTAGATATGTATATCGTAGTTATGGATGGGACGACCCGACACTTGGTGCTCATAGTCACTTTCCCTATGGCTGCCAGGCCGGTCTTCTCCAGAATTTTCTTATGTAGAGCATAGGGCTTATCCGAGTTGTTCGGGATGAGGAGGAACGATCTCTCGAAGTAGTGCGGGTCCACCTTGAAGAATTCGATGAACTTATAAGCTCAATTAACTTGCGGGACAAGGGTTTTGCAGAATCTATCTCTTTCTTGTCGGAAGACCAGATAATCATGCCTCTCAGCTTATACCCGTAAACATCTCGCTCCTGGAAACCTCATCTCTCTCGAAAGCTGATCTTCATCTCTATGCCGACGGCCATCTGGACGAGGCTAAGCATCTTTCTTGACCAAGCAAATAGAGTGGGCAATCAAGCAGCCTCGGGTTTTCGGGATATATTTCACGAGTCAATTACTTTGTCGTCATTGTTTGCTGAAAACTAAACAACTCTGCTTACTGCAGTTGTTCCTCGAACATTTCCTTTCCCGCGCCACACTCCGGACAGAGCCATTCATCGGGCAGATCCTCGAAGGCAGTCCCCGGAGCTATATTCTGAGTGGAATCTCCCTTCTCGGGGTCATAGATATAGCCGCAGACTTCGCACAGGTACTTATCCATTGTCTCACCTATTAGGCCAAATCTTTCATGAACCGATGCTCGGCACTGCTAGCGGTGATTACCAATGCCACCTTCCCATGAGGTGCTTAGGAGATGGATTGCCTGAAAGGAGTGGATAACCCTGCACTTTAGTGGTAAGCCTGTGCAGAGATGTCCTTTCGAAGTAAGTTTATGGCCCACGTTCAGTTCTGAGATGACTTATTGGCCCAAATCGCAATAGTTTAACCCAGGATATATCTGTTTCACAAATACTAAAATCAGAGAACATTGCCTACGGTTTTAAAGTATTCTAATTTCAAGCCAATAGAATATAGATTCTATTTTGGATAAATTTAACAAGAATATATCTGTCTGACAGATGGAAGAGGATGTTCAGACCATAAGCCTTGAGGTTAGCACATGACCCCATATAACAATAGCAGAGGAACGAATATGGACAACTACAAATACGATTATCTAACAGAAAAACGACGTGCATTGGCCATGCGCCAGTACAGTCTTGAAACTGAGCTTTGTACCATAACCAACCTTTTGGCGTCGATTGATTGTGAATTAGGAGAGTGTGAATATTTACATGTTTGATATATTCAAGGAAATTGATTCCATCAGGGTTTGCCCCTTGTGTGCATCAACAAAATTACGAATTTCTGGTTTTTATCATGGATTAAATTTGCTGTATAAGTGTAATGACTGCAATACGGTCTTTCTTGAGCATACGCCCTTAGAAAATGACTTGATCAGGTCTGAGGCACGGACCTCGGGAGGTGTGACAGTATGACAGAAATTATCGCAGACCTTTGGGCTGTTGGATTGGAAGTGGGATATATTGTGATAATTTACGCTACCTATTTAAAAAATAGAGGTGTCTAATAATTGTAGATGGGGCCATAAAAATATAGACTCTTGTGATCATCCAAGCCGTCCAAGCACGCTAGGTGCGACGAGACTAGCAATCCTCTTTCTGGCGGTGTTAGGCATGGCCATCCCCTCATTACAAAATTTTTTACCACGCCTCCCAATGCCAACAAGACCGAATATTCGGCCCCGCAAGCTCTCTTCGACTGGGATTATATACCGGTAGTAAGTTCTAAGTTGCAAGCTACGGGGCATCCGAGGTGCCGCCGCATTAAGATAGGGCCTGTTAGCTGATCTATCCCTAAGTTGGATACGGATGCCATTCATCCCCGCTGCAAGCAGCGAGGTTATATTGGGCTACAGAACTACCTCACATTTATTGCTCGAATGGTACAACATTCTCTTGAATCTTTTCATCGTACCACGTCTTTAAAAATGTTGAATGCTAAATATTGGATCAGGCAAAATTCATCTAGAACCCTGGAGGGAAGATTTGTGAGGACTTATCGTCTATTTATGGCTTTATTGACCATAATCGTAATTGCATGTTTATCTGTGGTCCAAGGGCAGATTAGTGCGCCTTCAAGCATAGTTACACCAAATGCGGCTACGCAATATGCTCAGTACTACACCATGCCTACAGTATCGACTCCAAGCACACATATTAGTGCTCCCGCACAAACTGCGATTGTAGGCAAGACACCAGCTATCCTCTATATTGGCACCCAGCAGCAACCAGTTCCCTACTCACAATACCAGGCTAATGCCAATAATGCAATCGTACCATCCCTGTGGATACAAGGAACTGGGAGCTGGACACAATATGTAACGGTTCCTCAGGGTGCAGCAGTACAGCTTATAGCGTTTTCTCCCACGGGAGGTAACGGCTACCTCGGTGAGATACTAAATGGAATAACGTATAACTCCAACTTCTACTTCTATCCAAACAGTATACTAACCTTCTATGCAGACACGATCGGGCAGCACACCCTATCTGTCAATATAAACGGCCAGCCAAGCAACCAAGTGACAATAAATGTGGTAGCTTACGTGCCTCCACAAACGTACCTGACACCATATAATTATCCGGCATTTTGGTACTCAGCACCCACATACTATAACTCAGGCCATCATCATATAGACGGCTTTGTTGGTCATGGGATTCATGGATTTCATGGGAGGTACCATCATAAATAACTGCCGTGGAAGTACTTAGATCATGATTTGGTGAGTGGAAAAAGTAAACTCTGAATCCGGCGAGAAGTCAAAGAGTTTTGAGGATTTTGGGTGACAAAGCGTGGCCTCAGCTGAGCTGGTCGCCAGGTCCGTGAACAACAACGGCTAGGCTGCCTAGATGAATATATAGGCGAAAATGTCCAAAGAAGCATCGAAATATCCGTATATAACAGACCGCTATCTAGCCAATCTTTTTTTAATCAGTCTAACCTAGGTGAGAAGATACGGGGAAGTTCGATAGCACCCTCTTGAAGCTGAAGAGGTCCGAGCATGAAGTAAGAAGGCAAGTACCTAATCGGCTGACTTACCAGGCTGGTTGCAGAAGGTGAAGGAGGTTCAAAAAATGTGGTTGCGGTTTTTTTCGGTACTCTGTTTGTTTGGGGCAATTGTGGGAGGTGCAACGTTTTACTTTCCCATCACGGGTTTGGGTGTTTCGGAGGCTTATGAGACTGCGGGAGCTGCGATTCAGACCGAAGTGTGGTTAAAAGTAGTGATCACCCCGCTACTTGGAGCTGTTGTTTTTGCACTGTTGGATATAGGATGGCAATTGAAAGAGGCGCAGCAGGATGATCCTGAGACGTGGAAAGAATAAGCGTCTAGGCAAGCTGAAGATCTGGGCTAAATGTTTTTGAAATGTATAGCCCCACACTTCCAATAAGACCTGGCTGCGGTCGAGGAGGCGGTGGGCCTGGGTGTTAAAATAGTTGAAGGCGATTGTAGGCTTCTGATCAAGAGGCTGCTAATTCCTTAAGCCTCTGGATGGCTTGCATAGTCTCAGCGGCCTCACTGTTTTTCCCTTCTTCATAGTGCTGTATGATCTCCTGGATTGGTACGCGGAGCTTGTAGATTTTCATGGGCCGACCCTTTCCCTCGGCCTTAACATCGCGTTCGTCGATCCAGTTGTTTTGGCGTAGTGTACGCATTGCAGTGCTCACTTCTGGCTGCCTCAGGCTTGTTCCCATTTCGATCTGCCTGGAGGTTGCCTCGTTCGTATTTGCGAGATAAGTCATCAGCCCGGCCACATTTCTTGGCACATTTAGGCTTCGCAGTGCATCGATGAATTCCAGATCTTTTTCGTCCAGCACCTTAACAGTGGTTTGTCTTATTATAATCCCTCTCTCTTAATAGATATACAAATCATATATAAATATTTTCTTTAAAACAGGTTCATCTTAAAAGCGAAACTTGGGAATCAATCGCACCAGCCGGATGAATATATAGAAGAACAGCCTATTGTTCTTTTGAGCCGGGCTGGGGTAAATGACTCTGCATAACTCATACTCCGGTCCGGTCCAACTTTCTGAGTTGAAAATGTCCAAAGCATCGTATAAGGTCTTGCTGCCGGGTGCTATGAATATGGAGAAGACCGCCAACCTCATACAATCTCTTTTTTAATCAGTTTATCCTATAGGGGATGTATGGCAAAGAGATTAGTTAAGCAATACAAAAATTTATCAGCGATGTTAGCTTTGATATTGCTTGTGTCAATAAGCACTGGGCTGGTTAGCGTTGCCGTCGCCAAGCCTATTTTAATATCACCCAAAATATGAATCTATCGCAGGTGCTTGGTAGATCGGATCTGAATAGTTC
>Ga0182017_10004473_pt1 | contig 10399 bp, 7 predicted proteins | sample 712E3DmetaG_FD_120492 | JGI IMG/M metagenome (GOLD analysis project Ga0182017, IMG submission 120492) | Permafrost microbial communities from Stordalen Mire, Sweden - 712E3D metaG | ecosystem: Environmental > Terrestrial > Soil > Wetlands > Permafrost | place: Sweden: Stordalen | collected... | reverse complement strand
TTGTTATAAGTCGTGGCCCTTGAAGATCGCGGATCCACCCGATTCACGGCTGTGAAGATTTCCACAGCGGTGGGATGCCTGTTGCGTTCCATCAAGAATGCCATCACAGCGTAGCGCTGCGGAGTGCACCGCAACCCGCTGCCTTCCAGGGACCGTTTAATCGCCTCGGCGTCCATCAAGACTTTAGAGTATATCTAATGTGAGATTTTGTCAAGACTTATGCTTATGGTTGCCGCTGCGGGCAGAGAACTGGCGGATGCCGTATTGAGTATCCTCATCGAGTGGCCACCGTGTTCCTCTTCCCACGTCGAACGGTCCCCACGTTGCGCTCGCGGGGTTTTGAGCAGTGGGCGACAGATTGGGGCGGAAGCGTGAGGCGCGATTCCCCTAAATAGCACCACGTTCGGAACGACCACCCGCCGCCTCGCGCGATTGTGTCCAGATGGTCAGGCATCCTCAGCGCCACTCCCCGCCGTACCATACTCTTGGAGCCATGCGCGCCGCCCATTCCCATCCGAACCGCGAGCGCGAGCGAGCGGTCCGGCCCCTGGCGCCGGCAACAACGAAAAACGAACGTTCGAACCCAAGCCCATTTCCGGACACTTCCTCCCATCACGCGGAAAGCGAAAGACTAAGTCGACCTTCCTGCCACGCGCCAACCCGCCACCGGAAGCCTCGATGCCCGCCCGAGGTACAATCGTTCGAGATGGGTCGGACCCTGCCTCTGGTTGCGCTCCTGTTCGCGCTCGGAAGCTGGAAGCCTGCCTCGGCCGGTCAGCCGGCGCGTGCGCACCACGCCATGGTGGTGTCGCGCGAAGTTCATGCCACCGAGGCCGGCCTCGCAGTGCTGCGATCCGGCGGCAACGCCGTCGATGCGGCCGTCGCGGTCGGGTTCGCGCTGGCGGTCACGCATCCCGCGGCGGGCAACATCGGCGGCGGGGGATTCATGCTGATCCGCCTCGCCGATGGACGCACCACCTTCCTCGATTTCCGCGAGCGCGCGCCCGCAACGGCCAGCCGCGACATGTACCTCGGCCCGGACGGCGCCCTGACGCGCGAGAGCGTGAGCGGATACCGCGCCGTCGGCGTCCCCGGCACCGTGCGCGGCTTCGAGTTCGCCTCGACCCACTACGGCCGCAAGCCCTGGGCCGAACTGCTGGCCCCGGCGATCGAGTTGGCCGCGAAAGGCTTCCCCGTTTCCGGGGACCTCGCGGACAGTCTGAAAAACGCCCGCCCCAAACTCGAGCTTTTTCCCGACTCCCGCCGCATCTTCCTCAAGCAGGGCGCCTTCTACGCGCCCGGCGAGCGGCTCGTGCAGCCCGAGCTCGCCGGCACCCTCGGGCGCATCTCCAGCGCCGGCGCGCGCGAGTTCTACGAAGGAGAAACCGCCCGGCGGCTGGCCCAGGCCATGGCCCAGCACGGCGGCCTCATCACGCTCGCCGACTTGCGGGCTTATCAGGTGGTCGAACGCCAGCCGCTCACCGGCCGGTATCGGGGCTACGACCTGGTCACCGCGCCGCCCCCCAGTTCCGGCGGTGTGGGAATCCTGGAGATACTCGGCATTCTCGAAAGCACGGGCTATGCCAAGTCCGGCCCCGGGTCGGCCGCCTCGATCCACTACACGGTCGAGGCCATGCGCCGCTACTTCGCCGATCGCAGCGAGTACCTGGCCGACCCCGACTTCGTCCGCGTTCCCGTGGCCGCCCTGCTGAACAAGCCGTACCTCGCGGGCCTGCGGAAATCCATCGATCCCGAGCGCGCCACGCCCAGCGCGCGGCTCCGGCCGGGCGCGCCGCCGCGCGTCGAGAGTTCGGAAACCACCCATTACTCCATCGTCGACGCCGAGGGCAACGCCGTCGCGGTCACTTACACCATCAATGCCGGGTACGGAAGCGGGGTCACCGTCCCGGGCCTCGGCTTCCTGCTCAACAACGAGATGGACGATTTCGCCGCCAAGCCCGGCGCCCCCAACCTCTTCGGACTGGTGCAGGGCGAGGCCAACGCCATCCAGCCACGCAAGCGCCCGCTATCGTGCATGACGCCCACCATGGTCCTGCGCGGCGGCCGGCTCTACCTGGTCCTGGGCTCACCGGGCGGCCCCCGCATCATCAGCTCCGTGCTCGAAGTGATCCAGAATGTCCTGGATTTCGGCATGAGCCTGGAGGATGCCGTCGCCTCCCCCCGCTTCCATCATCAGTGGCTGCCCGATACTCTATATGTTGAACCCGGCGTTTCCCCCCGCACCGCGGCCCGGCTCGCCGCGCGGGGACACCGGGTGGAGAGGATCGGCTCGATGGGAGAAGTGGCCGCGATTCTGATTGACGGTGGCTCGCTCCAAGGCGCCGCCGATCCGCGCTCCGAGGGCCACGCCGCCGGATACTGAGAACCCATGATTCACGCTATCTCCACTCACCTGTTCTCGAATCACCGCCTCACCACGGCGGCGCTCGAAAGAATCCAGCACGCGGGCATCGCCGCCATCGAGATCTTTTGCGCGCCCCAGCACCTGGACTACAACAACCGCGCCCAGATGATGGAGCTCTGCCACTGGTTCCGCGATTCCGAGCTGAAGGTCCACTCGATTCACGCCCCCTTGTACACCGACGATGTGTGGGGCCGCTCCGGTCCGCACGCCGTCATCACCATCACCGAGCCCGTGAAATCCCGGCGCATCCTGATGGTGGACGAGATCAAGCGCGCCATCGAGCTGGCCGAGCTGGTGCCCTTCCGCTACCTCATCCAGCACGTCGGCGTCGGCGGCGAGGAATACGACGAGCGCCGTCTCGAAGCTGCCTTCGCCTCCCTCGACGAGCTGGGCGTGTTCGCCCGCCAGCGCGGGGTCGAGATCCTGCTCGAGAACATTCCCAACGGCCTTTCCAGCGCCGAGCGCCTGGTCCATTTCCTCGGCGAAACCCATCTGCACCTCGGCTTCTGCTTCGACATTGGGCACGCACACATGCGCGAGGGCGTCGAAGCGGCCTTCAACATCATGAAGGACCGCATCCGTTCCACCCATATCCACGACAACGACGGCGTCAAAGACCTCCACCTGTTTCCGCTGCTCTCCGAGGGCGGCGCCATCGATTGGAAGAAGGCCATGGACCTGCTGCGCTCGCGCCCGGACCAGTACCCGCTGCTGCTCGAGTTGAAGGAGAACCCCGAGTTCAAGCATCCCTACGACTCGTGCGCCGAAATCTTCGAGCGACTGGAGAGTCTCTAGATGAGCGTTCCGACCATTACCATCGCGGATGCCCACCGCCACGCCGGCGAGAGCGTGCGCATTCCCGGCTGGCTCTATAATCTCCGCAAGTCCGGCAAGATCGTGTTCCCGCTGCTGCGCGACGGCACCGGCATCATGCAGTGCGTGGCCGTTAAGAGCGCCGTTCCCGAGGCGCTGTTCGACAAGATCAAGGACCTCACCCAGGAGTCCTCCATCATCGTCACCGGCAAGGTGCGCGCTGAGCAGCGCGCCCCCGGCGGCTTCGAGATGGATCTCGAGGACCTCGAGGTCCTCCAGCGCGTGCCCGAGAGCGATCCCTACCCCATCACTCCCAAGGAGCACGGCATAGACTTCCTCATGGATCACCGCCACCTGTGGCTACGCAGCCGCCGCCAGCACGCCATCCTGCGCGTCCGTCACGAGGTGATCCGCGCCGTCCGCGACTACTTCGATTCCAACGGCTTCACGCTCATCGACACGCCCATCTTCACCCCCGCCGCCTGCGAGGGCACCACCAGCCTGTTCGAGCTGAACTACTTCGACGAGGAGAAGGTCTACCTCACGCAATCCGGCCAGCTCTACAACGAGGCCACCGCCATGGCCTTCGGCAAGGTCTACTGCTTCGGCCCCACCTTCCGCGCCGAGCGCTCCAAAACCCGCCGGCACCTCACCGAGTTCTGGATGGTGGAGCCCGAGATGGCTTACGCCACCCTCGAGGACGTCAAGCGGGTCGCCGAAGAGATGATCGTCTTCATCGTCGGCCGGGTGCTCGAGAACCGGCGTCCGGAGCTCAAGGAACTCGAACGCGACCCCGCCAAGCTCGAGTGCATCCAGGCGCCCTTCCCGCGCATCAGTTACGACGAGGCGGTGAAGATCCTCCAGGCCAAGGGCAGCGAGATTCAGTGGGGCGGCGATTTCGGCGGCGGCGACGAGACCCTGCTCAGCGAGGGTTACGACCGCCCGCTGATGGTGGACCGCTACCCCTCCGCCATCAAGGCGTTCTACATGCAGCCCGATGCCGAGCGTCCCGAACTGGCGCTGGGCGTGGACGTGCTTGCGCCCGAGGGCTACGGCGAAGTCATCGGAGGCGGCCAGCGCATCCACGATCTGGACCTGCTGTTGCGCCGCATCGAGGAGCACGGCCTGCCCAAAGAGGCCTTCAACTGGTACATCGATCTGCGCAAGTTCGGCACCGTGCCCCACGGCGGTTTCGGCATGGGCATCGAACGCTGCGTGACCTGGCTGTGCGGTCTCGAGCACGTGCGGGAAACCATCGCCTTCCCGAGGATGCTCTATCGCACCCGGCCATGAACGCCCGGCTGCCAGTAGCGCAGACTTGTAGGGCGGTCCTCCAGGACCGCGCCGGACCTCCAGGTCCGGCCGCTAAGCCCCGCATCGCCCTAATCGGAGCCCCCCTCGACCTCGGCGCGGGACGGCGCGGCGTCGATATGGGCGTCTCGGCCATCCGTTTCGCCAACCTCGGCCAGCGCCTCAGCGAGCTCGGCTACGCCGTCGAGGACCTGGGCAACCTGCTGGTCGAACAGCCCGAACGCGCCCCCGCCGGTCCCACCACCGCCCACTTCCTCCCGCAGATCGCGAGCGCCTGCGCGCGGCTCGCGGAAATCGTCGAAGCGGCCGCGCGCGCCCACAAACTCCCGCTGGTGCTCGGCGGCGATCACTCGGTGGCGATCGGCACGATCGCGGGAGTCGCCAAACACCTGCGCCGCACCAAGAAACGCTTGGGCGTCCTCTGGGTGGACGCGCATCCCGACATGAACACGCCCGAGACCTCCACCAGCGGCAACGTGCACGGCATGCCGCTCGCCTGCTCGATCGGCCTCGGCCCGCGGAAGCTCACGCACCTGTGTGGCTTCGCTCCCAAGGTCGATCCCACTAACGTCGCGCTGGTGGGCATCCGCGACGTGGACGCGCTCGAGAAGCCCCACGTCAGAAACTCCGGCGTGCGCGCCTTCACCATGCGCGATATCGACGAGCGTGGCATGCGCGCCGTGATGGCCGAGGCGCTCGAAATCGTCTGCGCCGGCACCGCGGGCTTCCACCTCTCCCTGGACCTGGACGCGGTGGACCCCGAGTTCGCGCCCGGCGTCGGCACCCCGGTTCGCGGCGGACTCAATTACCGCGAGGCGCACCTGGCCATGGAAATGGTCGGTGATACCCGGCGCATGCTTTCGATGGAGGTCGTCGAAGTGAATCCCATCATCGACGAGGCCAACCGCACCGCGCTGCTCGCCGTCGAGCTGGTGCTCTCGGCCATGGGCAAGAGGATCTTATGAAACTGCGTGTTGCCGTCCTGTACGGCGGAAGGAGCGGGGAGCACGAAATCTCCATCCGCTCGGCGGAATCCATCATGGCCGCGATGGACCCGGAGAAATACGAGATCGTGCGGCTCTTCATCACCCCCGAGGGCAAGTGGGAGCCGCACGCCATCCAGCCCGAGCCCGGCTCCAATCCCGGCATCGACGTGGTCTTCCCCGTTTTGCACGGCACCTTCGGCGAGGATGGCACCGTGCAGGGCCTGCTCGAGCTGGCCGATCTGCCCTACGTCGGCGCGGGCGTTATGGCTTCCGCGGTCTCTATGGATAAGGAGATCACCAAGCGCCTCTGCCTTCAGAGCGGCCTGCCCGTGGTGGATTACGTGGTGCTCTGGCGCGGCGACCTGGACTTCGAGAGCCCCTTCGGCTACCCGGTCTTCGTGAAGCCCGCGAACCTGGGCTCCTCGGTGGGCATCTCCAAGGCGCGCAACGCCGCCGAGCTTTCCGCCGCGCTCCAATCCGCTGGCCAGTTCGACCGCAAGCTCCTGGTCGAGCGCGGAATCGTGGGCCGCGAGTTCGAGTGCTCCGTGCTCGGCAACGAAAGCCCGAGCGCCGCCGTGCCGTGCGAGGTCCTGCCTTCGCGGGACTTCTACGACTACGAGGACAAGTACCTACTCAACCGCGCGCGCACCGTCCTGCCCGCCGATCTCCCGCCCGAGCGGATCGAGGAGATCCGCCGCCTCGCCGTGGCCTGCTACCTGGCGGTGAGCTGCGAGGGCATGGCCCGCGTGGATTTTCTGATGGAGGGCGCCAGCGGCCCGCTCTTCATCAACGAGATCAACACCATCCCCGGCTTCACCTCCATCAGCATGTATCCCAAGATGTGGGAGGCCGCGGGAATCCCCTACTCCGCGCTCATCGACCGCCTCATCGATCTGGCTCTGGAGCGCCAGGCCGCCAAGAACGCGACCCGTTTCAGCCGGTAGGGAGAGTGTCGCCTATGCGAAAGACAGTCCTGGTTGCGTTTCTACTCACGGCCTGCGCGGTGTTAGTGGCCGCGCCCCGGCGCTGCGTCGTCACCGAGCGGGGCGCCGTCGGCGACGGTCAGACGCTGAACACCAAGGCGATTCAAGCCGCCATCGACCAGTGTTCGGCCCGGGGCGGCGGAGACGTCGTCGTACCCAAGGGCGTGTTTCTCACCGGAGCCATCTTCCTCAAGAAGGGCGTCAACCTGCGCATCGAGAAGGACGGCGTCTTGCAGGGTTCCACCAATCCTCAGGACTATCCGCAGGTGAAAACGCGCTGGGAGGGAATCGAGCGCGAGTGGACCTCGGCGCTGGTGAACGCCGAGAACCTCACCGGCGTCGAGTTGAGCGGCGAAGGCGCCATCGACGGCTCCGGCGACCAGTGGTTGCAGCGCTCGCCGCCCATGCGCAAGCAGCCGCCTTCGGCCCGGCCGCCCGCGATGCCTCCACCCGGCCCCCGATTCGGTCGGCCGCGGCTGGTCTGTTTCCAGAACTGCCGCCGCGTCCGCGTCCGCAACCTCACCCTACGCAACCAGGCGGTGTGGTGCCTGCACATCCTCTACTCCGAAGACGTGCTGGTGGAGGGGGTAACCATTCGCGCTGCGCACAACATCCCCAGCTCCGACGGCATCGACGTGGATTCCAGCCGCAAGGTGCGCATCGCGCGCGTCGACATCGACGTCAACGACGACTGCATCACGATCAAGTCGGGCAAGGACGCCGACGGGCTGCGCGTCAACCGCCCGAGCGAAAAGATCGTCATCGAGAATTCGCGATTCGGCTACGGGCACGGCGGAGTGGCGATGGGCAGCGAAACCTCCGGCGGCATCCGCAACGTCGTAGTGCGCAACTGCGTGATGGAGGCCGGCAACTGGGCGCCCATCCGCTTCAAGTCGCAGCCCAGCCGTGGCGGCGTCGTCGAGAACATCGAATACCGCGACATCAAGCTGCGCGATACGCGCCAGGCCTTCGAGTTCAACATGGAATGGCGAATGGTTCCTCCCGTCGCCCCGCCCGCCAAGGTCCTGCCCGTGGTTCGCAACGTGAAGATCGTCAACGTTTCCGGCACGGCCAGCTCCGTAGGCACGATCCGCGGGCTGAAGGACAGCCCCATCGAAAACGTCCGCTTCAGGAATTGCCGGATCGCCGCGCAGAAGGGCCTGCGTATCGAGAACGCCCGCAACGTCGACCTTTCCGGGCTGAGCCTCGAGGTCAAAGAAGGCGACCCCGTAGTGAAGCTCAACGTCCAGTGACGCCGATCACGACGATCTTCGACCCGTAAGGCGGCAGATCCAGCGGCACGCGGACCGAATGTTTCTCCTGCGTGGCGCCGGCCAGCAGCGAGATCGCTCCACTGGCGGCGTCCCAAAGCTGTACCTTGCCGGCGCCCTCCAGCACTGCCTTGAGCGACTGCGGCTGGTCGCTTTCATTGAAGAAGAAGTATGCCTCCGCATCGCGCCAGCGCCGGTGAACGTACTTGACGGCGGGAGCGGGCGGATCGAGGGCGACATCCGGCTGCGGCAGAGCGGCCAGAACCTGCGCGGTGATTTCGGAGGCGGGCTCGACCACCGCCCAGCCGAAATCTCCGGGCGCGCCGGCCTTCAGGATGGAGGGCTCCGCCACCAGCGTGGGCGTCCGCCCCAGAAACACCACGCGTCCTCCGGACTTGGCGAAGGCCCGCAGATGGTCCAGGGCGGCGCGCGAGATCACGGCCGCGCCGGGGACCAAAATGGCGCGGTACTGGTTTCCGCTCAGGGTTCGAAACGCGCCCTTCTGCAGCGTCAGCACCGAGGAGAGCGCCTGTTCGTCCACGAAATCGAAATCGCGCTGGCGCTCGAGCAGCTTCTGAACCACCGCCAGCGTGCTCTTGTTGGCCTCCTCGTCGCCGAGCCACATGGTGCTGGTGGGAAGATAGACGCCGATCTGTGCGGTTGGCCGCCCCATCGAGAGCAGGTAAGTGGCGCGGTTGCCGTACTGCGCCAGCGCCGGGAACTTCTCGGAGCCAAGGAAGCCGGAGGGCTGGCGCGGGCCGCTGTCATTGGCCGAGGAGGAGTAGAACATGATCTGGACCAGGTTGATGCCGCGGGCGAGCTGGTAGTCGATGACCCACTTGGCCTGCTCCACCGTCGGGAGGATCTTATAGGCCGCGAAGCTCTCCGTGAACGCGCGCGGCCGGCCGAACAGATGCGCGGCCGAGGAGGCCAGCTTGGGGTAGTCGGCCACCGTGCCCGGCCAGATCTGATTCCAGATGGCGTCGACGCCGGGGACATGCACCCAGCGCATGTTCTTGAAGTAGTCGCCCTCCGAGCGGACCAGCGCCATCAGCATGTCTTCGTGATTCAAGTGGACGATGTACTGCAAGTCGTTTTGAGCGCACCAGTCGGCCTGCACCTGGAAGAAGTTCGCCGCGAACATGTCCGACCAGACGTCGGAGTAATCCGCCTTCGCGCGCCGCGCCTCATCGGTCATGCGGGGCGCGAAGAAGGAAGCGGCATACGGCCGCACATCGTAGCCCTTGCGCCGCTCGAACTCGGCGAAGATGGCCGGAGTCCAGGGGAGGCCTTGTATGGTGTAATCCGGCTCGTCGCCCATGAAACCCATGAAGGTGCTGCCGAATTCCTGGCCGATGTACTTCTTGTATTGCTCGTGGGTCCAGGCGAGGAACTGCCGCGTCGCCTCGGGATTCAGGTAGTCGCAGAGGGAGTTGTTGGTGTCCTTGCCGCGGGTGGGATTATTGACCGCGCGCGTGGGCGAGCTGCGGAACTGGTGCTGGACGATGCGGACCTCCCACTTGCCCTCCGGCGCTTTCCAGCGCAACTGGCCGGCAGTGATCTTGAGCGGAAGGCTGCTGTTATCGGCGAGGTTGACCGCGATGACGCCCACGGTCTCCGGCGGCAGCGCGCGCGCGAGCGTTTCGCCGGGAGCCACCGCGACTTTCTCGGCGACCACCAGGGCCTGCATCCGCAAGTCCGGGCGCTCGGCGCTAAACTTCCCTCCCGCGAACCCGCTGGGATACTTGCCTTCGTCCTCCACCCACACGCGCATGCCGCGCAGGCGCGCCTGCTCGACGGCAAATCGCACCAGCTCAAACCAGCCGGGGGAGAGATAGGGGTGCTTCATCCCGTAACCCGCCTCGATCATGACCGCCGGGAAGCCGCGCGCCTTGATCGTGTCCAGATCCCGAGCGATGACGGCTCCGGTCATGGGACCGTCCCAGCCCCACCACAGCACCATCCCGTACTCGGGCGGAGGCGTGCGGAAGTTGGAAGCGATCTCGGCTGCGGTAGGTAAGGCGCTCTCCTTCCACGGCCGCTCGGCGGCCCGCGCCGCGTTCAGCAACAGAATGGGTAGAACTGCCGGCAAGAAGGTTCGCATAAGCCTCGCAGTGGCGGAAGCTAGTGGGAGTCGGACTAAAACTTTCCCAATAGAATCAATAACTTCCCTGCTTTCAATACACCCCTGACACCACTGGCACCGCTGTTCTCCCCTCTATGTTACCTGTATGTCACCTGGGGCCGCTCTTGGCGGGTTTTCACCGTTCGAGCCTTCCAAGCGGCGGCTCCGATCCACGACGGACGAACCCATCACCAGAAAACCCTCCGCAAGCCTCACAGCGCCTCCCAATTCAATCGGCACCAGCCCGTTGGAGCCACAGCAACCCCGGCGACAGCGGCGGCTTCCAATACTCGGCTCGACCTAATCCATGATCGCCAGTTCCAGAAACGGCTTCGAGATTCTCATGATCCGATCATCTGGACTCTCCTTGAAGCTGCTCGGGTCGCCAGCCGGGGAGAATTCCACATCAACCTTGACGAATCCGCATTTCCGGTAAACGTAACGATGCCACCCCCGAGTCGAGATGCCGCCCTCCCCCATGAAGA
>Ga0182017_10004471_pt1 | contig 10400 bp, 7 predicted proteins | sample 712E3DmetaG_FD_120492 | JGI IMG/M metagenome (GOLD analysis project Ga0182017, IMG submission 120492) | Permafrost microbial communities from Stordalen Mire, Sweden - 712E3D metaG | ecosystem: Environmental > Terrestrial > Soil > Wetlands > Permafrost | place: Sweden: Stordalen | collected... | reverse complement strand
GGCCGCGTAGGGTGAGCCGACCTGGCCGTCGGGCAGGGTCGCGGGCGAGAACTGGGGATCTTGGTAGCGGCAGCCGCCGAGCACTGCCGTGAGAGCGAGGGCGCACGCGATCCCCCCAACGATCTTGCGGTTCAGCAACATCCGCACCACCCCCCAATCTGCTCGCCATTAGCCTCCGGCCCAGCGCCAGCATCGGCGTGCCCGACGGATAGCGGCAAGTGCCGGAGGTCGCCAACCCCCCCCAGAAGGTCACCGCCGCGTTGGCCAGCGTGCCGTCGCAGGGATCGTCACGACGTGGTCATGGTATCGGGAACGAACCATGGCCGACGAACGCTAGGTTGGCGCGTTCAGCTTGTCTCCAAGCTCATAAGCGGTGCTCCGGGCCAGTTGCGGAGCCGACGCTTTGGCGTCGGCCGCCTGCCCGGGAATCATGTCGACCCCCAGATTGCTCTGAGGGCCGACGCGATGTGGGAGCTGCCGCCGGAGGACGGTCCCGTCAGCTGGCCGAGGGCGTTCCCATCCAGAGTTGGTGTCCATCCGTGACCACCACGCCGGACGGACCCACGGCCACGAGTCCGTAAGGCTCATCCATGCCCGTGCCCATGTACGAGATGGATGGCTGGGCCCCACTTTGCCGCAGGTTGACCAGCGTGTAGTCGGCGTCAAAGGTCTGAAGCGATAGCTGGCCCACCTTTTGGCCATCTCCAATGGGGCGGACAACGAGTGCATGCTGACCGTCCGTAAGGATGTCCGGCTCCGAGATCCCCGCTGGCAGCGTTACCGACCTCCATGTCCGGCCGTCGGTCGAGACCCAGGCCAGCTGCTCGGACGTTTGAGATGTGTTGTTCCACTTCGAGGCGATGGCCACCAGGGCACGATCGCTGAGGCGGCAAACCGACATCGACGGGCCCTCGGAGCTGCTCATGGCTCCGGGCAACGAGACGCGAGTCCAACTCGCTGCATCGGCCGACCACCAGACGGCGGCGGTGACGGGAGGCTTTGTGGGTGCCGGGCCTATGGTAACTGCGCAATCTGGAGTCCCATACGTCCCCGCAAGGACGTAGCCGCCCGAGAAGGCCGTCCCGTCGTCGATCTTCGAGTTCTTGAAGCCCGGCGCATCCAGTGCGACGGGCTTCAAGACGCGGCCATCGGCCGAGGTCCACACCCCGGCACCTTTGTAGGCCACCGCGACGTAGCCGGCGGAGCCACCCGAGATTCGCGGGATGGAAATCGTGTTCTGGCCAAATGCCTTCTGGGTGTTCACGGGCTGCCAGGCTATCCCATCGGACGAGGTCCACAGACCGTCGAGGAACTCGGAGCCACATGCCCCGGACCAGCCGACGGCCAGCAGGCCCGTCGGTCCTTCGATGACGGTTCGGATTTCCATGAGCATGCCCTGGGTACCGGCCCCGGCGGTATCGAGCTTCTGGCCCTCCTTCCAGTTGACCCCATCGGGCGAGTAGTACGAGACGACGGTCGGGTCGATGGGGGTGTCACCGGTGCTGCTGTTCGGTTGAATCGCGAAACCAAGGTAGCCGCGGCTCCACCCAAACACCTGGAATTGAGTTGAGCCCGCCGCCCAGCTGGGCGCCCCCTGGGAAGCCCAGTCAATACTCTTCCACACGCCGGACGGCGTCGGCGAGACGGTTGTCTGCGGGGTCTGCGTGGCCATGAGCGAAGGCGAGATCGACCCCGCCACCGCCGAGCCCGCCGTTGATGCGGGTGAAGCGCTTGGTCCGGCCCCGACGCAGCCCGCCAGGCCGACCGCCACGAGGGTCATCAGCGCTGCGCCGGCCCGCCGGATTCGGAATGGTTTGGACTTCGTCTTCATGCCCTACTCCAACTGGTCAACCTGGTTGGACTGCGGCTCACTGGGACGCCGACCGCTCAAGAGCGCTGATGCTCGCTGCTCGGCAACTCTAGCTCGTCCTTGTTGTCTAAGTCATCAACCTGGCACGTTCTCCATGCCTCCGCGAGGACGGATTGGAGCTGGGCTACGAAGACCTCGCGGGCTTGCGCAGGTTCGGATCGGCAATGGCCAGGGGCGGTCGCGATCGCCGCGAACGCCTCGTCGGGGCTCTCGGACGTGCCGCCTAGGGGACGCGAATGTCGTGGTGGCTGCGGGCGGCGGCAATCTCGTCGGGGGTCAGCGTGGAAACATCAACCGGGGCGACGATGGTCCAGTGCCCGCCGACCGGGCAGCGCTCAAAGCGGACCTTCCAGAGTCGCACGGCCTTCAAGGACGCGCCGGGGACGAGTGTGGTAGTGAAAAGGTGCCCCGCTCGACACCGAACGATGCGCTCGAACCCACCGTCAGACTGAGCCCGGCCCACAAGCAGTAACGCGATGACGACAATCGCGAGGATCACGATGCCGAGGATCAGACCGATCACCGGGCGAGTATATGTCCCGCAACGGCCTGGGCGCCTCGCAACCTGGTACCCACCGCAGCGTCCGCTCGACTGCGACCAACCATTCCCCTCACCCATCGGGTGATCGTGACGGTAGCGCTGACCCTCGGCCGCGGCTCAGACAGGACCGCACGTTCGTGGCCGAGAGCGGGCTGGCCGGCTGGCGCCGTCGAATGATGGCGCCGACGCCACGGGCGCCGGCAATGGCTGATCCGCGAGCGATCCAGCCCCACTCCTCCGGGCTACAGGAGCTGGTTGACCAGGGCCTCGATTTGAGCAAGCGACGCCGGCGTCGCGGTAGCGGTGATCGCCACGAGAGTTGTGCCCTTCGTTGCCACCACGCCCTCGTTGCTCTTCCCTCCGTTTAGAGGCTGCGAGAAGGAACGAGCCTGGTCGCCAACCCCGGACACGCTTGCGTAGGCCACCGGGAACTTGGTGCTGAACTGCGCGATGCTAGACGGATCGATGTTCGAGATCAGCTCGATGATCACGTTGAGGCCAGTGCCGCTGTAGTCGCAGGCGACGCCCGTCGCACCAGGCGGAAGCTGAGCTCCACCCCCACCTGCCACGCCGATTGGATTAGAGACCGTGATCCCCAGGGCGGCGCCGACCGTCGCGGCGGTGGGGCAACTGGCGGCTGCTGTTGTGGCCGCTGCGGGGCTCGGAATTGCTGCGGTAGCAGCCGTGGACGCCGCTATCGTGGCCACCGCGGGGGAGGCGGTGGTAAGCGCTGCCGTGGCAGCAGAAGGCGTTCCGCTGCTCGAACCGCAGGCACTGACGATCACGCTGAAGACAAGAGCGGCTGCCGCCAGCCAGCGAGGGCTGTTGGGTGACATGCGAAGCGCCTCCTTGCGAGAGTCGCCTCCGGGATCTGATGGAGAGGCAGTGGCGGGGGCGGCCGCTCGGCGCCAGTAGGTTATGCGATCCGCACGTTTGTAGCCGGAGTCGAGTACCAACGACCATAGGCGCAGGTGCAAGTACGACCGATTGGCACCTAGCGCACGTAAGCTTTCCTGGCCGGTTCTTGTGTCCGGCTGCTCCGCCAGTCGCCGACGGTCCTGAACTCGCTGCCGCCGGTCGCGTTCGCAACTCCCACCATATTTGGTCATGGTGTTGCTTTCCGTCAGAGGTTGAGTGAGTCATGTGGGCGGCCACTCCGCACCCGAGGCGCCCCATGACCGCTCAACCACTCCCCGCCCTAACCAGCAGAGACCCGTCTGCCTGGGAGCAGGCCCTGTACGCCTTCCTCGTCGAGAAGGGCAACCGCTCAGGCTCGGACCTTGACCAGGCTCGACTTCACCCGAATGGCGACTATCACGACGGTTTGGTCGCTTCTCGGCCTCTAGCGGGCCTTATGCTCTGAAGGAGCAGCTACTCGCGGGAGGCAGGATAGGTGGCTCTTCTGAAGTGTCCGGACTGCGGGCATGACGTGTCCAGCCTCGCTCCCTCATGCGTGAACTGCGGACGGCCTATGGGCGCGTCCGATCCACCCGAGACCTGCGAAGTGATCCTGAGGAGGATCAGCGGGCTTGGTCTGTTCAGCGGGGCCCGTTGGGTACTCGAGGCCCAGGTCATGAGCCGGGACGGGATCGAGATCGTGGCGAATTGTACGTACAGCTCGGACAATGAACTCGCCAATTTCCAGGGGTCGAAGAAGGAGTTCCACCGGGCGAGGGAGGCAATCACCAATCAGCTGCTTCGAGCTGGTTGGCAGCCTGTGGGCAGTGTGTCTGACGGCGCCGGCATGTCGTTGCCGCGCTTCCAGCGGCCTCCAGGTCGAGGCTAGCCAAGGTCCGTGCCCCACTCCGATCTGCCCGACTACTACGAGATTCTCGAAGTTTCATCAAAGGCCCGGTCAGCAGTCGTCGATGCGGCATGGAGAAGGCTCAGCCAGGAATACCACCCCGACCTCCATCCTGACGATCCGACGGCGCTAGCCCGGTCGAAGCTGATCAACGAAGCCCACGACGTTCTTAAGGACCCGGAGAAGCGGCGCGCCTACGACGCGAAGAGGCAGGCGACCGAAGCCGCGCGGACCAGCCAACGGGACCAGGGGCCGCCGACCGCGCCGCCGCGGAGATCAACACCGGCAGCAGGGGCAGCTCCTGCCGAACCGGTTCAGCGCCAGTGGACGCCGCCCCCGCCGCCCAGCAATCAGTCTGACCGGCCAGCTTCGGGCGGACAGGGCCCGGCTGCAAGTCGCCCGCCAGCTGCCCGACGCCGCCGCGCAACTCCGCTAATTGCGGCGCTTGGGTGCTTCGGTCTGGTCGCGTGCGTCCTCGCAGCAGCCTTGGCGACTGGCATCTTGCCGCTGCGAGGCGGCGGGCCGGGAACCTTCATTCAGACAGGCTCCATGTCCACGGATCGCTACTACGCCACCGCCACGCTTCTGGCCAACGGCAAGGTCCTGATCGCCGGTGGCTACGACAACGGCACCAACCCAGTCTCCTCGGCCGAGTTGTATGAACCGTCGAGCAGCACCTTCAGCCCGACAGGCTCCATGTCCACGGCTCGCGATGCCGCTACGGCCACGCTTCTGGCCAACGGCAAGGTCCTGATCGCTGGTGGCGGCGACAACGCGGCCGAGCTGTATGGCCCGGCGAGCGGCACCTTCAGCCCGACAGGCTCCATGTCCACGGATCGCTACTACGCCACAGCCACGCTTCTGGCCAACGGCAAGGTCCTGATCGCGGGTGGCTACGACAACGACTTCAACCCTGTCTACTCGGCAGAGTTGTATGACCCGGCGAGCGGCACCTTCAGCCCGACAGGCTCCATGTCCCCTCGCGATGACGCCACGGCCACGCTTCTGGCCAACGGCAAGGTCCTGATCGCCGGTGGCTACTACAACGACATCACGAACAACCGAGACCCTTCCTCCTCGGCTGAGTTGTATGACCCGGCGAGCGGCACCTTCAGCCCGACAGGCTCCATGTCCACGGCTCGCTATGGCGCCACAGCCACTCTTCTGGCCAACGGCAAGGTCCTGATCGCTGGCGGCTACAACGGCAACAACGGCACCAACTCTGTCTCCTCGGCCGAGTTGTATGACCCGGCGAGCGGCACCTTCAGCCCGACAGGCTCCATGTCCACGCCTCGCGATGACGCCACAGCCACGCTTCTGGCCAACGGCAAGGTCCTGATCGCTGGTGGCTACTACAACATCTACCCCGGCTACAACCCTGTCTCCTCGGCAGAGTTGTATGACCCGGCGAGCGGCACCTTCAGCCCGACAGGCTCCATGTCCAAGGCTCGCGATGACGCCACGGCCACGCTTCTGGCCAACGGCAAGGTCCTGATCGCCGGCGGCGGCGACGTCTCGGCCGAGCTGTATAGCCCATGACCGAGCACTTCATCCTCCCTATTGAACGTGGCCGCGGCGGCACGAGCTGCTCATGGTGTGCGGGCGCTGAGTCCGAAAGGGGCTCAGCTTGTGGCCGGCAGTCCGCTTGGCTCGTAGAGGTATCTCTGGAAGCCGATGAACAGGCCACGGATCTGCTCGGCGTTCCCCAGATCTACCAGGGCATCTGAGATTGCGTTCTTGTACCTGAGCTTCAGCAGCGGCGCGAGCTTGTCCCCGTCGAGCTCCCCAACGCCCTCTTTGGTGTAGTGGTCGAGGACGAAGTCGAGGAAGGCCTGTTGCCGGTCTGTGTAGCGAACCCGGATCTCGCCCCTTGCATCGGCCGCGCGTTTGACGCGGGTCAACGGGTCCAGGGCGAAGGCCACGTAGGCCAGCACATCGAAGATGTCGCTGTTCTCGGCGTCGATGACTCGCTGCATCTCTGAGAGAGCGTCCGCGCCGAAGCCCTTGTCGGCCAATCCGGCCAGCAGGGCCTTCCGCGTGTCAGGAACGCTCCAGATCGCGCGGAGGTCGTCTTCGGTCTTGAAGAACTCGGGCAGCGCGCCGAAGAGGCTCACGAGGAATTCGAGCGCGGTCATCGGCGTCCCGGACGGATCCCAGAACGTGGTCTGGACCATGCTCTGAATCGTTCGCGCCTTGCCGTCCGCGAGCTTGACGACGATCTTCGCGGGCGGCGGCTCGGGGGCGTCGCTCACGGCACCCTCGGGCGGTTCGGGCGAAGGACCGGCGATCACACCGGGCTTCGGAGTCGTGACCTCCTCCGGTTCGCCGTCCCACTCCGGATCGCAGAAGAAGTGGTGGGCCTTCACAAAGTCGTAAATCGTGAAGTAGTCCTTGCCGTCATAGATCCGCGTGCCGCGACCGATGATCTGCTTGAACTCGATCATCGAGCCGATCGGGCGCATGAGGACGATGTTGCGGATGTTGCGAGCGTCCACGCCGGTCGAGAGCTTCTGCGAGGTCGTGAGGATCGTGGGAATCGTCTTCTCGTTGTCCTGGAACTCGCGCAGGTACTGATCGCCACGCGCTCCGTCGTTGGCGGTGACGCGGACGCAGTAGTTGGGGTCGCGGCTGGTCTTCATCTGATTGATGAGATCGCGGACCGCCAGGGCGTGGAGCTGCGTTGCGCAGAAGACGATGGTCTTCTCGCGCTGGTCGATCATGCCCATGAAGAGGCTGACCCGGTAAGCCTCGCGCGCCTTGATCTCGATGATCCGGTTGAAGTCCCGCTCTTCGTACAGCCGGCCGGCATCCACCGCACCCTCGACGACGGTGTCGTCGGAGGTGTAGACGTACTCGTCCATCGTGGTCGAGATCTGCTTCACCTTGAAGGGCGTCAGGAAGCCGTCGTTGATGCCTTCCTTGAGCGAGTAGATATAGACCGGGTCGCCGAAGTACTTGTAGGTGTCGATGTTGTCTTTTCGCTTCGGCGTCGCGGTCATGCCGAGCTGGACGGCCGGCGCGAAGTAGTCGAGGATCGCGCGCCAGGTGCCTTCGTCGTTCGCCCCGCCGCGATGACATTCGTCCACGACGATGAAGTCGAAGAAGTCGGCCGGGTAATCACCGAAGTACGGCGTCTCGCCGTCGCCGCTCATGAAGGTCTGGAAGATCGTGAAGAAGATGCTGCCGTTCTTGGGCACCTTCCCCTTCTTGCGGATGTCGGCCGGGTCGATGCGGACGAGGGCGTCTTCGGGGAAGAAGGAGAACTCGTTGTAGGCCTGGTCGGCGAGGATGTTGCGGTCGGCCAGGAAGAGGATCCGAGGCTGGCGCGTCGGCTCGCCGCTCAGGTTCCAGCGGCTCTTGAACAACTTCCAGGCAATCTGCGCGGCAATGCCGGTCTTGCCGGTGCCGGTGGCCATCGTCAGAAGGATGCGCTTCTTCCCGTCGGCGACGGCCTCCAGCACGTTCCCGATGGCGATGTCCTGGTAGTAGCGACCGCCCCAGGTTCCGCCCTTGGTTTCGGGCGGCACGGCGGCGAACCGATCGCGCCACGCGTTCTGCTCGGCGAACGTGCGCGCCCAAAGCTCATCGGGCGTCGGGAAGGCGGCGACATCCCCTTCGGTGCCATCGGCCATGTCGATCTGGTAGACGGCCTGGCCGTTGGTCGAATAGGTGAACCGAACGCCGAGCTTCTGCGCGTACTCCTTGGCCTGGGCGACGCCCTCCGTGTGCGGGAGGTCCCAACGCTTGGCCTCGATCACCGCGAGCTTGGTGTTGCGGTACAGCAGGACGTAGTCCGCGATCTCCGGCTTGGACCGCTTGCCGCCACCCTGAAGGCGACCGAGGGTGATCTGGTACTCGCGAGCAATTCGACTGCCCTCGACCTCGCCCCAGCCGGCCGCCTTGAGCGCCGGATCGACATGCTCGGCGCGTGTCTCGGCTTCGTTGAGGGGCTTCATGTCAGAGCGCGCCCGTGAAGGCTTGGTGAAGGAGGGACTGCTTCAGCGCGTCGAGCGCGGCGAGCTTGCGCCGGTAGATTGAGGCGAGGCGTTCGGTTTGGAGATTGGCGGCTGCGAGAGCTTCGACCACCTTGGTCTGGATAGTCAGCGACGGCACTGGGATTCGGACCTGCTTGAGTTCGCCGAGGTTTATGACCTGCTGTACGGAACCCGATTGACGAGCACCGAGTGCGCTCTGCCCGGCCGGCGATTGAAGGAAGAGCCGTGCGAATTCTGGGTGCACCAGCGCCTGCAATCGGATCAAGCCGACCTGGCGAGCTATGTTTGCACCGGCAAGCTCCATCGGCACGACGGCCAATTGTCCTGGCTGGCCGACAAGCGAGATCAAGAGCTCACCCCCTCTGAGCAATGTGCGCTTGTATTGCTCCGACACTTCTTGGGTGATCGTTCTCAGCTGGGCCGTGAGAATGCGCCCTTGAGCTAGGTCTCCTCCTCGAATGAAGGTGACGTTGCCCTCGCCACCCGGCTTGACAACCCCATACGTGATCGGCGACTTCGGGTCGGTCAGGTACTCGAGTTCCGTTAGGCTGTCCCACCCGTCGCCACGCTGGGCGAACACGGATTCTAGATGGCTCTCGAACACCGCACGGGCGGCGCGCAGATTCTGCTCAGTGTTGGCACGGGCTGTGGCGATGGCCGCGAACCCTTCATCGAGGATGGCGAGGACGCGTACCTGTTCGTCCAACGAAGCGCTGGGGACAGGAATAGCGCGAAGATTCGCCTGGTTCAGCTTCGGCACGGTCAAGCCAGACACGTACGGCAAGAGGTCGGCGAAGTTGAGGTAGTGGATGATCCATCGGTCCAAGACCCTGTTTCTCAGCGGCCGAATCACGTGGGCATGATTGTTGACCCAGCATTTCCCATCGATCGCGAAGGCTGATCGTTCACCCGTGCCCCACTTCGCGCCGTCCTCGCCGATAAGGACCAGCGGCTCATCGAAGATGAAACCGGCGACGTGGTCCAAGACTCCACTTGCCCCGTAGTAGGGATAGGGTCCGGCGCGGCGGTCTTTCTTAGTGATAGGCACACGCTTGCTGTCGAGGATCTCGCACAAGTCGCCGAGGGCCGCGTGGCCCGGTGCTGTCACGGGATCAGGGCTCTGATGCTGCCGAGCACCTTCGCGCTTTCCGCGTCCAGCGCCGCGATTTCGTCGAGGATCTCCTGCGGGGTGCGATGCGCAACCTCTTCGCCGCCGTCTGGGTTCTTCACCGACAGATCGAAGGGGCTGGTGTCGACGCTCGCGATATCCACGGACCATGACTTCGGCGAGTCGGCGAACGTCTTCTGCAGCTCGACGAACTCAGCCAGATCGTCGTCGTTGAGCGGGTTCGTCTTGCCCATGTTTCGGCCGGGCTGAAGCTGGTAGTACCAGATCGTTCGGGTCGGAGCACCCTTCTCGAAGAAGAGAACCACGGTCTTCACGCCTGCGCCCTGGAACGCGCCGCTAGGCAGGTCCAGCACGGTGTGGAGGTTGCAGCTCTCCAGCAGGAGCTTGCGCAGGCTGACCGAGGCGTTGTCGGTGTTGCTCAGGAACGTGTTCTTGATGACGATGCCGGCGCGACCGCCGGCCTTTTCGATCTTGATGAAGTGCTGGAGGAAGAGGTACGCGGTCTCGCCCGTCTTGATCGGGAAGTTCTGCTGAACCTCTTTGCGCTCCTTGCCACCGAACGGCGGATTGGCCAGGACCACCTCGTAGCGGTCCTTCTCCTGAATGTCGGCCAGGTTCTCCGCCAGGGTGTTCGTGTGGAGGACGTTGGGAGCCTCGATGCCGTGGAGGATCATGTTCATGATCGCGATTACGTAGGCGAGGCTCTTCTTCTCCTTACCGTAGAAGGTGCGCTCCTGGAGAGTCCGCAGGTCGCTCGTGGTCAGGCCGGGCTTGGCGCTCAAGTAGTCGAACGACTCGCACAGGAAGCCCGCCGAGCCGACCGCGCCGTCGTATATCCGCTCGCCGATCTTTGGGTCGACGACCTTGATCATGGCTCGAATGAGCGGGCGCGGCGTGTAGTACTCGCCGCCATTGCGCCCGGCATTGCCCATGTTCCTGATCTTGGCTTCGTACAGGTGCGAGAGCTCGTGCTTCTCGGTCTGCGAACGGAACTTGAGCCCGTCGATGATGTCGATCACGTCGCGCAGGTTGTAGCCGCTCTGGAACTTGTTCTTGATCTC
>Ga0182017_10004470_pt1 | contig 10400 bp, 8 predicted proteins | sample 712E3DmetaG_FD_120492 | JGI IMG/M metagenome (GOLD analysis project Ga0182017, IMG submission 120492) | Permafrost microbial communities from Stordalen Mire, Sweden - 712E3D metaG | ecosystem: Environmental > Terrestrial > Soil > Wetlands > Permafrost | place: Sweden: Stordalen | collected... | reverse complement strand
GGTGAATCGATTTCGGAAGGGGTGTTGGCGCGATGGATCAAGCGCGACGGCGAGGCGGTGAAGGAGGGGGAGGCCCTTTTTGAACTTGAGACCGAGAAAACCACGGCCGAAGTGCCTTCTCCGGCTTCGGGTGTCCTCCATGCGCTTGTTGACGAAGGTTCAACCGTGCGCATTGGGCAAAAAGCGGGAACAATCGAAACCGGGGCTTCAGCCGCAAAAGAACCACGATCCGAAACTACGCGCGCGATGGACGTAAAATCATCGCTGATGTCGCCGGTCGTCGGAAACAACGTCGCGGAAAACAATCATGATGAGGATGCTTCATCACAAAGCGAAAAAAACGGCAAGACAACCGCAAGCGAGGCGCCTGATGAACGTCCTCGCGCGAACACGGCCGCTCCCGATTCGTCAAATTCAAAAATTCCTTCTGAAACGATACATAGCAAGGCAGCGGACGCGTCAACGCGGATCAGCCGCCGCGTTGCCATGACCCCTCTTCGCAAGGCCGCCGCGCAACGTCTCCTTCAGGCCAGGCGAAACGCCGCGCACGTCACGACGTTCAACGAAATCGACATGTCGAAGGTAATGGCGGTCAGGGCGCAATTCCGCGAGGAGTTCGAACGTGAGCATGGAGTTAAAATTGGTGTTGTGTCGTTTTTTGTCAAGGCATGCTGCCTTGCGCTGAAACTATACCCCCAGGTCAACGCATCGATCGACGGCGACGCTATCGTTTACCATGATTTCTGCGACATCGGCGTGGCCGTATCCACGAATGCGGGATTGGTGGTCCCGGTCATCCGCGACGCCGACCGATCGCATTTCGCCGATATCGAGGCCGCTATCGCCGCGCTCGCCCTAAAAGCCCGGGAAAAGCGCCTGCTGCCGTCGGACCTTGAAGGCGGCACCTTCACAATCACCAATGGGGGCGTGTTCGGTTCGCTTCTGTCCACGCCTATCCCCGCGTATCCCCAGACAGCGATCCTTGGCCTTCATGCGATACGCAAGCGGCCGGTGGTGGCGGATGAGACGATCGTGGCGCGGCCCATGATGTATGTCGCGCTCAGTTACGACCATCAGGTCATAGACGGAAGAGAGGCGGTGGGTTTTCTCGTTTCGATCAAGGAATTCGTGGAAGAGCCCAATAAACTTTTGCTTGAAATGTAGGGAGGAATATATGGAAGATCAAACGGTTAAAAAGGGTCTTGAAGGCGTTATCGCCGCCAAATCCGAAGTGTGTGATATCGACGGTGAGCGTGGACGTTTGTTCTACCGGGGATATTCGATTGAAGAGCTCGCCAGGTATTCGACGTTCGAGGAAGTAACCTTTTTGTTATTGAATGAACATCTTCCGACCGCGGCCGAGTTTGAGCAGTTCAGTAAACTAATGCGGTTAAGCCGTGATCTTGCGCCGCAGGTAAAGGAAATGATCCGCGCGTTTCCCATTAACGGGTCGATCATGGAGTTGCTTCAATCATGCGTCTCGTATTTGAGCGGGTACGTCGAACACCGCATCCAGCACTCCGCGACGTGCAACTGTCGCGATACGCTCCACCAGGTGGCGCAGATCGCGAGCGTCGTCGCGGCGACCCACCGGTTTCGCCAGGGGAAGGAGTACGTCGCGCCCCGCCCAGATTTTTCCCATGGCGCGAATTTTTTATATATGCTCCATGGAACGGCGCCGGACGAGGATGAAGGCCGCGTGATGGACACGTTGTTTCTCTTGCAGGCCGAACATGGGTTCAACGCCTCCACCTTTACCGCCCGCGTCGTAGCCTCCACCATGTCCACCTGTTATTGCGGCATATCGGCGGCAATTGGGGCGCTCGCGGGATCCCTTCACGGAGGAGCGAGCGAACGGGCGATTGACATGCTCGATGAGATCGGCTCGCCGGAGAACGTAGGGCCGTGGCTGGATAAGGCCTTGGCGGCCAAGCGCAAGGTTATGGGCATGGGGCACCGGGTTTACAAGGTAAAAGACCCGCGGGCGGTGATCATCGAGGAAATACTGCGGCGTCTTAGCGAAAAACGAGGCGATTACCGCTATTACCGGTTATTGAAAAAGGTGGAGGAGGAATTCATCAAGCGATTCGACGAACAGGGCAAGCCTATACGCACCAACGTGGATTTTTTTTCGGGGGCGGTATATTCGTTGCTCGGCATTCCGCGAAACCTTTTCACACCCATATTCGCGGCTGCGCGGGCGCCGGGCTGGCTCGCGCATATTCTTGAGCAGCGAAAGGATAACCGTTTGTATCGACCATCATCGCTGTATACAGGCGCTGCACCCCGCCGGTATACGGCATTGGAAAATCGACAAGCAACTTCATAGGAGCTGTTTTTTTATAAATTCTCGAAAAAACATTTACTAAAACGAAAAGTATCAACCTGTGAACGATAAATCCGGAATCAAATTCGTCGGTATCCCGTCAATTTCAATTGTTATCGTGTCAGATGCGACGGGAAGTACCGCGCTTCAGATGGTGCGTTCCGCCCTCGTGCAGTTCGGTGACGTGGACGCTGAAATCATTAGGCATGCTCATGTCAATTCGTCCCGGCGCATACTTTCAGTCGTAGAAGAAGCGGCAAAGAAAAAATCCCTCATAGTGCATACGATCGTTTCATCCGATTTACGCCACCAATTACTCCAGCAATCGCGTCTTTTGGGGGTGGATGCTATGGACCTGATGGGACCCGTCCTCGACAGGCTCTCGATCCATTTTCATCGACCGCCGATTGAAGAGCCCGGATTGTATAAACAATGGGACGAAGGCCGGACACGCGAAATCGCGGCGGTAGAATTTACCTTTCGGCATGATGACGGAAGAAAGCCCGAAGATTTACCGTCAGCGGAAATCGTGCTAGTCGGCATTTCCCGGAGCATAAAAACCCCTATTGCATTATATCTGTCATACCACGGTTGGTTTACGGCGAATATACCCCTTATTTTGGAGGTAGATCCGCCCACCGAACTTTTCTCAGTTCCGAGAGAAAAAGTATTTTGTCTCACAATGGTCGAAAGTAGGTTCATAGAGTTACGTCAAGCCCGCGCAGCGGCAGCCAATCTGCCGCAAAGCAGCTATGTATCGCCGGAATATATCCGAAAGGAAATTTCGTATTCCCGACGACTCTGCCTCGAACATGGTTGGCAATTGATCGATACCACCGGCAAATCGGTTGAAGAGGCTTCGGGGGAAATTATAGGGCTGATGCCCGAGTCGGAGAAAAAATCGATTCTGCAATGAATAAAATCGACGTGGAGGCCGCCGAAAAAACGCCCGACGGCAAGATTATGCACGCCGTTAGTCGTAGATCATTTCCTCCCGGTCTTCCTTCCAGGCCATGAGCTGTTTTGTGCGGCTTGGGTGTTTTAATTTACTGAGGGCTTTTGTTTCAATTTGCCGTACCCGTTCGCGGGAAATACTGAAGGCTTCGCCGATTTCTTTTAAGGTTTTAATCCTGCCGTCGTCGAGACCGAAGCGCATTATGACGATTTCACGTTCCTTTTTCTGCAAGGAATTGAGCACTTCCTTTATTTGTTCCCGTAGCTTGATAAGAAGTATCCGGCGCGCGGGATCCTCGGCCTTCGTGTCTTCGATGTATTCCCCGAAGGTCGTGCTGCCATCACTGCCGATTTCCATGTCCAGTGAAATCGGGTCCATGGAGTACTCCAGAGCCATCTGCACCTTTCCTACAGGCAAATTGAGCGCCTTGGCTATTTCTTCATTCGTGGGTTCACAGCCGAATTCAGTGACCCATTTGCGGCAGAATTTCACCGTTTTATTGACTAAATCCAATGTATTGGCGGGAATCCTGATGGTTTTTGATTTATCGTTGATGGCGCGGGAAATTGCCTGTTTGATCCACCATGTGGCATAGGTGCTGAATTTATACCCTTTGCGGTAATCGAAATTTTCAACCGCCTTGATGAGCCCGCGGTTGCCTTCCTGGATAAGATCGATGATTTCCATGCCGCGAAGCGTATATTTTTTCGCGATACTCACCACAAGGCGTACGTTGGCCTCGATGATCGCGCATTTGGCCTGGTTTCGCGTTTCTTCCCACCGTGTAAATTCCTCCACCTGATCGACGAGCGTGTTTTTCTTCAGGTAGGCCTTGAACTTGTCGAGAATATGCTGAATTTGTTTGGTGTTCAGGTTGAGCTTGCGGCACAATTCAATGGTTTCATGGTTTAACTGAACGATTTTTATCTTCAGATCGTCCTTCGCTTTTTGCGAGCGGGCGCTCTTGACCTGATTGGAAAGCCCCTCGATGACCTTGTTCTTGCGGTTGATCTGAGTCATGACCTTGAGAAAGTTCGACCGCAGCTTTTCATATTCCTCCGGCCCTTCTACCTGGTCTTCCTCCAACTGAAGAACGTCGATGCACTCCAACACGTTTTGACGCAGTTCATCGGTTATTCGGACGAGGCTTTCATACGCCACGGGCGAGTGAAAGGCCATTTCGAAAAGTTTTTCCTGTGCGCTTTCCATGCGCTGCGCATATTCGGATTCCTGGAGGCGCGTAAGCAGAGGCACACGGCCCACGCTGTTCAAATAGACCCACGTGGGGTCGGCGTATCGGGGAATCCTTTTAACGGAAATGATCCGGCGCGGACGCCGGTCCAATACGGACCCCTTCGCTTCAGTAACCAGCGTATTGATGGAGATGTTTTCCTGCGTCAGCAGTGTTTCCACATGCTCACGGGCGCCGGGCGTGGTCGCCACTTCTTCGATTTGCGCTTCGGTAACGAACCCTTGAAGCATCGACAGCTTTTTAAGCCGATCGACTATTTTTTCCATTGATGGCGTCAGGCTTGTTTCTTTTGTACTCATTATTATAGTTCGAGCTCTTTCAGTTGAGTGGAATCGTGTTTTACTTCGTCCATGAGCGCCGCCCTCCTAAGAGGCTGCGTTTTCATAAGCGATTGGTTCAGCCGTATCCGGTTCTTAAGAAATTTCCTTTGTAAACGTAACATCGTATGCCGTAACTCTTCATGTACATTACTCTCCTGCGCTTCCTTTGAAAAAAGCAGGCTGACGATCCGTTTCGCTTCGGGTTCCGCGAGCGAACCCATGAGCGTATTCAGTTGAGCGTTCTCGTCGAAACAGCGTAGTATAATAGAATATAAATCAGTGGAAAATTGATCGGTAAAAGTTTCGGGAGTAATATAGCGGCGCGCTTCTTTTATTATCGATGGATCAGAAAGCAGCAGCCTCATGAAATTGCCTTCAATGGAACCGCTGTAGTCGTCGGCGCTATTAAAATCGGTTCGCGCGGCGGCGCCGGGCCGTTTAATACGTCCAGCAACAATCGATTCATTGACATGAAGGCGCTCGGAAATGTTTTTGATGAAATCCTGGCGAACGATGGAATCGGAGATCGATTGCGCGAGCGGGACTAAATAATCGAGCACGGCGGATTTTTTCTGCGGCGAATCAACGCCTTTATCGGCCATCGCCTTTTGGATGATGAACGGCGCGAAGGACGTCGCTTTTCCGATGAGGTCAAGGAAGGCTTCTTTCCCGTGTTTTCTTACAAAGGAGTCCGGGTCTTCGTCATCGGGCAGGATAAGCACCCGGACATCGAGGTTATAGGGGGCTAAAACGAACACCGCCCTCTGCGCGGCATTGATTCCGGCCGAGTCGCCGTCGAACACCAAATACACCGTCGGGGCGAATCGTTGTATGATCCGCGCTTGAACGTCGGTGAGCGCCGTTCCGGAGGTAGCGATGACGTTTTTAATGTCCGCTTGGTATAGAGCGAGAAAATCCATGTATCCTTCAACGATAATGATGTTTTTTGTCTGTTTGATATGATACTGCGCAACGTGCAACCCATAGAAGGTTTTGTTTTTTTGATACAGGAGCGTTTCCGGCGAGTTAAGGTATTTCGGTTCCGCGTCCTTGGTAAGGCCCCTGCCGCCGAATCCGATTGGCCTTTTCGAGGTATCGAAAATGGGAAACATGATCCTGTCGCGGAAGCGGTCGTAAAGTTTGTTGCCGGTCTTGGAAATCGCTAGTCCGCATTGGACAAGCGATGATTCCGCGACGCCTTTGGTTTTCGCATAGGACAATAATTTCGTCCATCCCGGCGGCGCGTATCCCAGCCTGAATTCCCGTATTATTTCACGGGTCAGCCCGCGACCAAGGAAATATTCGATGACGCGCGGATGAAGGCGCGTCTGGCGGTAATAGAACTCCACGGCAATTTCATTGATTTTAAACATTTCGTTTTTCGGAATGAAGTGTTCCGAGTTATTTGTAGAAGCGCCGGGATCGTCCGCGCCGTGAGCGTCGGGATAATATGAATTTTCCGAGCGAGTCGGTTCAAGCCTGACTCCAGCTTCGTCCGCCAAGGTATGAAGCGCCTCCGGAAAGCTGAGGCCGTCATGCTCCATCAGGAAGGTGAAAACATCTCCACCCTTATGGCAGCCGAAACAATAAAATATTCCCTTTGCGGGAGTGACGGTGAACGAGGGGGTTTTTTCTTTATGGAAGGGGCAAAGGCCTTTCAGGCTTTGGCCCGCGGCCTTAAGCGTAACATAGCGTCCGATGATGTCGGCTATGTTGATGCGGGAGCGGATTTCCTCCTTCGCATGATCGAGGAGCAGTTTTTTGTCGGGATTGAATGGCATAATGTTAATCTACCGCTATATCCGCGCCGTTTTTTTCAATTACTTCTCCGACAATCTCAGATAACGGATAACCATTGTTCTTGAGCTGTTCCAGAAGGCCGGCGGCTTTCTTTTCGGAGATACAGATCAATAAGCCTCCGGAGGTTTGCGCATCGCACAGCAGCATTTTTGTTGTATAGTCAACTCCTTGGGCATATGAACAACTTTCCTCGATGAATTCCTGATTTCTAAATGCCGCGCCGGGCAAGCAGCCCATTTCGGCCAGTTGTCCGGCGCCATGGAGGAGAGGGACGCGCTTGCCGTGAATACGCAAGGTTACCTTGCTTCCCGCGGCCATTTTCCGCGCATGTCCAAGGAGGCCGAAGCCCGTTATGTCGGTGGCGCAGCGCACGCCGAATTGTTGCATCAAACCTGCGCCTTTACTATTGAGAAGTTTCATATTGTCCAGGGCGGCCCGGTAGCTCTCGGTTTTCGCCTCGCCGATGCGCTTTCCCGCAATAATGATCCCGCTTCCGATGGGTTTGGTGAGGATCAGGACGTCGTCTTCGCGTGCAGCGGCATTGGTTATTACTTTATCGGGATGCACGATGCCGGTAACGGCCAATCCGTATTTGGGAGGATAGTCGTCGATGGTATGACCGCCTACGATAAGCGCTCCCGCTTCAGTAACCTTTTGTAAGCCGCCTTTTAAAATTTCCGCCAGCGCTTCCAGGGGGATTCTTGTCGACGGGAACATCATTAGGTTTAGCGCCGTGATCGCGGTCCCGCCCATGGCATAGACGTCGCTTAATGCATTCGCGGCGGCAATCTGGCCGAATTCAAAGGGGTCGGAGCATATTGGCGGGAAAAAATCGACGGTCTGGATGATGGCTACATCGTCGGTCAATTTGTAAACGCCCGCGTCGTCATGGGTTTCAATGCCTACCAGCAGCCGCTCATTGCGCGGGGAAGGAATGTCTTTAAGCGCTTCGGCCAGTTTGGAAGCCGAAAGCTTGGCCGAGCACCCTCCGGTTTCCACGGTTGTCAATAAATCGAATTTCATGATTGTTTTTACGTTTTGTGGAGACGTTCCATGCACCGTCTTCTATGGGTTTAGGGGACTACGAAATTCTCCGTATATTGCATTTTCCGCTAAAATCACTTCGACTTTGGATCTGTCCTCCGAATTTATTTCCAGGGCAATCCCGCAATCCGACGACATCGAGCGGGGCACGGGGATGGCCTGGCAGGCTATTTTCTCTTGTATGCATAAACGCTCGGCCTTAATGACATTATGGGTGGATTGGAAAAGAATGATTGATTTTTGCATTAAAATTTGAACACCTCACCCCCGGCCCTTGGCCGCCCCTCTCCCCTAGGGGAGGGGGTAACTCATCAACTCATTCTTCTCACGGCTCTATCACATGCCCCGCGGTCGACAGCGTTTCGAGTATTGTAAACATGTTTGAAACTTTACCTACACGTAAATCAGCCTTTTTGTTGAAGTAATCAAGGCATGTGCCGCACACGAGAATAGTAACGCCACGGCTTTCAAGCTCTTTAAGCGGCGCAAGTACCGCGGAACCTTCTACGGTAAGATGAATTCCATTCGTATAAAAAACCAAGGCCGTTGGCAGCGGCGAAACTTCTTTGATCGTATTGATGAACGTTTTTATAAGGATGCTGCATAATTCGTCGGGGCCAGTGCCTAATTTATCGTTTCTAAAAAGAATGGCGTAGGATTTTTTAAGCTGGGGTTCGCAGTATAATTCCGCATCCGGATGAGAAAGAACACCTTCCCCTTTTGTAACGGTTAATGTATAAACGCCGTTTTTTTCAGTCGTAGCGCTTGCCGCCCCATTATCATGTAAGAAATGTTCAACGTTCTGTTTTGAAGTCTCATTGTCAATTAAAACGGTCATGCTTTGACCCGGTGCGAGTTCCATTAATGCGGTTTTGGTCATTATAAGCGGCTTGGGGCAAACCATTCCGCGCGCATCGACGATTTTTTGTTCCATAAAAGCCCTTTTGAAAAAAATAAATAAAAAATCAATTGTGTGACGTAGATCACATACACGGAATTAGCAAGATTGTATTTTAATTCATAATTACAAAGCTTTCATTAAAAAATTGCTTGGAGAACTACGGTTAACTTGTTTAAAATACTTCATAATAGCTATATTTTGTGATGATAAATATGTATAACCTTCACGCCCCCCAATCCCCCGTAGGGGGACTAATTTGGAAGGCGGATAAATTAATTTTGAATTACTTACTTTTTCTGGAGCCGATACCATGGGACAACCAGCGGCACGATTAGGCGACATGACCGCGCATGGCGGGACCATAACGGGTCCGGGATGCCCGACCGTTCTGATCGGCGGCATGCCTGCCGCATGCATGGGCGACATGCATGTGTGTCCAATGGTCACGCCGGCAACGCCGCCTATTCCGCATGTTGGCGGGCCGATTACACTGGGGAGCACGGGCGTATTCATCGGTAAAAAGCCCGCCGCCCGCATGGGCGATATGGCCGTGTGCGTCGGGCCGCCTAGTACCATCATTCTCGGCTGCATGACGGTGCTCATCGGCGAGGCAGGTGGCGGAGGCGGCGGAGGGGGCGGTGGAGGCGGTGCAGGCGCGGGCGGAGGAAGCGCGGCGGCCGGAGCGTTGACGTCGGCGAGCATTGCGGGGCAGCCGCCGCAGCTAAATCAGGTAGGGGAGCATTTTATCGATTTTACTTTCCTTGACGCGGCCAAACTGCCGGTCGGCGGATTGCATTATGAATTAACTTACCCCGACAATTCAATGTCCGGCGGGATTCTTGGCGGGCAGATAAAACGTACCGGCGTGCCGCAGGGGAGTTACAGCGTTAAGCTTCGCGGCATTGTTAACGCTCAATGGTCGGTTCCGCAGGCAAATGTCGGGACGGCGGTCGATCTTATCGTGGATACAGTTGGTATTGATAGTGGAGAAAAAGCCACCATTGATATCTATGTCCGCGATCCGAATTATACCGATCATCTTTTAACGACGCTTGAAGGACAGGTCAGCGGCGACCAGGTGAAGGCATCGTGGACGTTGCGGGTGGATGAGAAATATCTTGGCATCTGCGCTGCAAAAGGGGACAATCAGAAATTTTCAAGGCCGTTTTTTTTCTTCAAGATCATGATCGCTGAATTAAACGAGCAATCGGGAATAATGAATTATCAGGATTGGATTGAAATAAAAGCTATAGGAATGGACGGAAAACCGGCGGCAAATGAAGATTATGTTTTAAAGCTTGCGACCGGCGAAATCAAAAAAGGAAAGCTTGATGGAAACGGCATGAAGAAAATAAACAATGTCGACCCATCAATATGCCTTGTTGAGTTCCCTAATTTACCGGAGGTCCAACCGCAATGACCACGGGTACAAAAACATCTCCTCCCGCAAAAGCCAAGAGGCTTCCGGCTCGATCAAGCGCTACAAATACCTTTGGGCCGCTTTGCAGGGTCAAATTCGTTTACAAAGAAAATCCCAATGAGCCTATTAAAAATAGATATGTTGCCTATTGGCTTTATGATTCAAGCGGAAGTAAAATCGACAGCGCGCCGCAATTGAAAACCTTCTGGAATGATCAGTCCATGCTGTTCCCCGTAAATGTAGGAAAAACCGATGAGAACGGAGTTTTACGTTCGAATTTACCCGCCAATGTATGGTTAAGTGTGGATAAACAAAATGGGATATATTCAATAAAAACAGTTCGAAGCGGTCAATCGCCCAAAACTGATGCAGCGATAGCTTT
>Ga0182017_10004468_pt1 | contig 10403 bp, 3 predicted proteins | sample 712E3DmetaG_FD_120492 | JGI IMG/M metagenome (GOLD analysis project Ga0182017, IMG submission 120492) | Permafrost microbial communities from Stordalen Mire, Sweden - 712E3D metaG | ecosystem: Environmental > Terrestrial > Soil > Wetlands > Permafrost | place: Sweden: Stordalen | collected... | reverse complement strand
GGCCCCTCGGGTCGCTGGACCGGCTTAAAGGAATCGACGTCAACTCCGTGCGGCACCACGGAGATGTCGAGGTCCCCACGGATGGCGAGAAGCTCGTCGCGCCCCTCCGGCGTCAGCGTCAGTACCCGGTCGGCGTCGGCGTACATGTCGAACTCGTAACGCTTGAGTCCCTTCATGTAGAACAGCGCGGTCAGCCCTTCCTTGTTGCACCTCTCCATCTCGAAGACCTTGCGCCTGGCCAGGTAGTAGCATTCGTGCTCCGACATCACGCGCTTGATCCCATCGAGCGACGGGTTCCCGTACAGGTACTGTGCCACCATCGAGTACTCGGAAATGACCACGTCGTAGGCGGCCGTCCGGGTCATGTCGGCGATCTGCTCGAACATCTCCTCCGATCGGCAGAACCAGAAGTAAGGCGGCACCTTTGAGAAGAAGAACTGTCTCGCTTTCTGGAGCTTGCCCCAGCTCGGCGGTGGCGGCAGGATACGCATGTTCTCGCAGTACATCGAGACCGACTTCTGCTGCTCTTCGGTGTAGCCCTTCTCGTCGGCGGCGAACGCCACCAGGGACACCTCGTGCCTCCGGCTCAGCAGCTTGACCCGGTTGTAGATGATGATCGGACCCCCGATCACCTTCGAGTGCGGGAACTCCTTGACCACGAACAGTATTCTCACGCTTTCCGCTGCCCCCTTCGCGCCCCCCGCTCATCAGCCGTCGCGACCACTCGCGTGAGAGCTCCTTCACATGAAAACCCGATGCTGTGATTATAAGTCTAAGGCAATAAACTCAAGAATCCCGCCACCGTGCTCATCGCGGTCGAACCACGTTCGCGGGCAGGCGTTTGCGTGCAAGGTCATGGCGGTGGGGTGAAGAACTATAATAGGCCCCGCGACCATGGGGCCTCGAATAAGGGGAGCGGACAGGGGATGCAGAAACTCAAAGCCATCGCCATAGCCTTCGCCACCTGCGCCGCAGTGCTGGCCTGCCTGCTGCTGATCTCGGGCACCGCGAGCGCCGCGGGCAAGGGACAGCCCAGGGTGGAGCTGCAGCAGTCGGACCCGACCTCTCACACCACATGGAGTGAGTTCGGCGACCAGGCGATAGCGGGGTCGGATGGCGCGGACAAGCAGGCATACAAGTTTCAGCGCGTGCGGGAGGGCAAGGACTTCACGTACGTCATCAGCAACCTGGACGCCAACCAGTACTACGCGGTCGAACTCTCGTTCGTCGAGCACAAGTTCGCGGGCGCGGGACAGAGGATATTCAACACGTACATCCAGGGCTCGCAGGTGCTGTCGGCGCTCGACGTCTTCGCGCAGGCCGGCGGGGCCGACGCGGCGCTGCAGTACGCGTTCGGCACGTGGGCCGACACGAACGGCAGGCTGAAGGTCAGGTTCACGTCATCCGACGGGGGCTGCATCGACAAGGCGATGGTCAGCACGGTGCGGCTTTACAACTCGTCGGGCACGGCCGTGGAGATAAGCGGCTCGGCAAGCAGGAACAGGAGCTCGGTGCCGCTGCGCTACCAGAACTCCTCTTCTCAGAACCTCTACGAGACGCTCGTCGCCAGGCTGGGAGCGAGGCTCTCCATGGACCTCGTCCCGCAGAGGCTGTCCGCCCGCTTCTCGACTCTCGGGACGGGGACCGGGGACCTCTCGGACCTGGTGCTCGGGCTGTACGACGGGACGACGATGAGGTGCCTGCCGTTCACCGACAGGTATCCGGTCTTCGAGCAGATGTCGCAGTGGCAGTCGATGACCGGCACCACCTACTCGTGCGGCTCGCCGTCGAGCAACCTGCAGGAGTGGGTGACTTTCCGGGCGCCTTTCTACCCGAAGAACGAGAAGGTAAGCTCCGCGCCCTTCATCTATGTCGACGTGACGGTGCGGAACAACGGGGCTGCGCCGGCGAACGGCAAGTTCGTCTTCGCGATGCCCTCGAAAAAAGAGTTCGCGGCCGCGGCACCGACCACTTTTTCGACGGCGGACGACACCGGGCTGAGATATACAACCTCGTACAGCTACGACGACGAGTCGCAGAGTACCTTTGACGCGAGGAGCGCGACTGAAGGGCTGGCACTGCCTTCGGGTGAGGGGACCGACGTGACCTTCAAGGGAGCGACGTCGCCCGAGTTCTCCGACTTCGCCGCCGACAGGCTGTGGAGCTACACGTCGCCGGCCGGCTACCCGGCTACCTACAGCGCGCCGGGATCGCCGATCTTCTCGTACTATCCGCGCGGTTACCTCGGCGCGATCTGGGACATAAGCGCGCTGGCGCCGGGCGCGGCGCAGACGAAGCATTTCGTCCTGGCGGGTTACACGACCGACCCGATACTGAACGTGAGGAACAACACCTATTCGGACGGCACCTTCAGGTTCAGGTACACCACGCTGTTCAGCAGCCTCCAGCAGGTCATCGACTACGCGGTCACGAACCGTTGGGCCGGCGACAACATGCAGGATAAGAGCGACTTCTTCGATTCCACCGTGGGGAATGACAGCTATCTCTCGACAGACGCGTCCTACAAGGGGGCGGTCCGGGGCCTTGTCGGCTACTCGTTCCAGAGCTACCTGGCCAACACGTGGTGGGCGCATTCAGACGCCGGGCGCGACTGGTTCAGCGTATGGGAGGGGACCGACTGCCGTTATCACAGCACGGTCGACGTGGAGTACAACGACGCCTGGTTCTACTATCAGCTCTGGCCTGATCTGCTTAAAAAGGTGATGGACGAGTGGCTCCTCTACCAGAAGACGGTGCCCGAGGGCATATACCTGTCACACGACATGGGTTACGGCGACCAGGCGGTCGGCCAGAATTACCCGAACGACATGCCGGTGGAGGAGAACTGCAACTATATCCTGATGCTCTACAAGTACTGGAAGTCCACCGGCGACTCGAGTTATATGAACAGCAGGTACGCCTACGCCCGCAACTACGCGAACTTCCTGATGCAGTGCGACAAGAACGGCAACGGCATGCCGGACGTATACGTGAGCAACACGGTCGACCAGGGTTCGCCCGGAATACAGTACGCGAAGGACCAGATATACCTTGGCGTGAAGTGCGCCAGCGCATACAAGGCCGCCAGGGACATGGCTCAGGCCGCAGGCGACTGGTCGTTCTCCGGGGCGTGCCAGTCGAAGCTCGAGCAGATAAACGAGACTCTGGAGCAGGACTCCTGGCTCTCGGACCACTACGCCGTGGCGCTCAACGGCGGCATGAACGAGGACGACCGCCAGGCATACAGCATATACCCGGGCAACGGCCTGAACTACGTGCTGTCCGGGTCCCGCGACTCCGGGCTCACGTCGACTAACGTCGCGAGGCTGCAGGCCGACCTGGTGAACTCCACCGCGCACACGCTGAAAGATTTCGGGTGCACGCACTCGAGCTACGACTCCTACAACGAGTGGGTGTCGCAGAACATGTGGCGAGACCAGGTAGCCTGCAGGCTGGGCGTCAACCTGCAGGGTGCGAGCCCGATGGCGATGGCACCCAGATACTGGTCGCTCGAGCAGTATTTCGCGCAGTACATGGACGGTGGATTCTGGGACGTCGTCAATTACCCGGGCGGTGGCGGGGTGCCCCGGAACGCTTCCACCTTCTCGGGGAGCGCGTCGCGGACCGGGGCGGGCAACAGCTACGGCGGCTACTCGCAGTCCCTCGGGTACTACCCGCGAGGCGCGACGAGCCTGGGCATGTTCGACGCGGCGGCGGGCATAGTGCTCGACGCGCCGGGCAACGCCCTGTACTACAACGCCTCGACTTCGGCTCCGCTGAGGATACCGATCCTGTCCAGGGCGGACTGGGCGAACTCGGACCCGACGAAGAGAGTGCCGACAATGTACTTCGCGAACGGGTCGTCCGCGCCGACCATCACCAACAGGTCTCTCCTCCCCGGGACCATAGGGCTTAACGCGCCCCAGGATATTTCGATACAGGGAGGCAAGCACGCGATCTCCCCGGGCGACGCGACCAACGGAACGGTGACCGTCTCGTACAACGTGCCGAGCCCGTCCAACGTGTTCGTCTCGATATGGAAGGGCGACCAGTCGGTCCGCACCCTGGTGGGCGGCAGCGGCCAGAGCGGAGCAAACTCGGTGACCTGGGACGGCCGCGACGACAGCGGGAACGTCGTGGTGGACGGCATATACAGGGCTCGAGTGGACGCGACGCCCAACGACGCCAGCGTATCGATACGCCCGGCGTCCACTGACGTATGGGTGAACAAGACCATTCCCGGCCTGTCCGACACCTGGTACCTGGCGGAGGGCTACACGGGCAGCAACGCCACGGGCGGGAACTTCGAGACCTATATCCTGGTCCAGAACCCCTCCGACGGCCCTGCGAACGTGGAGATGACCTTCATGAAGCCGGGGGGCGCCACGGTAAAGCGCACGTATACGGTCCCGGCCGCCAGCAGGTTCACCGTGACGGTGAACAAGGAGGTGCCGAACTCCGAGGTCAGCACGCTGGTCAAGGCCGACAGGAAGATCGCGGTTGAGCGCTCCATGTACTTCAACGGGCGGAAGGCCGGGCACGACTCGATCGGGGTAAACGCGCCGTCCAACACCTGGTACCTGGCGGAGGGCTACACCGCCCAGGACTTCGACGAGTACGTGCTGGTCCAGAACCCGAACGATGAGAGCGCCAACATCACGGCTACTTACATGACGTCGGGCCAGGGCAACGTGGTGAAGCTTTACAACGTCGCGGCGCACGCCAGGTTCACGATCCACGTGAACGACTTCCTCCCCGGCCAGGAGGTCTCCACGAAGATGGAGAGCAACAGGCCGATCGTGGTGGAAAGGGCGCAGTACCTGAACCACATGAAGGCTGGTACGGACTCGATTGGCGCGACGTCCACCTCGGTGAACTGGTTCCTGGCCGAGGGCTACACGGACCAGGGTTTCGAGGAGTACGTGCTGCTCCAGAACCCGGGCGGCGAGAGCAACATCGTCAAGGTCACGTACATGATGAGCGACGGGACGAACAGGGTCATCGACTATACCCTCGCTCCATCGAGCCGTTACACCATCGGCCTGAATGACCTGCTGCCGGGGAAGATGATCTCGACAAAGATAAAGGCGCAATATCCCGTGATCGTCGAGCGCTCCATGTACTGGAACAAGCGAGCGGACGGCCACGACAGCATAGCGACTCCTACACCGGACTGCACCTGGGACTCGGCCGAGGGCTACACGGCGCAGGGCTTCGAGACCTGGGAGCTCATCCAGAACCCGAACGACAGCACGGCGAACGTGACGGTCACCTTCATGGAGCCTTCGGGCAAGAACACCGTGAAGACGTATCAGGTCCCGCCGCGCAGCAGGTTCACGATCGGCGTGGGCGACATCATCCCGAACGCGGAGGTAAGCGCCCGGTTCGACTCCGACGTGCCGATCATCGTGGAGAGAGCCGGCTACTTCAACTCCAGGAGCGGGGGGACCGACTCCATCACAGTCAGGGGCCAGTAGGCACCCTTCTATGTCGAGACCGAAGAGGTCGAATCGACAGCATGAATATGGTAAAATCTCCATTACAATTTAGTTCCTATTGCCAGGGAGCGTTCAGGCACAGCGGCCTGGATGTCAGTCTTGGCTTTTTTTATCCCGGGAAATACCGGGCGGATCGGAGGGATATGAGGTCGGGCTCGAGAAAAACGTGGGCGCGAAGGCGGGCCGGCGGAGGCACATTCGCCGGGCTCGTGACGTGCCTCGCCATATTGCTGGTGTCAGTGGGCGTGCTGCTTCCAATATCGACGATGACGGCGAAGGCACAGGGAATAATAGTGTGCATCGACCCGGGACATGGAGGGGACGACTCCGGCGCGCTCGGCAACGGGCTGAAGGAGAAGGACCTCAACCTGGACATCGCGATGCAGGTGAAGCCGCTGCTGCAGGCGATGGGCTACACGGTCGTGATGACCCGCGAGTCGGACATCACACTGTCGCTGCAGGACAGGTGCGACATAGCCAACAGGAACCACTCGACCATCTTCGTGGCGATACACAACAACGCTTACAACGCCGACGAGAAGGGCACCGAGACGTACGGCTATTACGACAACGTCGATGACGCGCGACTCGCTACGTACATCCACACCGAGGTCGTCAACAAGGTGCACACATACGACCGAGGTGTGAAGCAGGCCGGGTTCTACGTCTTGAAGCACACGAACATGACGGCCGCGCTCCTCGAGGGAGCGTTCATCACGAACCCCGACGACGCGAAGCAGCTGGCCGACCCGGATTTCAGGACGAAGATAGCCCAGGGCGTGGCCTCCGGCATCTACAAGTACTTCAACGAGGCGAGGATGTTCGACACCTACATCCTCCTCCAGAACCCCGACCCCAAGACCGCGGCCGAGGTCAGGCTCTCCTATATGACCGGCGACGGTCAGCAGATGGACCAGGACATCGAGGTGCCCGCGCAGACAAGGCGCACCGTCCACGTCGACGACACGGTGTACAACGCCGACGTCTCGACGCACGTCGAGAGCCTGAACGGGGTGCCGATCATCGCGGAAAGGTCGATGTACTTCGACTTCCCCGGCGGGCACGGGGCACACTCCGCGGGAGGGGTGGAGGCCCCGGCACTCACTTGGTATCTCGCTGAAGGCTGCACGAACTGGGGTTTCTCGACATACGTACTGGTCCAGAATCCGGGTGAAACCTCAAGCGACGTGACACTGAACCTTCTTCGTCCCGATGGGATGACAGGGGTCTTCAAGTACACCATGCAGCCCCTGTCGAGGCTGACCGTGGACGTCTCTCAACTCCCGGCGTTCGAGACGACCGACTTCTCTATCAAAGTGGACGCGACGAAACCGGTGGTCGTCGAGCGCGCGATGTACTTCAAGAACCATAACGGGGCGACGGGCGGGACCGACTCGCACGCGGTCACGTCGCCCAGCCTGGCCTGGTACCTGGCCGAGGGCCACACAGGCGACGGCTTTGACAGTTACGTGCTCCTCGAGAACCCGAACCCGGTCACGGCGGGCGCGAGGCTCACATTCATGATGCCCGGCGGACAGACGCGTGACTTCGACGTCGCACTGGCGCCGCAGAGCCGCAAGACCGTCCACGTGAACGAGCTGGAGGGCCTGGGCCATACGGACGAATCGGTAAGGGTCAGCTCTACGATGCCGATAGTCGCCGAGCGCTCCATGTACTTCAACTACCATGGCGTCATTAAGTCGGGTTCGAACTCGGTCGGAGCCCCGCAGCCGTCCGAGTCCTGGTACTTCGCGGAAGGGTGCACCGGCAACGGCTTCGACACCTGGCTCTGCCTGCTCAACCCGCTCCCGACCAGCTCTGAAGTCCACATGTGGTGCATGAGAGATGACGGCGTGATAGTCGAGAAGGCGGTTACGCTGGCGCCGAACGCGAGGCTCTCTATCCGGATGAACGAGGTGCCCGGGCTGGAACGGGCCGACTTCTCGACACGGATACTATCGAAGGGCGCGATAGTCGCAGAGCGTTCGATGTACATCAAAAACGGGTCCAAGTATGGGGGGACATCCGCGATGGGCAGCGTCGATCCTTCGACTGACTGGTACTTCGCGGAAGGCTGCACGAGGTAAGCGGGATGGCACATGGCGTCAGGCACAGGACAGTTGTAGCCGCGGCGCTGGCCGCGCTGCTGCTCGCAGCGCTGCTGCCCTCGGTGAGGACCGCGCGCGCCGCCACGACCTATCCCGACATCGTCTCTCAGCCGGCCGAGATCCAGGACGCGATCAGGTACGTTAGCGACAAGGGCTACATGAACGGCGACGCCGACGGGAACTTCTGCCCGGACGATCCGGTCACGAGGATCGACTACGCCCGCGCGGTCGTCAAGGTGTTCGACCTCTCGGACGAGCCGGTCGACCAGTCGTACAAGTTCACCGACCTCGACCCGAACAGCAGCGATTACCGGGTCGCGAGCATCGCCACCAGGCACAGGCTGCTCTGCCCCTACGCGGACGGGTCCTACAGGCCATACGAGCAGGCGAACACCGTGAACGTCCTGAGCGGCATATCCCTGGGACTGGGTCTCGAGCCGCAGGCGAAGCTGCTCAACGGGCTCTACCCGAGGGGCCCGGTCTACGAGGGCCTCCTGATCATCGCACACGACCTTCACATCGTGTACAAGAACACGCACGCCTGGCCGTCGAAGGGTTATCCGCGCGGCGAGCTGGCGTATTCGCTTCAGAAATCGGACCCCGCCGACGACAGTCGCGTGGATTACGTTCGGGAAGAGTTCAACTGGCTTCACTGCCAGCAGCCACTGGTCGGTGCAAAGCGCCAGACGGCGATGGACGCGGCGTTCTCGAAGATAGGCTACCCGTACGTATGGGGAGGCGAGTCCGACGAGGAGGGCGGATACGACTGCTCCGGCCTGACGTACTTCGTGCTCCACGACAACCTCGGCTACCCGATGATGAGGGTGGCCGACGACCAGGCGAGGGACACAAGGTACCCCAACGTCGGGCGCCAGGAGTTGCTCGCCGGCGACCCGATCTTCTTCTACTCGAACCCGACCGGCGACCCCAGCGCCTACATAGGCCACGCCGGGATGTACATAGGCAACGGGATGTTCATACACTCGACGGGGAGCAACTCCGGCGTCAGCGTGGACCAACTGACCGGTTACTGGGCCGACCACCTGGCCTGGGGCAAGCGGGTCATATCTGAGCCGGAGCCCGATAGCTTCGACACGTACATGCTGCTGATGAACCCGGGCCAGACCGCCGCGACCGCGCGGCTGACCTACATGCTGACGACGGGCTCCACCTACAGCCAGGACGTCGCGCTGCAGCCGTTCAGCCGCGAGACCGTGAAGGTCGACAACATGCTCACGAACCAGGAATTCTCGACACAGGTCGAGGCGAAGACCGGGAGCATCGTCGCCGAGCGCTCGATGTACTTCCGGTACAGGGGCAAGTACCCCGGGGGTCACGACTCGCCGGGCGTGACGGCGCCCGCGCTGACGTGGTATCTGCCCGAGGGCTGTACGGCCTGGGGCTTCGACACTTTCATACTGGTCCAGAACCCCGGGGCGCAGCCGTCCCAGGTGACGATGACGTACATGATGGACAACGGCACTACGAAGGACCAGTCCTTCACGGTGCAGCCGAACAGCCGCTACACGGTCGCTGTCGACGAGGTGCCCGGCATGGACGCGGCGCAGTTCTCGACGCGCGTCGTTGCGAGCAAGCCGGTCATCGTGGAGCGCTCGATGTACTTCGATTACAAGGGCATAAAGGAAGGGCACAACTCGACGGCCACGAGCGAGCTGAAGCCGGACTGGTACTTCGCGGAGGGCTACACCGGCGGGAAGTTCGACACCTACTTCCTGGTGATGAACCCGAACGACGCCGCCGCGGACGCGAAGATCACCCTGATGTCCCCGGACGGCCAGTCCGCCGACGTCGCGATCCCGATCGCCGGACACGCCAGGAAGACGCTGTACGTCAACGAGGTGCCCGGCTGGAACAACCGGGAGTTCTCGGCGGTCGTGCACTCGAACGTGCCGGTCGCGGCCGAGCGCGCGATGTATTTCGTGTACAACGGAATCACCGGCGGGCACGACGCGATGGGATGCTCGGCGCCCTCGAAGACGTTCTACCTGGCCGAAGGGTACACAGGCCCGGGGTTCGACAGCTACGTGCTGCTGCTCAACCCCAACGCCACCGCCGCGACCGCGAACGTGCGCTTCATGCTGAACGGCGGCAAGTTCGTAGACGCCCAGTACGCGGTGCCCGCCCGCTCGCGGTTCACCATCCCGCTGAACAAGCAGGAGGGTTTGTCCAGTACGGACGTATCTACAATGGTGTCGAGCGACCTTCCGCTGGTCGCCGAGCGCTCCGTGTACTTCGATTACGAGGGACGCCAGGGTGGCTCGTGTGGGCCGGGCGTGCCGGCGCCGGCCGCCAAGTGGTACTTCGCCGAAGGCTATACCGGCCCCTGACGGTCAGGGCGAAAGAAGGGCTTGAACAAGGCATTTTTCACTAACGGGAGAGAGCTGAACCAGGTATGAGGATGTTGAAGAAAACGAAAAAAAGAGAAGCGCTCGCGGCCTGCGTGATGGTGGCGGCACTGACGGCCGCGCTGGTGCTGGGCTTCGCCGGACCCCTCAATGTCAACAAGGCCAGCGCCGGTGACCAGGCTCCTTCGGGCGGGGCGTCCGGAGGGACCCTGGTATTCAACGGGACAGGCAGGGCGCACGGCGTAGGGATGTGCATGGACGGCGTGCACTACCGTGCGCTGGCGGGACAGGACTACCACACAATCCTCAACTACTATTACACGGGTATAACCTTGTCCCAGACCGACGACAGCCGGCCTATCAGGGTCCTGGGACGCGACGGTCAAATACGAACCTGGTCGATGCACGACTACCTCTACCACCTGCAGGAG
>Ga0182017_10004467_pt1 | contig 10403 bp, 11 predicted proteins | sample 712E3DmetaG_FD_120492 | JGI IMG/M metagenome (GOLD analysis project Ga0182017, IMG submission 120492) | Permafrost microbial communities from Stordalen Mire, Sweden - 712E3D metaG | ecosystem: Environmental > Terrestrial > Soil > Wetlands > Permafrost | place: Sweden: Stordalen | collected... | reverse complement strand
CTAGAATCCCGGCCGCTGTGGCTCCTGGAGAGGTCGCATAGTCGGTCTAGTGCAGCGGTTTGCTAAACCGCCAGGTGGGGTAACCTGCCTCGAGGGTTCGAATCCCTCCCTCTCCGCCAGTCCATCCGCATCGAGACACAGCAGCGCGCGCCCGTAGCTCAGTGGATAGAGCGCCAGGTTGCGGACCTGGAGGTCGTGGGTTCGAGTCCCGCCGGGCGCGCCAATTCCCCTACCGTGAAACGACCTCGGGAGCCCCCTCGGGGTCGCTCTATGCCCGACGCCCGGCGGTTACCCGCGATGTGAGAGACGGTGAAAGAGGCCGCCGCCGTGGCCGGCAGGCACCGGCTCGGGGACCGCTTCGGCGCGGCCCTCGATCTCGTCGATCGGCCCGAGCGGGATCTTCCAGCCGTCATCGGCGTCGGGGTCGATCGGGGAAGGTACCGGACTCTTGGTCCGACGCTCCGGGGCCACCCCGGCATTCGCCTCAGCCATCGGTTTCCGATCGTTCATCGACATATCCTCCGGTATCAGGTGGACCGTCGGTCGTGGGCGTTCGCATCGATCAACGTACCACCGCGGTCAACGGCCGGATGGGTCTGTGCCGGCGGGCAACAACCGTCGAAACCGTCCCCGCGGAACGCCTACACGGTCCGCGAGCGTCCGGAAAGGCCGAGCGAATTGAGCCCGAGACGACTAGGCTGATGGCCGAATCCGATGGAGGTGGAGGGTCAGTTGGGACGAGTGCGCCGTCGCGCGAAGCCCGACCGGGTCTCGGACGGACAGCCGGTTCGAGTCCCGCATCGGTCCGCGTCATTTCGGGCCTCGCTGCCGCGTGCCCTGGCGAGTGTCGCGCTGACCGCGATCGTCTACGGCTGTGGCACTCCGCCGCCCACAGTCACTCCGCGCCCATCGGTGGCCATGACGCCCACACCCTGGGCCAGCACCGCAACCCCCTCGCCGACGGCAACACCCACTCCCAGACCGACGACCTTCCCGATCGCGGTAGTAGTCAGGTATGACGACCCGAACCCGGCCATCTCCCCCTACGACCTCGTCGCCGCTCTGGCCGCGGGCAAGATAACGGTCCCGTGCGAGGTCACCGAAATCGGCTTCGGCCCAGCGGCCCTGACGATCGCCGCGGCGACACCCTGCCTGCCCGCCGCCGCGATCACGGCCAAGGTCCATGACACTGCCGGCTCGATGGCCCTGTTGCCGCCTGGGCTCGTGACCCCGTCCGTGAAGGTGCTGGCCGTGGGCAACGCCGATCTCTTCGGTGGCCCCAGCCATCGTGGCGACTACTACCAGCTCTTCGCCACAGTCCCGGACTATGCCGTGTGGACGGGCTACGACGTGAGTGGAGTCCGGACGCTCATCTCGACCGGCGACACATGCCCCGACACGGGCGTCTCGTACATGGCGGTCGGCCAGAAGAAGGGCTGGCCGTGGGTTCTGGACGGCGGCACGGTGCACTACCGCGGCCTGAAGATGGACACGACGTACAGCGGTCCCAGCGGTAATGGCTGGCCCGTCCCGATCATCGTGCGCAACGGCGACAGCGGGAAGCTCGGCGCTCTCATCTCGGACAACGACGTCAGCGCAAACGACTTCGAGTGCCCGATGATCAGCAACTGGGTGCAGCACAGCGGAGTCATGGTCTTCAACGTGGACCCCAAAGTGGCGACGACCCTTTCTCAGCAGGGCGGGCTGAAGGCCGTGACCCTCGGCTCGAACCACATCACCGACCAGGGCCAATCGGGTGTACTTCAGACGCTCAGCTATCTCGATGCCGCCGGGATCAAGCACACAGGCGCCGGCGCTACCCTGGCGGACGCCCTGGCGCCGGCCGTCGTGGACGTTCGTGGCATCAAGTTCGCCTTCGTGGGCTGGGACGACATCAGCGGATCGGCCGCGGCAACGGCCACCAGACCGGGCGTCGCTCCCCTGACCGACGAAAACGTATGCAGCTCCATCAAGGCGGCGCGAGCGGTCGCAGACATCGTCATCGCGATGCCGCAATGGGGCTGGCCCGAATACCACGCCACGATCACCAAGACCCAGGAGACGCAGCGCGCCTTCTTCTACTCATGCGGCGCCGACGACATCCTGGGTAGCGGCACTCACTGGGCCTCGTGGGCGTCGATCCTGCCCGGCGCGAACGGCCCCCAGTTCGCGATTGGGAGCCACGGCAATTTCCTGTTCACCCAGACCTGGAGCCGCCAGACGATGGAGGGGGTCATCGTCGAGGCGACCTTCTACGGCACGAAGCTGGTCCAGTTCCGGCTGCACCCGTACGTGGTCGTCCAGGGCGCTCAACCGAACCTGCTCGACCCGACAACGGACGGGGCTTACGTGCTGAACCAGGTCTGGTCGGTCAGCGACGTGCGATAAATCGGGGAGACGGCTCCCTTGATCGCGCCCGATGGCCGGCCGGCAGGCCGAATGCCGGACACGTGTGACGGCGGCTGCAGCGCGCCCCTCCTGATTAACCCGGTCCGCCTATCCGCCTACCAGCCTCTGAATCACCTGGTGCAGTCGACCACGATGGTAGAGAACCTGGTCCTGGGTCTCTTCCTCGGGCACGATCTTGTTCTCCACCGGCACGATCTCGTCGACGTTGAGCGGCGGCATCTTCCACTCGTCGCCCGTCCCCGGCTCGCCCGGCCCCAGGTACAGGTTCTTGATGATGTTCATCGCGAACCCGTAGTCGCCGTCGTAGAGGACGATATCGACGTCCCGCCCCCGGTCTGCCAAGACCAAGCCCTCCGGCTGACACAATCCCCCGGCTCGACTCCCAACTGAAACTATCAGTTCGGTCAATTTGACACCGGCCCGTGAGGCCGCTACTGTCCCGAGCATCGCTATGGAACATACCTTCTTCTTTTACCGCAACCCGGCATGACCGTTCCCGGAGCCTAGGCCCGGGAACGCGGGTCGTGCCGGGTGCAAGCAGAGGCATCGCCTCTGCTTTTTTGTTGCCCCAGCAGGAGCCCGATTCCGGCAAGCCGGAGCAGCCCGGCAGGCCCCGCAGGAGGACCGCCAGATGATCATCGTTATGTCGATGGGAGCCACGGAGCAGGAAGCGACTAACGTCCGCGACCAGCTCCGCCAGTACGGCTTGACCCCCCATGACAACTACGGCACGCAGCGAGTCGTGATCGCGGTCCTCGGCGACGTGGCTCCGGTAAGGGACCTTCTCATGAGCAAGTTGTCCGTCATGCCGGGCGTGGAGTCGGTGACACCGATCACCCGCCCATACAAATTGACTTCTCGCGAATCGCACCCCGAGGACACGGTCATCGAGGTGTTGGGCACCAGAGTGGGCAACGGCAACCTGACGATCATGGCCGGCCCTTGCTCCATCGAGGGTCGCGAGATGATGATCGAGACGGCCAGGTCTGTTGCCAGGGCCGGCGCCACCATCCTGCGAGGGGGCGCCTTCAAGCCCCGCACCAGCCCGTACGCGTTCCAGGGCCTGGGCGTCGAAGGGCTGACCTACCTGGCCGAGGCGAGCAAGGAGACCGGCCTGCCGACCATCACCGAGGTCATGGAGCCTGGCCAGGTCGAGGTCGTGGCCAGGCACTCGGACATCCTCCAGGTCGGAACTCGGAACATGCAGAACTACTCGCTGCTGACGGCGGTCGGCAAGGCGGGCAGGCCAGTCATGCTCAAGCGTGGCTACGGCGCCACGATCGAGGAATGGCTCATGGCCGCCGAGTACATCGTCTCGTCGGGCAATCCCCACGTGATCCTGTGCGAGCGCGGCATCCGGACCTTCGAGACCTACACCCGCAACACGCTCGATCTGACGGCAGTGCCGCTCCTCCACCACCTGACCCACCTGCCGGTGGTCGTGGATCCGTCGCACGCGACCGGAAAGCGCTGGCTCGTCAAGCCGATGGCGCTGGCCGCGGTGGCCGCCGGCGCAGATGGGATCATGGTCGAGGTCCATCCAAACCCCGACGAGGCCAAATCCGACGGCGAGCAGTCGCTCACGTTCGACCAGTTCGCCGACATGGCCGGCGCCCTGAAGCAGATCCATGAAGTGGTCCGGACCCTCATCAAGGATCCCTTCCCCATGACCGGCCAGGCCAGGGTCGACGGCTCGAGCAAGCACTGATCCAATGACCCCGCCGCCGCTCCCCGGGGAGCCGTCCCGGTCCGTCCATCAAGCCGCGCGACTGCGCGGCGAGCCGAGGCTGCCCGGCGACAAGTCCATCTCGCATCGGGCTCTGATCCTGGCCGCCCTGGCCGAGGGCGAGGGCCTCGTCGGCGGCGCCGGCGACGGGCTGGACGTAAAGGCCACGGCCGGCGTCGTGGCCGCGCTCGGCGCAACCGTCGAGCGCGTGAGCGAGGACGGACTGAACGTCGACTACCGGGTCAGCTCGCCCGGCGCCGACGGCCTCCACGAACCGGAGGGCGTCCTCGACTGCCGCAACTCCGGCACGAGCTTGCGGCTGTGCTCCGGGATGCTGGCGGGCCTGCCCTTCTTCTCGGTCCTGGACGGCGATGCTTCGTTGCGGAGCCGTCCGGTGGCCCGTATCATCGAACCGCTGCGCTGTATGGGCGCGGCGCTGTACGCGCGTCGTTCCGATACCCTCCCACCGCTGGTCGTCATCGGTCGTCATGGGCTCCGCGCCATCGACTTCACGACCCGCGTACCAAGCGCCCAGGTCAAGTCGGCGATCCTGCTGGCGGGCTTGCGCGCGGAAGGGCGGACGACGGTGCGCGAGGCGGTGGCCACGCGAGACCATACCGAGCGGATGCTCCGGTCTCGCGGCATCGAGGTCCGGCGTGAGCCGGGGACGAGTTCGGGAGGCGGTTGGGTGGCCTGGACTCTTGAAGGTGGCGCGCGGCTTCGCGCCGTGGACGAGCGCGTCCCGGCCGATCCGTCGGCTGCGGCATTCTGGCTTGTCGCCGGCGCCATCCATCCGGACGCCGAGTTGACGCTGCGAGCGGTGGGAGTCAATCCAACGCGCCGCGCCGCGATCGACCTGTTGGCCCGTATGGGCGCCCGGATCGAGGAAACTGCGATCGGCGGCGACAGCGCGGACGAGACCGGTGCGGTGCACGCCGACGACGTGGGCGAACCGCTGGCCGACCTGTCGGTCCGTTCGAGCGAGCTCCGCGGCATCGAGGTCGTCCCGAGCGAGGTAGCCGAGGCGATCGACGAGATCCCGATCCTGTGCCTGGCCGCCACGCAGGCTCGTGGCAGGACCACGATCCGTGGCGCCGGGGAGCTTCGCAACAAGGAATCCGACCGCATCGCCGGCATCGCCGACGGACTGCGCGCCCTGGGGGCGAGCGTGGCGGTCGACGGCGACGACATCACGATCGAGGGCCCGACGAAGCTGGTCGGAGCCTCGACGCGCACCTACGACGACCACCGGCTGGCCATGACCTTCGCGGTCGCCGGCCTCATCGCCTCGGATTCGACCACGATCGACCGTGCCGACAGCACGGCCGTGTCTTACCCGAGCTTCTTCACCGAATTGGAAAGGCTGCGAGCATGACCAATCGAGTCGTCCTGATCGGCCACCCGGTCGCCCATTCCTTCTCGGGCGCGATGCAGCAGGCTGCCTTCGACGCCCTCGGGATCGACGCCCGGTACGAGCTCTGGGACCGCCGCCAGATCGATCTGGCCGATGCGATCGCCGAGCTGCGGGGCGACGATTTCCTCGGGGCGAACGTCACCATCCCGCACAAGGAGCATGTCGTCCCGCTCGTCGACCGCCTGACCGACGACGCGGCCGCGACCGGTGCCGTGAACGTCATCTCGCGCGAGGGCAAGAAGCTGATCGGTCACAACACGGACGTGGCCGGCTTTCGGGCCGCCCTCGACAAGGTGGTCGGCAAGCAGAAGATGCCCCGCCACGCCGTGGTGCTCGGCGCCGGCGGCGCCTCCCGCGCCGTCGTCTCGGCTCTCATCGGCGAGGGCTTCCAGCGCATCGTCATCTTCAACCGGCACCTCCACCGGGCCGAGGGGCTGGTCCGCCACTTCGGGCGCAGCGCCGCCCACATGGACCTGCGGGCCATGCCGTGGCACGAGTCGGTTCTGGAGGCCGAGCTGTCCAAGACCAAGGTCCTGGTCAACGCCACGGCCGTGGGCATGGCGCCGGGCGAGACGCCGGTCCCGGCCGAACTGCTGCCGCCGGACCTGTTCGTCATCGACCTGATCTACAACCCGCCGGTGACCCAGCTCCTCAAGGACGCGACCTCGGCCCGTGACACCGTTCTCGGTGGTGAGTTGATGCTGCTCGGGCAGGGTGCCCGCGCCTTCGAGCTGTGGACCGGCAAGCCGGCCCCTGTGGAAGTGATGCAGGCCGAGCTCGACCGGACCAGAGAGCACGGTCTGCGCCAGATCCCCGTCGACATGGGGCCGGGCGGAACGGCGGGCGGCTCCGGTGCGGTCGAAGGCACGGCCGGTGGCACCGCCGCCGGTCGGCCTGCCTAGATCGCCGGCAAATGGGCCACTTGCGCTTCCTGACCGCCGGCGAGTCGCACGGCCCCGCTCTGGCGGCCACGATCGAAGGTGTCCCAGCCGGCCTGCTGCTCACCGCGGATCAGATCGCGGTCGATCTGGCGCGCCGCCAGCGCGGCTACGGTCGCGGGGCCCGCAGCACTTCCATCGAACAGGATCGAGCCGAAATCCTGGCCGGCGTCCGCCACGGCCTCACGATCGGCTCGCCGATCCTGCTGCTGATCCGCAACCGCGACTGGGACAACTGGACGCGGGTCATGCAGGTCGAGCCACTGACCAAAGAAGAGGCCGCGGAGCTGGCGGCGATGGCGGAGGCGGGCGACAAGAAGGCGGCGCCCATCACGCACCTCCGCGCCGGCCACGCCGACCTCGCGGGTGCCGTCAAGTACGGCTTCGACGATGTCCGCAACGTCCTCGAGCGCGCCTCGGCGCGCGAGACGGCGGCCCGGGTTGCGGCCGGGGCCGTTGCCCGAGCGCTGCTGGCCCGCCTCGGCGTGGACGTGTGGTCGTTCACGGCCGAAGTAGGCGGAGTGGCCTACGGCCCGGAGGCCGCCGCTCGCCCACGCGCGGAAACGGAGGCAAGCCCGCTGCGCTGTCCCGACGCCGCGGCCGAAGAGCGCATGGTTGCCCGTATCGACGAGGCGCGCACGGCCGGCGACACCGTCGGAGGCGTAGTCCAAGTGGTGGCGACGGGTCTCCCGATCGGCCTCGGGAGCCACGTGCACTGGGACCGCCGCCTCGACGCGGCCCTGGCCGGCGCGGTCATGAGCATCCCCATCGTGAAGGGCGTGGAGTTCGGGCTCGGGTTCGAGCAGACCAGGCATCTAGGGTCGGCCGTGATGGACGTCATCGAGGGCCGGGACCCCGACGGCGCCTGGCGGCGGCACACGAACAACGCCGGCGGCCTGGAGGGAGGCATCTCCAACGGTCAACCCATCGTCCTGCGGGCCGCGGTGAAGCCGATCTCCACGCTCCCCCGTCCCCTCCCCTCGGCCGACCTCGTCAGCGGCGAACCCGTCGAGAAGGGCCACTACGAGCGCAGCGACATCTGCGTCGTGCCGGCGACAGGCGTGGTGGCCGAGGCGATGGTCTGCCTGACCCTCGCCGATTTCGTCCTGGACAAGTTCGGCGGCGACTCGATAGTGGAGACGGCAGACAACCTGGCCCGATACAGCGCCGCCGGCGCAGCGGGCGCAGACTCTCGTCGCCCGCGCCGCTCGGGCGGCGCCGCCCCGGCCGAGAGCGAGTAGATCGTGGATCTGGTCCTCGTCGGGTTGTCGGGCAGCGGCAAGAGCGCCGTCGGCAAGCGGCTCGCCCATCACAACGCCGCCGCCTTCGTCGATCTCGACGACCTGATCGAGCAGCAGGTCGGTAAGACCGTGCAGGCCATCTTCGCCGAGGGCGGCGAGGCCGCATTCCGGCGCTACGAACGGGCGGCCGTGATCTCGCTCGGACCGGCCGACCCGAAGCCCGAGCTGCGACGGGTCATCGCCACCGGCGGAGGAGCGGTCATCGACCCGCGCAATCGCTGGTTGCTGTACCGCGGCCGGTTCGCGGTCTGGCTGGACGGCGCGCCGGAGGTCCTGGCGAGCCGCCTCGCCCGCAGCGCAAACGTTCGGCCGCTCGTCGCCGGCGGAGACCCGATGGAGGCCCTCAAGAAGATGGCCGCCGACCGTCGACGCTTCTACGCGCCGGCCTTCCACGTCGGCGGTGCCCCCCACCTGGACGCCATCCTGCACACCCTCGAGAGCCGCCTCGGCGAGGGGCCCGGCCCGGCGGTGACGCTGCTTCGGGCCGATACCGCCATCGGGCGCGTCGAGATCGGCTACGGCAACGCCGCCGCGGCCATCGCCTCGGCCCTGAACCGTGGCGAGGCTCGAAGGGCCATCCTGCTCTCGGAGCCCGGCATCTGGGAGTTGGCCGGCGAGGGCATCCGCGCCGCCCTGGAGGCGGGCGGCCTCGAAGCGGAACTGGTGCTCCTACCGCGCGGCGAGGCTGCCAAGCGTATGAGCGTGGTCGAGGAAACCTGCCGGGCTCTGGCGCGGCTGCACGTTGACCGCAGGGAGACGCTCGTAGCAATCGGCGGCGGGGCGCTCACGGACGCAGCCGGCTTCGTCGCCGCCACCTACCTGCGGGGCGTGGCCATCGTCAACGTGCCGACGACCCTCGTCGGTCAGATCGACGCGGCCCTCGGCGGTAAGACGGCCGTCGACATCCCCGAGGGCAAGAACCTCGTCGGCGCGTTCCACCAGCCGGCCGCCTTCATCGCGGACGTGTTGTTCAACGCCACTCTTCCGGCTCGCGAACGGCGGGCGGCTCTCGGGGAAGTGGTAAAGATGGCGGTCCTCGGCGACGGGCGGCTCCTCGAACTGGTCGAGGATGACGGTGAGGCGTTCGCGTCCGGCGACTCGGCGCCGATCGAGTCGGGCGCGGTCGCGGAGATGGTCGAGCGTTGCGCCTGGGCCAAGGTCGAAGTCGTGACGGCCGATGCCCGAGAGGCCGGCGTGCGCATGACGCTGAACCTGGGCCACACCATCGGCCACGGCATCGAGGCGGCGGCCGGATACGAGTCCATCCTCCACGGCGAGGCCGTGGCGTACGGCCTGCGTGGCGCCTTCGCGATCGCTTTGGCGATGGGCCTCACTACGGCCGCTCGAGCCGACCGTGTCAATCTCCTGCTCGATCGGCTCGGCCTGGGCGTCGAGCCGCCGGCGGTCACCCGCGAGGACGTGTTGGCGCACATGGCTACCGACAAGAAGCACGCCTCGGGCCGCCTCAACTGGGTCCTGCCGACCGAGTCGGGCGTGGTCATCCGGTCGGACGTTCCGGACGACGCGATCGAGGCGGGGCTCGCGGCGGCGTTGCGCGTCGCGCCGAGAGGCGCCCGGGGGTCGATTCCGTCCCATCGATCGGAGGCAGGGGTTTCATGACCCGCGTACTCGTCATCAACGGCCCCAACCTCAACCTGCTCGGCATCCGCGAGCCGGAGATCTACGGCCACACGACTCTGGCCGAGATTGAAGAGCGCCTCAGGGTCAGGGCGGCCGAACTCGGCCTCGAGCTCGACTGCTTCCAATCCAACCACGAAGGCGCCTTGATCGACCGACTGCACCAGCGCGACTTCGACTGGGCGATCATCAACGCCGGCGGGCTGACTCACACGAGTGTCTCGCTCCGGGACGCCCTGAAGGGGATCGGCCGGCCGTTCGTGGAGGTCCACATCTCCGACCCGGGCGAGCGCGAGGAATTCCGGCGGGTGAACTACCTCCACGACATCGCCCAGGAGCGCATCGTCGGCAAGGGCGTCGCCGGGTACAACATGGCCCTGGATCTGATCGCGAAACGGACCGGGGCGGGGCGCGCGCGATGACCGACGACCTGGACGCGCTCCGCTCCGAGATCGACGCCGTCGACCGTGAGATCGTCGGCCTGCTCAACCGTCGGGCCCAGCTCGGGCTGGCGGCCGGCAAGGCCAAGATCCAGACCGGCCGCCCGATCACCGACTCGGAGCGCGAGCGCGAGGTTCTGGTTCGAGTGGCGATGGCCAACGGCGGCCCGCTGCCGCAGGACGCGCTGCTGGCGCTTTACCGCCTGCTGATCGAGACTATCAAGCGTCTCGAAGAGATCGAGAAGTCCGGCTCCGGGCCCGCCTAGCTGCGAGGCAAACGATCGATGGACAAAGCCCAACCTGCTCGCCGAAGTGCGCGCAGCTACACCCTGGCCGCCATGCTGGGCCTGTTCGTGGTGGCTGTTCTCCTTGCCCTCGCCAGCAGGGTGCTTCCCGGCGGCATCTCTCGGCTCGCGCAGCGCGGTCTGCGCGGCGGCGACCGGAGTGATCCCGGCGGAGTCTGAGCGGGGTGGCTCGGGGCGGATCGGGGCGGATCGGGGCGGATCGGGGCGGATCGGGGCGGATCGGGGCGGATCG
>Ga0182017_10004466_pt1 | contig 10404 bp, 9 predicted proteins | sample 712E3DmetaG_FD_120492 | JGI IMG/M metagenome (GOLD analysis project Ga0182017, IMG submission 120492) | Permafrost microbial communities from Stordalen Mire, Sweden - 712E3D metaG | ecosystem: Environmental > Terrestrial > Soil > Wetlands > Permafrost | place: Sweden: Stordalen | collected... | reverse complement strand
GATTTTCATGCCGGCTTTTTTGGCTTTTATCGCCATTTCTGTTTCTATCGAGAATCCCCAACTCTTTAGTTTTATTTTTTCCAGACATCTCCTGGATAGGGCATTATAGCCGTAAGTCACATCGGTATAATGTGTCCGGTAAAGCATATTGGTAATTACCGCCAGCACCCAATTCCCAAACAATCTATGTCTGGGAGCATCATTTGTCCCTCCACTGGGAATAAACCTCGAACCTTTGGCAAAATCGTAACCGTTTTTCAACACATCGACAAAATGTACGATTTCATTCGGATTCATTGAGCCGTCCGCATCCATCGTCACCACGATATCGCCATTCGCGTACTTAAAACCCGTTCTCAATGCATTCCCTTTACCTTTACCTTCCTGATAGATAATGTGAGCTCTGGGACATAATTTGCCGGCTGTTGCTACGGTATTATCCAAAGAATGCCCATCCACAATAATTATTTCATCAACTGTATCGGGTATTTGAGGCAGAACATGTGGCAAATTGCCGTCCTCGTTAAATGTGGGGATGATTAAAGTGATCTTCAGTGTTTTATTCTCTTTTTCACTTGTGTTTAACTTCATACCCACTCCCAATAGGAATATTTTTTACGTATTAACCAGAATCTTGGCACCGTCAAAATCAAAGTGGAACCTTTCCCATTTCAATCCCATTTTTTGGATAGCCTCAACGACTTTGTGTTTTTCCCCGTTTTTACAATAGAACATCAAGAACCCCCCACCGCCTGCCCCGATTAATTTACCGCCAAGAGCGCCGTTTTTTCTGGCGAGGTCGTAACACTCATCAATCAGCGGATTGGAGATATTATTAGATCGTTTTTTCTTTGTTTCCCAATGGGTATTAAAAAGCTCTCCCAGCATGTCTACCTGACCGTTTTCCAGATATTTACGGGTCTCCAGCCCGATTTCTTTAATTCGATGGAGGTTATTCATCATCTCGGTATCTTCATTTTTACTTTTTGTATCCTGGTCGTATAAAATTTCTGAAGCGCTCCTCTCGATGCCCGTAAAAAATAGAATGAGGTTGTTTTCCAATTGGTCCTGGATTTGTGCAGCGACTCGTAAGGGTTCGACCAGTACATCACCGTTCTTTTCAAAAGTCAGGCAGGTGAGTCCCCCGAATGCGGCCATATATTGGTCTTGCTTTCCAATCGGCTCGCCGAGAACATCGATTTCGATATGGCAAGCCTCCTCTGCGAGTTGTTGCTGAGTGATGTAATTTTTTTTATAAGCATGTAGTCCGTTCAACAAAGCGACCGTAAAACTGGACGATGTGCCCAGACCGCATCCGGCAGGTACGTCTGCGGTAGAGTGTAGTTCGATACTATCCACGATGTTAGTCATCTGCAGTGCTGCCCGGAAAATCCTGTGTTCTATTTCGCCTACATTTTTCTTTAATTCAGTTTGTGAGTAACTGAGGCGGATATCAGTATAAAATCGGGGGCTGGCAAGAATCGTGCAGTATTTATTTATGGCACCGGCAATTAAAAACCCACCGTATTTTGAGTAATACGATTCGAGGTCTGTGCCTCCGCCCCCCAGTGTGATTCTCGTGGGTGCTCTGGAAAGAATCATTTTGCCTCTCAGTTGTCTAAATGGGTAACGGAGATGATTCTAACACTATTCGAAACAAAAGTAAATATTATAGAGAAGAATCTATTGGGAATAATCAATAATAATATAATTTCATGCATGATAATATTGTCAACTATAATCAAATACTGTTGTTAATACATTGAAAGTTCAAAGACTCACTGCTATTTGTCGAGGCAATGTCACAAACAAAGTTTTTAAAAGGCTGCTTTTCGATTAGGGAATCAAGCGATGTATGCCGGGTTTATTTTATATTCCCGTTTGTTGCCTGCATTCCGCTAGCTGCCCTAATTTTTCCGCTGCCAGAAGTACTAGATGCGTGTTTCTCCCGCCGTTTCCCGGTTTCTGGCCATCAGGTAGGGAAATATTCACCGTGGCCTCGCCGCCGAAGATAAAAGCTATCTTCCTTTGCGAATTGTCTGGATTATTGATAAGTACTACGCTCACATCCGCTACATTGGTACCTGTCGGTCCAGTTTCAATTTCAAGCCCCAACTTTTTAAAGAAAGTGGCAGAATCGTAAGTTACCGCAAACTTTTTGTAATCCATTCTATGCTGGCGGGCTTCCTGAATCGTGTCCATATCTGCCAGCGCGCCCGCAAGGTCGCTGTGGCCGTCAATCCCGTCCGTCGAAAAACTGGCAAAAGTAATTCGATCTGTGTTAACTAAATGGGGCGTAATGACCCGGAAGATATTCTCTATTTCTTGTGTTACTTCCGCTTTTATCTTATCATCGGTTTTACCTGTTTCCCATCCGACTAAGGTCGTTGTATAACCCAGCTCTTTAGCCTTTTCTCCGGCAGCTGCCATCGCCTGGTCGTTGTTCGCAATAATCACATACTGGCTTTTATCGGTGCTGAGCAGCGGGGAGTTTTTCGGCAGGGTTTCATTCTCTTTTTTACCGATATTATCCTGGATATATTTTTTGACCGTGGGGGGCGCCGCATCCCAGATGTGGTATCCGGTCAGGACTTGTTTGGCCATTTCAAACGTGGAATCATCCCCAACGGTGGGGCCGGAAGAAATGACTGATGTGTCGTCTACGATGCCGGTTTTGGTTACCGGCACGTCTGACAGCACCAGAGAAATAAAAGCCCCGGCTTTTGCGGCGCATCGGCGCATCCTGCCGCCTTTCAATAAGTCAATGTGTTTACGTACCGCATTAATTTCGTCAATTGTAGCTGGTACTGTCATCAATAACCTGCTGATATCCTGATAATCCTCGATGCTTATTTTTCCCGCCGGAATCGCCATCAACGAAGATCCGCCGCCTGAGATTAAGGCAATCACCATTGTTTTCGAATCGGCATTTTTCAGTAATTCCAGCATTTGCCGGGCACCTTTTAATCCTTCCTCATTAGGGGTAGGGTGGTCTGCCGCAAATAGTTTGATTCTCTCCGAAATGGGTTCTCGCGCCTGGTCCTGGTAAACGTTTAAAACACCGGCAGTAATCTTGTTATCCAGTATTTTGACCAGCTCGGCACCGGTGCGTTTAGCTGCTTTACCTCCGCCAACCACGATTATCCGTTCAAAACTGTTCAGATTGTATTTCTTGTTCGCTATTGTCAGATTATTGGTTTTCTGATTTAACTTGACATAACGCCTTAACGCCTGTTCGGGTAAAACCATCTCCAGTACATGTGTAAAAATGTTTCGAATGTCTGCTATCGCGGGTTTTTCCTGAAGGTGTTTGATTTTTATAGCTTTTCCATCCATATCGTTGGTTCCTCGCTTAGTTTATCAGCGTTCAAGTGGAGAATAAAACGGGGGGAATTAAGCGTCTTTTTGGGTTTTGGTGTGTTTAATATGCTTGTAAATGTAGAAAACAATCAGGATAACTGCTATCGCGATAAACACCGGGTCAAATGGGCGCATTACCGTTCTTATTTTTTCCCAGTTTTGACCTAGAAAATACCCTCCTAAAGATAATGCGGTGCACCAGATAAAAGACCCGGCAAACGTGTAAATCAGGAACTTACCCATGCGCATTTTGGCAATACCCGCAGGTAGGCTGATAAAACTGCGAATCAATGGCATCAGCCTTGTGATGAAGATTGCCCAATCGCCGTTCCTTTGAAACCATAGGTCGGCTCTGTCAAGGTCGTATGGTGTTATCAGAACGTACTTCCCATATTTATTTAGGAAGGGTCGGCCGCCTTTTGTCCCCACCCAGTATGCAGCAAGTGAGCCGATTGTGCAGCCGAGAGCGCCCAATATTCCGGCGATCAGATTGAAAGAAATAGGAAGAGATTGATTTTTTATCAGTATCCAGCCTGCCAGCGGCATGATTATTTCGCTCGGTAGGGGAATACAAGCGCTTTCAATCGCCATCAGGGCAACCACGCCCGGCCATTGCATTAAATTATAGGCGTGTTGAATAAAATTAAGGATAGATGATTCTAATGATGACATCTTGTGAAGTATAACAAAACTCGCGAGCTTGAGTCAATTTGTTCAATTCCCACCTTGACAATCACACGTAGACATTTTACTATGAAGTCGAATAAGATGACCAAAATACTTGATACGATTGAAAAACCTGGCGACTTAAAGACCCTGACTTATTCAGAGCTAAAACAATTGGCTTCTGAAATCAGGGAAGAATTGATATCTGTGGTATCAGCTAATGGCGGTCACCTGGCTTCCAATCTTGGTGTGGTTGAATTAACTTTGGCGTTGCACCGTGTATATAATGCGCCGCAGGATAAAATCGTCTGGGATGTCGGGCATCAGGCATATGCCCATAAGCTAGTTACCGGCAGGCGTAAACAGTTTGCTTCTTTACGGCAGTATGGCGGGTTGTCCGGGTTCACTAGTCGTGAAGAGAGTGAGTATGACACATTCGGTGCCGGTCATTCCAGCACATCGATCTCCGCGGCATTAGGTATTGCCGTTGCTCGTGATTTTGCCGGTGATGATTATCACGTTGTTGCTGTGATTGGCGACGGGGGTATTACCGGTGGGATGGCTATTGAAGGGTTGAACCAGACGGGACATATCGGCACCCGGTTGGTCGTTATTCTTAATGATAATGGAATGTCAATCTCCCCCACTGTTGGCGCCATTGCCCGGGTGCTGGATAGGATCCGTTTTGATCATCGTTACCTCGTCGGCAAAGAAAAAAGTAAGAAATTATTAAAAGTTTTGCCGTTGGGAAATCAGGTATGGCGTTTAGGTCTGCAGATCGAAAGTTGGCTGAAGGATGTCTCTCGCCCTACCAGATTCTGGGAAAATTTCGGTTTCAATTATATTGGTCCCATTGATGGACACGATTTTAAAAAACTGGAGACAGCCCTCAAGCGGGCTCGCAACTATACGGCTGGTCCGATTGTCGTCCACGTAATTACGACTAAAGGCAGTGGGTATCTGCCGGCAGAAGGTGATTCAGTATATTTCCACGGCATTGCGGGCACTAACGGCAAGGCAAACAAAAAAACGATACCGACCTATAGTAATATTTTTGCACAGACTACGTTGAAACTCGCTCGTCAGAATCCTAAACTTATAGTGGTAACCCCCGCAATGCCGGAGGGTAATTGTTTAAACACTCTCCAGCAAGAGTTCCCCAAACGTGTCTTTGATGTCGGTATTTGCGAGCAGCATGCCGTTACGTTTGCGGCCGGTTTAGCCACTCAAGGATATCTGCCGGTGCTGGCTATTTATTCTACTTTTTTGCAGCGTTCTTTCGACCAGATAATCCATGATGTCTGCCTTCAGGAACTGCCGATGGTATTCGCCATCGATCGTGGGGGTATTGTCGGGGATGATGGTAAAACGCATCAGGGTATTTTTGATCTATCTTATCTTTCCTTGATCCCAAATATAATCGTTGCGGCTCCCAAAGATGAAAATGAATTACAGCATATGCTCTACACGGCGGTCAAGTCGGGAAAAATAATGGCGGTCCGCTACCCCCGCAGTCAGGGTTTGGGTGTCAGCATGGACTCTGAGTTTAGGGAACTCCCTATTGGCAAAGGAGAAATACTAAGGCAAGGTAATGATATTGCCATCCTGGCAATCGGATCGATGGTCGCGCCGGCCATGGAAGCAGCGGAGAAATTGGCGCTGCAGGGCGTTGAAGCCACGGTGGTAAATGCCCGTTTTGTCAAGCCGGTTGACGCCGAACTGATCGTCGATTTGGCAACTCGTATCAAACGGATTGTCACGGTGGAAGAAAATACGCTCTCCGGCGGCTTCGGAAATTACGTAAATGATGCCGTCAGACAATCAGATTTACGGGATGTTATAATAAGAAATGTTGGATTGCCAGATGTCTTTATCGAGCACGGCGGGCAGGATTTTCTGCGGTCGAAATACGGTTTGGACGCCGCTGGAATTATCGCCAAAGTTTTAGAGATAGTTCCGGCCGGGTCGGCGATTAAAATAGTTAGTTGATTTATTTAAATATATTTTTGTTGAGGAGAACATGGACAAGCTAACAATCAGGGATATCGATGTTAAGGACAAAAGGGTCCTGGTCAGGGTTGATTTTAATGTACCCATGAATGAGGATACAGGCGTCATTACAGATGACAGCCGTATTCGTGCCAGTTTACCGACTATTCAGTATTTAATTGACCATAAAGCTAAAGTTATCCTTTGTTCGCATCTTGGTAGACCGAAAGGCGCTCCTGAGGATAAATTCAGGCTCGCTCCTATTGCTAAAAGATTATCCGAATTATTGGGGAAGCCGGTCGCTACTACCCGTGATTGTATCGGGCCGGAAGCTGAAGCTGCCGCCAAAGCCTTAAAAAGCGGCGGCGTGCTTTTACTCGAAAACCTGCGCTTCCACGCTGAAGAAGAGAAAAATGGTCCTGATTTTTCTAAAGCGCTTGCCAGTCTGGCTGAAGTCTATGTCAATGACGCTTTCGGCACCGCGCATCGTGCCCATGCTTCCATCGTCGGTGTTACCAAATACTTACAGCCGGCAGTTTGCGGTTTCCTGCTGGAAAAGGAATTAGTGAACCTGGGCGGTATTCTTACCAATCCGGTGCATCCTTTTGCAGCGCTGTTCGGCGGCGCTAAAGTCAGCGACAAAGTTGCTCTCATCGAAAATATCCTCGGCAAGGTGAACTTCATATTGGTGGGCGGCGGAATGGCAGCGACTTTTCTTAAGTCCGAAGGCTATGAAGTCGGTCAGTCCCTGATTGAAGCTGATCGTATTCAAACCGCAGCCGATTTGATTACTAAAACTAAAGCAAATAATATTAACTTAATATTGCCGCTGGATGTCGTAATTACCAATGATGTCAGTGATAAAGGTTCATATCAGGTAGTGGATATTGATAAAGTGCCGAAAAACATGAAAATTGTTGATATCGGTCCTAAAACTGTTGAGTCGTTCACCGCCACTCTCAAGAAATGCAAGACCGTATTCTGGAATGGTCCGATGGGCGTTTACGAAATTCCTCAATTTGCCAAAGGCAGTATTGCCATGGCGCAATTATTGGCCGGGTTGAAAGCCTCAACTGTTATTGGCGGTGGATCGACTGCAGACATGGTTTATGATATGAAATTAGCCGATAAAATGACTTTTGTTTCCACCGGTGGCGGTGCCTCAATGAGCTTCTTAAGCGGCGAGGTTTTACCGGGTGTAGAAGCGCTAACCAATAAAAAATAGGGGATAACATGTTTTCTCAAGACCAGATAAAAGCACTTGCTCAGCCGACACCCAGTAAAATAATATTATTGGTTTTGGATGGACTTGGCGGCCTGCCCCGGTTGGAAACAGGCAAAACGGAAATGGAAACTGCCCACATCCCTAACTTTCACAAGATGGCTGCGAAGAGTATTTGCGGCCTGAGTCAGCCGGTTGGTCCTGGGATCACAGCCGGTAGTGCCCCGGGTCATACTGCACTTTTTGGTTACGACCCATTCGCGGTTAACATTGGGCGCGGTGTGCTTGAGGCCGTTGGTATCGATTTCCCCATCGAGCAGGGGGATGTTCTGGCCCGGGGTAATTTCTGCACCGTCGATAATAATGGAATCATCACCGATCGACGGGCCGGCAGGATTGCTACCGAATTGAATGCAGGGCTTTGCAAGCTGCTCGAAATGAAAATTGATGATATTCAGGTCTTAACGGCGCCGGTAAAAGATTACCGGTTTGTTATTTGTTTCCGCGGTGCGGGGCTGCGCGATGCGGTTTCAGAAACTGACCCTCAGCATGAAGGAATGATGCCGTTGCAGGTGACCGCTACGACTGCCGGTGCAATCAAAACCGCCAATATCGCCAACCAGTTTGTCGAGCGGGCGAAGAAGATTTTGGCCGACAAACATCCGGCTAACATGCTGCTTCTCCGCGGGTTTTCCCGGGAGCCTGAAATCCTCAGTATGCAAGCTATTTATAAACTGAAACCGGCGGTGGTTGCCAGCTATCCTATGTATCGCGGTCTTGCCAGGCTGGTCGGGATGGATAATTTACCCACCGGCGCTACTTTCGCCGATGAAATTAAAACAGTAAAAGAACACTACAATGATTACGACTTCTTCTTTGTTCACGTTAAACCGACCGACGCGGCCGGTGAAGACGGCGATTTTGACCGTAAGGTGAAAATTTTGGAAGACGTTGATAAAACTTTGCCTGACCTGTTGAGTTTGAACCCGGATGTCATCGTTGTTACCGGTGACCACTCCACACCGGCAATGCTTAAGGGACATAGTTGGCACACCGTCCCGACAATGATTTATTCCGAGTATTGCCGGCCGGACAAAGTTATCGAGTTTTCCGAATCCGGCTGCCTCGGCGGCGGACTCGGGATATTCCCGGCTACGGATATCATGCCTTTGGCGATGGCCAACGCGCTGAAATTAAACAAATACGGCGCTTAGTTTTTTCGCCACTAAACGTATTTATTTGATCATACCGGTTTTTAATTTTGCCAGGAACTTATCCAGTTCTTCTACTTCTTTGTGTCCTTCGACGCTGAACCGGTAGGAGAATTGGTATTTGCCGAAGATGATTATTTCCGCGCACGGCACGACGGCGTTTTGCGTCACTATGATCAGAGAATAGTCCGTTCTTTCCACTCGGTGAACGGAATGCAGTTGGCAGAATGAATAATGACATTTCATCGAGTTAAAGACAAACTCGTAAAGCCCGCCTTGATAAATCATCAGGGCTCGCGTAGTGTCGACCATGTCACCCTTCAAAGACAGCAGCGGTATTTCCCTGGTTTTCCAGAACAAACAGTCGCAGGCTATTTCATGCGGCGCAGAGTGAATATCGGACAGGGTTGTTTTAATAAAACTGTCCGCTTTGGTGGAGTATTCCCGGTCGTTGATGAAACGGGCTAAAGCGCTGTGTTCGTATTTATCGGTGAACATTACGTTGATATTTTCTTTTTGTTCCATTACATATCTCCTTTCAGACGTTCAACAAAATAATAACCCCGGTACAATCAATTGTCCATACTCCCGGGCAGCTTTTCTTTTTGCTGTTTTCTGTGGTACATTGGAATTGTTCGATTAATTATTTTATCTTTAGCAGGAGGAAGTACAATGCGCGTGCCGATGATTGCCGGCAACTGGAAAATGAATACCACCGTTAATGAAGCGGTGAAATTGGTCGGGGATTTACGGACTCAACTTGATATGGTAAATAATGTGGAAAAAGTCGTTTGTCCTCCTTTTGTCGCGTTAACCGCCGTCAAGGAAATATTGAAAGGAAGCTCTGTAAAACTGGGAGCTCAGAACATGTATTTCGAGGACAAGGGAGCGTTTACCGGTGAGGTCTCACCGTTGATGCTGGCGGGTCTCTGCGAATATGTCATTTTAGGGCACTCCGAACGGCGGCAGTATTTTGGCGAAACCAACGAAATCATCAATAAAAAAGTCCGGGCGGCGCTGAAAATCGGCTTAAAACCCATTCTCTGCGTCGGTGAAAGCCTCGCTCAGTATGAAGCCGGCCAGACGGAGGCGGTGGTGACCGACCATGTAACCGGTTCGCTTAAAGATATTCCCGCATCTGCCAGTCTAGTTATTGCCTATGAACCGGTTTGGGCCATCGGCACCGGGAAAGCCGCTACCAGTGAGCAAGCCAATAAAATTATCGGCATAGTCCGCAAGGTTGTAGTCAAATTATACGGCGACAGTTTCGCACAGAGCTTGCGCATCCTTTACGGCGGCAGTGTTACCGCGGACAATATCACCGAACTGATGAAGCAACCGGAAATCGACGGCGGTCTGGTCGGCGGGGCGAGCCTTAAAGTTGATGCATTCTCCAGCATTATCAAACAGACGGCACAAGTTAGAAAATAAGGATCGCTGTTCTAAAAAGTCCTTAGGGCCGATATAAAAATTATATATATCACGAAACGCATATTTTTGTTTTTTTAGGTATGCGGAAGCACTCTGCGTTTTTGAATTGACGTGAGGCGAAACGGCGTTTGAGGCCGCTTTGATTAGAACTTCCCGGGCCTGAAGTTGAATTTGGCTGATAGCAGTTACCAAGAAAATTTCCCTCAATCCCTCCCGTTCGTACCTCCGGGACCTCCGGCCTTTTGCGAAAGGGGGGGCTCTATTTTTGAGGCGTAAATTTTCCGTGTAACCCGAGAATTCACTATTAGCCCTTTACTGGGCGCTTTAGGAGTCGAATTCTGACGAGCCTAGCCTTTGCGCCCACCTCAACCGGAGGGAAGGCTGTGAATAAGAAGTGTCCGAGGCCTACATTGCCGCCTTAGTAGTGCAGTTCAATCTTAGCAGGAAGATACCAGACATTTTCTCAGTCGTCGAGTACTTCCAAACCAGGAACCCTATGACCGTTTGGCCGGGCACTTCCATAAT
>Ga0182017_10004462_pt1 | contig 10408 bp, 8 predicted proteins | sample 712E3DmetaG_FD_120492 | JGI IMG/M metagenome (GOLD analysis project Ga0182017, IMG submission 120492) | Permafrost microbial communities from Stordalen Mire, Sweden - 712E3D metaG | ecosystem: Environmental > Terrestrial > Soil > Wetlands > Permafrost | place: Sweden: Stordalen | collected... | reverse complement strand
GCAATTGCTGGAACAAGAATTGGAAACGATGTAGAGGCTATCCAATGCAAAATGCCTCGAAGATTCTTGGAGCTATCGTACGTCAAGCTCGAAGTAACTGAATTACTTAATTATTTTTATTATTTTTCATTGAATTATGCAGGAAGAAGAAATTTTAGGAAAAGCATACGATGCCCGTCTCATGCGGCGGCTTATCAAGTATTTAAAGCCCTATCGCTGGCATGTTGCGCTTGGCATTGTGCTCAGTTTGCTTGTCAGTGCAATGGAAGCGGTTCGTCCCTACTTCACGAAAATTGCTGTTGATACAAACATTGCACAAGGAGACGACCACGGTTTGCTTCTCACCATGCTGTTCTTCCTTAGCATTATGATCGTGCGCGGTTTCATCCAATATGCCAATGCATACCTCACACAATGGATCGGGCAGCGTACTATTTTTGATCTTCGGATGGAAGTGTACCGGCATCTCCAAAAACTCTCGCTTAAGTTTTATGACCGCAATCCCATTGGCAGGCTTATCACTCGCGTAACCAATGATGTGGAAGTATTGAACGAGATGTTTTCTTCAGGTATTGTCATGGTTTTCAGCGATGTTTTTACGATCGCAGGCATTTTTTATTTTATGTTTTCGATGAATTGGAAGTTATCGCTCGTAACATTAAGCGTGCTGCCGTTTCTCTTTTATGGTACTTTCCTTTTTCGCAAAAAGGCGAGAGAGACGTACCGCGATGTCCGTATTCAAATTGCGCGCATTAACACTTTTATGCAGGAGCATATTACCGGTATGCTCGTTGATCAAATTTTCAATCGTGAACATAAGTCGTACTCAAAGTTTTCAGCTATCAATGCTGCACATCGCGATGCAAATATCAGGTCTATTTTCTACTATGCAGTTTTCTATCCGGGCGTCGATCTCATCGGCGCAGTTGCGGTTGGACTCATTATCTGGTATGCAGGACGAAATGCGCTGGATGGCGTCGTATCCATTGGAACGGTAATGGCATTCGTGCAGTTCAACGAGATGTTCTGGCGCCCCATCCGTGATCTCTCGGAAAAATATAATATCCTTCAGACGGCCATGGCATCTTCCGAACGGCTCTTTCAACTGCTGGACGACAAAACAATTTTGAATATACCTCCGACTCCTCTGCCGTTGAAGCAGGTCCGCGGTGATATCGAATTTCGCAATGTCTCTTTTGCATATACTGCTCCGGCTGACACAACACTCCCCCCTCATTGGATTCTCAAAGACATATCATTCAGTATTCAGCAAGGGCAAACAGTAGCGATCGTTGGACATACCGGTGCAGGGAAAACAACCATTATTAACTTATTGTGCCGGTTTTACGATATTCAAAAAGGTGAGATTCTCATTGACGGCATCAATATTCAACAAGTCCATCCAAAAGATCTGCGTAAACATATTGCTGTCGTACTGCAGGATGTTTTTTTATTTTCCGGCGATATTCAAAACAATATCCATCTTGGCGATGAATCCATTCCGATCGAACGCGTGAAAGCTGCCGCGCGTATGGTTGGCGCGAACCGGTTCATCGACGCATTACCGAACACCTATGCTGCAGAAGTCAAAGAACGTGGCGCCACACTTTCCGTCGGACAAAAACAGCTTCTTTCCTTTGCACGCGCGCTGGCTTTCAATCCGCGGATTCTTGTCTTGGATGAAGCAACTTCAAGCGTTGACACCGAAACCGAACAATTGATACAGAATGCAATTAAAAAGATGCTTCATGGACGAACTTCGATCGTCATTGCACACCGCCTGTCGACGATTCAAAGCGCCGATAAGATTATTGTATTACACAAAGGTGAAATCCGCGAGATGGGCAATCATCAGGAATTGCTTGCGCTGGACGGCATCTATAGAAAACTCTACGAGCTTCAATACAAAGATCAAGAAATCAAATCCACTTAAGACACAAGCAATGATGCAAGACATGCAAGACTCGCACTTATCGGATGGAACATTTGTTGTCGTCGACGTAGAGACAACCGGTCTTAGTCCGGCAGAAGACCGGATCACGGAAATTGCAATGATGAAAGTGAAGAACGGCATTCTGTTGGATGAGTTTTCGACACTGATTAACCCGTTGGTATCCATCCCCGCTTCCATCACCAATCTGACAGGAATAGATAATTTGATGGTTGCCGATGCACCGACCGCCAGGGAAGTAGCACCATCGATCGCAGAATTCTTAGGGAACGCGATATTCGTTGCGCATAATGCACAATTCGATTGGGGATTTGTATCACATACCACGATGCGCGAACGTGGAATTGAAATTCATAATCCGCAGTTATGCACAGTCAAACTTAGCCGCATCATTTTACCAAATTTGCCAAGCAAATCGCTTGGGCCGGTAGCCAAAGCATTGAGCATCAATATTCCCGAACGCCATCGTGCTTCCGGCGATGCATATGCCACTGCACTTGTTCTCGTCAAATTTATATCCTATGTTCAAAACAAGCATGATATTCATCTTGTAAGCGAGTTGCTTCGATTTCAAAACGGATGGTCGCCGGAGCATTCACAATAAAACCTCTTGTTTCTTCGATTCTTTGACTACTTTTTGTCCGTAATCCTGATCTCGAGTTCAATAGATATTCGGTTACGATAAAAACTATACTTATTCAATCGATTTATGCATTCTTCAATATACCAAGGACGTACTCAATGCCAATGATTGAATATATCCATACAATATTCATTGTAAGTGTCGAACCTCTCTTTTCTCAGCAACGAATTGTAGAATCTTCATAGATATAATTCCCAGTAACCACGATTCTATACAAAAATCAACGATACACTCACGGTACCCACCTTGTGCCATGTATTGCAAGAAACAAGGAGCGAGACGAAAGTCTCCAGGAGGATACATTGGAAGCAGCAACAAGCAATATTAACATAATACCATTCATTCCGACATCCGCAGCCACAGCACGATCGATCATACCATCCAATAAACAAGATTTTACAAATAATGCGCTGCGGAATACCACAAAGATTTTTTCTTCCATATGGGAAAACTCGAATGAAGGAATGAGACTAACTGATGGCAAGGGTATTATCATCGCCGTCAATCCAGCATTTTGCCAGCTTGTAGGAAAAAGCTCTGAAGACCTTGTCGGTCATCTGTTTACCGTCATTTACGCTGACGCGGAAAACCGAGAGAAGATGGCACGTACGTATGAATCGCGTTTTAAGGAACGTGAAGCAGATACGCAATATGAACGAAGATTGCTCCTTTGGACAAATCATGCCATTAATGTTGAAATACATGATTCATTTGTAGAGACCGACGATGGATGCGTGCTCTTCCTTGCCCGGTTTCGCGATATCACGATAGAAAAGCTGACTCAAAATGCTCTTACCGAAAGTGAATCGAAGTACCGCGGTCTTTTTGCAAACTCGGTTATGCCGATGTTTCAAAGCAGTGCCGAAGGAAAATTAGTGAACGCGAATCGCGCCATGCTGAAACTGCTAGGGTACAGCAATTTCTACGAACTTGCAGACCTCGAAATCTCCCGCGACATCTATTCTCATTCAGAAGACCGTCAGGTAGTGACAGAGACCTTGCATAAAAAAGGATATGTGGCAAATGCAGAATTGACCCTCAAAAGAAAAAATGGAAGGATCCTTACCGTTCTGGAAAACGCCCGAACGTTGCTTGATGAAAACGGAAAAGTTACCGGCTATGAAGGTGTGTTGGAAGATATCACCGCCCGCAAGACAATGGAAAAGAAATTACAGGAATATGTCTGGGCTCTTGAAAAATCAAAGAATGCACTGGCAGAATTAAACGCAAAGAAAGATAAATTATTTTCAATCCTATCACATGATCTTCGCTCTCCTTTCAGCAGTATCCTGGGATTTTGCGATATACTTTTAAAAGAAAACGATCAACTCACCACTGAAGACCGGATGCAGTTTGTAGCATATATCCAGGAAGGAGCACAGGATCAACTTGCGCTTGTGAATAAGCTTCTCGATTGGTCGCGTTTGGAATCCGGATATACTCGAATTGAACAGACAGAAATCGATTTACAGGATATTGTGAAAAAGAGCATTAATTCCTTATTGGGACTTGCGCGTCAGAAACAAGTGACTCTCCAATCAACACTACCGGCAAATATTACTATGCGCGGTGACAGACACATGCTGGGTCAAGTTTTCGGGAATCTCATCGGGAATTCTCTTAAGTTCACACCGGCGGGAGGAACAATCACGGTGGAATTGAACGAAGGAAAAAGTGATCAGTGGGTCATCGGTGTTCGCGATACGGGGATCGGCATACCTGAAGAAGATGTGCATAAGCTGTTCAAGATCGATGAGAAATATACTCGTAAAGGATTACAGGGTGAAAAAGGAACTGGACTTGGTTTACCGGTTGTTCACGAAATTGTTTTGAAACATAATGGAACGATTGATGTGAAAAGTCATCCCGGGACTGGAACCCTCTTCCTCATTACGTTTCCTAAAAGCCGTCCGGAAACGAGAGTGAATATTCTTGTTGTCGATGACGAACACGGAATGCGAATGCTCCATACACGGTATATCAAACGAGTGTTCCCTGATGCAAATGTGTTGCACGCATCAGATGGAGTAGGGGCACTGCAGCTCGCCCGCGAATTTAATCCAAAAGTGATTATTTCTGACAACGATATGCCGGATATTGACGGCGAAGAGCTCGTGCGAAACTTGAAATCAGATCCTATGACCACCAACATTCCAATCATTATCGTCACAGGACAGGATTCTGATACGAATCGTGAAACACTGAAGCAGTACGGCGCAGCTGCGATATTGACGAAACCGATCACACCGGAACAACTTGCTGATATATTAAATTCAATCGAAGCATGTGAGGTACCTCTCACCGTCATATAAAACTTTTCTTCCTCACAGGCCTTTCCATGGATGCCTCCTCATACAGAATCTTTAACCATGGAAAGGCCCCTCCTTTCAAATCCGGCTTTAAATTACTGTTTATTCCGACGAAACAATTTTGAACTCTGGAAAATGCAACCGGAGTTTATAAGAATTCGTCATGAGAGACTTCGTCTTATGATTCCATGGGATATCTCTTGCTCAATGCATGAATACATGCTTATCCTACGCGTACCAAGACAATCACATCCATCGCATAAGATTTACTGCCGGAAGAAGCCAGATATAAAGTGCCCAGAGGGAAATGCCAACGGAGAGAGGAATCAAAATATTATCATCAATCTTTAAAGGGAGCGCCTCCATGACTGTGCCGATCGCCGCCGCAATGAAACCGATGATATATTCCATTGGAAGCTGATCAATCTTTGGTGCAACGAGAATAACGAGCACACCAGAGACAAAGAATGCCAGCGATCCCTCAAGACTTTTAGCAAGAAACCGGTGTCTCCCGAATCGTCTGCCAATAAGCGCAGCCGTTGTATCCGAGATTATGAGAATGGCAAAAGCATTAATCGCAATGACTTTAGGAAAAAACAATACGGACAGAAGGGCTGAAACAAGCACATTGGAAGCACCGTTTAATCTTTTTTTATGAACATCGGTTTCGCGCCGCCGCAGAAGCCATCCAAACCATTGGTAAAACCATTTTGCAACAGGCGGAATATAAAACCGCGCTATATCAATAATGATAAATGAGGCTGTAATGGGCACCAAAAGATATAGTGCCGACTGTTTGGAGATGAAAAAATAAATAACAGGGATTGAAAGCGAAAAGAGATGAATACCCTTCCGCGCCAGCTCATTCTTGTAGTTAATGGTTGCGGTTTGATCAAGAGATTTTAACTCGCTGCCGCGCACACTCCATGGTTCCTTGCCGGCGTGAAGCACTATGATTTTTTCTCTTCGATTTTTTCCGGCGGTGTTTGCACACTCGCCTTTGCCCGCGACGTTTTCACTTCCGGTAATTCCGTTGGTGTCGATGCCGCTCCATTTCCATGTTTGTCAACCGGTGGCAATTCTTCTCCGCGAATAATCTTATCTATTTCCTCTGAGTCAAGAATTTCACGTTCCAGCAATACATTTGCCAGGCGATGAAGAATCTTCACATTTTCCTTCAGAATCTTATCCGCACGCTTCATTGCCCGTGTTACGATTAATCGAACTTCAGCATCGATTGCGATGGCAGTGTTTTCACTGAAATTGCGCGTTTTTGTTATCTCACGACCTAAAAAGAGCTCTTCTTCTTTTGCACCATATGCCATGGGACCCAGTTTATCGCTCATACCCCATTCGCACACCATCTTCCGGGCAAGTTCGGTTGCACGTTCAATGTCGTTCCCTGCACCTGTCGTAAATTGGTTGAAGACTAATTTTTCTGCGGCGCGTCCGCCGAGGGCATACGTAATCATTGCTTCAAGATATTCGCGTGAGTATGTATGCTTCTCGTCAATTGGCAAGTAGGTCGTAACACCAAGAGCACGTCCGCGCGGAATAATCGTCACTTTGTGCACAGGATCAGCTTCAGGAAGAAACCGGGCCACCAAGACATGGCCTGATTCATGATATGAAGTAACTTTCTTTTCTTTGTCGGAAATAAGCATACTCTTCCGCTCAGTGCCCATCATCACTTTATCTTTTGCTTCCTCAAAGTGATGCATTGCCACAGATTTGCTATCCTGCCGTGCCGCAAGCAATGCAGCTTCATTCACAAGATTCGCAATATCAGCTCCAGAGAGTCCCGGTGTTCCTTTGGCAAGAACATCTAATCTCACATCCTCATCCAACGGGATATTTTTCGTATGCACACGGAAAATTCCTTCGCGTCCCTTCACATCCGGCCGATCCACAACAATCTGCCGGTCAAAACGTCCCGGCCGAAGCAACGCCGGATCAAGAACATCCGGACGGTTTGTCGCCGCAATAATGATAACACCGGTATTTTGCTCAAAGCCATCCATCTCTACCAGCAATTGGTTGAGTGTCTGCTCACGCTCATCATGTCCGCCGCCGATTCCTGCACCGCGATGCCTGCCAACAGCATCAATCTCATCAATAAAGATGATGCAGGGAGCACTTCTTTTCCCCTGCTCAAATAAATCCCGCACGCGGCTTGCACCCACACCGACAAACATTTCAACAAAGTCAGCTCCACTGATTGAGAAGAACGGGACACCTGCTTCTCCCGCAACTGCTCGTGCAAGCAATGTTTTACCGGTACCCGGCGGTCCAAGTAACAGCACACCCTTGGGAATTTTTCCACCTAACCGCTGGAATTTCGCGGGCTCCCGCAAAAACTCAATAATCTCCTGCAGCTCCACTTTAGCTTCGTCCGCACCTGCAACGTCTGCAAATGTTACTTGCATCAATCCTTCCGTTAAGAGTTTTGCACGGCTCTTTCCGAAGGAGAACAATCCTTTCGGTCCCCCTCCTCCTCCGGCACCAGATTGCATCCGTCTGAAAATGAACAGCCAAATTCCAAGCAGCAAAATCCATGGCAGAATACTGATAGCGGCATTCATCCATGTATTATCTTCCTTTTCAACCCGGAATTTCAAACCTTTTGACATCCACGTCGTCACAAGCGCATCGTCAAGATTCGTGTATGGAAGCGTCAGCGTAATGCGCGTTGCGTTGCGGGCAGTTTTACCGCTGGCTGTTTGAATATCCATTGGTTCTTTCAGTTTCCCATGAAAATCGAAAATAGCATACCCGCTGATCTTCACCGCCGCATCGCTGAATTTTTGATCGTTGAGCAATTGTTGGAATGTTGTGAAGTTTATTTCGTACTCCGTTTCCTCATTCGTGCGGAACATCCACATGAAAAGGAATACTGCAAGAATGATGGCAACCCAGCTTAATATTACTTTTCCAAATTTTCCCCACGGCGATTCCTCTTCCCGTGTCTGTTTCGCTGGTCGTTTCTGAAAGAGAGGAGGTGCCGAACGTTTTTTCTGAGGCGCGTTCTGATTCTTCTTTTCTTTGTTTTCGTCTTGCATATTCGTATTCATTTCAAACTCCATTTTCGAGCGCATACTTATCCCGGCTCGACGGTTCCTTGCGGAGAAAGCCTGTAAATTGCCTTTAAGTTACGAACTTTTTGCGCGTAGTCCAAGCCATAGCCGATAACGAAATCCGGCGGAATCTCAAACCCGACATAATCAACCGGAAAGTCAATTTTCGGCACACCCTTTTTTATCAAAAGAGAGACAAGCTTTAATGACTTTGGATTTTCTTTTTCAATGATATTCTTAATAAAGGCAATAGACAATCCGGAATCGACTATGTCTTCCACAACAAGTATATCTCGCCCGGCAACCTCGCAATTCAAATTCTTCAAGAGCTTTACTTGTCCGGAGGATATTTTGGCATCGCCATAGCTGGAAAGCTTAAAGAAATCCATTTCGCAATCGACATTGATTTCGCGAATGAGATCAGCAAGGAAGATGAACGAACCGTTCAGGACTCCAATGAAAATCGGCGTCTTTCCTGCATAGTCGGCATTGATGCTCGCAGCAAGTTCTTTGATACGTTTTCGGATTTGCTCTTCCGTGATAAAAAGTTCAAACGTATCGCCATTGATTTTGAGAAGCTCAGCCATGGAAAGCCTTTGTTGATGAATGGCAAGTAAGCCGGATTGCTGTTTGTGTTTTGTCTGTCAATTTAAAACGGTCATCCAACCGCCTGCCGCAAATCCATACAATAGTTCCATCGGATTCCAAAACGGGAATGGAAGATTTTTGATACCGCGGAACTTTTTGATCTGTAAAGTAATCACTCAATTTCTTTTTTGTTTTCATTCCAAGGGGAATAAACCAGTCGCCGGTATGCCATGGTCTCAGGACAAGCTGTTTCCCTAATCGTTCGGCATCGATGTATTCCACCTCATTCGTTCCGGTATAGGCGGCCGGTACGTTTTCAGGCGTGCTGATCGAAACAAGATAATTTTTATAGTCGTAGCTTTTGCCAAATACAACGTGCCTGGAATTCGGTTGTTCATCGGCAGCGAATTTAAAAACGATATGATCCCGATCGCGGCATACCATTGAGTTGCCGCTTAATTCCACATTCCGTCCTGTCGGCTGTGTGCAAAGGCGGTGAAGCGCAACGACTTTTTTTTCCGTCGGTTCAAGAGCCATCCTGTTAAGAATTTCAACAAAGAGTTCATCCCAAAGAAACTCCGGCAGCAATTTCATTTTTTTTATATTCAAGATCAAACGCCCCTGTGAATCTTTTCGGGTGACGGCATGCATGGTCTTATCGATAACCGTGCGCATTTTTTTATTTACATCCTGCATGGTATCGGCAATATGATTTAAAGTCCGGACGATATCGGCATGACGTTTCTGCATGACCGGAAGTACATTGTGCCGCAATTCGTTTCTTCGATAAGCAAGCGAGCGATTTGATGAATCATTCCGGTACTTGACGCCCTGCTCTGCCGCATACGCTTCAATCTCTTCTCGTGTTGCAAAGAGTAATGGACGAATAATGCAGCCCGGTTCCCGCTTCGGTGGAATTCCTGCCAGACCGTGGATGCCGGTTCCGCGTATAATATTGAGGAGGACAGTTTCTGCATTATCGTTTGCGTGATGCGCAGTCGCAACTGCACCTGCATCGATCTTTAGGCGGACTCGTTCAAAACATTCATAACGCAGTATGCGTGCAGCAAGTTGTTTTGAAAGTCCAAGCTCATGAGAGTACGACATCACATCGATTCGCTCACAAGAGAATGGAATGCGATAGTAATCCGACATTTCCATAACAAATTTTTCGTCTTCAATAGATTCTTCGCCGCGCAATTGGTGGTTGACGTGAAGAACTGAAAGACGCAGGTTCATGCGTTCGCGCAATCTTGCGAATAGATGGAGCATAACCATCGAATCCACGCCGCCGCTCACGGCAAGAAGGACGGATTTCTCCGAAGTTAAAAGCCGATGATGCTGAATATATTCTTTGAATTTTTCTTCTAATTGATTCATACACGCAAAAGAAAGGCCGTTTCTTTGTTCCGTTCATCATAAAAAACTTGACTTGTCCCCAAATCAAGAAGATGAAAACATTTTATTCTATGAAATATACTGGTTTTTGGCTGGAAAGACAAGAACAGCATTTCGGTTGATGAGATTTGAATAAACACGACATTGCGCCGGATACTTTACAGTACCCGGCGCAATCTTTTTATCTTTTTGCTACTTTAAATGCCCAACTGCTTCTTCGACAGCTCCGACAAAATCATTTGCGGCGTTATTGAATACATTGATTCTTCTCTTTGAATATTTCGCCGGGTCTTCTTTCGACGGCTGGCTTTCGGTGATAGAAACATATCGCGATTTGTTCTTCGCTTCCTTCACATCGACGAAGTATGTGATTTTCCCTGACTTCATTTTCCTTGAAAATTCACCCTCGCCATCGATCATTGTTTTCGCTTCTTTCAGCGCACCG
>Ga0182017_10004461_pt1 | contig 10409 bp, 10 predicted proteins | sample 712E3DmetaG_FD_120492 | JGI IMG/M metagenome (GOLD analysis project Ga0182017, IMG submission 120492) | Permafrost microbial communities from Stordalen Mire, Sweden - 712E3D metaG | ecosystem: Environmental > Terrestrial > Soil > Wetlands > Permafrost | place: Sweden: Stordalen | collected... | reverse complement strand
GAAATGAAGAAGATCACATCGGGATTCTGGCCGCGGAACTGATTGGTCACGAATAGAAGAGCTGACAGGATGCTGGCGGTGCTTATGCCGGCATGCGCGTCGTTGGTGCCGAGATCCATGAGCACGATGTCAGGATTTTCGGCGGCCCAGCTCTGGAGTTGGCTCAGACTTCCCGTTCCCGATACAGGAGGATTGTTGGTCACCAGGCTGGTCACTCGATAGCTATCGTGGGCCTCGGTTGGGACGGCGGGAGCGCCGTTGCAGCTTTGGCTGATTTGATTGGTACCCACGAATTGGAGGTTTGTGTCCCCTCGGCTCCCAAACTCCTGCGAGAGCAACTGTGGATAGCAGGATTTAGTGGTCATCCCGTCGCCCAGCAGCATGATTCTCCACACTCCCGTATGCTTCGATCCACCCGCGCCACCGCTGGGTGTGGTTCCGCCCGAGCCTGCAGTTGCCGTGGTTCCTCCGGTTGCGAAGATCCCCCCAGTCGCCAAGCTGCCGCCCTGGGAGGTGCCGCCGGTCACCTGGACTCCACCCGATCCTGTGTTCCCTCCGTCCACGCTGCCACCCGTTTCGGCGATTCCCCCTGTAGCGGAGGTGCCGCCGGTCAGCATCCCGCCCGTGCTGGCGGTACCAGAATAGCTACCAGTGCTGGTGAGCCCGCCCGCGCCCGCATCGAGGTCTGTGCCACCGAGTCCCCCCAATCTCCCCGTCCCCGTGCTCGCAATACCTCCGGAACCTGCGCTCCCGGTGATCCCCGCCGAGCCGGGAGAACTGCCGCCGCCCGCTTCGCATTCTCCGCCAGCGTCTCCGTTGACACCACCGCTTCCGCCCAGGCCACCACTTCCGCCCAGGCCACCGCTTCCGCCCAGGCCACCGCTTCCGTCCAGGCCACCGCTTCCGTCCAGGCCACCGCTTCCGTCCAGCCAATCGCTTCCATCCATCCCACCGCTTCCGTCCAGCCCACTATTTCCGTCGGTTGCAGCGAAGCGATCGCTGCCATTGGTGGAGGTGGGCAGATCAGGCGGGGTGGCGGTGTCGTAGTTGCTGTCGCGATCATTAGGGCCGAGCGGGGCGGCGGCGTCCTGGTCCGATCCATCGGGGTGTGCCGATGGAGACCCACGCAGCCTGGACGCGTCGAAGGAACACGCGGCAGCAAGGGCAAGAAGAAGACAGACGCCAGCTATCTTGAGGTGAGCAAGCTTCACGGCCGCCGTTTCCACGATCTCCACGTTGCGGCCGCATTGTTGCCTGCCAGGCCTCTTGCCGGTTGCGACGCATCCACAGATCGGCCATCGACATGGCATAGGTAGCTCGTTGTCTCCATGTGCAGCATTCCCCTCGCGGGAACAAAACTACTCTCGGCACAAGTGCGACGGGCCTTAAGGTCAGATCTGGCATTTCCTGGTAGCCAGCGATAGCCTTTGGGTCATCGTGAACAGCCGCCCCGCGATCCTGGAGCGCCTGCGCAAGCGCCTGCTGGAACTGCGCACAGAGATCCTGAACGAAGGCGACGTGGCCATCGAGCCGGCGCGCACCGACCCGACCGCCGTGGGCGGGGAGGACGAGGCGCAGGCGCTGGCCGAGATGAACCAAGTGATCGCATCCAAGCGCAACCGGGAGCGAACCACGGCCCTGGCTCGCGTGCAAGCGGCGCTCAAGCGACTTGACGAGGCGCCCGGAGATTTCGGATTGTGCAAAGAGTGCGGCGATCCCATCGGCAAACGACTTGAGGTCATGCCCTACGTCGAGCTTTGCGTGGAATGCCAGCACGCCCGCGACGGCAGCCCCAAAGGCCCGGGACGCCGCCACTTGCGCGATTTTTGCTAGACGCGTGGGGAGCCGGCGAGCTCCCCCTGCGGGGACTTCGGGACGGCCCGCCGCCCTGCCCGCCCCGCGCGCTTCGCGCGCGCCCTCGTCGCTCGCCGCGTACCATCGCGGGAGGGCGTGGCGAGGCCGAGCGAAGCGAGGGGGGGAGGTGGTGGGTGGGGGGGGCCGAAGGGCGGAGCGAACCCTTTCAGGGTTCCCATAGTATGATAGGAGAACACCATGGAATTCGTCGAGGTCGTGAATCAACGTCGGTCGCTCCGCTCGTTTGCGCCGGTCGAAGTGAGCGACGCTGTGATCAAGAACCTCGCTGCCGTGGCGGGGCTGGCCCCGTCCTGTTCAAACAAGCAGCCCTGGCGCTTCGTGTTCGTGCGCAGCCCGGCCATGCTGGAGCGCATGTTCGCAACCCTGGCACCAGGGAATGCCAACTGGGCCAAACAGGCATCGCTGATCGTGGCAGTATGGTCGCAGGCCGATCTCGACTGCCGCACGCCCGATGGCCGCGACTATTACCAGTTCGACACCGGCATGGCGTCGGCGTTACTGATGCTCGCCGCGACCGAAAAGAATCTGGTAGCCCATCCGATTGCCGGATTCGATCCTCAGGCAGCTCGGCAGGTATTGGCGCTGCCCGATGGCGTCCGGGTGATCACCCTCATCATCGTTGGCGGCCATACGCAGGAGATCTCGTCGGCGCTGGCGGATTGGCAGGTGAAGGCAGAGAAGGAGCGTTCCGCGCGGATGGCGTTCGAGGCCTTCGCCAGCATCGTGTAGCGTTCGGCTTCATTTTCCAAGCTGTCGGCTCGCCAGTTCCTCCATCCGTTGGGCCAGCTGCACGTCGAGCATCGTCACCCCACCGGCATCGTGAGTCTGCAGGTCGATGCGGACCGTGTTCCAGACATTGAACCACTCCGGGTGATGATCCATGCGCTGGGCAACCAGCGCCGCGCCGGTCATGAAAGCAAAGGCGGTGACGAAGTCGGCGAATTTGTACTCGCGATGCAGCTTGTCGCCCTCGATCTTCCAACCGGGCAACTCCGCCAACGCCGTCGCAATTTCGAATTCACTCAGCCGGCCTGGCCTGGACGCCATCGCTCCACCTCCGTAGTGATCGTAGCGCATCGTCGTGCAAAAGCATCTGCCGAGCGCGCCCCAAACGCGCAAGACGTGCGCGGTTGAGATCATGCCAGCGACGTATCAGATTTGCGGTACGACACCACCTGGGCATTCAGAGAGGAGCCGACCCATGCGAACCGCTGTGAAATCTGCGCTTCTTGTCGCAGCCCTGACTGCGCTTTCAAGTCTGCAAGGAAAGCAGGCGGCTGCCGCCGACAAGCAGGACGCGCCCAAGAAACCGGCGAAAAGTGAACTCACCATCGACCGGGGGAGAACCGCGGTCCTGATCATGGACTACGAGAATCAGATCCTGGGCATGCTGCCGGAGAAGACGCAGACAGCAGTGCTGGACAACGCCAGCGCTATTCTCAAGGAGGCGCGCCAGGCGCACCTGCCGATCATCTATGTGGTCGTGCGTTTTCGCGACGGCTACCCGGAAGTCAGTCGCCAGAACAAGCGCTTTGCCGGCCTGAAGGAGTCGGGGCGTTTGCGCGAGGGCACTCCAGGCGCCGAAATCAGTGTGCGGGTTGCGCCCCAGCCGGGCGACATCGTGGTCACCAAGCGTCGCGTGGGCGCGTTCTCCACCACGGATCTGGAATCGATCCTGCGCGCCAACAACATCAGCACGCTGGCCCTGTTCGGCATCTCCACCAGCGGTGTGGTTCTTTCGACCGTCCGCTGGGCCGCTGACATGGACTACCAGCTCGTCGTCGTTTCCGATGCCAGCGCCGACATGGACGATGAAGTCCACCGCGTGCTAACGGAAAAGGTGTTCCCGGGGCAAGCCACGGTTGTTTCCACGCACGAGTTCGTGAAAGCGCTCGCAGCCAAGCCGGAGCGGGGTGGGAACAAGTGATCACAATGGGCCACCCGCATTTCGTCCGTCGTCGCTTCGGTTGTGCATTGGCCCCGACGAGGTGCCTGTGTTTGAGCAAGCCTTCAAGAACATCGACGACGTCCCCTGGAGAGATGCTTGCGCACAGCGTCGATGGCGGCGGTTGATGCAGAAAGAATCGAATTGAATCAGGGCCGCGCCCGTCGATACACTATGCGCCTAAGGAGAATGTCATGAGAAACTGGGTTGTAGTCACCGCTATCCTGTTCGGACTTGGGACGGCTCTGCCCGCGCGGGCAGACGAAGAACAGGATCGGCGGCTCGAACGCGAAAAGGCCGAGCGGCAGAAGCAAGACCGCGCACGGCAAGATCACGATCGCATGGAACGCGAGAAGCAGGATCGCGAACGCCAAGACCATGCGCGCCAGGACCGCGAGCGGCAGGACCACGATCGTATGGAGCGTGAACGCATGGACCGCGAGCGCGCGGACCACCAGCGCATGGATCTTGAACACCAACGCATGGACCATGAGCGCATGGACCGTGAGCGCATGGATCGCGAGCGCATGGATCTTGAGCGGCAGCGCGAAGCTCGGGATCGGGAAGCTGCCGCCGAACGTGACCGAGAAGTGCGTGAACGGGAAGCGCGCGAACGCCAGGAGCAGTATGACCGCGGCGCGGGCCCGGCGTTCCGGTTGCGCATGGCTCCCCCGCCGCCCAGGGAAGAGGTCCGGACAGCCCCTCCGTCGCCGCGCCACATTTGGATCCGCGGCTACTGGGGCTGGGAAGGTGGCCGCCACGTGTGGATGGGCGGCCGTTGGGAGTTGCCGCCCGAGCCAGGGCGCGTCTGGGTCGATGGGAGTTGGGTCAATGAAGGCGGCGAATGGGTCTTCTATCCGGGACACTGGGCCGCCGCCGCTGCGCCGCCGCCGCCCGCCTGGACTCCACCGCCAGAGGTCACGATCACGATGGGTCCGCCGCCCGCCCGTCGGGCAGAGGGAGTTCCGCGCCAGCCTGGGCCTGGGTACGTCTGGATCCAGGGTGACTGGATCTGGGAAGGGAATCGCTACCTGTGGTCGCCGGGCCGGTGGGAAGCCCCGCGGTCGGGTTGGGTCTGGGTGCCGCCGCGCTGGCAGCCCGTTGGCAATCACATGCAGTGGCGACCTGGTCACTGGGCGCGACGGTAGACAACGAGCCTTGGCTGACACCACCGTCTCAGTGGGCCGGTGGTCGATGGCGTGACCGCGGCTATCGTCCGCTTCCCGTGGAAATGGGCCGAACGAGAAGGGGCCAGAGCGACTCAAGCTCCCGGGGCCCAAGGTTCTTCTGAAGGACGGACACCCAATCAGCTCGCTTTTCTGCGAGGCGGATCGGATTTGTCACGGACGTTCCGTTGAAGAACAGAAAGGCAAGATCCGCCCGCCGCCAGAACCAGGGCATTCTCTTCAGCGAACGGGGCCAACGTTTTCTTACCTTGTCCTCATGAACATCGTGGCCACCGTTCGCGACCCTCATAGCCACGCGCTGGATGGCTTCTTCCACCGAAGCGAGCACCACGTAGACGAATAGAAAATGGAGACCCTTTTCCTGCGCCCGTTCCACGATCGGCTTGTACTTGTCGGTGCTGAGGACGGTTTCGATCACGAATGAGCGGCTTCCGCCTTCAACCAAACGTCGCACACGCTGTTCACAAGCATCGGCGGCGCGCTTGTTGGCGTGGTCCAGGGACAGGCTGTGGTTCGTTCCCATGATCTCCACTGTGATGAGATCGGGATTGATGATCTCGATCTCATCAGCCGCGCCAGTCAATCCGCAAAGCGTCTTGATGATGTGTGGATTCTGCGCGAACGTGGACTTGCCAGCGCCATTGACTCCGGCAACCAGGACGAACCAAGGCGCGCCCGCCGTCATGCTCTCTTGGCTGCGTTGCGCTTGACGGTTCGCACGGCCTGAACGAATGCTCTTTCGAGGCGACGTCCCACATTTGCGACGGTCACGCGTCCCGCCGCCCTGTTTACTCGGGCACCACGAGACGTCGTTGCAACCCTCGACAGGGGTACACGCCGAGGGGTTGCGTCTCTCGCCGAGGCGACGAACGTCCATGGCACCCCATGGCACTGCTTCATTCCACGCGCTCCCTTCATAGGCCTCATGCTAGCACACCAGGACTCGCGTTGCTGACCCTGCTGCCCGAGACATCGAAACCCGGGGACATCGCAAAGTCAATCGCCACCTGGCAGTTCGCGTGATACACGTTTGGGAGTGCGCGAACATCACCTACCGCTCTTTCATCCTCGGCTGGTGCGCGCCCGGATGGCCACGCTCGACCAGTCGCTCTATGGTCGGCACAAAAAGACCGTCGCGGTCTGGCTCGAACACCTGCGCAGCGGAGCCCTCGACGAGGCGAAGGAAACATCGCTGCACGGGGAATTCCTACACGGCGTATTCGGGGACATTCTAGGCTACGCCACCTTCGGCCGAGCGCGGGACGGACAGTGGGAGCTTGGCGCCGAAAAGTCCGTGGTCTCTGGCGGTTCGGCGGACGGCGCGATCGGGTTCTTCTCCAAGAGTCACAGTCGGGTCGTCGCGCCCATCGACCTTGGCAGCGACGCTTTCGTCCTTGAAGTGAAGAAGCGCCGGCCCAAGAAAGGCGCGGCGCTTTCGCCCGCCGGGCTCAAGGCGTTGCGCGATCTCTTCGAGGCGGAGGCGCCGAAGATCGTCGAGAAACGGGCGCGCATTCTCGATCTTGAACGGACGATTGCCGCCGCGGTTCACGAGGCGTACGGCCTCACCGCCGAGGATCTGGAGCTGCTCCGAGCCACCCAGCCGCCGCGCATGCCGCCGGGATGGTGACCGGCGGGCGCCGCACGCAATGTCACGCCGCCGGTGTGCACCACGTCCGGTACTTGGGCGAGCGGCCGCGCACCACATCGAAAAAGAGTGAGCGCAAGCGCGTGGTCACCGGGCCCATTTGGCCGGAGCCAATGGGCCGGTAGTCGATGCGCGTGACCGCAGTGATCTGCGCGGCTGTCCCGGTCAGGAAGATCTCGTCGGCCAGGTAGAGTTCTCCCCGCTCCACCGGACGCTCCTCGACGGCCATTCCCAACTCGTCGCGCAGCAGGGTGATGAGCGACCGGCGTGTGATGCCTTCCAGAACGCTTTGATCGAGTGAAGGCGTGATCGCGACCCCGCGGCGAAGGAGGAAGATGTTCTCGCCCGAGCCCTCGCTGACGCGTCCGTCGCGGTTGAGCAGGATGGCCTCGTCGAACCCGGCCAGCTCCGCGTCGCTCTTGGCAAAGGCGCTGTTGATGTAGCTGCCCGTGATCTTTCCGCGCGGCGGAATCACGTTGTCGTCGGGCCGGCGCCAGGACGAGACCGTGCAGTGCGCGCCCTCGGCTTTGTCGATGTACAGACCGAAGGGCAGGGCCACCGCGGCCACCACGGGCGTAAGGCCGTGCAGCCTCACGCCGATCACCTCGTCGGAGTAGAAGGCCAACGCGCGGATGTAGCAATCTTGCTTCAATCCCTCGGCGCGCAGCAGGTCCAGCACAGCCGCCGCGGTGGCTTCTTCCGAAAGGGCCAGATTCATGCGCAGCAGGCGCGCCGACTCGTGAAAGCGCCGCATGTGGTCGGCCAGGCGGAATACGAAGAGCTTGCCCTCGTCCTGGTTCCAATAGCCGCGAATGCCCGCGAACACCCCGGTGCCGTAGTTGAGCGCGTGGGTCAGCAGACCCAGCTGCGCCTCGGCGTAGGGCAGGACGCGGTCGTGAAAGAAAGCCATGCGGGGAAGAGCCATGGGTGCCTCCTTGGGTCCACTTTTGAGTCCAATTGAGAATTGGTATCTAGTATGCTGTGACTGTCTACCCAATGATTTGCCTGTTCAATAGCCACTTGCTAACAATTGGACTGGCTTTGGACTGACCATGGCAAAAGACCATTCTCTGCTCGAAACTCTGGCCAACTGGTCCTCGGGACCGGGGCCTTTGTATGCGCGCCTGCGCACGGCCATCGACGCGGCCATCACGCGCGGCGAGCTTCTGCCCGGGGCGCCGCTGCCGCCGGAACGCACGTTGGCCCGCGCCCTCAAGCTGAGCCGCACCACCGTGGTGCAGGCTTACCAGGATCTGCGCCAAATGGGCCGCATCGACAGCCGGCAGGGGAGTGGCACCTGGGTGCGCCGCTCGGCCCAGGAGCTGCGGCCCAGTCCACAAGAGCACGAAGTGACCTCGGCCTTCCGCCGTAATGTCGTGTTTCGCAGCATGCTCGAGCACGCCCACGACACCATCGGTTTGGTGAGCGCCTATCTGGCCCCGTTGCCGGCGGTGCAGGAGGCGGCGCGTTTGGTGGCGCGCCAGTCCCTGGTCGCGCTTGCCGCCGAGCCTGGTTACTCGCCCATGGGCATGCCGGCGCTGCGCAAGGCGGTGGCTGATTCGCTGTCGCGTGCGGACCTGCCCACGGTGGCGGAGCAGGTGCTGATCACCAGCGGGGCGCAGCAGGCCATCAGCCTGGTGGCGGGTTTGCTGGTCCCGCGCGGTGAAACGGTGGCGGTCGAAGATCCAACGTACATTGGCGCGATCGATGTCTTCTCCGCGGCGGGTGCGCGCTTGGTTCCCTTGCCCTCGGACTCCGATGGGGTCGACGTGGATCGACTGCGGCCCATGCTGGAAACGCGCCCGCGCCTGCTCTATCTGGTGCCCAGCTTTCACAACCCGACCGGCGCACTCATGCCCGAACGCAGCCGGCGCACGATCGCGCGCTTGGCGGCCGAGTTTCAGATTCCGGTGGTCGAGGACAATGCGCTGGCCGGGCTGGGACTGGGTCCGGCCCTGCCACCGCCCATCGCCGCTTTCGCCAAGAACGCGCCCATCCTGACCATTGGCTCACCCAGCAAGCTTTTCTGGTCGGGGCTGCGCGTGGGTTGGATTCGCGGCCCGGAGGCGCTGATTGCGCGGCTGGGGCGCTGGAAGGCCCTGGCGGATTTGGGCAGCCCGATCTTCACCCAGGAGATGGCGGTTCATCTGCTAGCAGAAGAAAGCGCGGCCGAGATGCTGCGCCGACGTGAAAGCAGTGCGCGTCTCGACTTGCTGGTGGCGCTGCTCAAGCAGCACCTGCCCGACTGGTCGTGGCGGCCACCCGACGGTGGCTTGTTGCTTTGGGCGCACATGCCGTCCGGCGACGCCAACGTGCTGGCCCCGATTGCCCAGCGCTATGGTGTGGCCATCGTGGCCGGCTCGGCCAACTCGCCCGACCACCGCTTCGCCGATCGGGTTCGTCTGCCCATTGTCGCCGACGCTGCGATCATGACAGAGGCCATGGCACGCCTGGGCCGCGCTTGGCAAGAATACCGGCCGCTCCCGCGACGGGCGGGCGGACGTCTGGACGTGATCGTCTAGCGTCTAGGGGCTGGGAAAGAAGTCAAAGGCGTAGATGACGTCGACAGTACCCCCACCGTGAGGCTTGGGGAATTTCCAGGTCAGGAGGTGTTTGCGCAGACAGTCCTCGATCGCGGGGTTCCCCACCGTCGATTCACGCAGGACAACGTCGGTGACGTTGCCGGTGGTGGAAATGGTGAACTGGCTGAGCACGCGGCCGGCCAGGTCAGGTTGTTTCACCAGCTGCACTTCGTAGCAGCCCCGCACCTCACGGCTGTGTTCGCGCATGACGTCCTTGATGACCTTCCTATCCAGAGAGCCGCGGCCCGGTTTTCCAGGCTCGGCCGGTGTCGGTGATCCGGATGTGCCACAGCCCAGCGCCGCAGCGACTGACAGGAGAAAGGCCGCGCATCTCACGTCCATGACTGCGGTGTACCACCGAAACTTCATCCTGCGCAAGTTGCAGCACTACGTGCACACGCCTTTGCGGCGCTTCGGCCAGCCCGTGGACGTGGCGAGAGCGGTCCTGTTCTTCTCCGCCGACCAGATCTCGCAGCGGTTGCTACAGCTTGCTGCTGGCGCCGCTGGTGCCGAAATCAAGCAGCTCGATCGTCCACTTGCCGTCGTCGGACGCGCCCTTCACGGCCCCGTTGATAGGTACCGCGGGGTGGAACCAGGACGTCGATTTCTGGGTCGTGCCCATGACCGAAACTTGGACCGCGAACTTGGCGCAATCCCGGAAGGTGCCCGCTGGAACGGTCACGGTTTCCTTGGGTGCCTGGGCCACGTCGGTGGAAACCATGCCGGCCTGAGCCACGGCTTTGAACTGGCTCTTGAACAGACTGGCCATCGGCGTGGTCGCAAAGTCGATGGTCTGGACTGGCTTGTCGTCGGTCTTGGTGACCACCTTCATCAGGACGTCAGCGGCCTCGTCAGGCGTTCGTGGCATGTGGCTGTATAGGATCTTCGTGATGGTGTGGTGGAAGTAGTCCTGCCGGTCGATTTCCAGCCACATGCCACCGCCGTCGGCTCCTACGACGCTGATGCGCTGGATGGCGACGTTGCCCTTGTCGTCCACTGTGCGCTCGACAATCCACTGACCAACCGCCCACGGCGTAGGCTCGTAGGCCGCCGGCGCTGCCTGGTTGCGGGCTTGGGTCTGGAAGGAACCCGCCAGGCCGTCGGTGGCGGCTTTCATCTGGGGATTGATCGAGGGCGCGCAGCCCGCAAGGCTGAGCGCCAGGACGGCGGTGAGG
>Ga0182017_10004458_pt1 | contig 10411 bp, 12 predicted proteins | sample 712E3DmetaG_FD_120492 | JGI IMG/M metagenome (GOLD analysis project Ga0182017, IMG submission 120492) | Permafrost microbial communities from Stordalen Mire, Sweden - 712E3D metaG | ecosystem: Environmental > Terrestrial > Soil > Wetlands > Permafrost | place: Sweden: Stordalen | collected... | reverse complement strand
GCGCCACGCGTCCCGATCGCCGAGCCGGCGGCGTCTCGCTAGGCGGAGCCGAGCACCGGAGAGAGCGCACCCAAAGGTGCGTGAGCGAGGAGCGCAGTCGCCAACAACGCGAGACGTCGCCCGCGAGGCGATCGGTTAGGCCTGGTCGAGGGCGGACTGGAGCGACTGCAGATACCCCATGCTCGTGTAGGTCGCGCCCGAGATCGTGTTGACCTGAGCGCTCTGCGCCGACAGCACCTCGCTGCGCAGCTGCGGCGCCACGTACTGGCTGATCTGCTGCGAGCGGCGCTGGTCGGCGGGCATCTGGAGGGTCTTCACGTCGGTGATCTGGCCGTTCTGCATCGTGACCTGGACCTGGACGGTGCCGAAGGGGATCTGGACCGCCTGTCCGGTGAGCTGACCGCTAAAGGTGCTCTTCGTCGCGGCCCCCGTCCCGGTCCCGGAGCCCGGCCCCGAACCGGAGCCCTGCTGCGTCTGGCCCGTGGTGGTGCCCGCGCTGCCGCCGTTCGAGTTGACCGAAGCTCCCCCGTTCGAACCGGCGGTGGCCAGGCCGGTGGCATCGGGCGTCTTGAAGCTGAGGATCAGGGCCAGCGCGACGGCGGTCAGAGCAGCCCCGATCACTCCACGCTTGGGCAGGAAGTTCATCGTGCAGTCCTCAGAAGTTGAAGCGTTCGTAGTGGATCTGCGACTCGGCGATCCGAAGCCAGTGGAGTCCGGCCAGGACGCGCTCCATCATGCCGGCCGGCCCGCAGACATAGATGTCTCGGTCAAAGACGTCTGGAACCAGACGGCGCAGAGCCCTCGGGTCGAGTGGATCGGACGGCATCTCTCGGGAGCCACGGCGACCGACCAGGTAATGGACCGTGGCTCCCCGCAGGCTGGCCAGTTCGTCCAGCTCGTTGCGGAAGACCACTTCGTTCTCGTGACTCGCCCGGTAGACCAGAGTCAGGTTCCCGCGGGCGGCTGGGAGCTCTTCGAGCAACGCCCGAAGCGGCGTGATGCCGATCCCGCCGGCGACCAGCAGGACTCGGGCCTTGGTCCGGTTGGCGCCGGTGAAGACGCCGTAAGGGCCCTCGACGAAGACCGATGTGCCGACGCGGACCTCCTGCAGGAGCTTTGTGTAGTCGCCCAGGTTCTTGATGGTGAAGCGCAGGTATCGACCGTTCGGTGCGGCCGAGATCGAGAACGGATGGCCGCGCCACCAGCCGTGGGAAGTCATGAACCGGAGCCGGAACCACTGCCCGGCCCGAACCGGGAGCTGGTCGAGCTCCCTGCCGGTGAGGTAGATGGAGACGACGTCCTGGCCTTCCTTGACGACGTTGGCGACGCGAAGGCGATGGCGCCATGAGATCGCCATCGGCTGGCCGAAACGGAAAACCAGAAGCAACCCAATGGTGAGCGCGTACAGGCCGATCCAGTAGAAACGCGCCATCGGGTCCGAGGCGAAGTCGAGGCCGACGACCAGCTGGTGCATGAAGCTGAGGGCGATGGCGAGGTACGCGTACAGGTGGATCGCGTACCAGGTTTCGTACGAGGCCATCCGGCGAGCCGCCCGCATGGATGTGATGCCGACGACCACGAACAGGATCAGGCCCACACCGGACCACATGACGTAGGGATAGGTCGTGAGCAAGTTGAAGGTCTCGCTGATCGGGCCGCTGCCATCGGCCATGCCGTAGCCGACGGTCGTGAAGACGAAGTGGGCGAATAGCAGCCAGATGGCGCTGAACCCGACCCAGCGGTGGGCGGCAACCAGGCGGTCCTGGCCGAAGATCTGGTCGAGCCAGGGGCTGCGCGACATAAGCACGAGCTGGATAAGGACCAGGTAAGTGCCATACAGCGCCGCGAGCTCACCGATTGCGGTCACGATCCCGGCCGGCGTCTCCAGCTCGTGGAGGTTGCCGTGGCGGATCCACATGGCCAGGATGATGAAGGCGTTCCCGCCGAGAAGGGCGTAGACGTCGTAGTCCTTGAGCGGCCAGACGCGGGGCACCGGGACGCGGCGAGCTTTCCGGACGGGAGTCGAGTAGGCCACGCCCCCGGATGCCTTCGCAGCCACGGGCGCCGCGCCGGCGCTCGCCGCCGTGATGTTCGCGTTGCGGGCTGGGCTTGGGCCGTTCATCGAGTGGAGATCGCTCCCTGGCTTCTGCGGCTCGGTGGTGTCAGTTCCGGTCACAGCGTACGCGCAGCCGGATCGACTCAGATGCTGGGTTCGGAATCTGCAGTCAGACTGAAAACTACATGCAGCAAGTGTGGGTTTTCTGTGGAGGCGGGGACGGCCGAATAGGGCCTCAGGTTCAGGTTGTTCCGACAGCCGGATGGGCGGCCCGATCGGTCCAGGCCCAGCATCCGGATCGCAACGGCCGCCCGATTGACACGGCGCGCGGAGCCCCCAACACTTGCATAAGGCCGAGGCCAAGGAAGCTGCCTGCTGGTCCCCGCCTCGCCTGCCGTCCCATGCTGGGAGGAGACCCGATGTCCCTGGTCATACGCTGGCTGAAGCCCACCACGACCGTCTACGCTCACTGTGACGTTCCGTGCGGAATCTACGACCCTCACCAGGCCGAACTGGCCGCCCGAACCGTTGCTCGCATGGTCGAGCTTATCGGCCAGCTACCCAAGGAGAACCTGACCGAGGCGGATCGCCAGAAGTTCGTCCGCTGCGTTGCCGTCAAGGAGCAGCACGCCGAGATCGTGAAGCACGAGATCCAGGTTATCTGGAGCGACTACTTCAAGCCCGAGCACCTGGAGCGCTACCCGGACATCCACGATCGAACCTGGAAGATCCTCAAGCTCGCCGGCAAGAACAAGCAGAACATCGACGCGCAGGCCGCCGCCGACCTCGAAGCCGCGGTCAAGGAGTTCGCCGACATCTTCTGGTCGACCAAGAAGTAGCCGATCGGACAGCCGCCCACCGATAGGACCGTCACCGAGTTGCCCGCACTGCCCTTCGCCGGAGGCTGGCGCCGGTTTCGGCGCGGGCCGTGGCGCGTGGCCGTGGCTGAGGAGAGCATGACGCCCGCACTCCGGCCGGGCGATTGGCTGCTCCTCGATCCTGCGCCACGCCGCTGGCCCCGGCGCGGGAGCGTCGTCGTGGTACGTCAGCCCGGGACCGGGCAGCTCGCCATCAAGCGCGTCGCGGCCGGTCCCGGCGATGTCGTGCTGGCGGGAACCGACTACGTCAAGCTCGGCGACGAGGCGTGGCTGCTCGGCGACGGCGGCGGCCACTCCGTAGATTCGCGGCATTACGGGCCCGTGCCGCTGGAGGCGCTGCTTGGGCGGGCGTGGTTCCGCTACTGGCCACCGCGCCGGATCGGACTCATCCCGCGCCGCCGCTCCAGCAGCGCCAGAGCGCGGGCCAGCATCGCCTCGAAGGGCAAGCTCCGGAAGTAGGCTGTAGTGGCGGGCGATGGCTCCCGCCGCCGACCCGGCGACGGACCGCCCGAAATGCGGTCGTCGCCTCAGACTTTGCCGATCAGCTCGCGGGCCGCCAGCTCGATCATGCCGTGGTCCCGCGGCAGCAGGTCCTGGAGAATGATCCGTTGGGCCCCCGCCGCCGCGAAACGGGCGGCCGCTGCGCGCGCCTCATCGGGCGTCCCGACGATCCAGCGCGGCCGGTGTTCTTCCAGCCAGGCCGCCGCATCGGTCCCCTCGTCTCCGACCATCTCCAGCAGATCGCGGATGCGCCGCTCGAACTCGACCTGGTCTGCCCCGATGAGAAAGCCGACCATCACCGACCGCCGAATCGTCGCAGGATCGCGGCCGATCTTTCGACATTCGTCGTCCAGCCGGACGAACTTCTCCAGGCACTCGGCCGGGCCGGTGCCCGACATGTTGTACTCGTCGGCGTAGCGGGCGGCCAGACGCAACGACCTGGGTCTGCCTTCGCCGCCGACGATGATCGGCGGATGGGGCCTCTGGACCGGCTTGGGGTGGAACCCCGCGTCCTTGACCGAGACCTGCTTACCCTCGAACGACCAGCCGTCCGGCTCCTCCCACAGACCGTGGAACATCTGGAGCTCGTCCTCCATCAGGTCGGCTCGCCTGGCGATCTCGGGGAATGGCAAACCGAGCTCACTGTGCTCAAGGTCGTTCCAGCCGGCTCCCACGCCGACCTCGACGCGGCCGCCGCTCATCTCGTCGACGGTCGTGACGACCTTGGCGAACGAACCGGGATGGCGGAAGGTCACCGGCGAGACGAGCGTGCCGAGGCGGATGGTCGCGGTCTCCCGCGCGATCCCCGCCAGCACCGTCCAGGCGTCGGTCGTGGGCTTGTCGGCCGGGCCCGGGAAGCTGCGGTAATGGTCCGATCGAAACAGGGCTTCGAAGCCGAGCCGCTCGGCCAGCCTGGCAATCTCCAGCTGCTCCAGGTAGGTCAGGCCCTGTTGGGGCTCGAGCATGAGGGCGACGCGCATTGAAACCTCCAGCGTCCATGGGCCGGCAACAGGGCGGCGAACGTCCGCCTGGGAGGATCATGCATCCGACGCGGCCCTGCCGCAGAGGCGATGCAAAGAGTTCCGCCACGGGATAGACTGCCTGGGTCCGTTATGGGGACGGACCCCTTTCGGGCATCGTCGTTAGGCGACCTCTGTGCATTTTCCTCAGGCGGGCCGGCTCCCCCTCACCGGCCCGCCTCCCTTTTGCGGGTCGGTTTCGACCGTCGCCGGCACGGGCGCCAAACGCCAGACGCGGCATACTTGCCCCATGCCCGAGAAGCTGGCCCCGCCAAATCCGCCGCTGAGTGACGGCATCATCGCATTGCGCGCCTTCCGGGCGGACGACGCGCCGGCTGTCAGTGCCGCCTGCCAGGACCCCGAGATCCAGCGCTGGATCCCGATGATCCCCGTGCCCTACACGGAGGCCGACGCACGGCGTTTTATCCTGATGACGCTCCAGGCCTGGCACGACGGAACGAGCTACGAGTTCGCGATCGTGGACGCAGCGACCGACCGATTTGTCGGTTCGATCGGGCTCCACCTGGGACCGAACCCGCGGCTGCATGCCGTCGGTTACCTGGTCGCGCCGGAGGCCCGCCGGCGAGGGGTCGCGTCGAGGGCCCTGCGTCTGGTGACGCGGTGGGGTTTCGAGCACGTCGACATCGAACGCCTGGCGCTTTGGACGCTGCCGGGCAACGTGGCCTCCCAGGCGGTCGCCGAGAACGCCGGCTTCCGCTTCGAAGGGCTCGCCCGCAACTGGACTTCGGATCGCGACGATCGGCCGACGGACGCCGTCATGTTCGCCATGACGCCCGACGATCTGGCCGATCTGGTGGCGCTCGAAGCCGGCGCCGGCGCACAGACGGCAGCGGCCGGAGCGGTGGCCGCCGGCGCGGGCGCGGCCGAAGCGCCCTTGCCGCCGACTCCGCCCATGGCCGCCGTACCCCGCGAGTTACGAGTTCCCGGCACGCGCGCGGCCCCCTTTGTGCAGGTCGCCGCGATCGCGGATCTGACGCCCGGTTCGATGCGCCGGGTCACGCTGGCGGGCCTGGATCTGCTGGTGGCATGGACGCCCGACGGCATCGTCGTGACGGACGACCGCTGCCCGCACATGGCCGCGCCACTCTCCATCGGGGACCTGGACGGCTGCGTCGTGGCGTGCCCGCTGCATGAGGGTCGCTTCGACCTGGTCACCGGCGAGACGGTCCAGATGCCCACGACCGGCGGGCTCGACGCCGACGGCAACTACCACTCCCCGTGGTCTCCGTCTGGCGCGGAGCTCAAACCCGAGCCGCCGACCAGGAAGATCGAGGCGCGCCGCCTGACCCGCGTCTCTCGCCTGCGATACTATCCCGCGCGCTTCCGCGAGGGCTACCTCGAAGCCCAGCTCCCCATCCTGCCCGAGTAGGCCAACGGCGTTGGCGCCACCCGAGCCGCCGCGCAAGTCCTTGCGCGGCGTGTGAATCTGGAAACTTCGCGGCTCGGCGCGGTGCGGCCTCGCCGAGCCGGCGCTACCTGGGCCCGGCCGTCTTTTCGGCTACCTTGTCGGCCTTGGCCGCCTCCGCGGCCCTGCGCGTTGAGCCGGCCGTCAGCCGTTTGCAGGCCTCTTCCATGTCGTCGGTGCAGACGAGAAGGTCCAGGTCTTCGGGCGCGATGACCCCGCGCGTGATCGCCTCGCGGCGCATCCAGTCGAGCAGGCCGGCCCAATATTCGGTCCCGACAAGGACAACCGGGAAGTGGCGGATCTTGCCCGTCTGGATCAGTGTCAGCGACTCGAACAGCTCGTCGAGCGTGCCGAAGCCGCCGGGGAAGATGGCGAAGCCGTCGGCGTACTTGACGAACATCGTCTTGCGGGCGAAGAAGTAGCGGAACTCGACACCGAGATCGACCCACTGGTTGACCGATTGCTCGTGCGGGAGCTCGATGTTGCAGCCTATCGAAAGCCCGCCCGCCTCGTGGCAGCCGCGGTTTGCGGCCTCCATGATGCCGGGCCCGCCGCCGGTGATGACGGCGAAACCCTCGCGGGCGAGGTTGCCGGCCAGCTCGCGCGCCTTAGCGTAGTACGGGTCACTCTCCGGCGTCCGGGCCGAGCCGAAGATGGTGACCGCCTTGCCGACGGCCGCGAGGGCGTCGAAGCCTTCCACGAACTCGGCCAGGATGCGCAGCGAGCGCCACGGGTCGGAGTCCAGGAAAGCCGGCCGATGACGCGGCGAAAGAAGCCGCTCGTCCTCGGTCCGAGCGTGCACGGTAAGCATCTCGGTCGCCGTGGGCCGATAGGTCACGCGACCGCTTCGGCGGCGCTCGTGGTTGCCGTTGTGATCCCCGTAGCCGTCGTGAACGCCGTCATGGTTCGCCGCCGCCCCGTCGTCCGGTCCGGAGCTCGGAGACGCGGGGTTCGAAGACGCCTCGGCCGGTTGCGGCTCGGGTTGTCCATTCTCGGTCGGCCCGCGGCCGACCTTGTCCCTCTTGTGGTGCGAGTGTGGCATCTGTCTCTCCTGATCGTACCCGCAGAGAATGCCACGCCGCTGGCTCGGCCGTGCAGGCGACTCTCCAGAGATCGGCCGATCGCGCGAGAAGATCAAAGGCAAGCGCCCCCCGCAATCGCAACGAGGCGCGTAACTCAGGCGGGCCCTACCCGGTTATCTCGGCGCGGTCCGAGAAGAGCGCGACAACGAAGAGGGACGCGATCAGCCAGACGAAGACCAGGAGGAGGGCCTCGTCGGGCGGCAGAGTGGCGATCACCGAACCGCCACTGCCGACGCTGGCGGAGCCCGATGACAGCGCCGCGTTGGCAACGCTGAACGGCATGTACTTCACGATGTCGGGCAGGAAGATGCTGGCGAAGCTCTCGCCGAAGTAGAAGGCGATGCCGGCGCCGATCCCGGCGAGCTGACTTCGCGCCAGCGTGGCAATAGTGAACCCAAGGGCCGCCTCTTCCATGACCGCGACCCAACCCTTGAGAAGTCGCTCGGGGAGGCCGCCGAGCGTCGCCGTGTCGCCCAGGCCGCTCGTGGAGATGCCGGCCAGGTTGGCCCCGATGATGTCCGCGACGACCGCGACGACGAAGGCGATCACGATGCCGATGGCGATCATCAGCCCGATGGACGCGAATGTGAGAAGCATGTAGCGGACGCGGCTCTCGCCTCGTGCCACCGCCGACTTGAGCGTGCCCCAACTCCATTCGGAGCCGGCGATGGCCGCTCCGTAGATCATGGCGAAGAGGCCGCCGAGGCCGAGGATGAACTCGAGCACGCGGTTGTAGGCGCCCGGGAACGTGAGCAAGTCCCTGGCCGCCACGCCGCGTTGGGCCCCGTTGCTGTTGCCCACCGTGCTGTTGGCCGTCGCGCCGACGGCGATCACGATCAGAACCAGCAGCCCGACAAGCAGTCCGAAGGTGACGAACGTCGCCGGCCGGCGGGAGAGCTTTCGAACTCCCGAGAGGAAGAGCCTCATGCCGCGGTCCCCTTTCCGGCGGGGGCGCCGCCGTTCTGTCCGCCGTTGGGCGAGCCCAGGCCGACGAACTCACCCTCGCCACTGGAAGTTCCCTGGCCGCCTGTCAGCTCGAGGAAGAGCATCTCGAGGTCGGTGCCCGATTCCAGGCCGGAGGCGTAGATGCCATCACCGGCCAGCTTCTGATTCACTTCTTCCGCCCGATCGGTCGCGAGATGAACGGACAGCCAGCCCTCCTCGCGATCCGTCTCGGTCAGCCGTTCGACCGGAGCGAGGGGAGCGAGTGTGGCGATGGCAGCGTCCACGAGGTTTGGCCGGACGCGGACTTTGACGACACCCTGCATCGACAGGAGTTCCTTGAGCGGACCCTCGCGGACCAGCTTTCCGGCGGCGATGATGCCCACGACGTCGGCCATAACCTGTATCTCGGCCAGGAGATGGCTCGAGACGAAGACGGTTTTGCCCTGGGACGCGAGCGTCCTGAGCGTGTCTCGCATGGCCACGATGCCGGCCGGGTCGAGACCGTTGGCGGGCTCGTCGAGGAGAAGCAGCTTCGGGTCGCTCAGCAGCGCCGCGGCGATGCCGAGCCGTTGCTTCATGCCCATCGAAAAGTCCTGGACCTTGTCTCCGGCGCGGTCGCACAGGCCGACGAGATCGAGCAGCTCTTCGATGCGCTTCGCCGACACGGGAGCGCCGGACGCGGCCAGCTCACGGAGATTGGCGCGGGCCGAGAGGTACGGGTAGAAGGTCGGCGATTCGACGAGCGCTCCGACCTCGAACAGGCGGCGTCGATCTCCACGCTTGAAAGGCTGGCCGAGCACCTCGACCGAGCCGCCGTCGGCGTGGACCAGCCCCGTCAGGACTCGCATGGTGGTCGTCTTGCCGGCGCCGTTGGGGCCGAGGAAGCCGTACACCACGCCCGCCGGGACCGACAGGTCGAGGCCGTCGAGCGCTCGCCGCGATCCGTAGCTCTTGCGCAGGCCGCGAGTCGCCAGGGCAAGGCCGTCGGTGCCGCTCACGCGGGGCCTCCGCCGGCATCCCGGGCCGGGGTCGTGGGTGGCGTTCCGAGATTCACCTGAGTCCCTCCTTGTGTCGAGGTCGATGGTGGGGATGAGGCCGACAAACGCTCGGCCATGATCTGAAGGAAGTGATCGAACTGGGCCAATTCGTCCGCCGTGAGAAGCTTGAGCACCTGTCGCAGCGCGTCTTGCCGGGCACCCTCGATCTCCGCCAGCAGGCGAGCGCCGTCGTCGCTGAGCTGACAATCGACCACGCGGCGGTCGTCCTCGCGGTGGATCCGCGTCGCCAGGCCGCGACGCTCCACTCGGTCGACGAACTCGGAGGCGGTGGCATCGGTGACGCCCAGGATGTCGGCGAGCTGGCCGATCGAGACGGGCCCCGATTGACGGAGCACGAAGAGGAGCCGCAGCTGACCGAACGTCAGGTCGTGGGAGGCCCAGCCTGGCGGCCCCTTCGGCATCGCCCGGGCCAGCGCCTGGGCGTGAGCCTCGACCTCATCAAACGTTACGGTATTCCCTGATGTTTCGGCCACGGCCTTATCTTATGGCACGTTCCTCAGGGAGTCCTGAAAAGCGGGTCGGGTTCCGCCATTCGGGCGGGCGGCGGGCGGCGGGCGGCCATGCGGGCGGGCGGGCGGGCGGGCGGGCGAGCGGTGCCTACTTCGCCGTGCCGGCGAGCCAGCTCCTCCACGTGGCGTCCGCCGAGCCGGCGGTGAACGCGTTTCCGAAGCGGACGAGGGGCAGCCGCAGCAGCCCATTGTTGGCGAGCAGCCGCTCCGCGATCTCGTCGTCGCCCAGGCCCATGTAGGCGAGGCCCAGGTCCTTGTACTGGCGCCCGTCGGTGTCGAGCAGCACGGCGGCGCCGAGCCGCTCCACGAAGCGGCGGAGCTCGCCCGGCGAGATCGGCTTGCGGCGCAGGTCCACGAACGTGACGGTCACGCGCCGCTCCTTGAAGAAGCGGAGGGCGGCCTGGGTGGGCCGGGAATCGACGAGCCCGAACATCTGGACGGTGGGACCGGCGGGGGCGGGCATGGCAGAAGATTAGCGGCGGCGCCGAAAGACGACCCGGTATTCGACCCGGCCTCCCCCTCGCGCCCTCCGGCCGCTACCATCCACGCAGGAGGTGCGGCGTGATCTGGTTCACAGTTCAGTTGGACGACAAGCCCGGGGCCCTGGCGCGCATGGCGGCCGCCCTCGGCGAGCGAGGCATCAACATCACTGCCATCGTCGGGGTCGCCGAGGACACCGACGGCGCGCTGATGCTGACCACGAGCGACGCGGCCGGGACACGCAATGCGTTCGACGGCCTCGCGCTCGGGTTCGAGGAGCACGACGACGAGGCCGGCATGACGCTCGACGACGTGTCGCGGGCGACCGGCCTGGCCGATCACGGCATGAGCGTCGGGGGCTGACCGTGGCACGCGTGGAGCACGTGGCCGCAACGGTCGCCGTTCGCCTCGACTACGCCGATCGCCCGGCCGCGATCCCGGAGATCGCCACTCAAGT
>Ga0182017_10004455_pt1 | contig 10415 bp, 10 predicted proteins | sample 712E3DmetaG_FD_120492 | JGI IMG/M metagenome (GOLD analysis project Ga0182017, IMG submission 120492) | Permafrost microbial communities from Stordalen Mire, Sweden - 712E3D metaG | ecosystem: Environmental > Terrestrial > Soil > Wetlands > Permafrost | place: Sweden: Stordalen | collected... | reverse complement strand
TACACGCACCGCATCGGCCGTACCGGACGCGTCGCAAAGACCGGCGACGCCTTCACCTTCGTCAGTCGTGAGGATGAGCCCTTGGTCAAGAGCATCGAGCGTGTGCTCGGCGAAAAGATCGAGCGTCGTATACTGGAGGATTTCGATTATAAGAAGTCAGCGCCAGCACGGGACGCCGAATTTAGGCGTCCGCCGCGCGAGCCGCAGCCCCGCAGGACACAGCAGAAAACGGCGCAGACCGGCACACGCACGGATACCGGCATCCGGTCCAAGACACCCGGCGCCCGGGCTAAGACACCCGGTACCCAGCCGTCACACAGGGCCGCTCCCGGAAAAGGAGCCACAGCGTCGCGTTCTTCGGGAAGGCGATGGGGCCGATAAGTGCCTCAACCTTACAAGGTGCTTGCCTGCAAAAAACTCCATCTGCGCCGGCCTGCATCGCCATGCGCTGCCCAACAATTGACAATCTATATACTCCGGCATAAGATACTACTAATTACCTCATCAACAGGTATGGCGTTGCTGAGGGGCTGATATCATATCATGGAGGATTCTATGAAGGAAGCGGCTGCGCTTTTGGACTGGGATGGTACACTCCGCAGAGGCTATGAAATTGCGGATTGGACAAACTTTCTTGACGAAAGTGGAAAATTCGATCACGAAGTAGCAGCTCGCCAAAGAGACTTAATTTTGAACTATTTAGCCGGGAAAATAGCCTATAGCCAGGCAGTCTTCGACGTAGGTGTGATTTATGCAGAAGGGCTTGCAGGGCAGAAGGTTGAGGATACATTGGCGTTAGCGCCGCAATTCGCAAAAAATGATAAGGCCATATTCGATTTCACGCCTGTACTCTTTGAGATGTTGCTCAAGAATAACATTAAGATAGCGCTGATAAGCAATACGCCTCAGGTGCTGCTGGATGAATACAAGAAACACTTTGGGCTGAGTGAAGTCTACGGCCTGCAAGTAGGAGAGCAGGCAGGTTCTTGGATGAACCAGGTGATCATGAATCCCGGTCTTGCACAAGTAAAGAAGAAAATTGTAGCAGAGCTGGTCAATAAATATAATATCATATTAGGCATGGGTGATACTCATGAAGATGCACCGCTATTGGAATCCGCAAGAATCCGTCTCTTTCTGAAGCCTGAGAACAAGCCCAACATACGCATTCCAGAAGTTCCTCAATTAGAAGTGGTGGATGAGAACACAGTAACAAAGACCGTCGAAGCCGCGTTGGCGAAAATCGGTATTAGTTAGCAGGCAAAGGCGCTTCTACGAAGAAGCGGCTAACGACACAGGACATGCTGATGGAGCCGGTCAAGAAATAAATGTTGCGTTGCAAGGCCTGACATTCCCACTGTTCCTGTCCTGTGTCTATGACAGGCCCCTCACTATTCCCCAACAGATATGATGACAAGGGTTTTTAGTATCAAGCGCAACGGAGTCCTACCCGAACATAAGGCAACCCACAGATAAACCTGTTCAGTATCAATAAAGAAAAACAAAATGGGTAGGCAGGGAGATGCTCGGATATTGCATCTGAATTTACAATTGGCTTGCGCTTTGCGTTGTTTTTCTACCTGTGACCTGTAACTTGTGGTTTACACTCTCATTTTGCGTTCGACGCTTACTTTATTACTTTATTACGTGCCATATATTTAGATAGCAATATTTATTGCTTTTTGTTATATAATTGTATAATATGATTATATAAAAAATAAACCATGGAGGTAATTCGATAAATTGAAACCAAAAGACGGAACAACGAGAATAACCTACTCTGTAAGATTGGATCCTCATTTACTAAATTATTTGAAGCACACCGCTATTGACGAAAACAAGACTGTCGGGGAACTCATGGAGGAAGGGATCAGCACGATTCTGCAAAAAAGAAATATCACTATTGACCATCAGTTATATCACAAAAGGACAAAATTAAAAGACGATAATGGTGATCTCGATAATGATATGTATGATATTCCAAAATTTCTACGCAAACAGGCGGATTAAGAGACTAAAGAATAGCTTCGGCCAGAAATGCGATTCTTCGTAGGTTACGGAAGTTAGCAGCGTCCCTAGTTTGGCCGTCCCCGATTTGGCCAGGGAAATGGACTAAGCGCTCTTTCCCCTATGCCCTGTCCTTCTGCACTTCGGCGTTATCCTTCATGGACAAGGAGATGCGTTTGCGCTCCATGTCCACAGCGAGAACGGTAACCATCACCTTTTGGTGGACCTTAACCGCATCGTTGGGGTTCTTCGCGAAACGGTTCGAAAGCTGGCTGATGTGCACAAGACCATCCTGATGGACACCGATATCGACAAAGGCCCCAAAGGCGGTGACGTTTGTTACAATGCCGGGAATCCTCATACCTTTTTCAAGGTCTTCCAGTTTCCCAACCCCCTCTGCAAAAGAGAAGGTCTCGAACTGCTGCCGGGGGTCCCGTCCGGGCTTGGCGAGTTCGTTCATAATGTCCTTCAGGGTAGGCAAACCCACCGTATCGGTGACATATCGCTTGAGATCGATCCCGTTGCGCACACTATCTTTCTCCATGAGGTCACGAACGGTGCAGCCCTGGTCTTTGGCCATGGTCTTTACAACAGCATAGCTCTCGGGGTGCACGGCGCTGGCATCAAGCGGATTTACGGCATCGCGGATGCGTAAGAACCCGGCGGCTTGCTCGAAGGCCTTTGGCCCCAGTCGAGAGACCTTCTTCAACTGAGCCCTTGATGCAAAGGCTCCGTTTTCGTGCCGGTATGCCACGATCGCTTTCGCAAGGCCAGGCCCCAGGCCGGAGACGTAGGTGAGCAACTCCTTGCTTGCCGTGTTGACCTCAACACCTACGGCATTGACGCAGCTCATGACGATATCATCGAGGCTCTTCTTCAAGGCCGGTTGATCCACATCGTGCTGATACTGGCCGACGCCGATAGACTTGGGATCGATCTTCACCAGCTCTGCAAGGGGGTCCGTGAGACGTCTGCCAATGGACACGGCGCCCCGCACGGTAATATCATGATCGGGAAATTCCTCCCGGGCGACTTCAGACGCCGAGTAGATGGAAGCGCCGCTTTCGTTGACCATAACGATGGGGATGGTTCGACCGAGATCGAGCCCCTTTATGAATGCCTCCGTCTCCCTTCCTGCCGTTCCGTTCCCGATGGCGATAGCTTCTACGTGGAAACGCTCGCAGAGGTCGACAACCATCTTTGCCGCCTCGGCGGTCTCGTTCTGCGACTTCTGCAGGTGGATCACCGCCGTGTGCAGGAGCTTCCCCTGCCTGTCGAGACAGATAACCTTGCAGCCCGTCCTAAACCCTGGGTCTATGGCAAGAACGGCCTTCTCGCCCAGAGGAGCTGCCATGAGCAATTGGCGGAGGTTCTCTGCAAAAACGCGGATCGCTTCATCATCGGCCCTGTCCTTGGTGACAAGGCGGACCTCCGTTTCCATGGAGGGAAACAACAGCCGTCCATAGCTGTCTTCCAGGGCCTCCTGCACCTGATCGCGGGCTGCGCTAGGCCCCTTGAGGAAAAGACGCCTCAAGATGGCAAGCGCCTCATCATCAGGCGCGGCTACGTGAAGCATAAGAAAACCTTCCTTCTCTCCCCGGCGCATGGCAAGCACCCTGTGGGATGGGGCGGCGGCAATGGGCTCCTCCCAAGCGTAGTAGTCCCGGTATTTGATTCCCTCCTGCTCCTTGCCGGTGATCACCTTTGAACTGAATCGGGAGCGTTCAAGGAGCAGGGCTCGCAAAGCCGCCCGTGAGCCAGCATCTTCGCTGATCCATTCGGCAATGATGTCTCTGGCCCCGGCGGAGGGCCTCATCAGCGGAATTGACACCTTTTTCGGCATCCACAAAGGCCCCTGCTTCGCCGATAGGGTCTTTCGTTGCAGGATCGGATTCATCCTGGCCAAAAAGACGCTGGGCTAAAGGTTCCAAGCCTTTCTCACGGGCGATAGTTGCTCGTGTCCTGCGCTTGGGTCTGTAGGGTAGGTAGAGGTCTTCAAGCACCGCCATTGTCTCCGCCAGGCCAAGCTTCTCCCGCAATTCATCGGTCAAAAGCCCCCTCTCGTCGAGGGAACGGAGAATAGCCTCTTTGCGACCGTCCAATTCGGCCAATTGTTCCATCCGGTCCCGAATGGCCGTGATGGCTACTTCGTCAAGGGAACCCGTCGCTTCTTTCCGGTACCGCGCAATAAAGGGAACCGTAGCCCCTTCTCCAAGTAACTGCGCAACTGCCATTGTCTGCTTTGCCGTGAGGGAAAGCTCACCCGCGATCTTTGCAATATGTGTTTCGTTCATAACCGTTTTCTCTCCTTGGTGGTATGGCCTATCAGTTTATTACAAACGCGGAAGGATTGGAAGGCCCAAACAATAGGTTTTCGTGGTCACGATTCAAATACTACTCCGGGAATCAGGCTGTTGTATCAACACCTGAATAATGTCCACCTGGCTTTTTGCCAATCTGTCAAGGATAAAGATTTGACCCCACTGGTCCCAGCCCTCAATGTGGCGCTGCTACACCTCCGGCTGGCAACCTCTTGTTTGCCCCGCGATGTTTCGCGAGGTGGAGCGTTACGCGTCATGTATCGATAAAGCACTACCCCGCATGTACATACGCGGGCAATCGCTTCGGCCAAAAATTAGCAGTGCACGCTTTTATAATTTTATGGACACTCCTTTTGTCCCTGCCCAATTTTCAGAGCCCGGTCATCGTCAAAATTGGGTTGAGAGTGGCTTTTTTAGAGAAACCTGCTAATCCAGATGTTTTGTGACTAACAGGGTTAACGGATCGTCAGGGTCATCAGTTTCTTCAAAGCCCATCTGCGTAATGAACTTGCGCATGGCCGAGTTGCTTTTGATTACGGAGCCAGTGATTTGTTTTACCCCACTTTCCCGAAGGTGTGTTATTAATGCATTCATCAGTCTTGTCCCAATGCCACGCTTTTGCCATGCGTCTGCAACGACAATTGCAAACTCACAGTTCGCCCGATCCGGATCGATCACGTATCGTGCCACTCCGATTTCTTCTTCACCTGTTTCTCCACTGCGCAGTACAACCATGGCAACCGTGTTTCGCGAATCAGGTTCCGTAAACTCCTTTAACTCTTTCTTGCTAAGGTCGTTGATCGTGCTATGAAAACGGAGGTAGCTTGACTCAGGTGAAAGTCCACGTACGAACGCCTGCTCTTTAGCGATATCGGTAGATACAATATGGCGCAACGTTAGTTTCTCGCCATCAGCAAGTGTCCAAGTTCCTTCACAATCGTCGCGACCCATAATATGACAGGACCATCCTTGTTAAGGTACGTATGACGTTCCTTTTTTACAAGTAAATTATTACAAATAAAGTTCATATATGTCAAGAAAGGCAATCTTAGGATGTGTGAATGCTACACGCCAGTATAGGAAGAAGGCGAAAATGTTTCCCAAGAATAATCTCAGTCTTGATATTGATGATTTCCGATCTAAAGTGTGGATTTCCATCGAAATCACCGGAGGCTCACTTTAAGAAAGGAAGCAATTCCCGATACGTCTGACAATTATTGAAATATTGAAGTGCATCCCTGTGCCTGCTCTTAACAAATATAGATTCCTATGACGATATTTGTTATTATTAGTCAATCTATTAATTAACCCTACAACGATAGTTAATTAAGTTTATTATTGCACTACGATGCTTATCCTGCTATTATTTAGAAAACCTTCAATAAGGAGGCAGGCTATGTTACCTGAGTGCAGGTGTGAGACCGATCCGTATCCTATCCCCAAGTTCGACGTCGAGAAAAAGGACATCACAAATTTCATTCACGAATTGAAAGGGTTCCACGAGCAATTCCACGACTGCTTTTCAAGACAGGAGCCAAGGAACAACTTCTTTCAGTACATGGTCGGACAGTTGAGCCCGGTTGAACGAAAATCAATCGAGCCCATCGCTCTCAGCGTAAAGGATGCCAAGGTCCGGGCCATGCAGTTTTTCGTGAGTGACGTTTCCTGGAAGGATAAAGAGATTATGACCATTTATCGTAGCATGGTAAATGAAGACATGGGAGATCCGGACGGTGCTCTCATCTTTGATGAATCGGGTTTCGTGAAGAAGGGGAACTATTCGGCCGGAGTCGCAAGGCAGTATTGTGGCACCATCGGGAAAGTGGAGAACTGTCAGGTCGGCGTCTTTGCGGCATACGCATCAAGGCACGGGTACTCTCTCCTTGGAAGCAGGCTCTTTGTCCCCGAGAAATGGTTTACTGATGAATATGCGGAAAGACGAGAGAAGTGCAGGTTCCCGGAGGACTTTAAGTTCAAGACTAAACCACAGCTCGCAATCGAGCTCTTGGAGGAGATTGCAAAAGACGCGCAAATCCCGTTCCGTTTCGTAGTCGCCGACACTACCTATGGAAACAGTCCCCACTTTATTGATGCGGTGGATGCCCTTCCCGGCGTTACATACCTTGTGGCTGTGCCCGATAGTACCCTCTGCTGGTTAAAACAGCCGCTTGTGATGAAAAAGGAATATCACTTTAAAGGAGAAACCCGTTCGAAACTTCTTCCCAAAAAAGAAGAGCCTGCGTCGCTTGAAACATTTGCCAAAAATCTCAACAGCTTCTTCTGGTACCGGCGAAAGGTCTCAGAGGGAGCCAAAGGACCTATCGAATACGAGTTCACCAAAAGAAGAGTGGTGCTGTCCAAGGGCGGTCTTCCGGGGAAAGAGGTGTGGTTGATTATCAGAAGGACTCTGGACGAATCCTCCGTGTACTCTTATTTCATCAGTAATGCGGGCCGAAGCGCCCGACTCAAACTCTTTGTATGGCTCAGCGGCATTCGTTGGGCTATTGAGCAGTGTTTTGAAGAAACCAAGACGGAACTGGGAATGGACCACTACGAGGTACGCAAACTCCCCGGCTGGGTCCACCACATGACTACCTGCATGCTGGCCCATTTCTTCCTCTGGCATATAAAGCTGAGGTTGGGGAAAAAAAGCGCCAGCCATTACTCTGTCGCAGCTTAGGATTCTCCTGAATATAGTTCTGCCCATGCGCTGCTACGATGCCGAAGCGTGCATTGCCCTGGTAGCCTGGATTCAAAAGAGAAACCATCTGGCATACCTGGCGCATAGAAAGTGGAAGTTGATGCTGGTTGGTCAAGTATCGTTGTAGGGTTAATAAGGAGATCTTTATGAAAAAATCAGTTCTAGCATTTCTAAAGGGTATTGTTTCGGTCGTTGCTGTCCTGGTATTTGTTATTGTTATCTCCGGCTGCCAGAAACAGGAAGGAGCCATGGAAAAGGCGGGCGAGAAGGTAGACAAAGCCGTGGAAAAAGCCGGTAAGAAGGTAAGCGAAGGTGCTGATAAAACAGTAGATGCAGTGAAGAAGGCCGCAGATAAAGTTGAAGAAAAGGTCAAGAAATAAACGTTCTGTATTCGAAGACTGGTGTATAAGAACCGCAGAAATTTTGAATGATGATAAAAAACAATGTTAATTGAGGTTTGTCTTCGGGTGTGTGTATCGTTTATTTTGGATTGAAATGTGCAACAAAAAAGGCAGGGTCAGCAACGGTCCTGCCTTTCGATTAATCAATATTAATTTGACATCCTATCTTCTATTTTCCTCTCCTATCCTTGAGGTTTTTGCTGACTGCTAATTATTAAAATATTGAAGAACGTTCCTGTACCTATCCGCTAATCTAAAATTGCTTCGTCCAGAAATGCTATTTCTTCATAGGTTACGGAAGTTCCCAACGTCCCCAAAATCCGCCTTGTGAATGAGAATTGACATCAGGTGCCATTCTCAAAGAACATATCGGCTCTTTCTCTTGCCTCATTCACGCTCTTGCTACTCTGAACCCGTGAGCGCAATTGGTGCCCGAATTTATAGTTCCCGGCAAAATAATGGGTGAATTCCTTGAGCCTGCCGAGGCGCCGTTCAGGTCGAAAAAGCTCGTTAACAAGACCCAGATAATTGCTGTAAACCACGGGTAGAGATACAACCGGTTCCGCAATATCGTGGCCATAAAGTTCCCGGGCAATCTCAGCAAAAGGCCATGGTTTGATCACCGCACCACGACCAAGCATCAGCCCGTCAGCGCCGGAAACACGCAGGCAATCCCTGGCGTCCTGGACAGAGAATATCCCGCCGTTGGCAACAACGGGAATCTTGAGCCATTCCTTTATTTTTGCGATCCACTCCCATCGCGGTTTTCTGGCAAAGGGCTCTTTCTTGAGCCGGGCGTGGACCGAGAGCATGTCTATGCCTTCATCTTCAAGCATGGTGCAAAATGTCTTCAATTTCTCATCGTCGAGTTCAACACCCAGACGGATTTTTGCGGTAAGGGGTAGTGCCGTGTGCTTCCTTGCTTCGACCACTATGCGGCGGACATTCTCCGGCCGTTCCATCAGCGCGAAGCCCGCACCATAATTACTGACAGAGCGGGACGGGCAACCCATGTTTAGATCAATAGCATCGGCTTGAAGTTTATGTAGCGCATCTATGGCGGGGACAATATCTCTATCCGTGGAGATCAAGAGCTGATAGGAAAGCGGTTTTTCCAAAACAGTCCTGATCAGGCAAGGAGAAATACTCGGGTTTTCGCTGGGCAACCTTCTTGCCGAGAGCATTTCTGTTGATAAGAGACCGACTCCACCAAAACCGGACAATATTTGCCGGAGCGCGCTGTGGGTAAGACCCGCCATTGGAGCGAGAAACAAAGGCGGGCTTATCTGAAGATCCCTGATTTTAATTTGCTGTAGAAACATATTAACTATTGCCTTTCAGTCATATCAATATACACATCTCTGTACTCTTTGGCAAAGGTGGCCTTTCCTTCTTATCGGCCCAATGAACGAAATTATTCGACCCATTGGGCCAAGTATTGAAGGGGCCTTGCTCTTTTCGCGTTTACATAAATAAGTTCTTGTTCTTTTGTGTCCGGCCAACGGTTTATTTGGGAACCGCACTGCGGCGCCTTGCGCTATGCGGCCCGGTCTGGTGGGGATAATAAATCGAATTATTGAAACAGTGAAGGGTGCCCCGAGTTCTACTACAGCCCCAAATCTTTCTTCAGGTCTTTGTGGGTGGTCCATTTTTTGTTCTTTTCTTTTACCAACACGGCGGAACGGTAATCTTCACTGTCCTGTTCAATCTCTTTAAGACGTACGTATTCGTTGTAGTTCAGGACGACTGCTACGGGCTCTTTATCTTTTCTTATAATGTGGGTCTTAATCATTATTTGCCTCGATAATCTGATAATTCAAGACCTGACGCCGTATTTACGTTTCTTTTCCCTGACGGTCAGGTCAAGCAGAACTTCCGGATGTCTTGCGGCCACCATCAAAAGGATTTTTGCCGGTCCTTCCGGTTTTCGCCTCCCTTGTTCCCAATTGCGGAGAGTTGCAACACTTATTCCCATCAGAGAGGCAAACTTGCCCTGGGACAATCCGTAATTGTCACGGAGTTTTTTAACCTCAGACTCGGGAAATTCAAAAACACGGGAGGCTTTTCGAGAACCTTTCATAATGGCCCTGCCCTGCTTCAAGCTTTCCAAAAGTTCTTCAAATAATTCTTTTTTCATTGATACTCTCCTTCGATAACTCTCTTCAATTGCCGGAGTTGCTCCGGCGTCAGGTCGTCCCGCTCGTTCTTTGCATATGCGAAAAGAAGCAAAATGGTGTCATGAGCAATAAATCGGTAATATATAATCCGTATACCGCCACTCTTTCCGTGGCCCTTTGCAGACCAGCGGAGTTTCCTGAGGCCTCCGCTTCCCTGAATGATCTTGCCAGCATCAGGTTTACTGAGAAGATACAACTGGAGAAGCCTGTATTCTTCATCAGACAGAATCGAGAGAATCCTTTTCGTGAATATAGGGGTCTCAACAATGACTATAATTAATTATACGCCAATGGCGTACTATTTGCAACAAATATTTTGTTTAATCACAACAAATAAAGATGAGGATTCACGCCATGCATCGCAACGGTTTACCCTGCGTGAAGACGCGGGGCAATCGCTTCGGCCAGAAATGCGATTCTTCGTAGGTTACGGAAGTTACGAGCGTCCCCAAATTGCTTGCAAGTCCGATCCATAAGTAATGAGCCGATATTTCGAGTAAACATCTTCTTCATTTCCCGCCATCGCGTTTCTTAGGCAATGTCTTTCTTGAATCTGGCGGAAGGAAATTTTCTCCGGTAACAACCTTCTTTCCTGTTTTTGCCTCCAGTTCCCGTCTCGCCCTTTTGGCAATACCTCCGCCTTTCTTACCCGCGACTGCATTTTCATCCATGCCGATGGCGTTTTCACTCTCAGCTATCTGGCGGGTCGAAAGTTCGGCAAGGGCAGTAAAGATCAGTTCGGCCTCATTCATGTGATCTCTGAGGTTTTGCGTTTTCAAGCCTTTCATTTCCTTGTGTTTCTTGACGG
>Ga0182017_10004452_pt1 | contig 10419 bp, 2 predicted proteins | sample 712E3DmetaG_FD_120492 | JGI IMG/M metagenome (GOLD analysis project Ga0182017, IMG submission 120492) | Permafrost microbial communities from Stordalen Mire, Sweden - 712E3D metaG | ecosystem: Environmental > Terrestrial > Soil > Wetlands > Permafrost | place: Sweden: Stordalen | collected... | reverse complement strand
TCGAAACCCGGAAAGACGGGTTGTCGCCACCGGCGAACCCCGTTCCTGAGCGACCGTCGCGGGTGACTTCGCTCGGTCGCCCGGGCCGAACCGCAGAACTGCCGAGAATGCGGTTGCCCTGGGCGGGGTGCGGCGGCCAGCTTTTCTTGCTCGCATTTTGCCCGGCGTCCGGTTATACTGCGGGCAGCGCGAGCTCCGGAAACCCCTGCCAATGCCGACCTTCCTAGAAGGGTACGCCACCGGTTACAGGTCGGGTGGGTTGACGGTGGAGTTATGATGTAGGGTAGGTCCTAATACTCGGCTCGTGTCGTAACCGCTCACGACGGTGCAGGAATCCGTGTGTGTCACGGTTGCGTCCCGAACGCCCGACATTAACGTAGGGAACTCGCAAGGCCGTGCCGTCCCGTTTCGGATCCGGAGAGGTAATCATGTTCCGCACCGGTCACGTTAGCCGTGGCTTCACGCTTGTCCTGTCGGCCAGCCTCGTCATCCTGAGCGTTGCCGACGCCGCCGCCCAAAGCCGCCAGCCGCGCAAGTTCGCGCTGCTGTTGGCGGTACCGCCGAAATCGGCGCCGGGCTTCCCGGATCCGAATGCGATCCAACTCGCGAATCGGAACGATGTATACCGGTCCTATTTCGACGCGGTGGACCCGAACATCGATTCGTTCACCGACTATTGGTGGGAGATTTCGTACGGCACGGTGCGCGTGTCCGGCAACGTGTATGGCTGGGTGGAGCTGCCTTGGCCGGTGCTGCCGAAGGTCGACGTGCTGGATCCGAATGGCGGCACGGTCAGCCCGGACAACGTCACGACGGCGGCCGGCATGACGGGGCTGCGGCTGCCAATTGTCGACTTGAACGGCGACGGGTGGCTGGAGCAGTTTGAAGGGGAGGAGATCGACCAGAGCGTGCAGGCGATCGTGACCGACTACAACGGCGACTACGACGGAACAGGCTCGCCGGATCCGAATTACATCCCGGCACCCGGGCCGACTTACGAAACGCCCGGGTTTGTCGACTTCACGAACGACCGTTACCGGCGACCGGTGTGGACGCCGGGCGAACGCTTCCGAGACCTGAACGGGAATGGCCGGTACGACGCTTTGCTCGAGGCTTTCCGTAAAGGCTGGTGCGCGAAGCAAGACACGGGCGATCCGAATAGCGGCGGCGGCACGGGCGCGTGTTGCAACGGTATGACATGCACGGCCTCCACGCAGAGTAACTGCCACGCCCCCGGGGTATTTTACCCGGGCCAGACGTGCGCCGGCACGCCAAATGTGTGCGGAGGTAAGGCGGGCGGCAGTTGCGGCGTTGATCCGAACTCGATCGATCCGAACAGTCCGTGCGCAGGGGACGGCAAACCTGAACCAACGGACGCGGAGATTTGCGACCTGGACGGCGACAAGACCTGGGATTTTCCCGAGCCCTTCGAGGACTTTCTGCGAATCTACGATCCGAGCGGCATGACGCCCGAGTCGCGCTGGCGCAAGCTGGATCCCAGCTACAAGAACACGGATGAGCAGGACCGTGCCTGGGCCGAGGCGTACATCCGCATGAATTACCCCGGCGACGTGGGCGAGCCGCTGCGCTACAAGGGCGACACGCATGCGCGCGGTTTCATGGCGCGTTTCGGTAATGACAAGTACGACGGGCCCGATAACTGGGTGGAGAGCAGCGGGAGCGGCAGCAAGATGCAGCAGCGGCCGGGCGCCGCGGGGATGTGGGTGCAGGGCAAGAAGACGCGTGCCCCCGACGACCCGGCGAACCCGTATCGCTGGGACTACAAGGGATGGTGGGAGGCGTACTGGGTCGATTCTCACGCGCGGACGGCCGATTTTAACCCCGGACCGGCGCCCACTCCGCCGACGTGGGACGAGCGCATTCCGAACCTGGCGCCATTCGACCCTGCGGATCCGACGGTGGGGCTGCCGACGGGGATGCCATTTGTGCCGAACTGCGGCGGCACCGACGCGCGTCGCGACCAGTCGAAGGATTGCTGCAAGCCGCCCTGCGACGACCCCAACGCGTGTCAGAATCCCGACACGGCCGTCGATCCGGCCAGCCCCGGGACCGGCCAAGGCGACGACACGACTGCCCCGATCCTGCCGGACAGTCTGGACCGGAACCACGACGGCATACCAGACCGCTACGATGGGCCGGCGGAGTTCGACGATCTGCCGTCCTCGGTGTACCACGCACGCAATGTGTCGGGCATCCTGAACTACGTGACATCCGATCCGGCGGCCCGATTCAACTATGGCGGCGACGGGCGCCTGGGAGAAGTCACGTCGACGCGAAACAGCTCGATCTGGGGGGAGGACTTCAGCAACGAGAACCCCAACCAAAATGCCGTTCCGGACGGCTGGATTCCGCCCGGAGGCCCCTTGGCCTACAACGTGCACGGCGCGAACCGGTACGACGCGGGGAACGTGCTGAACCTGGAATTCCTGACCTGGATGCGCGAGGCGATGTCCTGGCCGGTCCGCGCAATCACGTACGACGCAACCAGCAAGCGGCTCTGGGCGGCCGATCCGGCGTTGACCAGTCTCACGCGGATCGATCCGGACCCCAACCACCCGACGGACCCGAACAACCCGGTGGTCGCCGTGGTTGCGCCGTTCCACTTCGCTGATCCCGCGCTGGTGCCCAACATCCGGGCGATGGCGTACATGAACGAAACGCCGTGGACGATCTTCGGCATTCACCGTACGCCGGACACAGCCGGGGCCGTGGACAAGTTGGTGACGATTGACCCGAACACGGCGCTGGTGGTCGAGTTGGCCACGTTGCATGACCCCAACGGAAACGCGGCGCCGGTCACGATCACCGATCTGGCCTACGACAGCGGACAGCACAAGCTCTGGGCGCTTACGGAACCGATCGACGCGTCCACGCAGGTGCTGGGCACAATTCGGTTCAGTGGCGACGTCGGATTGGTGGATTGGGATAGTTACGTGCTCGGCGACGTCGTAGGTCTGGCGGCGAAGCCGAGTATAAAGGCGGGCGAGGCCACGCTGTATGTGCAGGACCGGACGTACGGCCAGACACTGGCGACGCTGGTACGGTATGCCCCCCCCTACCAGATGTACCGCTATCCAACCTCGGTGTCTGTCCCGGCGACGCCGCTGTATCACGAGCTGCTCACCCTGACCTTCGGCGACCCGAATTCCGGGGTGCTGTATGGCTCCGACACGCAGGGCTGGTTGATTGAGCTCAATGCCAGCGACGGAACGGAGCAGGTCCGGTTCCTCCTCACCAAGGTGAGCGAGGCGCTGCGGCCCTTCAAGCACGACTTCAACCTGGACGGGCTGCTTGACCTGGGAGAGGTGCGCGCCGCGGGGACCGAGAACTATGTAATCGACGAGGATCGCTATACGGGTGCCGACGGTTGGTCCGGCGATTATCCGTTCAACCGCAACCGACTAACGGAGGATGCCGTCGCGGCCTTGGATTCGAGTGTCGACTGGTCGGAAGTGGCGATGTCCGTCCTGTATGACTACAACGGCAACGGGCCGCCGGATCCGGCGAACCCGGGCTCTACGCTGCCCGACCCGAACGACCCGCTCGATCACATCACGTTTGTGCACTCCGCGGTGCTGTTGCCGCCCAGTATCTACGGTGACGGCCTGGCGATTGGCGGGCGTCCGCTGTTTGGCGGGATGTCGGCCAGTATGAACCTGCCGATTCGGGTCATGGACGGGCGCGACCCGAACGTGCTGTCGTTCGACCCGAATACGCTGTATTTCTCGGGCTATGCGATCGCGGCCGGCGGGGCGGGGGAAAGCGGTCAGCAGATGGCGGCGGGGAGCTTCGCGAAGGCCACGATTATTCACGAGTGGTTGCACCTTTGGGAAGCGTACCCCGATTTGTATGACTACGACGTAGACGTGGGCGGCATCTTCAATACGCCGGTCGGCGATTGGGACGTCATGTCCAATGCGAGCCGGACCGTGCATTCGGCCCCGCCGCTGAAAGAGCGCGGCACGGGCGCGCCGTGGTTTGGAACGGGGCATCCGCCGTGGGTGCAGGTTACGCCGCTGTCTTCGGTCATGAATACGCAGGAAGACACGCAGCTTACGATCAACGACTATGCCTTCAACCCGACGGGATCGGTGTTCTCGTTCGAGAACGAGGCCTTGCCGGGCGAGCTGTTCTACTTCTACCGCTTGACGTCGCGTCTGCCCAGCGATCCGGCGCTGGTCAACTTCTCCCGGTTCGCACCGGGCGAAGGCATGTTGATCATGCACACGGACTTTCACGCGAACCCCAACGCTCTTCCGGTGCAGCAGAGCATCGAAGGGCATTTCACCTACTATCTCGCGCAGGCGGACGGGCTCCACCAGTTGGATTCCGGCGCGAACGGCGGTGATCCGGGCGACCCGTTCCCGGGCACGTCCAACATCACGGTCTGGAACGACGACACGGATCCCGGGTCGCGCTGGTACAGCAACCTGCCCAGCGGCCTCGAGGTCAAGAACATCCAGGAATTCGTGGACCACTCGTTGGTCACGTTCCGCTGGACGCCGCGCGTGCTGCCCACGCTCGAGTTCCAGCGGCCCCCCGGCGACTCGATCGTCGGCCCCTATTTCATCATGCACTACGATGCGTTCGACCTGTGGGGCGGGACGCAGATTCAGTTCTACTACGACCGTCTCGAGCCCAACCAGGCGGCGTACAACGGCACGCCGCTGGGCTCCGCCTTCCCGAAGCTGCAGCGCGGGGAGGTACAGAATATCTACTATGTCCCGATGAGCGCGCTGTCGTATGACGGCATCTACTGCTTCTATGCCCGCCTAACGCCTGGCACGGCGGCCGGCGGCGGGACCGAACGGTGGTACACCACGCCGCGATCCGACATCACCAACCGCGGCCGCGGCGAGTTCGCCAATCTGGATGGCGACCCGAACAACACGCCGGACATCCTCGTGGACCCCAACATCGTTAAGCTCCAGTGGTGGACCGTTACGTGTGTGGATGATGCGACGCCCGGCGCGGAGCGCTGGCTCGTCAAAGGCGATGTCACGGGGCCATACGAGAATCTGGCCACGACTGGGCAGACGTACATCTGGTCCGACCCGAATGGTACGACGCCCAGCGAAGTAGGGTTCCAGATCGCGCCGCAGATCATTACCGGCCGAGCCAAAACGTACGTCGACGGCGCGGGCCGGTATGTTCTCGAGGATCTGAATCCGCCCAGCCAGCCGTTTGCCACGGTCACGTTCAAGGCCGGCGACCAAGTGCGCATTCAGCACGATGACGCCGATCCGAACTCGCCCCGACCCTACTACGTGATTCTCGGCAAACTTGGGCCCAGCAAGTTACGGTTGGCGAGTGCCCCCACCGTGGCCGATCCCAACAGCTTCACGTACTGGGTGCACAGCTTCACGGCTGACCCCGTGCACCCCGATCGCTTCCACTTCCAGACCACCGGCCTGACGCCGTACAGTCTGGGCGTGCGGATTGAGGGTGGGCAGGTACTGCCGACGATCACACCGGTGATCAACGTGACGTATCTGGATCAGGCGACCAACCCGCGGAACAACATTCCTTTCCGCGTTCAATTGGACGGCTCCGAGACGCTGGATGAACAGGGTCACCACGATCCCAACTTGCGATACCAATGGGTCTTCGACATGCACGACCCCAACAGCCCGACGGCGACGGGCGCGGTGGTCGAGTACACGTATCATCTGCCGCCGGCCCATCCGCCGCTGATGGTGAGCCTGACGGTCACCAAACTCGCCGCCTCCCCACCCGTGTCGGGCACCTCGACCATCGAGATTCCCTACACGACGCTGGACACGGACGGCGACGGGATCGTCGACTGGCAGGATAATTGCCCGGCGGTCGCCAATCCGACGCAGGCCGACGGCGACGGCGACGGCATCGGGGACGCCTGCGACAATTGTCGCACCATTCCGAATGCGAGCCAGAGCGATGCGGACGGCGACGGCGTTGGAGACGCCTGCGACAACTGCCCGCAGGTCGCCAACCCCACCCAGACCGACACGGACGGCGACGGCGTGGGCGACGCCTGCGACAACTGCCCGGCGCGCGCGAACCCGCTGGTCACGTACCACTCCGGCGACTCGGCCGGCAACTGCGCGCTGGACCCCAACAACCTGCTGGTCGACGCTTTTGGCCGCTGGCAACCCGACCGGGACTGCGACGGCGTCGGCGATGTCTGTGACAACTGCCCGACGACTGCCAATCTCGATCAGCGCGACACCGATGGCGACGGAATCGGCGACGTGTGCGACAACTGCCGCCTCACAGCGAACCCCACGCAGGCGGACGCCGACCACGACGGCATCGGCGACGTGTGCGACAACTGCCCGAACCGCGCAAATGCCAACCAGGCGGATGCGGACGGCGACGGTATCGGCGACGTTTGCGACAACTGCGTGACCGTCCCGAATCACGACCAGCGCGACTCCGACGGCGACGGCATCGGCGACGTTTGCGACAACTGCCCGCACGTCGCGAACCCAAACCAAGCCGACCGCGACTTGGACGGCATCGGCGACGCCTGCGACAATTGCCCGTTTATGCGGAACGCCGACCAGGCGGACGCAGATAGCGACGGCATCGGCGACGTTTGCGACAACTGCCCCGCCGTTGCCAACCCCACCCAGACCGACACCGACAGCGACGGGATCGGCGACGCCTGCGACAACTGCCCGAATGTCCCCAACCCCAACCAGATGGATTCAGACGGCGACGGCGTCGGCGATTCGTGCGACGACTGTCTCACGATCCCCAACCCCAGGGTTACCTACCAAGCCGGCGACTCCAACCTCAACTGCGCCGTAACGCTGGGGCTGGTGGGCACCGACGGCAAGTGGCAGCCGGATCGCGACTGCGATGGCAGGGGCGACGCGTGCGATACCGATGGCGACGGCGACGGCGTGCCCGACGCCACGGACAACTGTCCGACGACCTCCAACCCGCGCGTCGTTTACCACACCGGCGACTCGATGGGTAATTGTGCCCTGGATCCGAACCACCCCCTGGTGGGCACCGATGGCAAATGGCAGCCCGATCGCGACTGCGACGGCGTCGGCGACGCCTGCGACAATTGTCCGAGCGTAGCCAATCCCGATCAACGCGACACCGACCACGACGGCGTCGGCGACGCCTGTGACAATTGCCCCGCCGTCGCCAATGCGAACCAACTGGATAGCGACCACGACGGCCTCGGCGACGCGTGCGACGCGTGTCCACAGGATGCGCACAACGACACCGATACAGACGGGGTTTGCGACGACGTGGACAACTGCCCCACCGTCCCCAACCACGACCAGGCCGACCGCGACCACGACGGCATCGGTGACGCCTGCGACAACTGCCCCACGGTCTACAACCCCGATCAGAAAGACACCGACCACGACGGCCTCGGCGATGCTTGCGACAATTGCCCCGACAAGCCCAACGCGAACCAGTTGGATAGCGACCACGACGGCCTCGGCGACGCGTGCGACCCGTTCCCGTTCGACGCCCAGAACGACGTCGACCACGACGGGGTCGGCGCCAACGTCGACAACTGCCCCACCGTCGCCAATCCCGATCAGAAGGACACCGACGGCGACGGCATCGGTGATGCCTGCGACAACTGCCCCACGGTCTACAACCCAGATCAGAAGGACACCGACCACGACGGCGTCGGAGATGCCTGCGACAACTGCCCCACCGTCGCCAACCCCAACCAGCGCGACGCCAACGGCAACGGCGTCGGCGACGTGTGCGAAATCAACACGCCCACCCCGGCGGACACGGCCACCAGCGTCTCGATCAACACCGACCTCGACTGGAGCGATGTCGCCGGCGCAACCTCCTACGACGTGCATTTCGGCACGAACACCAGCCCGCCGCTCCTGGGCCATAGCTCGGCCAGCAACTTCGCCCTCGACACACTGGCCTACAGCACGACCTACTACTGGCAAATCGTGGCCCAAACCGGCGTGGCTCCGGTCGCCGGACCCGTCTGGTCGTTCACGACCGCACTGCAGCCGCCCGCAGCCCCGTCGTCGCCGTCGCCCGCGGACGACGCCACGAACGCGCCGGTTCCGGTGCAGCTCGACTGGGCCGACACAGCCCGCGCCGCCTTCTACCAGGTGTTGCTCGGGACCGACCCGACCAAGCCCCTCGCGTTCCTCGGGACCGGCGCCACCAGCACGTGGGGCCCGCTCGACCTCACGCCAGGGACCAAATACTACTGGCAGATCGTCGCCACGAATGACGCCGGGCAAACGCCGGGGCCCATCTGGTCTTTCACGGCGGCTTCGCTCGGCGGCCCCAGCGGCGCCACCGGTCCCAGCAACGAGTCCGGGCAATTGCAGCCTTCCGGCCCAACTGGACCGTCCAGCTCGCTTGAGCCGAACCAGTCCACCCAGGGCAACGATCTACTCCCCGGCGGAATCGGCACGTGCCCGATCGCTGGCGCCGCGATGCTCACGTTTACACTCTTCGGCCTGTGGGCCGCACGCTCGCGGAGCCGGCGCCAACGCCGCGACTAGCGCCGCGGACGCCCCGCTGGAACACGATCACCACCGGCCCCGCGTCGGAAAACCGCGCGGGGCCGGCTCTTTTGGGCCACGCCGGTAGAATACGCGCGCGACCCATGCCGTCGCGGAGCCCATCGCCGTGCCAGTGCCCGCCGTGCAGGACACCATCGTCGCCGTCTCCAGCGGCTGGCAGGCCGCGCCGCTCGGCATCGTCCGGCTGAGCGGCCCGGACAGCTTCACGCTGCTACACGCCCTGGGCGTGCCCCCCCCCACCGGGCATGCCGTCGCGCCCTGCTGGAGCGCGGCGCGGCTTCGCTTCGACGCGGCCACCACGCTCGCCGCGACCGTATTCTGGTTCCCCGCCCCCCGCAGCTACACCGGCCAGAACGTCGTCGAGCTCCACACGATCGGCTGTCTCCCGCTGCTCCGCGTCCTGTCGGAGCGGCTGATCGAGTTGGGCGCCCGCCAGGCCCAGCCGGGCGAGTTCACCGCCCGCGCTTTTCTGCTCGGGAAGCTGGACGCCACGCAAGTCGACCGCGTCCTGGACCTTATGCAAGCCCGCGACCAGGCCACGCGCCGCGCGCAGGCGCGGGCCGGCCGCGATGCGCGGCGTCACGCCGGCGGCCGGGCCGTCGAGCGGATCACCACCCTGCTAACGGCCATCGAGGCGGGCATCGACTTCGTCGAGGAGGACGACGTCCGCTTCGTGTCCCCCGCCGAGGTCGTCCGGACGCTCGACGCCGTCATCGCCGATCTCAACGGCGCGTGCTCGACCGGCGCCGACGCGCTGCCCTCGGCCTGTCCCCACGTCGTTCTGGCGGGCCTGCCAAACGCCGGCAAGAGCACGCTGTTCAACCGCCTCATCGCGTCCGAGCGGGCCCTGGTGTCGTCCGTGCCGGGCACGACGCGCGACGTGCTGTCCGCCACGATCGCGCTCGACTCCGCCACCATCGTGCTTCAGGACTGCGCCGGCGCTGGACCCGCGGGGGGCGCCGAGGGCGCGGGGGCCGCGGGGCCGGCGGAGCCCGAGGCCGTCGCCCGCGCGGCCGCCGCCAACGCGGTCCGGCAGGCCGACCTGGTCTTGTGGCTGCACGCGGCGGATGCGGCCTGGGAGCCGTGCGAACTCGAATTCTGCAGGCAAGTCCCGCGCGCCCGGCGTGTGCTGGTCAAAAGTAAGATCGACCTCGGCGAGCGTGTGGCACCAGACGACGTGCCGCTGCCGTTCTCGGACACGATCGCGGTCAGCACGCTGCGCGGCGACGGGCTCGCCCAGCTTCGCGACCTGCTCGGCCAGCGTGTCGGCAAGCTGACTCCGCCGGTACCCGGCGACGCGTCGCAATCGGACTGGCCCGCGGCCATCGCCGCGTTGCGTCGCGCCCGCGAGCTCGCGCGGCCCTGCGCTGCGGGACTCGACTCCCCCGAGTTGGTCGCGTTGGAGTTCCGCGCCGCACGTGAGCTGCTCGCCGGCAACACCACGTCGGTCGACGAGGAAATCCTCGCGCGCATCTTCTCGGAGTTCTGCATCGGGAAATAACGCCACCCGTGTCGCCCGGAACCGATGCTTCCACGCCCTGTTCGCATCGCTCCGCGTCGAGGACGTGAGTTCGTTCCGGGCATTGTATCCGCAGCTCTGGGCGCTGGATGCGTTCGGATCGCCCAAGGGCACGCTGGCATGTCCCGCGGCGCCTCGCCGCTCAGTGCGCGCGCACGACATGCCGCCATTTGCGTTTTTGTTTCAAAAACGCAACCCGCCGCACTGCCCCACGAGCTCGTAAGTCGCTGTCAAGAAATTTCTTATACGCATTCCGCTTAGTTTTTGCGCGCAGTTCGGCGCAAGTTAGGTATTGCGCCAAGGTCTCCGGTCGCGCATGCTTCGCCTGGCGTGGCAAGGAGGCCTCGGATGGATGTGCAAGCG
>Ga0182017_10004451_pt1 | contig 10419 bp, 10 predicted proteins | sample 712E3DmetaG_FD_120492 | JGI IMG/M metagenome (GOLD analysis project Ga0182017, IMG submission 120492) | Permafrost microbial communities from Stordalen Mire, Sweden - 712E3D metaG | ecosystem: Environmental > Terrestrial > Soil > Wetlands > Permafrost | place: Sweden: Stordalen | collected... | reverse complement strand
CTCGATCCCGCAGACTACGATCAGCCTGAGTTATCCGGCTCCTCCTTAATCACGTATGGGTTGGCTGCCGGTATCAATCAGGGATGGCTGGACAAGAAGATATACCTGCCAGTGGTTAAAAAGGCGTGGGCTGGGCTTGTGCATCATGTGTATGCTGATGGGCGTCTGGGCTGCATCCAGCAGACCGGCCCGGAACCGGCGCCCTTCAGGGCCTCCGCGAGCTATACCTACGGAGTCGGCGCATATCTGCTGGCGGGGAGCGAGATCCGGCAGATGAGTGGCCAGCCCGCAAAAACAAAGAGCTTGAAACCGTAAATGGCTTTCACTCCCCCCCCGGCGGCCAATTTCCGCTGCCGGGGGAACCCTGATAGTAAATAACGACCATATAAATACCCTCCGGCAAATCCCTCGGCCAAGCGATTCCACAATTGCTGCCTCCGAAACCACTGCGGCTGAGTGGCTTTTTCCTTAAGAAAAAGCCGCCTTGTATGACGCCAACGAGAGTACGTGAATTGTGGAACCGCTCTAGAGCGGATACCGTTCCAATTGAATGCAATGCCGCGCCACCGTGCGGCTCAGCCTTAACGCATCAGCGGGGGTGAACCGGGCCAGGCGGCGCAGGATAGCCAGTTGGGTGCGCAGCAGATCGCCTTCAGCGCAGGCTGCCAGTACCCGCCGCGCCGCCTGCTCCGCCACTCCCATGGCCTCGTCCGCCAGCAGGCCTGTCATGGTCTCCGCTGCTTCTGAGGAGCTGTGGCCAACCCCGGCCAGCTTGCGGGCGCGCAACAAGGCCGATTCGAGCGCATAGACCTGCATGATGATTGCGGCCAGGTCGGCCATCACCTCTTGCTGGTCCTGCAGGGTAGTCATGAAGCGCTGGCTAGCCACCCCGGAGCTAAAGAGCGCGATCTTTTTAGTAGCTGCCAACACGTCTGCCTCCCGCGCCAGCCGCACGCCTGCATCGGAGCCGGTGTCGAAGCTGGGCGGCTGGGTCACCTCGTCCATCAGCTTTTTGATAGCTGGGAGTAACGGGAGTTGGCCGCTCAGTGCGCGCTTCATCAACCAGCCGGTAATGATGAGGATATTGATTTCATTCGTTCCCTCAAAGATCCGGTTGATGCGCGCATCGCGGTAATAGCGTTCCGCCGGGTACTCCTCGACAAAACCATAGCCGCCCATGGTGGCAATCAGCTCATCGGCCACCAGGGTGAGCATCTCAGAGCCGTAGACCTTGAGGATGGAGCACTCGACGGCGTACTCCTCGATGTGGCGTTGAGTTTCGCGGGGAGATTGAGCTAGTTCGGGACTCACCTGCGCTAGGCCCGCATCGATCATGCCCACCGTACGGTAGGCCATGCTTTCTGCGGCAAAGAGGCGCGTGGCGCTAGATGATATCTTGCGCTGAATCAGCCCGAACTCGGCAATCGGCTTGCCGAAGGCGTGGCGTTCCTTTGCGTAGCGAATCATAGCTGCCAGCGCGTGGCGTGCGCCGCCGATACAGGCCACGCCCAGCTTGAAGCGCCCCACATTGAGGACATTGAAGGCGATGTGGTGGCCCTTGCCGGCCTCGCCCAGCAGGTTCGCGGCAGGCACGCGGCAGTCCGTAAGCACCAGCGGACAAGTGGACGAGCCGCGAATGCCTAGTTTGTGCTCCTCCGCGCCCACGGTTAGGCCGGGCGTCTCCCGTTCGACCAGGAAGGCGGAGAATTTCTCTCCGTCGATCTTGGCAAAGACGGTGTACAAACCGGCGATGCCGCAGTTGGTGATCCACTGCTTCTCGCCGTTGAGGATGTACTGGCTGCCGTCGGGGGATAAGGTGGCCCGCGTCCGGATATTCATGGCGTCGGAGCCGGAGCTAGCCTCGGAGAGCCCGTAAGCGCCGATCCACTCCCCCGTTGCCAGCCTGGGCAGGTAGCGCTGCTTCTGTTCCTCGGTCCCGTACCACACCAGAGGCAGCGTGGCGATACCAACATGCGCCCCAAAGGCCGTGGAAAAGCTAGCCAGCACCGACAGATGATCGGTAATCAGCATGGAGGTCGTCTTGTCCATGCCGACGCCGCCGTACTCTTCGGGAATATCGACGGCGGCGAAGCCAAGCTCGCCGGCCTTGCGCATTAGCGTCTGCATCACGCCGGGTTCCTTGGCCTCGACGGCCGCGGCAAGGGGCAGGATTTCATCGCGGGCAAACAGGGCGGCGGTCGATGCGATCTGGCGCTGCTCCTCGTTCAGATCCTCGGGGGTAAAGATTTCGGCAGGGGTGCGGATTTCGAGCAAAAAACTGCCGCCCGCGGCGGCGACGATAGGGGAAGGGGTTGCAGCAGACATACAGAAACAAGCCTCCTTCAGCACTGCTCACCATACGCCAGCAGCCAAGAGTACGGCAACTTGCCGATGCGGCCGTACTGCCTGGAGCAAGCCTTCATCGCATACAATGGACCTTATCCTGACCCTGGAGGCTCGCCCTGTTCGCCCCGCTAGAGACTCTCGTGAATCCCGCCACCGGCCTGCTTCACGAGCTGCCGATGCGGGTGGCCGAGCATCTGGCTTTTGCGCCTCAAACCGGCCTGCGCCACTACTGGAAGGCGATGCTGAATGCCGACCAGACCTTCAAAGGGCTCTACCACTGGAATTTCTTTGACCTGGCGCTGCTGCTGCCCTACTTCGCGGTCATGATCATCCTGGCCATCTACGGCATTCACCGCTACACCATGGTCTACCTCTATTACAAACACCGCAACAACTACCATCCCGCCCCGCCCCGGCATTTCGACGAGCTGCCCCGTGTGACCGTGCAACTGCCCATCTTCAATGAGCAGTTCGTCATCGACCGGCTAATTGAGGCGGTGTGCGCCATGGAGTATCCGCGCGAAAAGCTGGAAATCCAGGTGTTGGACGACTCGACCGACGAGACCCAGGCTGTGGCGACAGGCATCGTAGAGCGCTATGCCGCACTGGGCCATCCCATCACCTACATACACCGGACAAACCGCCACGGATATAAGGCCGGGGCCCTGGATGCCGGGCTCAAAATCGCCAAGGGCGAGTTTGTGGCCATCTTCGACGCCGATTTCGTGCCCCCGCCCGACTGGCTGATGAAGGTAATCCATCACTTTGCCGAGCCGGAGATCGGCATGGTGCAGACGCGCTGGACCCACATGAACCGCGACTACAGCATGTTGACCCAGATCGAGGCTATCCTGTTGGACGGCCACTTTGTACTGGAGCACGGTGCCCGCGTCCGCAGCAACGACTACTTCAACTTCAATGGAACCGCCGGCATGTGGCGTATCAAAGCTATCGCCGACGGCGGTGGCTGGCAGCACGACACCCTGACCGAAGACACCGACCTGAGCTACCGGTCACAGTTGGCCGGATGGAAGTTCAAATACCTGCCCGAGGTGGAGTGCCCGTCCGAGCTGCCTATCGAGATGACCGCCTTCAAGACGCAGCAAGCACGCTGGGCCAAGGGGCTGATCCAGACCAGCATCAAAGTGCTGCCCATGATCTTCAAGTCGGATGTGCCGCGGCGCATCAAGGTCGAGGCCGTCTACCACCTGACGGCCAACCTCAGTTATCCGCTGATGATCATTATGTCAGCGCTGCTGCTTCCGGCCATGATCTGCCGTTTTTACCAGGGCTGGTTCCAGATGCTGCTCATCGATTTTCCGCTCTTCACCGCTTCCAGTTTTTCTATCGCGGTTTTTTACCTGGCGAGCCAGCGCGAGCTTTACCCCAAGACCTGGATGAAAACATTTCTCTATCTGCCCTTTCTAATGGCCCTGGGCATTGGCCTGACGGTGACCAACACTAAGGCGGTGATGGAGGCTCTCTTCGGCATCAAGAGCGCCTTCGTGCGCACCCCCAAGTACCGCGTGGCCAAGAAGGGCGAAAAGTCGCAGGCTGCCAAGTACCGCAAACGGCTGGTGCTGGCCCCATGGATTGAGCTAGCCTTCGGCGCGTACTTCTTCCTGGCGATTCTATATACCTTCTCCAATCACAACTACTTCACCGCGCCGTTCCTTATCTTGTTTGTGATCGGCTACTGGTACACCGGCCTGATGAGCCTGCTGCAAGGACGCTTCGAGCGTTGGCGCACCGGTGCGAACCCCGACGAATCGAGTCCCAAGCCATTCCCGGTGGGGGTGTGAAGGGGTGGCAATCGCGGGCGAGTGTTTCGACAGCACCCCCAAGCCCCCTCCGGTACAATAACTGCAAGCGCCTGCCGCGCCGGGGACTCGATTCCCGGCCTGCCAGGCGCATCAGAGCATATGCTAACTAAAAACTTGACCGAAGCCCTTACCTTCGATGACGTGTTGCTGGTTCCCGCTTACAGCGACGTTGTGCCCGTTCAGGTCAGCACGCAGACGCAGTTGACCCGCGCAATCACGCTGAATACCCCGCTGCTCTCTTCCGCCATGGACACGGTGACGGAGTCGCGCATGGCCATCGCCATGGCCCAGCTGGGCGGCATCGGCGTTGTGCATCGTAATCTCTCCATCGCCGACCAGGCAGGCGAAATCGACAAGGTGAAGCGTTCGGAGAGCGGCATGATCGTGGACCCGGTGACTATTGGGCCGGACCAGATGATCAGCGACGCTCTCGAAGTGATGCGTCGCTACAAGATCTCCGGCGTGCCGGTAACGCGCGGCAAAAAGCTGGTAGGCATCCTCACCAACCGCGACCTTCGTTTTGAAACCCGCACCGACATTCCCGTAGGCGACGTGATGACCAAAGACAACCTGGTCACCGTGCCTGTGGGCACCACGCTGGAAGAGGCCGAGCTGATCCTGCACAAGCATCGCATAGAGAAGCTGCTGGTGGTCGACGATCAATACAACCTAAAAGGGCTGATTACGGTCAAGGATATCCAGAAGAAACTGAAATACCCCAGTGCCAGCAAGGACGATCAGGGCAGGCTGAGGGTGGGCGGAGCCATCGGAGCCACGGGCGACTATATGGAGCGGGCGGCAGAATTGGTACGTGCCCGCGTAGATGTGCTGGCCATCGACTCGGCGCACGGCCATTCGTCGCGAGTGCTGGAGGCGATTCGCGAGGTAAAGAAGCAGTTTCCTCATATGGATCTGCTGGCCGGCAACGTAGCCACATATGAGGGTGCTCTGGCATTGATCGAGGCCGGCGCTGACGCCATCAAGGTGGGCATCGGGCCGGGCTCCATTTGCACCACTCGCATGGTGACAGGAGCGGGAATGCCGCAGATTACGGCCATCTCTGAGGCCGCACGCGCCGCACGCAAGCACGGGATTCCTGTGATCGCCGACGGCGGCATCAAGTACTCCGGCGAGATTACCAAGGCCATTGCCGCAGGAGCCAACTCGGTGATGATCGGGTCGCTGTTTGCCGGCGTGGATGAGAGTCCCGGCGAGACCATCCTATACCAGGGCCGCAGCTTCAAGAGCTATCGCGGTATGGGTTCATTGACCGCCATGAGTCAGGGCTCCGGAGAGCGCTACTTCCAGAGCACCGACGATCTGGCCAGCGCGGAGATGGGAACCGAAGGCGTAGTGCAGCGCGAGCGCGCTAGCCAGAATCGGCTGGCCAAATTCGTCCCCGAGGGCATCGAGGGGCGCGTGCCCTACCGAGGGCCCCTGGAGTCCATGATCTTCCAACTGGTCGGCGGCCTGCGCTCAGGCATGGGCTATCTGGGCTGCGGCAGTATTGCGGAGTTGCAGGAGAAGGCGCAGTTCGTGCGCATCTCCGGGGCCGGCCTGCGCGAGAGCCACGTGCACGACGTGATCATCACTCGGGAGGCGCCTAACTATCATGTCGAATAGCAAGCGCGGCCTGTGGTACTGGATCAGCGCCTGGCTGCCGGTCGCACTCGGAATCGCCGTCATAGCATTCGAGTCAACCGAATACATGGCCGCCGTGTACACAAGCGGGCCTTTGCGGTGGCTTTTCGAGGCCATCTTCGGACACGTCAACAACGCCAGTTGGGATCTTCTGCATTTCTATATCCGCAAGAGCGGACACTTCCTCGGGTATGGCCTGATCGGTCTAGCGTGGCTGCGTGCGTGGTGGATGACTCTGCCCCATTCCAGATTCCTGCACGACGCTTTGCTTGCAATTCTAGGAACAGCCCTGGTGGCAAGCGCTGATGAATGGCACCAGACCTTTCTACCTGATCGCACCGGAACCCCGTGGGACGCGCTGCTGGACTGCTGCGGCGCCATCACGCTGCAATTCTTGGTCTATATGTACTTCCGTCTGATGAGGCCCAAGCAGCTGGCAAGGGCGGAGTAAGATTTTATCCAGTAATAACCGTGAAGGCAGGGACGGGCGCAGCCTGCATAGGCTGCGCCCGTCCCTGCCTTCATAACGATAAATGAAAATGCGGTAGAAGCGCCGCTCTTACGCGGCCTCTTCTTTGGTTACTTCTTCTTTCTTCGACTCTTCCAAGTGCTTTTCCAGCTCGGCGCGCTTCTTGGCCTTGATGTCTTCCCGTTTCTGGCGCTTGGCGTCCAATTGTTTTTCGGCGCCCAGCAGTTCGATAAAGGCCTTTTCGGCCCCGTCGCCCTTTTGGAAGCCGGTGCGGACTATACGCAAATAGCCGCCCTGGCGATCGCCATAGCGCGGAGCCACGGTATCGAAAAGTCGTTCAACGGACTTGTCGGTCATTAGGTAGCTGAGGGCCTGACGGCGCGAGTGCAGATCGCCTATCTTTCCCAGGGTAATCATCTTTTCAACCAGCGGGCGGACTGCCTTGGCCTTGGCCACGGTGGTCTCCACACGGTCTTCCATAAGGACGGACGTGACCAGGTTGCGCAATAAGGCACGGCGGTGGCTGGTGTTGCGTCCGAGCTTGAATCCTGCATTGCGATGGCGCATGATGCAACTCTCTTTCGAAGAAATCGTTGGTGGAAACCCACGTCCCGGAAGCGGGACGTGGGCCACACAAAATCATGTACACCCGAGGCGCGAAAGCTAAAAGTTCTCGGTCTCAGTGGGCAACTGAAGATCGACCGAGTCCAGCGGTTCGTCTTCGTCGTCGTAGTGGCTGTAGCTAGCGGCCAGGGCAGCGGCGGGCGGAATACTGGTGGGCCCGGGAACCGCGTTGCCGTTTTCGTCGATCTTCATGCCCAGCGAAAGGCCCATCTGAGCGAGAATCTCCTTGATCTCGTTCAAACTCTTGCGGCCGAAGTTCTTGGTCTTGAGCATCTCGGCTTCAGTCTTCTGCACCAATTCGCCAATGGTCTGGATGTTGGCATTCTTCAGGCAGTTGTAGCTGCGAACCGACAACTCCAGCTCTTCCACCGAGCGGTTGAGGTTGTCGTTGCGCAACAGCGTACGGCCTTCTTCGCCACGAGCCTCGGCCTCAATCTCCTCCTCAAAGTTAATGAAGATGTTCATGTGGTCCTTGAGCAGCTTGGCAGCCAAGCCAACGGCGTCGGCGGGCAGCACGGCCCCGTTGGTCCACACTTCAAGCGTCAGCTTGTCGTAGTCGGTGATCTGTCCCAGACGGGCGGCCTCGACCACATAGTTCACGCGGCGCACCGGTGAGTGGACCGAATCCACGGGAATGAAGCCCAGGCCCAGGTCAGCGTCGAAGTTCTTGTCGGCAGAGATATAGCCGCGCCCGCGCTTGAGGCGCATCTCCATATCCAGCTTGCCGCCTTCAGAGAGAGTGGCAATATAGACGTTCTTGTCCAATATCTCCACGTCGCCGTCGGCTTCAATCATGCCGGAGGTGACCACGCCGGGCTGATCGGCGCGCAGATACAGCGCCTTGGGACCCTCGCCGGCCAGCTTGAATGGAACCTGCTTGAGGTTCAGGATGATGTCGGTGGCGTCCTCGACTACGCCGGTGATGGACTGAAACTCGTGAAGCACGCCCTCGATACGAATCGCGGTGACCGCGGCGCCCTCAATTGAGCTAAGCAAGGTCCGGCGCAATGCATTGCCGATGGTAGTACCAAAGCCGCGCTCAAATGGCTGGGCGCTGAACTTTCCGAAGATGTCGGTAAGCGTCTCGGCATCCACTGCCAGCCGCTTGGGCTTCTGAAATCCTCTCCAAAGCATATCTGTCTCTCGTTTCCCGCGCGGCTTGTACGTCGCGATGCATTTTGCGGCGGCCGCGCAAGTTCTCCTTCGTTTGAAGTTCAGCTAACAGTTGACAGCTAACGGTAAATACCGTCGCTGTAAGCTGTCTGCTGTTAGCTGTCAGCTTACTTAGAATACAGTTCCACAATGAGCTGCTCGTTGATGGGCAGGTTAACATCCGCACGTTTGGGCAGGTGCAACACACGGCCGGTCATATTCTCAAAGTTCGCTTCCAGCCATGCCGGAAGCGGATTCTGAGCGGCGTACTGCACGCCCTGCTCCACGATTAACAGTTTCCGGGCGCTCTCGCGGATGGCGATTTCGTCGCCCGCGTTCACCTGGTAGGAAGGAATGTTGACCTTGCGGCCATTGACCGTTACATGACCATGACGAACCACCTGGCGAGCTTGACGGCGCGAGATGGCAAAACCCAGCCGGAAAGCCACGTTGTCCAGGCGACGCTCCAACTGCTGGATGAGCAACTCGCCGGTGACTCCGCTGGCGCGGTTGGCCTTCTCGTAGTACTCGCGGAATTGGCCTTCGAGGGTAAAGTACATGCGCTTGGCCTTCTGCTTTTCATGCAGTTGCAGGCCGTAGCCCACGATCTTGGCCTTACGGTCCTTCCCGTGCTGACCGGGAGGAAAATTGCGTTTCTCCAGCGGGCAGCGGTCAGAGGTACACTTGGTGCCTTTCAAAAAGAGTTTTGTGCCTTCGCGACGGCAAAGGCGGCAGACTGCTCCGGTATAACGTGCCATTTCTTCTCCTGACTTCGGATGACGGCCAGTTTACGCGCATTGCGCTTCATCCTGGCCCGGTTGTTTACTCGGGACTTAGGGACTAACACTGCGGATTGCATCTGGTTTTTTCGTCCATGGTCCCTGCTTTCTTAGACTCTGCGCCGCTTCGGGGGCCGGCAACCGTTGTGCGGCACCGGCGTCACGTCGCGGATAGAACGCACTTCCACTCCCGCGGCAGCCAGTGCGCGGATGGCCGACTCGCGGCCCGAACCCGGACCGGAGACGCGCACATCCACCGCGCGCAGGCCGTGATCGCGGGCCATACTGGCGGCGTTCGAGGCCGCCTGCTGCGCCGCAAAGGGCGTGCCCTTGCGCGAACCGCGAAAGCCCAGCGAACCCGAGCTCTTCCAGCTCAGAGTGTTGCCCACCGGGTCGGTGATGGTGACGATGGTGTTGTTGAATGTGGCCTGCACGTACGCAATGCCAAATGGCACATTCTTGCGCTCGCGCTTCTTGAACTTTTTGTTCTTGCCGGTCTTGCCGGCACCGGCTTTCTGCTCTGGTTTCGCCATTAGGTTTTACCCGTCGCTTTCTTCTTGCCGGCAATAGTGCCCTTGCGCGGGCCCTTGCGGGTGCGGGCGTTGGTGTGGGTGCGCTGACCGCGTACTGGCAGCGACCGCCGATGGCGATTGCCGCGATAGCTCTGAATGTCGATGAGGCGCTTGATGTGCATCTGGACGTCCTTGCGCAGGTCGCCCTCGACGTTGCCTTCGTCTTCGATCACCTGGCGGATGCGGTTGACCTCGTCCTCGCCCAGGTCCTGGACCTTCTTGAATGGGTCAACATTCGCCTTATCCAGGATCTTGAGAGCTCGGGGATTGCCGATTCCGAAGATGTAAGTGAGCGCGATCCGTGCCTGCTTGTTGCGGGGCAGATCGACGCCGGAAATACGTGCCATTCGAATTCCTTTGCCGCTTCAGGTTGTGTGCCTCCGGCCTCAACCGGTTCGCACGGTTTGTGCTTCAACACCTCCAGGGGTTCATCGCAAGCCTTGACTCAAGCTAACTAGCCCCGTTCGTGGAGAGTTCCGCGTAATGCCAGGCCGGATTAGCCCTGGCGCTGCTTATGCTTTGCGTTCTCGCAGATCACCCTGACCACCCCACGACGGGTGATGACCTTGCACTTGACGCAAATCTTCTTTACCGATGCACGGACCTTCACTGTTGCTGCCCTTCTCCGCGCATCCATTCACGGCGCGGCTATAAAACCTACTTGTAGCGGTATACGATCCGTCCGCGATTCAAGTCGTAAGGACTCAACTCCACGGCCACGCGGTCACCGGGCAGAATGCGGATGAAATTCTTGCGCATTCTTCCCGAGACATGGGTCAGGACCTCGTGATTGTTCTCGAGCTTGACCTTGAACATGGCATTGGGCAATGTCTCGGTGACCACTGCCATAACTTCAATCGCGTCTTCCTTCGACAAACTGTATCCACTTCCGCTGGCCCGCTCTGGCGCCGCCAGCCTGTTAGACCGAGTGTGCTACTCGGTCAGGATTCTCACTCCGGTAGCGGTCACCGCTACCGTATGCTCAAAATGAGCGCTCATGCTTCCATCCACGG